>Ga0194060_10001453_pt1 | contig 16924 bp, 24 predicted proteins | sample SepL225m_MetaG_FD_163427 | JGI IMG/M metagenome (GOLD analysis project Ga0194060, IMG submission 163427) | Anoxic zone freshwater microbial communities from boreal shield lake in IISD Experimental Lakes Area, Ontario, Canada - Sep2016-L222-5m | ecosystem: Environmental > Aquatic > Freshwater >...
CTTAAACTTTATGGAGACAAAAGAGTTTAAAAGGCTTCCTAAGAGAAAGAATACAAATGTAGAATTTGAAGAATGGTGGAAGCTTTATCCAGGAACTGATACATTTATACATAATGGTAAATCATTTAATGGAAGTAGGAGTTTAAGGATAAATAAAGACGAATGTAAGCTTAAATTTGACAAGATCTTATTAGAGGGAGAACATAGTGTCAGTGACATGATAGAAGCCCTTAAATACGATGTATTCTATAAGAAAGAGAATTCTGTTAAGACAGGTAATAATAAACTTAGTTATATGCAGACTAGTCTTACATATCTTAATCAAAGAAGTTTTGAACCATTCATTGAATTAATTAAAGAAGGAGCTAAAATAGTAGAAACCCCAGAAATTGTAGGAGGAACAGATGTATGACAACTAGACAACTAATTAAAGAATTTATTGACAAATATTGTATTAAGGTGAAACCAGATGATTCAGATGAATATATTCAAAAAATGCTAAAGATTAGTAATATAATTGAATATGATGAAATAGAATATTATCTACCAGATCATGATTTTGGTTTTACAGTGGATGATTGTATATTAGGAATAATGTTATTTGCAACATATAAAATTTAATATTATGAGTGCAGAAATGGGAGAACATATAAATAAGTTTAAGAATTTCGTATTAAAAGAACAGACTGAGGATCATTTAAAACGAAAACTTTAAATAAAGATAAAATGAAATTAGAAGCAGAAAACTTAAATGAACCACTAAAACCGCAATTAAATATAGGTGCTGTTATGAGTAGTAAAAATTTCACACTTACTTATGATGAACTGTTTTTATTGTTAAAAGAAGCATATAGACATGGATATGCTACCTATGAAATGGTTGATGCTGGATTAGAACCATACGATGCTGATGGATACGCAAGATGGGTTTTATTAGGGTTAAAGTAAATTTTTTATTACTCATAACGGTTGAGGCTAAGAAACGTAGCCTTGTAATTACGTTTCAAATTTGGTAGGAACTTTATTGGCTATGTTTTTTAGCCTTTGTTACCGCCAGTTAATTTTAATAGAATGCACAAATGCTTTAAACTAACAAAAAAATATAGGTTAACTTTCAATAGGTTTCCTAAAACAGCAAAGAATATAAAATCAATTGACGTTTATTCAACAGGAATACGTAATTGGGTTGCTGATGATAGTTACAACTATTCAATAGTTTTAGGAACTTTCAGAATAATATTTTCAATTGAAAGAACCGATGTCGGGTGCTGTCGAGGTTAATTGGCGGTAACGGCACTCGGCTTTACGCTGTTGCCATTTTGAAAAACAAAACTTTAAATAATAGATAAATTATGAACAAAGAACAAAACTTAAATGAAGCACTAACTGGCAATAGCGATAAAGCCGATGTTATGCGTAGTTTTTTTGGTAGGAACTCACTACCTAAATTAAAACTTACAAAAACAAAGAAATCTTTTACCGTGAATTTCTTTGAAGGAACAAGGTTTAGAATATGGCTATACATTAGCAAATTCAGAAAAGAACCATTACATTTCTGCTTAATAATTGGTGGTGTAATATCGCTTGATACTGCTCATGTAGGTAAAAGAATTTGCGGTAGATTAAACCTAACAAGACTATTTAAAAAAGATTTCCATGTTTATACATCTGGTGAAAGTGTGCAGTCGCCTAAAAATTACGCATAACGGTACTTGGCTTTGCGTTCGTTGCTTTTTTGCGGTGGATTTGAGCGAGGGAAAGCAATGACGCAAAACCAATGTTAGCAGATGTAATTTATCCTTTTGAGCGTGGGATGCTCACAACATAATTAAACAATAAAATGAAAGTGGAAAACAAAATTAATATCTACCGAATAGACGGAGTAGATACAGTAGTAGGAGAAAAAACAGAGTTAATAATGAAAAATGTTTGGAACAGAAAACAGTTTATTGAATTGCAAATTGGTGATGGTAAAAAGATTGTTGTAAAAGCATCTGACCTAAACAAAGCTATTAACAATTCAACTGGCAATGACGATGATTAGTAGCGGTGCGGTGGCAGGGATAAATTATTTCTGCTAACTTACTTATAGGCGCAACATACCTTCGCATAACGTGACAACGCAGGTTGGATATGCGCAACTAAATATCGCATAATATCATTCGTAGTATTGCATTATAAGTTATAATGATACGATGTAAGAATATATATTGACAAATTAATTATTAGTGTAAAACTATATTATGACACCAAAAGAAAACACAATGGAAGAAATTAAACTAGAGCCTGTATATGGTAGTAAACATTGCCAATATAGTGTAGTTGAAAATAAGTTAGAGATACTCTATAAGAACCAAGAAAAGTTATTACAAGCAATAAAATTATTTAAAAAAGAATCGGAGGAAATGAAATGACAAAACTATTATTGTTTTTTATTATTACACCAATGATGTTAACAGCTCAAACTGTTATTAAATTTCATCCACAGGATCTTTATCTAAATCAAGCTAATTTTGAAATAGAGCGATTTGAAGGACGTAGTTCATTGATTGTAGATGTTGGAATTCCAATTAATAGATCAATTATTGGAAGAGCTGGTGTACATGCTGATGATTATAGCTTCACTAAGTTTGGTATTGAGAGTGTTCGAGTAGCATATAGACATTATAAAGATGAGCACTGGTACTATGAACCTTATATAAAGGAGCAAACATTAAGAGGTAAAGCTATTATGCCTATTCCTAGTAGAGGAACATTGAATGGATATTTATATACAACAAATGTTGGCTTTCAACTTGGTTATGTAGTAAAACTATTTAAGAATGTACAATTAGATGTATATTTCTTTGGACTTGAACTAGGAAGAGCAAATGGAATAGTTACCACTACATCTAAAACTCCTGAAGATGCAGCATATATGCAAGAGTATATATTAGATACATCTAGAAGGTATTTACCAGGATATGTCCAAAAGAAGCTGTCTGTAGATAGAGATAGATTATCTGTAACTGCAACATTAGATAGTTTTATATATCCATACATTAGATCTGGATTTAATATTGGATTTAAATTTTAATTATGAGTAAATATGTAAAGGTGCTGGTTAAAAAGAAGACTGGCAGAAAGAAATATCCTTATGAGGAAGAAAAGGTGCCTCTAACAATATATGTTAGACGCAACAAAATTGAAGAATTAGGAGGTAGAGATAGAACAAGAAAATTAATTTATGATACTATAACATGAGTTTTGAACAATTAAAACAGGAAATAGCAAATGGTCTTGAAGGTAAAAACAATGGACTTTCAATGGGTTTCAACAGATTAAATAAGTATATAGGTATAAGAAAAAGAATAATGACATTGGTTTTTGGAGCTTCAGGTTCTGGAAAAACAGCATATGTTCATTCTGCTTACATACTTAATCCATATGATCATTATATGAAAACAAAAGAAACATCTGGAATTAAGTTTAAAGTTATTTTGTTTTCTATGGAAAGAAGTAAAGTTTATATTATTGCTAAGTGGCTTAGTAGAAAAATTTTTATAGATACTGGATATTTGATTCCTATTCAAAAAATGTTAGGATGGTGGAATGTCAAGCTTACAAAAGAAGAACATGAACTTATACTTGATTTTGAATGGTATATAAAAGATTTATTAGAAGTGGTAGATATTATTGAGGGAGCTCAAAATCCTACTGGTATTTATAAGTATGTAAAAAAATATGCAGAGGAAAATGGAAAATTTGAACAAAAAGATGAATATACTAAAATTTATATTCCTAATAATCCAAATGAAATTGTTATTATAATCGAAGATCATCTTGGTTTGACTAAAATGGAAAAAGGTATGTCTTCTAAAAAAGAAGCAATTGATAAAGTTTCTGAATATAATCAATGGTTTAGAGATGTTTTAGGATATTCACCAGTACCAGTTAGTCAATTAACAAGAAATTTAAGTAACCCTGCTTTTCAAAAAATGGATTCTTTTGAACCTACTATTGATGACATTAAAGAATCTGGAAGACCTGGAGAAGATAGTGATGTTGTTATTTCTATATTTGATCCTTCTAGATTTAAAACAAATGATGTTAGCTATAATGTTCAAAAATTTATTGATTCTTCAACTGGTGCAAATTATTTTAGAAGTATAAAAATTTTAAAAAATACATATGGAGAAGATTCCATAAGATGTGGAATGGGATTTCAAGGTATTACAGGAATATTTAAAGAGTTACCTAAATCAAAAGAAATGAATGATTTTGAGTTTGAATCATTATTTAATGGTGCATATTTTTTAGAATAATATTTGTAGAATCATAAGTTTTTTTTATATTTGTATATAAAAACTTAAATAATATGAAAAAATTAAAAATTGAAGATTATGTAGGATTAAAATATGGTAGATTAACTATTCTTAAAGAAGGTAGTTTTATTAAATATGATAAAACTATAATGAGAAAAGTATTGTGTAAATGTGATTGTGGAAATGAAAAAGAAGTAGATTTAAATTCTATAAAAAGAGGAAAATCTACTTCTTGTGGATGTTTTAATAAAGAAGTTTCAAAAAAAAATAGTACAACACATGGTTTAGCAATGTTATCTACAGGAATAAGACATCCTGATTATAGTATTTGGACAAAATTAAAAGGAAGATGTTTAAATCCTAATGATAAATCTTATATACACTATGGAGCTAGAGGTATTAAAATTTGTGATAGATGGTTAAGTTCTTTTGAAAATTTTATAAATGATCTTGGTTGGAGACCTAATCAAAACTATTCTTTAGAAAGAATAGACTACAATGGTGATTATTGTCCAGAGAATTGTAAATGGATTTATAAATCAGAACAAAATAGAAACAAAAGAAGAGTTAAAATTATATATTACAATGGTAATTCTTATTGTTTAACAGAACTATGTAAGCTTTTAAATCTTTCATATTCTACAATGAGACATAGAGTATATGATTTACAACTTCCTTTTGCAGAAGCTATTATGTATCCTCAACATTATAAATTTAAAAATAAATCATGACAAAAGAAGAATATTTAAGTATAAGAAGCACTAATCATGGAAAACTATTATATGATACATATATAGATAAACATGATGCTGAAAAGCATGGGCCCTTGTTAGACTTTCATAATTTTATACATTTCTTAAATATGTCAGGACAATTACAAAGAGTATTAAATGATATAGTTAAGGAACATGATATTAAATATGAAATAGTAATAGTATATGATAAAAATGGACAACAAATTAGAGTGTTATGAGTTTAAGAGACCTCAGACAGGAGGAATTTGCAAAGGTTTGGCTTAAGAGTAAACATGGAATACTCTTGCTCGCTCCTAGGTTTGGAAAGATTAGAACTACCATTAATATTCTGAATGAGATGAAGCCTGAATCTGTTCTCATAGCCTATCCAGACAATAAAATTATGGACTCTTGGAAGACTGAGTTTGAAGATATGGGATATGATGATAAGAATGTCGTATATACAACATATCTATCATTAAAGAAACAGGATGGTATAACATTCGATATTGTAATATTTGATGAGGTACATTTGATGAGTGAAGCACAAATTGAAACTGCTAAGAAATTAATGGAATTCAATAAATGCTTGCTTGGACTAACAGGAACTCTCAATAGTCAATCTGAAAAAACACTATATGATGAATTAGATCTTAATGTTGTAGCTACATATTCAATTGATCAAGCTATACAAGAAGAAGTGATTGTAGATTATCAAATCAATGTGATTAAAGTGCCCTTAGATAATCTAACTAAGCAGAACTTTAAGGGTAACTGGATTACAGAGAAAGCTCGTTTTGATAGATTAGGTTGGATAATTAACAAACTAGCTATGCAGAATAGAGACACTATGTTCATGAGACTTGCTAGGATGCGAGTGATACAATCATCATTAGCTAAACGTAATGCTACAAGAGAGCTTCTACATAAGTATAAAGATGAACGTGTTCTTGTATTTTGTGGTGTAACAGCTATAGCTGATGCTCTTGGAATTCCTTCTTATCATAGTAAATCATCTGAAAAGGATGTATTTAATGATTTTGCAGAAGGAAAAGGTAATCATCTAGCAGTTGTAAAGATTGGAAACACTGGTGTAACATATAAGCCATTGAATAAGGTGATTATTAATTACTTTGATAGTAATGCTGAGAACCTTGCTCAAAAGATAAACAGATGCACAGCATTTGAATATAACACACCAGATAAGAAAGCTCAAATATACATTATATGTTCAAAAGAAGATGTAGAACAGAAATGGTTAAATAAGGCTCTTGAATTTTTTGATAACACTAAAATTAAATATTTATGAAACTAGAATTGATTAAAGATGTAAAGCCTAATGGTGATATATTCTATTCTGTTAAGAAGGATGGATTATACACTGAAGGTACAATTGTATATGCTGGTAGTATAATAGAAGGTGAAAAAGCAGGAGCATATGAAAGAGCAAAGGGCTTATATGAGTTGTGCAAGGTTGTAGACAACTCTAATAAAATAGGTGAAACAGTGATTTTATCTGAGGAAATCTTTGGAAATAACGAAAAAAGTTAGTAAATTTAACCTTTAATATTATAAATATGAACTAAGTATGGCAAGTAAGTTAATCGGAATTGTAGGAGCAACGGGAACTGGCAAGAGCACAGCTATTAAGTTTCTAGATCCAAAAGAAACCTACATTATTAATGTAGCAAAGAAGGAACTCCCTTTTAAAGGATCAGAGAAACTGTACAACGCAGAAAATAAGAATTACAAAGAAGTGGATGATGCTATTGAGATTACAAGGCTTTTGAAGACTATTTCAGAAAAAGCCCCTCACATCAAAAACATTATCATTGAGGATTCTAATTACATTATGGGATTTAACATAGTGGAGAAGGCTGAAGAAGTGGGTTTTCGTAAATTTAGCATGATGGCTAAAGATATGGTGGACTTATTTAGAGAAGCTAGAAAATTGCGGGAGGATGTTACAACATTCTATTTAACACATCCTGAAACTATTGAAGATAGTGGAGAGATTGTGGGGTATAAGATTAAAACAGCTGGGAAGCTGATTGACAATCAAGTGTTATTAGAAGGATTATTGACAGTGTGTTTATATACACATGTAGAAGAGAAGAAAGATGGAAGTGCAGAATATAGCTTTCTTACAAACAGATTTAAGAAATTCCCTGCTAAGAGTCCAGATGGAATGTTTAGTGAACTAAGAATTCCTAATAACTTGCAATTAGTAGTGGATAATGTTAACGAGTATTATAAATAATTAAAATCAAGTGTAAAATGGCAATTGAAGGAAGTAAAAGAGAACAACAAGTTCAGACAGAGTACAAAAAACGTGTAGGCTTATTTGAAGCTAAAGTGTTATTGATTAATCCTACAGCAGAGGAGTACAAAGATGTGTTAAACATTGAGTTAAAAGAAGACAGTAAGTCAGTGGAGTATTTAGGAACAAGTCAAGATGGCAATCCTTTTCTAAGGGTTGATGTATGGCTTGAGGAAATCAAAAACAAGGATAGGTTTAAAGCTACATTCTTTGTGGAAGATAAAGAAAGAGAGAATAAGGATCTTACAAAGAAGCAGTATATTAATGCTCTTGGTTCTTGTGCTTGGGCAGCTGATGAGAATGATCTGCCTGAATGGTTTACAAAACGTGAGTATCGTATAGCAAAGGTGGGTGAAGAAGATCTTTATAACTTTATGCGTACATGGTTGAGTGAACTTGATTATCGTAATGCTGAAACTAGTCTTGAACTTGAGTGGAAGAGACTAATGAAAGGTAATGCTAAAGAACTGAGAGATCAGATTAACGGAGAGTGGAGTGCTAATGTTGTTGCTCTTGCTACTATCAACATCAAATCAAAAGATGGTGAGAACAAGGAATATCAGAACATATATAATAAGGGATTTCTTCCTCCATTCAGTTTACGTAATTTCAGAATTGTAGATTATACAGATCATAAGATTATTAATAGTCTTCGTACTAAGAAATCTAAGGATCTTAAAGCTCATGAAAGGTTTGTTCTGAATGTAACTGGAGAGTATGGCTGTAAGGATTATTATATTCTTAAAGATATACAGGATTATAATTCTGATGATAACTTGGTGGCTTCTGATAAAGCTATCACGTCTGATGGTGATGATTATTAATTGATAGGTTAGAAATAAGCCCCCTGTCAATTAAATGATGGGGGGCTTTTATTTTATACAGATGATAAAAGGTGAAAGAAAAGTACATTTAACAGCAGATGTAATTCTTGAGAAGATTAGTGAATATGATATATTCAGATTCTATATGCCTGACAAGCTCTGGAAACTTAATCAAGTGACATGTTCTCCATTTAGAAAGGAACAAAATCCTTCTTTCATAATAGGGAATAAACATGGAAATATATCATTCATAGATTTTGGGGATACAGATAAGCGTGGTAATTGTTTCACGTTTGTAAAACTTCTATATAATATATCTTCTATGGATGCATTAAGAATGATTGATAAAGACTTTGGTCTTGGTATATCTTCTGCAGCTACAGCAGATTATAAGAAGATTGTTGCAGAATATCAGCAACCTGAAGATCTTGGTAAAAGATATTCTCTTATTCAAGCTATTACAAGAAAGTTTACAAATGAAGAATTAGAATACTGGAATCAATATCACCAGAGTCTTGATGATCTTAGAGCTAATAATGTTTATTCTATTAAAACCCTATATCTAAACAAGAGTAGATTTCCTATTGATGATAACACTCTTAGGTTTGCTTATCTATATGATGGTCATTGGAAGATATATAGACCATATGGGGATAAGAAGAGTAAATGGGTTCCTAATAATGTACCTATTACAGCTATGGATGGAAAGTTTGATATCACAAATTGTGATGTTGCATTCATCAATAAGAGTAAAAAGGATTATATGGTGATGAAGAAGCTCTTTCCTTGTAGTTGTGCTGTGCAGAATGAGGGCATGGCATGCTTCTCTCCTGAGAATGTAGAATTCCTAAAAGCTAATAGTAATAAACAAATACTAAGCTTTGATTCTGATATAACAGGAGTGGCAAACAGTCAGCAGATTACAAAGCTCTTTGATTTTGATTATTGTAATGTACCAAAGAAGTATATGACAGAAGGAATTAAAGATTGGGCTGATTTGGGTAGAATACATGGAATGAAAGTGATAGAAGATTATTTAAAACAAAAGAAGTTAATATGAGAACAGGAACTAAAACAGTTATAGTGTATGATGTAGAATTAGAAGTGGAATATGAAACTTCAGAGTATGTACCAGAAGTGCATACATTAAGTAATGGTGATCCAGGTTATCCTGCAGAAGGTGGAGAATTATATATTACATCTGTGAGAGTAAATGGTACAGACATATATGAGCTTATTAGTGATGCTGTAATGAATCAAATAGAAAATGAATGTTTAAAAAATTAAAAACCAAAAAAGATGAGTAAAACACAAGTTTACACAGCCCCGAAGAGTGCTTTGATTAGCACAAGTGTTCCAATGGAAACACGCACCTATAAACCTGTTTCACATGAGCAGTTAATTGACCTGACATTAGAAAGCATATATCAGTCAGGATTTACATTACAGAGTGAGAATTATTCAATGGCCAGAGAAGGTAATATAGCTAATGGTAGATTTACTATTAAAGATGTTGCAGATTCTGAGATGCAATTACAGATTGGCTGGCAGAATAGTTATGACAAGAGCTTAACATTAAAGTTTGCTCTTGGTACACGTATATTTATATGTGATAATGGGTGTGTTTCAGGCGATATGGGAGCCTTTAAGAAGAAACATCAAGGATCTATCCAGACATTCACTCCACAGGCTATTTCAGAGTATATACGCACAGCAGGGCAAGTGTTTATGGACATGCAAAAGTCTCGTGATATTATGAAGAATATTGAGCTTGATAAGCGTACAACAGCAGAGATTATTGGAAGGATGTATATTGAACAAGATTTTATTGAATCTACACAATTAAACATTATTAAACGAGAACTATCAAAACCTACGCATGATTATGGTGCTAATAGTAGCTTATGGGAATTATATCAATTCTCAACATTTGCTATGAAGAATATTCATCCTAGTGAATGGATGGATAGTCACATTGATGCACATACGTTCTTTTCAGAGCTAGCTGAATTCACTCCTGCAAAGTTGATTCTTCCAGCTAAAATAAATGTTTCACAATTAGCTTTATTTGACGAATATGCAATTTGAAAAATTCAAAGATCAATTACACGAGAGCTGGCATAGAAAAATGCAGCCATTCATTGAAAGTGAAGAGTGTGATAAGATCTATGAGTTTCTGAAGAAAGAGAGCAAGAGGGGCAAGAATATAGCCCCTCTTTCTTCTAATGTATTCAGATGCTTTAAAGAAACATCATATGATGATCTAAAGGTGATTATGATGGGAATGTGTCCCTATCATACTATTAAGGATAATGAATATATAGCTGATGGATTATTAATGGGATGTAGTGTATCTGGTCGTTTGCAACCTTCTCTAGAAAACTTCTATAAATCTGTAGAAAGAGAATTATATGATGGACTAGAACTTCATCATTATAAGAATCCTGATGTTAGTTATTTAGCTAAGCAAGGAGTGCTAATGTTTAATGCAGCTCTTACAACAGAAGTGAACAAAGCAGGAAGTCATATTCAATTATGGGAACCATTTGTTAAATATCTATTTGAACATGTTATTGATACAACAGGTATTCCTGTAATATTCTTAGGAAAAGAAGCTGCTAAATGTGAGAAGTATGTTTCTCCTTTCTCTTGGGTATTTCCAGTGAGTCATCCAGCAAGTGCTGCATATAAAGGATCTGAATGGGACTCTGAGAATGTATTTAAGAAAGTGAACAACGTGATAATGGATACCAATGGATGGAAGATTGATTGGTTGGATTTTAATTTACCCTTTTAAAAATTAAATTATGAATGTAAATATTGAAGAATTGGAGGTTGGGGATGAGATATTAATATCATGTCAATCTTATTTTAAGTATTTGAGAGTGTTGAGGAAGCCAGAAATTGGTAAAAGGAAACATTGGTCTACAGGAGCTCCTACATATAAAAGTGTTAGATGTTCTACAAGAAGAGACACTATAACTAAATCATATACATATAGTGGTAAAACAAAAACATGGGAGCAACATAAATTTATTGTCACTCCTGATGATCACAATTATGAGCAATATGTAGAATTAGGCTATAGAGGAATTTGGTTATTAAACAGAAAAATTTAAAAAACGAAAAATTATGATTTTAGAGAAACAGAAAGAAGCACAGATTTTCACTGATGGTGAATCACAGGAATCAATTGGAATGTCGCTAGACTTAGATTCTGCACAAATATTAATGCAGATGTTAAGTAAGAATCTTTATTCAGATGCTATTGGTAGTACTATCAGGGAATGTGCAAGTAATGCACTTGATAGTCACAGAAGAGCTGGAGTGGACAAACCTATTATTGTTTCCTTCAAAGCAAATGAAGATAGTAATTATGAATTCTCTGTAGAGGATTTTGGTATTGGGTTAGATCATATAGATGTAACTAACATTATTAGTAAATATGGTGCTTCTACAAAACGAGAAGAAGCTAACTCTCTGGGAATGATGGGGTTAGGCTTTAAGGCCCCTCTTGCTTACACTTCTAGTTTCTATTTTGTTGCTAGGAAGAATAACATAGAACGTAAGTATATGATGTATGAAGGTGAGGATACAAATACAATTGATTTGTTATACACCAGTCCTACAACAGAAGCTAATGGTGTAAAGGTGATAATTCCTGTTAAATATAGTGATAGGAGTGATTTTGTAGATAAGATTAAGGAGCAACTTGCATATTTTGAAAGTGTATATTTTGATGTACAGAGTGTGAATATTGGATATTATCGTGGTAGTTATAATCATAACACTGAAGCTATGAAAAATGATTTTGTTATATTTCGTAGTGATGATTTTCAATATTCTGAAATTGCTACAGATGTAAATCTACACATATGTTTAGATAATGTATATTATCCATTAGACTTTGAGAAATTAGGAATCAGTAGAATTGAACTTCCTATTGCTATGAGATTTAGTCTTATAGATGGTATATTTCCTACACCAAATAGAGAAGCTCTTAGATATACACAAGAAGCAAAGAAGACTATTCTTGCTAAGCTTGGTAAGATAGCTAACTTCTTCTTGAGTAAATATAACGATGAGGTTACAGACACTGATAATATTCAGAGTATATTTAGTTATTATCAAGATAGTAGTAGATATGTTACACTTGTTAATAATAATTATAATATTTCTTCATTACTTCCTCATTCGACTGTTTCTTTAGTTACACCAAAACTTAATGGTGTAGAGCTATTAGATCTTCAACAGATTTATGAAATTAAGTATAAATTAGTAAATGTAGAATATAATGTCAAGTATAGTCTTGAGAGAGGTAAGTTAAGAGATGCTACAAAGCATTATAATAATGACATACGTATACAAAGTATAACTGATATCAATCATTATATATTTGCTGATAGGATTAGTGGAAACATAAAAGACTATTTAAAAGCTACATTGCCTCATGGTGAAACATATAAATTCATTAAGAAGGTGAGTTCTTTTCCTCTTAGGACTAAGCTATCAAATGGTAATAGTTATGTAGATTTTCTTGATCTTAATACACATCCAAAATCACAATGGAGACAAAGGATTAAAGAGCTTCAATACATCCAATCTTTATTCACCAATAAGTTTATCAATCTTGATGAGGTGGTTATTCCTAAAGAATGGTTAGATGCTAGAAAGAAGCAGAGAGTTTTTGTAATAGGTGGTATTCCTGGAGCTAGAAGAGTGAAGCTTCAGGGTGAAATAGTAGGTAAGCTTGCTCAAGATCTTGAGAGACATGTTGATGGTAAGAATTGTAAGTTTGTTCCAGAAACATTAAAGCTTGAGAAAATAGCAACAATGAATTCTCTATTTGTATATACTAATCATGAGAATGCTTCTAAACTAGATCCATTATATCATATATCAAATGGTAGGCAGAAGATCAGGTTTATTACATTTTCAGATAGAGAAATCAATTCATTAGAGAAAGTTGAAATTCATAATTTAATCCCACTAAGTAAATTTATGGAAGGAAAGAACAAACCATTTAGGAGAATAGTTACAGTATACCTGATAAATCAATTAATGCAGGATAAGAAACATGTGTTTGACAAATCAGATAACTTAAAAAGCATATCATCTGATCTACATAATAAGCTTACAGAATTAAGAAGCTATAGAAGTGCTAACTATTGTAATGGTCATGCAGGAATGTATGAAGCTATGTTAGAAGTGGCAAATGATCAAAACTTATTTGATCATACTATCTATTCTACATATTTAGAGATTAAAGCTCTTCTTGAGAGATTAAAATTTGTAAATATAATAATGAAAGAAATGTCTGCTTATGGTGTTAATAAAGGATTAAGAGATGTCCTATGTGATTTGTTTAAGTATTATAAACACAGAATAAACTACACAAATTACAAAATTAAGTTGAATGAAGAGCTTCCCTCAGGGGAGGCTCTTGAGCAAGAAGTAATAAATCAATTAGAAACAATTTAAAAACAAAAATTATGGAAATTTCATTAGAGTGGTTCAAAAAGAAAAAGAGAAAAGAAGTGAAGAAGATGCTCAAGAAAGAGCAAGAAAAAGCACCTATTCGTAATGTATGGGCAGGCAGTGGTGTTAATTATATTAACAGCAGTTCTACAAATACAGCAGATGTAACAGAGTGGGTAAAGCCCTACAAATCAGCAAGATTGGTGAACGATGTGTTAATTGTTCTAACCAATGATGGAAGAATCCTCACAAAACCAAATGCTACAGAAGAGGATTTTAACAATGTAACATCTACTAAAAGTCTTGATGAGCTTATGAATATAATTGCCACAGATGATGTAGTTAGAGATCGTGAAATTAGACGTAAGGAAATAGAGAAAGCCAGAAACATACAAAATGGTCTTCTTGTTCTTAATATGTTTGATGATTTTCATGTAGTGGATAATTCTGTTTATTTGAAAGGAACTAGCAGAACTATGCCTGAAATGTTAGTGGAAGAGTTTCTTGAAATTATAGGAGGCTATTCTGACTATACAGTGCAGCAAGCAGAAGAACTATTAATGGAGAATGATAAATATCAAAGTTTGAAAAGGTTCTTTATGTGGTGTTGTCTTAATCCAAGAGCTGAAGTGGCTAATGAGTTATATCGTTTCTTGAAAGACAATAGCTTTAATATCACTAAGCAAGGATTCTTTGTAGCTCTCAGGAATGTTGTCACACTTCATGGAGGAGCAGAACTAGTTCATTTTATTAGTAATACATATAATAAAGTGAAAGCTGTATGGAAGAAGAGTCCTGATAATTATACAGTGTTCTTACAAGCTGATGGAACATACAAATTAGTTCATGAGGATGATCTTTATGAAGCTAGAATAGTTGAATGTGATAGCTGTGAAGGAACAGGGTATTTTGATGAAATTGAAGGAGATGCTTATACATGTGATGAATGTGATGGAGAAGGTGAATACACCACTCAAGTTACAGTGGATCATGGAACAAGGATTGGTGGACTTACAGAGCTCTATCTAGATCTTCCTAATAGACATGAAAATAGATTTACTGATGAGTGGACCAAAACATTTGATATTCGCATTGGTCAATTAGTAAACATGCCTATGAATGAGTGTAACTGGAGTACACAAGATTGTGCTGCTGCTGGGCTAAAATATGTGGCCTCCTTGTAAGTAATTACAAGGTAATAAATTGGGCAAAAACGGTGAAGGCTAAAATAGTTTAAAATAAATTTGGAAAATTAAAAACTTTGTTATATCTTTGGGTGGAATCCTAAAATAACAAAAAAATGGCTAGAACAACAAATATCCCTTATAAAGAGATAATTAAATTAAATCAAGAAAAAGGTGTACCTATACCTGAATTGGCTAAATTATATAACATTAAACAATCTTACATCTATGGTTATTTACATAGAAGAAAAATTTCTTCTAATAAAATGATTCAAGATAGAAGAAAAAATAAACCAATAGATACTTTTTTAGATGTAATTAATACAGAAGATAAAGCTTACTTCTTAGGATTAATGATGAGTGATGGTTATATAAATAAATCTAATACAAGAGGATACATTTATGAAAGATTTGGTATTTTTATAAAAGATAGTGATAAAGAAGTAATTGAAAAAATATGTTCAGTTATAGGAATAAAAGCATCTTATAGAAAAAGTACAAAAATGGTTGGATTTAATGTTAGTTCTACTCAAATTATATCAAGATTGAATGAATTAGGAATTTCTAAAAATAAAACATACAAAGAATTATCTGTACCAAAAATAGATAAAAATTTAGTAAAACATTTTATTAGAGGTTATTTTGATGGTGATGGTAGTATTTCTGTTAGAAGTTCTAGACCAAATCAAGTTCAAGTTTATATTTGTGGAATATGTAAAAGTTTTTTAGAAGAAGTTTCTGAAATATTAAATGAAGAAAATATTTCTTCTAAACTTTATACAGAAGTTAGAAATAAAGAAAACAGAAAAGATATGTTTACTCTAAGAATAACAACACACAAAGATAGAATTTTATTTTTTGATTATCTTTACAAAGATTCAACTATAAAAATTGATAGAAAGTATTCCAAATACAAAAATTATTATGCTAATACCGTGCTAAACATAGAAAGTAAAAAATCTATGTCAGTGTAACGCATAGTGGGTGAAACTTAGAAATAAGAATATAAACCACCACGAGTGTCCGACACCCCAAGTGGGTGAAAATATATGCTGAGCTGTCTGATGATTAAATCAGAATATCCCTGCGAGGGTAAGGAGGAAACTCCCAGAAGTAAAGGATAAAAAGCCTTTACGATAACAAAATGACATTTTACAGCAGATCAAATTAATTATGTAGGATGTGGTGATCAATCTGTTCTTGTTATTATCAATCCTATGAAGGTTGTAGGTATTGGTACAGCCAAAGGTAGATGTTATGAGTATCTACCAATTATGACTGTAGATCGTGAAGAAGCTACTGAGATTCTACATGATCTTGATTTTGATACATTAGAACTTGATGAAGCATATGCTATTCGTGAACTTGAAGATCTTGCTAACAAGGTTAAAGAGGGATTTGTAGCAGAAGCAAGCAAGCATAATTTCAATCTTCCACAGATATCTTCAGCAGAAATTAACAATATTATTCTGTCTTTAGAGGAAATGAAGATTGAATTATCATCAAGAATTCAATTAATTTAACTAAATTTATAGGAAGTTGTCGCAAGTATAATATAAATTTGCGACAGCTTCCTTAATTTAAATGTATGGTAACTAGAAAGATAACAGTCCCTAAAAAGCCAAAGCCCCTAAAAGTTAGGAATGGAGGCACATTAACAGAATCTGGATTTTGGAGTTTTATAAGAAGTGCCCTTAGACAGAAGAGTAGATGGTGGAAACCCATCTCTCAAGCTAAAGCAAATGTTAAAAGACCTTATAAAGGAGCTCTCAAAAGACAGAAGTTTGAATACCAATGTAACCATTGTAAAAAATGGTATGCAGATAAGAATGTAAACGTAGATCATATATTTGCTGTGGGGTCTTTAAATTCTGCAGCAGATTTACCAAATTTTGTTGAAAATTTATTTTGTGAAGTGGATAAGCTACAGGTGCTCTGCCAGGGCTGCCATGACATAAAGACCAAACAAGAAAAATTAAAAAGATAAATTTGTTTAGTATGTCATAATGTTAAAACCCAAAATGAAAAACATGGAAAGTAATTTTAAACCTGTTTATTCTTTTTTTACAAAAGAATTTCT
>Ga0194060_10001454_pt1 | contig 16923 bp, 14 predicted proteins | sample SepL225m_MetaG_FD_163427 | JGI IMG/M metagenome (GOLD analysis project Ga0194060, IMG submission 163427) | Anoxic zone freshwater microbial communities from boreal shield lake in IISD Experimental Lakes Area, Ontario, Canada - Sep2016-L222-5m | ecosystem: Environmental > Aquatic > Freshwater >...
GCGGCGGCGCAGGCGGCGGCGGTAGTCGTCCCGGCGGCGGCGGCGCCGCCGCCGCCGCCCGTGCCGCCGCCGCCACCGGGGCGACCGCCGCCGCCACCGGGGCGACCGCCGCCGCCGCCGCCGCCGCCGCCACCACCGCCACGACCACCGCGCATCGAAACGGCTGCGGTAGCCATATCTTTCAACGAATCACCCTTCAGTGGCATTGGAGCATCCTTTCATATTCCACGCGTGGTGTCGGCGCGTAAGACCATTGCAGACAGGCCACACCATATCCGGCGCGGCCCGTGCCAGGTCACACATCAGACCCTAACAGCGTGCGGCAATTCTTCGGCAGTGTTGGTATCAGCGCCATGCGCTTCAGCAGCGGTAAGTCCGCGACTGTAGGCCAGCAGATCGCGCTGGTTCTCAGGAGTGAGCGGCTCAACTCGCAGCGACCGCTCCAGGGCACGGCGCTTGATCGCCGCATCCCAGCAGGCCGGATCATGGCACAGGTACGCACCGCGCCCGTTACGCTTCCCGGTTGTATCCACCTCAATGCGACCCTCAGGCGTACGTACCAGCCGGATCAGCCCCCGTTTCGCATCCGTGCGCCGACAGGCGATGCATGTGCGCTGCGGCACATGCTTCGCCCGTAAACCACCCTGTTTGTGTGCGATCTGTCCCATACGCGATCCTACCCCGCCATTGACACAAAGCAACCTATGAGACGCAGCCTACGCCTCACCTGTCTCGACCTTATCCTCAGTCTCGACCAGAATATATGAGGCAATCAGCCGATCCCCAGAGTAGATATACAATTTTTGAGAAGTCGCCCGCAGTTGCACGGTCTCGCCGATCTGATCGTTGCCCAGCGGGCCATAATTCGCCTTCTGATACACGATCATGCCATTCGCCTGCACCTTGCGTGACTCCACCTTCGCATTCGTCAACTCGGCCTCGGTCGCCATCGCCTCGGCCTGCGCATAGCCGCGCACCTCAGCAGAAGCCCGCTCCTCTTCAAGGAGGGTGGTAGCGCTTTTAATATCAATGCGCCAGCCTGAAAGCTTCGCGGCGAGGCGCACATTCTGCCCCTCTTTGCCAATCGCCAGCGAAAGCTGCTTATCCGGGACAATCACCAACGCCACGTGGTCATCCTCATTCAGATGCACCTCAACCACCTGGGCCGGAGAGAGCGCGTTGGCGATCAGATCCTTCGGATCAGGCGACCACTGCACCACATCGATCTTCTCGCCATTGAGTTCGTTGACAATATTCTGGATACGGATGCCGCGCATACCCACGCACGAGCCAACCGGGTCAATCCCCTCCTGGCGTGCAGCCACCGCCACCTTCGTGCGCAGGCCCGGCTCGCGAGAGATCGACTTAATCTCCACCGTGCCATTGAATATTTCAGGCACCTCCATCTCAAAGAGACGCACGATCAGATTTTTATGGGTGCGCGAGGCAATCAGCCGTGGGCCGCGATCCTCTTTGCGAATCTCCATCAGGTAGACCTTCAGGCGTTGGCCGTGATAGTAGCGGTCGTTATCAACCTGCTCCTTCGGCGGCAAGATCGCCTCAGCCTTCCCCATCTCCAGGATCACATTACCCTTGGCGATCCGCTGCACCGTGGCGGTGATCAACTCACCCTCACGATCCATATACTCGCCGTAGATATACTCGCGCTCAACCTCTTTGATCCCTTGCAGCACCACTTGCTTCGCGGTTTGCGCCGCAATCCGCCCGAAATCATTGGGCGTACTCTCCATAATCACCGTCTCGCCGACCTGCACATCAGATCGAACCTTCTGGGCATCCTTCAGTTCCACCTCGAACCGCTCGTCGTAGACGTCGTCCACCACTTGCTTCTCAGCGAAGACCTTTGCCGAACCCGTCTGCGGATCGAGCTTAACAGTCACCTCCATCGGCGGCGGGTTATTGCCAAGGGTGCGCCTGTAGGCAGTGATCAGCGCCTTCTCCATGACGTCAATGATCGCCTCTTTTGGGATGCCGCGCTCCGCCGCAATCTGTGAGATCGCTGTGTAAAAGTCGCTCTTCATACCCTCACTCGCCTACAACAAGAAAAGTGGGGGATACCCACTTTTCACAAACACACGGTGCAGACTACGTACCGCTGCCAACCAGCGCCGGTGTCCCGGCGCCGCACAGGCAGACAGCGATGTTCAGGAGGCCAGACTCACTGATTGCTCCCCTTTAGGGGCGGAAGCCCAGGAGCTTAAGCCCCGGGAGGAAGCGCCCCGCTTGAGCGGCTTGACCCCGTTGTGGTGGGTAACGGTCTTTTGTCCACATGGCCCAGGAAGACCGTCAGACCTGACGCCCGTATGGGCACACCGCTTGCGCGGGTAATGTTTGCCTCGTCAATGCTATCGGTCGGTACTATCCCAAGAACACCTGCACGGCGTACCGCACCGCAGCATTGCCTCGTGGTCGGGGGCGAGCAGCACGCATAGCTAGCCCTGCACCCTTCAGATACCCGTTAGCTAGTATAGCACCTTGAATCTCGTTTGGCAAACCATCCGTGGCGCGGCGCAGGGCATGAGCAAAGTCAGCTCCGGCCCCCTCACCCCCTACCCCTCTCCCTCACGGGGAGAGGGGAGATTCTTCATCAGGATGCGCTCGGCTCCCCCTCTCCCGTTCAGGGAGAGGGGGCTGGGGGGTGAGGGCTGTCCGGCGACCACTCGACTTTGCTCATGCCCTGTGGCGCGGCGGATGCGACCCACAGCGCACCTTTGAGCGAACGCGCACCAATCTGGTATAGACGGCGTTATTCTTTTTCGTTATACTGTACCTATGATCGATACTACACTATTGCGATGAGCCTCGGCGTAGCGCAATCCGTGGAAAGGAACCCCGACATGATCGTCGTACTTATGATCATCTTCACCTTGCTGTTAGCCCTCGCGGCTGCTGCTACGTTGCTCAAAGCTGAGCCGGTTCCCGTCCGCGTCCGCATCGACGACATCGAGCAGATGCGTCGTCGCCGCCGCTGAACGGTAGGTTTCACGCCCCGGGCTTCATCGGCATCAGAGGCTCACGAGTCCCTCATCGGCGCGGCCACGATAACTGGCTGCGCCGTCTTTTTGTAAGGACTTTTTCTATGACCCCGGCGATTGAAACGATTGGCCTGACCCGGCGCTACGGTCGGATGGTAGCCCTCGACAACCTCAACCTCAGCATTGCGCAGGGCAGCATCTACGGGTTTATTGGCCCGAATGGCGCGGGGAAGACGACCACCCTGCGCATGCTTGCGGGGTTACTGGAACCTAGTTCCGGCACCATCCTCCTCATGGGCCAACCTCAGCGCCAGGGCCGTTCCCAACAGCTTATTGGCTACATGCCTGACGTCTCCGGCGTCTATGATGACTTGCGGGTCTGGGAGTACCTTGACTTTTTTGCCCGCTGCTACGGCATGAACAGCGCACAACGCCGACGCACCGTGGGCGATCTCCTCGATCTTGTTGACCTGACCGCTAAACGCGACTCCTTTGTACAGAGCCTCTCACGCGGGATGCAGCAGCGTCTCTCGCTGGCCCACGCCCTCGTCCACAATCCGCCGGTGCTACTGCTCGACGAGCCAGCCAGTGGGCTTGACCCACGCGCGCGTGTGGAGTTGCGCGAACTGCTACGCACCCTGCGCGATATGGGCAAGACGGTGCTGCTTAGCTCGCACATCCTCAGCGAACTCGCCGAGGTCTGCACCGAGATCGGGATCATTGAGAGTGGGCGGATGGTGGTGAGTGGCCCGGTGGAGACGGTGCGGCAACAGCTTCAGAACGGCGCAAAGCTACGCATCCGCGTACTCCATCATGTGCCAACGGCTGAGCAGGTGCTGCGGGATCTGATCGCGGGGGGTGCGGAGAACAACCATAGCGAGCGCCCAAGAGGGCTGCCTACGCTTCGCAGCCTACGGATTGATCCAACAGACGGGCGAGCCATCCTAGTTGAGGCCGACGACATGCGCGAAGATCAGGAAGCCGCACTGCTCGCCTACCTCGTATCCAAAAATATTGCGGTGAGCGAGTTCCGCACCCAGGCCGAGAACCTTGAGGAACTCTTCCTGCGGCTTACAGCGGCATGATCTGTATTCGGCTGGGGGTGGTTGGCGAAGTTGCCCAACCCCCAGCCGAAACGAAGGGGCCGACCTAAAAGAGCGAGCGCAGCACGCCAACGACGCGGCCCTGGATACGCACGTTCTCCGAGGTCGTGTAGATCGGCTGCATCGTGCGGTTCGCGGGCTGGAGGCGAATGCGTGAACCCTCTTGGTAGAACTTCTTCAGGGTGACGGAGTTCTCTTCTACCAGCATCGCCGCAACCATATCACCGTTATTGGCCGTCTCTTGGCGGCGCACCAAGACGATGTCCCCGTCATCGATTAGCGCATCGATCATTGATTGGCCGCGCACCTTGAGGGCGTAGACACCCTTCAGCTTATCGGCCGAGGCCAGATCCTGCGGAACCTCCACCTTCTCCGCGCTCGCAAGATCCACCTGCTCCGGATCGGGCAGGGGCTGGCCGGCGGTAATGGTGCCGAGCAGCGGTACGCGGTGGGTCGGCCCGATAAGCGTGGGCGACATGGATGTCGGCAACGTGATTCCGCGTGAAACCTTGCCCTGACGATTGATCTTCCCCTTGTCCTGGAGTGCCTTCAGGTTATAGGCAACTACGGACGTGGACGAGATCTTCAGGTCGGACTGGATGTCGCGGATTGCCGGCCAGTACCCGTGCTTGCTAAAAAATTCCTCGATGTAGCGGAGGATTTTCTCCTGGCGCACGGAAAGACCATCTGCAGTTCGCATAACTTTCTGTCCCTTCATAGGCCGCAGCCAAGGTGGCCAGCGGCGACATGTACACTAGACGGTCATCAGCGTGAGCCAAACGTCTAGACTTTAGAACAGCCCACCGATGTGTAGCACAACGCAGCAGGCCAGAACGTATGTAGGAAACATTATAGCTGGCAAACACTTGTGCTGTCAAGTGGCTCTTTTAGCCCCCCGTGATACAATACGCCCATGAAATACGTTATTGGCGTCGATCTTGGCGGGACGCAGCTACGTGCGGCGCTCGTCACTGCCAATGGCACAATCCTTGCCCACGAGCGAGTACGCACCTGTATTGAGGAGGGGCCGACCGCCGTGATCGCACGTATGGTTGGCATGATCAACCACGTGCGCGCCGCCCTCCCCGCTAATGGCGATCTGCTGGGGATCGGGGTCGGCGCTCCTGGCCCTCTGAATCCTGCGACGGGGGTTGTCTACGCGCCGCCGTACATGCCCGGCTGGCACGATGTTCACCTGCGCGATGCGGTGGCGGAGCCGACCGGCTTGCCCGTGGTGATCGATAACGATGCCAACGTCGCCGCCCTGGCCGAGTGGCACTTTGGGGCCGGGGTCGGCACGCGGCATATGGTCTACGTGACGGTGAGTACCGGTATCGGTGGTGGCGTGATCATCGATGGCCAGTTGCTCCTTGGTCGCCTGGGTGCCGCCGCCGAACTCGGATCGATGATCCTCGACGCTCAGCGCGGACGAACCTGGGAGGAACTGGCCTCGGGGACGGCCCTCGGCCAGGCCGCCGCTGAGGCCATGCCCGACCACCCCACAAGCCTACTGCACGCCCTGGCATCCCCTCAACAGGTGACTGCTGCCCACGTGGCCCGCGCCGCCACAGATGGCGACACGCTGGCCCAGTCGCTGATGGATCGTGAGGCCCAGTTCCTCGGCATGGGATTCGCCTCGATCTTGCATATCTTCAGCCCCGAACTGCTCCTGGTTGGCGGTAGCGTCGTCCGCGAAAACCCCGATCTGTTGGCGCAGGCCCGCGAGATCGCGTACCGCCGGGTGATCGCCGACCTCTACCGCGATGTGCCGATCATGCCGCCGCACCTCGGCGAGCGGGCCGGGGTGCTGGGGGCCGCTGTGCTGATCCTGGCCGCACATGGGGGCCGCTCATTCACCCTTGCCCCCTCACCCCCAGCCCCTCTCCCTCACGGGGAGAGGGGGCTAGGGGGTGAGGGCTGACCGGCGACAAACTGTAACGTATCTGCGAACCTTGTCTTAGGCATGGTTCAAAATGGGTACATTCAGCGTGACAGTCTTGCGATGAGGCGATGAGGCGATGAGGCGATACGGAACGCCTCACCGCGTCATCGTTTCATCGCTGAACTGTCAAGCTGGATTGAACCATCCCTTATGCAACGTACTGAACCTGCTCGCCCCCATCTGCCCAGCTCAGCCCAGCGGCGTACCCTGCGCATCGCATGGCTCACGCTGCTGGGATTCTTCAGTGTCTTCCTTCTCCTCGTAGGCTGGATGGTCTACACCGGTCGTCAGTTCTATCTTTCGGCCACCGACATGCGCGATGCAACTCTGGTGGTGCGCGGGCCGACCGAGTGGGTCAGTTGGCAGCCAGCCAACCGCAGTATCTTTCAGGGCATCCGCGATAAGCAGGTGATTGGCGAGGGCGATAGCGTCCGAATTGTCACGAAGGCTGGCTACGGCCAGATCGCCAGCATCCGGCTCTTCGACGAAAGCCAGTTCGACCTCTGGGCTGGCGCGGATCTGCGCCTGGATATGCTTCAGACCACCCGCTGGAGCGACCATTTTCAGGATGTGACGATCCGCCAGAGCGGTGGGTATGTGCGCTACGACCTGCGAGTCGGACAGCCCTACCGGCAGGTGCGATTCCGTGTCCTCGTCGGTGATGCAGTTATTGACCTCACGCCTGGCGGGAGCTACAGCGTCGCGATCCAACCCCCCACGCGCATGGCACAGGTCACGCCGGGCGCAGTTATCCAGCCCTTTACGGTCGATGTCGCTGTCCGTAGTGGTCACGCCACTGTGAACGGTGTCCACAGTTCACGCGTGGTGCTGGATACCCGTCAGCGTGTCGAAATCGACCAGACCGGCTTGCCTGGCTTGGCGGTGCCGGCGCGCTGGGAGCTCATCCGCGACGGCGGGTTTTCGCAGTTCAACGAGGCGGAGTATAACAACACGACGAGCAATGAGCCGACTCTGCTGCGCTCCAACTCCTGGCAGGTCTATTCTGGCCCGCCGCTGCCTGCAGAACAGCAGGGATTTTTTCGGCTCTCGTCGATCTGCAAGCCACCCACCGTGGATAATACCTGTACTCCCCGCGACCGGCGTACCGCAGCCTGGTTCTACCGGGCAGGCGGACAGACGAGCGGGTTTACCACCGGCGTTCGGCAGCAGCTCGGCCAAGATGGTGGCGGCGTGGATATTTCGGAGTATCGCACCCTGACGTTTTCGCTGTGGACACGCGTGATCGCGCAGTCAATTGAGGATGTGGGCGACCGTGGAACCGAGTGCCCGGTGATGATCCGAATCCTCGGCCGCCAGACGAGTCCCGACGACCCCGATCAGGAGCGCGTAGTGTGTATCTACACCGACGCCAATACCCGACCGCCTCGCGTGCGCGCCGACGATATGCTCTATCGCCCCGTGCCGAAGGCAACGTGGATATTTTTTAAGTTTAATTTGCGTGATCTTGACTGGCTACCTGATTACCGTTATTTACAAGCTATTCAGATCTACGCCAATGGACACGACTATAATTCGATGGTCGCCGATGTCTCGCTTATCGGCGAGCAGTAAACAAGGTGGAGGCGCTGCGACATGATCTACCACGGCATCGACATTATCGAGATCGACCGGATCAAAAGGGCGACAGGGCGCTGGGGCATGCGTTTTTTGCAGCGTGTCTACACCATAGGCGAGTTACACGACTGTGACACCTCCGGCCCCACGCCGCACTACCAGTCGCTTGCGGCGCGCTGGGCAGCCAAAGAGGCCGTGGCCAAGGCGCTGGGGGTTGGACTAAGCGGCATCGCCGCCGCCACCACGCCTGACAGCCGCCCCAGGATGTGCGACATTGAGGTGGTGCGCGACGCCGATGGCCGCCCCACGCTGCGGCTCCACGGCCCGGCCGCCGCCACCGCCACCGCCCTCGGCATTGCGGAGATGGCCCTCAGCCTGTCACACAGCGGCGGAATCGCGGTGGCGAGTGTGGTAGCGATCTCGGTTGATAGCTGATCTCGCATCGGCCTTGCCCCCTCACCCCCTGCTTTCTAGGGTAGGTTTTTCATTATGCCGCTTCCTGATGCGGTTGCGGCAAGGGCGGATGGGCAGGAGATGTATCCCGTGTTTCTGGCCAGGGTTCAGGCAGGAATGGCGAGGGCAGCGCGCTTGCGCCCCACCTGGGCGCCCCAACAGCTTGACTTGTTGTGGGATGGGCAGGTCGGGCAGGTGCGGCGCGTACGGGAGGGCTATCGGCTGAAGCCCCGCTACGGTCTACGAAGCCCGCCTGTGCGGGCTGGTCGAGGCCGCGTAGGCGGCCTTTGCTAACAATACAGCAATCCTCTTGGGGTTGTTGTGTGGAGTCAAGGCTTTAGCCGGATAAGGCCGCCTAAAGGCTCGACTCCTTTTCATAACCAGTTTAGGATTGCTATAGCCCGCCCGTTTACGGGCCGGGCGCTTGGGATGTCAGGGTGACTTCTGCGGTATTGCGAAACAAGGTTCGCGGATGCTTTACATTTTGCGGTGTTCGTAGTGGCGGATTCAGCCGCATAGGCGCTGAAGCGCCCACCATAAACTGTCACGCTGAAACCTGGCACCTGAAACCTTGTCTAACAGATCACTCCGTCCGCAGCGCGTCAATCGGGTTCATGCGGGCCGCCGTGAGGGCCGGGAAGAAGCCGAAGGCGACGCCGATACCGGCGGCGATCCCGCTGGCCAGTAGCACGTTGCTCAGACTGACGGTGGCCTGGGCACCGGTGGCCTGGAATAGTCCGACCAGGATGGCTGTGCCGGCAAGGGAGAGCAGGTAGCCCAGGCCAATCCCCACGCCGCTGCCGATCAGACAGAGTACCAGAGCTTCGATCAGAAATTGGAGTAGGATGTCGCTGCGACGAGCGCCCACGGCTTTGCGCAGGCCGATCTCTTTGGTGCGCTCGGTGACACTGACCAGCATGATATTCATGATGCCGATGCCGCCCACCAGCAACGAGATTCCGGCCACAATCCCCAGAAAGGCGTTAAAGGCTCCGATTACCGCGCTGGCCTGCGCAGCGAACTGCTCGGGGTTGATGACCGTGAAATCGTTGTTCTGGTAGGTCAGCCGGTGTTCACTGCGCAGCACCTCGGTGACTTGGCGGATGGCCGCATCGACCTGGGTGCGTTCCACCGCCTTGACGGTCATAAACGAGACGTTGATCCGGTCGCTGGTGCGGTTGCGAAACAGGCGGGAGATCCCGGTCTCGTAGGGCACAAAGATCGCTTCAGCCGGATCGGTGCCGATGCTGATCTGACCGGCTTTGCTGGCTAGAACGCCGATAATGTCGAACTGCACGCCGTTGAGGCTGATGCGCTGGCCGATAGCGACCTCGTGCCCGCCGTAGAGTTTCTCGGCCACGTTCTTGCCGATCACGGCCACGCGGGCGCGGCCCGTGTCGTCAGCGGGGGTGAGCAGGCGTCCAGCCGCCAAAGCCTGTGGGCTGATCGTGAAGAACGCGGGGCTGATGGCGCGCACCCCGTAGTTGCTGCGCTGGCCGTTGGCGATCACTTGGGCGTCGCCGCTCCATTCGATAGCCATCGCCTGCACCGCCGGTGATCGACCGGGCTGCATAATCGCTAGGGCGTCGGCGCTGGTCAGGCTGGCTGTCTGCTCCACATCGATCCGGTTGGTGTCGATAAACGGCACGATGTAGACTGTCCCGATGCCAAGCTGGTCGAACTGGCTGGTCAGGAAACCCTGGAATCCGTTGCCCATCGCCAGCATGCCGATCACCGCGCCCACGCCGATCACGATGCCGAGCATCGTCAGGGCCGCACGGAGCTTGTTTGACAGCAGGGCGCGAAAGGAGATTCTGAAGGACTCAATGATGTTCATAAGGCGGCCCCAGCGATGATCCGATCCGTCACGGCCTCATCGGCGGCCACGCTGCCATCGCGCACGCTGATGATGCGCTGGGCGTGCTGGGCCACATCGTGCTCGTGCGTAACGAGGATGACGGTGATGCCTTGCTCGCTGTTGAGCCGCTGGAAGATGGCCATGATCTCCTCGCCGGTGCGAGTGTCGAGGGCGCCGGTCGGTTCGTCGGCCATGATGATCCGTGGCTCGTTGACCAGGGCGCGGGCGATGGCTACGCGCTGTTGCTGACCACCCGAGAGTTCGTTGGGCTTGTGGTCAAGGCGTTGGCCCATGCCCACAGACTCCAGGGCCGCCTTGGCTCGCTCGCGCCGGTTGCCCCGGTTCGTCCCATAGAGCATGGGCAGTTCGACATTGCGCAGGGCGCTGGTGCGCTGGAGCAGCATGTACTGCTGGAAAACAAAACCAATCTTCTGGTTGCGGATCGCCGCCAGTTGGTTGTCGTCCAGATCACCGACGTTCACCCCGTCTAGCTCATAATCGCCGCTGCTGGGCTGATCCAGACAGCCGATGATGTTCATCAGCGTACTCTTGCCGCTGCCCGACGGCCCCATAATCGCCACCATCTCGCCCGCACGGATTTTTAGCGAGATGCAGCGCAGGGCGTGAACTTCAACGTCGCCCATGCGGTAGACTTTGGAGAGGTCTTTGACGTGGATCAGGTCGCTCATAGCATGTTCGCCATATTATTTATCAGGTGTTAGGTGTCAGGTGTTAGTACTACAGTTGTAGTTTGAATCACCCCCCCTAGCCCCCCCGCACGCGGGGGGGAACAATGCATTGGTTCCCCCCCGCACGCGGGGGGGCTAGGGGGGGTGATCGGCGGGAGCCTTTCTGCGAAGATATTTACAACTGTAGTATTAGGTGTCAGGTGTTAGGTTTACCGTTCGTAGTGGCGGATTCAGCCCACCGATCAGCTCCAGACGCGGCTGAAGCCGCTACTACGAACGGTCACGCTGATACGCTGATACGCTGATACCTGATACCTGACACCTGACACCTGACTACGGGGGTGGCCCTGCCGGGTTAAACGTGCTGACAACATCCTGAACCAGTACGTGGTCACCGACCTTGAGGCCGCTGAGTACCTCAACGTTCTCGCTGTTGCTCAGGCCGATGCTGACATCCTGGCGCTTGCTGGCAGGTTCGACGCTGGCTTGCCCGCCGCTCACCACTGTCACTGGGACGCCGGTTGGGTCGAAGATCAGCACGTAGCTCTTGCCGCCCTCGGTGCGAACAGCGCGCCGGGGTACGAGCAGGACGGCGTCTTTCTGGCTGGTGATGATCGCCACGACGGCGGTCATGCCAGGCCGCACGCCGGTGTTACCATTATCGAGGTTCACAGTGACGGTGTAGGTGGTGGTACCCTGGGTGCTGCGGGTGGCCTGGGGGGCGATTGAAGCCACGGTGCCGCCGATCTCGACATCGGGCAGGGCGTCGAGGTTCACGCGCACGCGCTGGCCGGGCTGCACCTGGGCGATGTCCAGTTCATCGATGGGCACGTCGATGTGGAAGCTGCGGACATCGACCACGGCGATGCTGGATGTGCCATCGGCGGACTCGCCCACGTGCATGGTAATTGCCGCGACGGTGGCGGCAAAGGGTGCCGTCAGGGTGGCTAGGTCGAGGTTGCGCTGGGCCAACTTCACGCCCACCTCGGCGCGTACCACAGCGGCCTCGCGACTGGCCAAGGTCGCCTTGCTCGGATCGGCGGTGAGTTTATCGAGGCCAGCCTGGGCAATCTCGACGCTCGACTGACTGACGGCCAGTTCGCTGGCGCGATTGGCCCCGGTAAGTTGGGCCAGCTTGGCATGGGCGCGCTGCACAGCGGCGTGGGCGTCGGCGAGATCTTCGGCTTTGGCCCCGGACAGCAGCTTATTGTGGCTGGCGAGGGCGCTGTGCAAGGCCGACTCGTTAATTCGGATGGTGTTGATCTCATCTTGTCTGGCTTGGTCGTAGGCCACCTGGGCCGCGCTCAGAGCGGACTCGGCGTCGTGTACCGAGCGCAGCGCCTGGGCCTCCTGGTCCTTGCGATCCTGGGGCAGACCGCTGGGCAACTTCTCCAACTGGCGATTTTCCCAATACATTTTGCTGTAGGAGTCTTGGGTGTTGCGTAGGAAGTTCGCCTTCGTCTCCATATCCACGCGGGTGCGCTCCTTGGCTGCCGCTAGGTCAACCCGCGACTGGGCGAGGGTACTCCGGGCACGCTGAACCTGGTCGTTGGATGCCGCCAGTTCATCGCTGGCCGGACCCGCCTGAAGGCGGCTCAGCCGGGCCTGCGCACTGGTCACGTCGGCGTGGGCCGCGTCAATATCAGCTTTGCTGACGCTGGTGGCGGCCTGCTGGTACTGGCTACGGGCCTGCGCAAGACGGGCCTGAGCCTCGGCGAGGTCGGTTGCGCTGGCCCCCGCGAGCAGACCCTCGTAGTCAGCCTGGGCCTGGCGCTGGTCGGCCTGGGCCTGCGCAAGCGAGAGCGCCAGCCCGCCGCTGTCGATGCGGGCCAGGGGTTCGCCCACCTGCACCGGATCGCCCGCCTGCACCATGATCTCCACCACCGTGCCGCTCTGCGCAAAGCGCAACTGGGCTTCGGCGGCTGGCTCGATGTTGCCGGTGGCGCTCACCGTCGAGTTGATCGTGCCGGTACTCACCGCCACGCTCTGCCAGCCGGTGGGTATGGTTCCCGCTGCTGGGGGTTTAGGGTACAGGTAGAAGCCACCGCCTGCGCAGGCGGCGATCACCACAAGCACGCCGCCGATGATGAGGAATCGTCTGCGGCGACCATGTTGGTTCCGTTTGCGGGGGGGCTCGGCAGATGCCATCGCTTGCGCTCCTTAGGCAGATTTCAGATTGCAGATGTGCCGCAACAGGACGCGGTGCATATGCCTAAGACCAATACTTTTCAAATAAGCCGATCTCGTACTGACCGTGCCCCCTCACCCCCTGCCCCTCTCCCTAGGGAGAGGGGGCTGGGGGGTGAGGGCTGTTCGGCGGCAGACTCCTTATTCGTAAAGTATTGTGCCTAAGGCATGTTTCAATCCAGATTGACAATTCAGCGACGAAACGACGACGCGGTGAGGCGCTCCGTATCGCCTCATCGCCTCATCGCCTCGTCGCAAGACTGTAAAGCTGAATGTGCCCATTTTGAAACATGCCTAAGGCATGTTTCAATCCAGATTGACAATTCAGCGACGAAACGATGACGCGGTGAGGCGCTCCGTATCGCCTCATCGCCTCGGCGCATCGTCGCAAGACGGTAAAGCTGAATGTGCCCATTTTGAAACATGCCTAAGACAAGGTTTCAGGTGCCAGGTTTCAGCTTTACAGTTTGGCGAGGATGCGACGAGGCGACGAGGCGACGAGGCGATGCTATCGCATCCTCGCGTCCTCACGTCTTCGCGTCCCTGCCAAACTGTAAAGCTGTTCTGAACCATGTCTAAACTGTCAAACCGGCTTGACAGTTTGTGGTGAACGTAGCACCGCCTTCCAGGCGGTCAGGCGTAGCGCCGCAGGCTGGAAGCCCGCGCTACAAACTGTCACGCTGAAACCTTGTTTCGTCGCTATTATCACCGCATGCTACGACTGAACACATCAGCCGGTTGCACGAGCATTACCCGATGATCTCGCGCAGTAGGCGGCGCTGGAGTTTGCCGGATGCGGTGCGCGGCAGTTCGCTGAGTACGATGATCCGGCGTGGCAGTTTGTAGGTAGCCAGACGACCGCGCAGGTCGGTGAGGATGGCGGCTTCGGTGGCGGGGCTGCGCAGGACGACGGCGGCTATCGGCACTTGGCCCCAGTGTTCGTCGGGTAGGCCGATGACACCGGCCTCGGCGACAGCGGGGTGAGCGAGCAGGGCCGCCTCGACCTCGGCAGGGTAGATGTTCTCGCCACCGGAGATGATCAGGTCGCTGCGGCGGTCGGCCACGTAGAGATAGCCCTCCGCGTCGCGGTGGCCCAGGTCGCCGGTGTGCAGCCAGCCGTCGCGCAGGGCGGCAGCGCTGGCCTCGGGATTGCCGACGTAGCCATTGGTGATGGTTGGGCCGCTGAGCAGGATCTCGCCGACCTCGCCGGGCGTGGCCTCGCGGCCATTTACGTCGATGCGCAGGCCCACCGGCAGCAGCGGCTGACCGGCTGAGCCCAGCTTGCGCAGGGCGTCGGCGGGGGCCAGGGTGACGGCCTGGGATGCGCTCTCGGTGAGGCCGTAGGTCTGTACGACGGGCACGCCGAGGTTGGCGCAGCGCTCCAGGAGGGGCCGGGGGGCTGGGCCACCGCCGAGCAGGGCGCAGCGGAAGTGCGGCGGGTAGGGCGTGTTCCCGCGTGCGTCGAGCATGCGCTGGAGGGTGGCGGCGACCACGGAGATAATCGTTACGCCCTGATCGTCGATGGCCGCGTTGACGGCGACCGGGTCAAAGCGCTCGTGCAGCACCACCGGGATGCCGTAGATCGCGCCGCGCAGCAGGATGGAGAGACCACCGACGTGGAAGAGCGGCAGCACCGCCAGCCAGCGGTCGTCTTCGTGCAGGCCGAGGTTGAGCGCCGAGGCGGTGGCGCTCCACCAGTGGTTGCCGTAGCTGAGCATGGCCCCCTTGGGCGCGCCGGTGGTGCCCGAGGTGTAGATGATCGCGTGGGGGGATTCAAGGTTGATTGATTGCTGTTCGGCCCTCACCCCCAGCCCCTCTCCCGCTGGGAGAGGGGTAGGGGGTGAGGGCCAGAGTTCATCAAACGAGAGGATACCCAGAGCCGGGGACGGGATTTGCGCGGCCAGACCTAAGTTCGGCGTATCGGTGAGGATGAGTTGGGCTGCACTGTCCGCAGCCTGAAAAACAAGCTCGGCGGGCGAAAGACGGGTGTTGAGCGGGACGAGCACGGCTCCACAGCGCGGCGCGGCGTGGACGAGGGCCACGTAGTCGGCGCAGTTGGCAGCCAGGATGGCCAGGCGGTCGCCGGGACGCAGGCCGAGGGCGACAAGTCGCGTGGCCAGATCGTCGGCACGCTGGCTCAGTTCGGCGAAGGACCAGGTGACGCCGGGGGCGAACAGGGCCGGGCGGTCGGGGCGCGCTGTCGTCTGCCGCGCAAGCCAGTCGGGGATGATCATAGGTGTGGTGATTATCCCAACAATAAACCCAGCGCCAGCAGGGCACCAAAAACCATGTGTAGGCGACCGGTGTCGCGCAGGGCGGCGTTGAGCGGGCGGCCGCGCTGCTTGCTGACGCGGTCGAGCAGGTTCAGGGCGAGGGGCACGCTGAACCAGACGATCAGGACGAAGGGCGAGGCGCCGCCCCACATCCAGGCCAGGGGGGCGCTGAGGTAAGCGCCAAGGAGCAGCAGGGCGTACTCGGTGCGGGCGAACATCTCGCCGTAGATCACGGCCAGGGTGCGCTTGCCGACCAGCTTGTCGGTGGGCGCGTCGCGCAGGTTGTTGACCACAATAATGGCGGTAACGAGCATGGACACGGGGAGGGAGGCGAGGACGGCCACAGCGCGCAGTTGCCCGCTGTGCAGGTAATCGGTGCCGACGACGGCGATGACGCCAAAGAAAATAAAGGTAAAAACATCGCCGAGTCCGTTATAGCCAAGTGGGTAGGGGCCGCCGGTGTAGAGGATGCCCGAGGCGATTGAGAGCAGACCGATGATCAAGATAGGCCAGCCGCCGACGTAGATCAGGTAGGCTCCGCAGAGGGCAGCCAGGGCGAAGGTGACCAACATCATGGCGCGCACCGTGGCGGGCGGGATCAGGCCGCTCTGGGTGACGCGGGTTGGGCCGAGGCGATCCGGGGTATCGGCACCCTTTTGGTGATCGAAGTAATCGTTGGCAAGGTTAGTGCCAATCTGAATGAGCAGACTGGCCAGCAGCGCGGCGACAAAGACCAGCGGGCGGAACAGCTTATCGCCGAGGGCGGTGGCCGAGCCGACCAGTACCGGCACCACGGCGGCGGGCAAGGTGGGCACGCGGATGGCCATGAGCCAGGCGCGGGTTGGGGTTGGCGGGGATGTTTTCATGATGTTCGTAGATCGCAGCCCTCACCCCCAGCCCCTCTCCCTGAGCGGGCGAGGGGAGTCTGATCGTCCCTTCTCCGTAGGGAGAGGAACTGAGGGTGAGGGCGGGTCGTTACGGGAACCTTCTAAACTGCCGGAAGTTCGGCTTGCGCTTCTCCAGGAACGCCTGCTTACCCTCCTGGGCCTCCTCGCTAAGGTAGTAAAGTAGGGTAGCGTCGCCCGCGAGCTGCTGGAGACCGGCGTGGCCGTCGGCGGCGGCGTTGATTGCGGCTTTGAGGAAGCGGATAGCCATCGGGCTCTTGTCAAGAATCTCCCTGGCCCACTGCACGCCCTCGTCCTCCAGTTGCTCCAGGGGCACGATGGCGTTGATCAGGCCCATGTCGAGGGCCTGCTGGGCGTTGTACTGGCGGCAAAGATACCAGATTTCGCGGGCCTTTTTGTCGCCGACCATACGAGCGAGCAGGTTCGAGCCGTAGCCCGCATCGAAACTGCCGACCTTCGGCCCGGTCTGACCAAAGACAGCGTTCTCAGCGGCGATGGTCAGGTCGCAGACAATGTGCAGGACGTGGCCGCCGCCGATGGCGTAGCCCGCCACCAGAGCGATCACCGGCTTGGGGGTGACGCGGATAAGCCGCTGGAGGTCGAGGACGTTCAGGCGCGGGACTTTGTCGCCGCCAACGTAGCCGCCCTGGCCGCGCACGCTCTGGTCGCCGCCAGAGCAGAACGCCCGGTCGCCCGCCCCGGTGAAGAGGATTACACCGACGCTCTCGTCGTCGCGGGCGCGGGTGAAGGCGTCGATCATCTCGGTGGTCGTTTCTGGGCGGAAGGCGTTGTGCTTCTCGGGGCGGTTGATGGTGATCTTGGCGATCCCCTCGCCACCGGCGTCGTGCTCATAGATGATGTCGGTGTAGGCACCGACGTTGTTCCACTCGATGGGCATTCCTGGCTCCTTGATCTATCGTCCCTCACCCCCCTGCCCCCCTC
>Ga0194060_10001456_pt1 | contig 16907 bp, 16 predicted proteins | sample SepL225m_MetaG_FD_163427 | JGI IMG/M metagenome (GOLD analysis project Ga0194060, IMG submission 163427) | Anoxic zone freshwater microbial communities from boreal shield lake in IISD Experimental Lakes Area, Ontario, Canada - Sep2016-L222-5m | ecosystem: Environmental > Aquatic > Freshwater >...
CTTATAAATGGCGTTATCAAATAACAGAGCGCAGCCGCAAAGGCGATTGTTAGAAGATATTCACGCATTTATTTCAGACCTGTTATCGCGCGTAAATTGGGAATTTCGCAGTCAACGCATTTACCTCAACGCGAATAGCTGCTGCTTTCGCACCATCGCCACCATCTTTAATTGCGCGTGCAATTAAGGAAGCAATCTGTGCCATCTCTGGCGTACCCATTCCCTGAGTTGTTGTGGCCGCTGTACCTACGCGGATTCCACTCGTAACAGCAGGAGTCTCTGGGTCGTAAGGAATTGCATTTTTATTTAGGACGATTCCTGATTCGCCGCAACGCTCGTCAGCGATCTTTCCATTTACACCGGTAGCACGGATATCAATAAGTGCTAAGTGAGTTTCGGTACCGCCAGATACTGCGCGCATACCTTCACTTTCTAGACCTGCAGCTAGCGCTTTAGCATTAATAATTACGTTCTTTGCATACTCTTGATATTCCGGAGTTGCGCATTCCTTCAAGGCAACGGCCTTTCCAGCAACAGCGCTCATGATTGGGCCACCTTGCATTCCAGGAAAGACTGCCTTGTCAATGGCTGCAGCATGCTCGGCTTTAGAAAGAATCATCCCGCCGCGAGGTCCACGTAAAACTTTATGAGTTGTAAATGAGACAACATCTGCGTAAGGAACTGGTGATGGAATGGCTTTTCCTGCAACGAGGCCAATGAAGTGAGCGGCATCTACCCACATGATTGCGCCAACTTCATCACAAATCTTTCGAACAGTCGCAAAATCGATGAGACTTGGATATGCAGTTGCGCCAACACAAATCATCTTAGGTTTATTTGCAATTGCAGTATCGCGAAGCTCGTCATAATCAATTAGCTCGTCCTCTTTGCGGACGCCGTATGAAACGATATTGAACCATTTTCCGGAGAAATTCACCTTTGAACCGTGAGTTAAATGGCCACCGTGTGGCAGTGACATCGCAAGGACGCTATCTCCTGGTTTAGTAAAGGCCTGATACACCGCAACATTTGCACTCGCACCAGAATGAGGTTGCAGGTTTGCGTGTTCAGCCCCGAATAAAGATTTAGCGCGTTCAATTCCAATCACTTCAACTTTATCGACCTCTTCGCAACCACCGTAATAACGCTTGCCTGGATAACCTTCGGCATATTTATTAGAAAGCGTAGAACCCATCGTCGCTAGAACTGCTGGTGATGTGAAATTCTCACTCGCAATTAACTGCAAACTTTTCTGTTGGCGAACTAGTTCACTTAGGACTACTGCGGCAATATCTGGATCTTGCGCCTGTAGGGCGTTGAAATCTGGGCCATAAAAGGCTTCGCTAGCTTTTTCACTCATGGCAGAACCTTATTCGCTAGCAAGTTCAATTGCCGAAACGACTTTCCTTAAATCCTCCAATGTGAGCGCCCCAACACGGGTGACAACCAAATTCTCCCCTTTCAGACCTACTACGGTTGAAAGAGGGCCAGGTTGGATTTCGCCAATATCGAAGGCTGCAAGGCCATTGCTGTTTGAAATTCTAGTAACCGGCTTATTTCCTGAAGTCGCGGCAGATGCAATTGCTAACGGGCCAGTCTCTTCAATTATTTCTAACGCCTGTAATTGATTCGGCACCCGAACTGCAAATTCGCGCAAGGTGCCGCCATCCCCCAAATCCCAATTTAGAGACTGGTTCTGTAGAAGTTTTAAGGTTAATAAACCGGGCCAGAAAGCGGCGGTTAGCTCTCGAACTTGAGGAGTTATGCCTTGGGCGATCCCATCTAGTACTGCAGTCTTCGCAATGATGACCTGAGCCGCAATGCCAGGTGGATCATTTCGTAATTGATGTAGTCGATTAACTGCAGGAATACTGAAAGCATCGCAGGCATACCCATACCCGTGTTCGAGCGGAACTATTGCAACCTCTCCACGTTTAATAGCGGCGATTACCTCGGCCTTCATTTTAAATTCTCAATAATTTTTGCAAGGGCGCCATCTACAAGTGCATGAATCGAGGTGCCTTCTGGCAAATAATCCTCTGAGAATATTTCGCCACGTTCGTGAATTGCCGAGACCAGATCTCCCCGGCTAAATGGGATTACCACGCTAATTTCTACGCGTGGGCGTGGCAGTGATGATTCAATTGCGGCAACTAAGGTTTCTATGCCAAATCCGGTTCGCGCAGAGAATGCAAAACTATTTGGTTCCTCACGCAACAATTGCATGATCTTCTCTGGTGGTGCGATGTCTGCCTTATTTATTGCAATGATTTCAGCAATTTCACCTCCGCCAATTTCATTTATGACGCCACGCACTGCTCGAATCTGTTCTTGTGGATCTGGATGAGAACCATCTACAACGTGGACGATTAGATCTGAGCCGGAAACCTCTTCTAGCGTTGATTTGAATGCTTCAATCAATTGATGTGGAAGATGGCGAACAAAACCAACCGTATCCGAAAGGGTATAAATCCGGCCATCAGATGACGTTGTCTTTCGCACTGTTGGATCAAGGGTTGCAAAGAGTGCATTCTCAACTAAGACTCCGGCGTCAGTTAAACGATTCATAAGCGAAGATTTACCAGCATTTGTATATCCAGCAATTGCTACTGATGGGATGCTGTTACGACGACGTTCTTGGCGCTTGGTATCACGCGAAACTTTCATCTCTTTGATCTCCCGGCGCAGCTTCGCCATCTTGTCATTGATGCGGCGGCGATCAGTTTCAATCTTTGTTTCACCAGGTCCACGTCCGCCAATGCCACCAGCCTGGCGAGAAAGTGAATCACCCCAACCACGAAGTCTTGGAAGTAGATAAGTCATTTGTGCTAACTCAACTTGGGCTTTACCTTCCCGGCTCTTTGCGTGCTGGGCAAAAATATCCAGAATTAGTGCGGTTCGATCAATAACTTTAACTTTTGCTTTACCTTCAAGGTTACGAAGTTGTGCCGGTGAAAGCTCGCCATCGCATACAACGGTATCTGCGCCGGTGCTTACTACTGCTTCGCGAAGTTCTAATACTTTTCCCGAGCCGATAAATGTTGCTGGATCTGCTTTATCGCGCCTTTGGATAAGTCCTGCCATAACTTCTGAGCCAGCGGTCTCCGCCAAGGCTGCTAATTCTTTCAAAGAATTCTCTGCATCCTGCGAAGTTCCCTCGGTCCACACGCCAACTAATACAACTTTCTCTAGCCTAAGTTGGCGATACTCAGCATCAGAAACATCTTGCAGTTCCGTAGATAAACCTGAAACCCTACGAAGCGCTTGGCGATCTTGGAGATCTGCTTGATTACTCTCCCAATCTTCTACGCGATTCTCTTCGGCATCGTATTCAGCAGCGACCCGAGCAGATTCTGCTAACAGTGCATCAATATCTAGATTGTCGTTACCCAAAATATTTGCTCAAATCAAAGTCTTCTAGTAACACAGCAGGGCCAGTAAGAATTGCATTGCTATGTGCATCTATTTCGACAGTCAAGCGGCCACCTGGTGGATTGATTACCCAAGTGGAAGGCAGCTTCTTTGACTTAAAAAGAGTTGTGGCAAGAGCAACTGCGCAAGTGCCCGTTCCGCAGGATTTAGTCTCACCGACGCCTCTTTCGTGTACTCGCATCTTCAAATCACCGTTATCAAGAATTTGAACGAATTCAACATTTACCCCATCAGGATATTCATCGGCAGGTTCAACGATTGGCGCCGTCAATAAATCCCCAACATCAGACAAATTTTCTACAAAAACAACGGCATGTGGATTTCCCATGTCGATGTTGTATCCCGACCAAGTATGGCCATTAGCAGTCGCAGTTATTTCTCCGAAGACTTCTCGAATCTGCCCCATATTGACGGTGATATCACCGCTCTCGGGAACGGATAAAAACTTCATTCCATCGCGGGTATTAATTGGAAAGATTCCAGGGCTCTGGTGACCCCGCTCGATTAAATATTTTGCCATCACTCGAATGCCATTTCCACACATTTCGGCAATTGAGCCATCGCTATTTCGATAATCCATAAACCATTTACCATCTTGTTTAGCAATCCGAATCAAACCATCTGAACCCACACCAGTTTCGCGATTGCAGATTGCTCTTACTTGATCGGCGCTAATTTCAACTTGATTCTCGGGATCGAAAATTAATACGAAATCATTCTCGGTGCCGTGGCCATATGTACCAATCATGATTTGAGAATAGCCTGTAGGACCGAGGCCTTGCGCTCTGAGAGATTTGATGTCGCGCTAAGCCAGGTTATTCGAAGATCTCTAGAGAACCAGGTTTCTTGTCGCCGTGCATATTGCCGAGTGGCCCGGGCGGTATCTTCGAGCGCTTCGGCCCCGCTCATCGAGCCGTGCTTCATTCGAATTATCTGGGCATATCCGATAGCCGCTTGCGCAGTCTTGCCTTCGAGAATTCCCTTATTAATCAACTCTTCAACCTCATCGAGAAATCCTAAATCCCACATCTTCTTAACTCGAGAATCAATTCGCGCATCTAAATTCTCCCGCTCCATAGCGAGCCCGAATTGCAGAGCATCTGGGTACTTAGTGGAATCTTCCCGAGGCAATATTGCAGTGAATGGCTTGCCCGTAATTTCAATTACTTCTAGTGCGCGAACTACGCGACGGACATTCTCTTTAGGAATTGCCAAGCTTGCTGCAGGATCTAACTTCGCGAGTCTCTGGTGCAGGGCATCGCCGCCGATATCTTCTGCCTCTTTATTTAGCTTCGCTCTTACTTCTGGATCAGTCTCCGGAAAATTCAAATCATCCAGTATGGCCTTTATATACAGACCTGTTCCACCAACTACAACGACGTTCTTTCCGGCACTTCGAAGTTCATCAATTTTTGCGCGGGCGGTCTCTTGATACCAAGAGACTGATACATCGCTCTTAACTTCGACTAAATCCAAGAGGTGATGCGGAATTCCTTTTCGCTCGACATCAGTTAGCTTTGCAGTTCCAATATTCATGCCCTGATAAAGTTGCATTGAATCGGCGCTAACAATTTCGGCGCCAATCTCTCCAGCAATCTCTACAGCTAAATCACTCTTTCCGGTTGCGGTAGCGCCAGAAATAATTAGCAATTTACTCATAAATTAAGCGCGTGCCTTTAGCTGTGAAAGCGTCGGCATCCCAACCATAATTGCACTTGAGCCACTCTCCTTGCTCCGTGCCTCGGTTGCATCTCCGCCCGTTGTTCTTCTTATCGAAAGCGGAAGATCTTCGGCCAGAATAAAGTTCGGAGAAGCTTTTGTAATTTTGCTAATTACCGCATCGCCTGGACGTGGCGGATTCTTCTCATCGATTGCAAAGTGAACTAATCTAAAATCCTTAGTTCGCCCCGTCATTCGTGCTTTGCCATCATCGCGACGACCTTCGTAATCAGCGACTAATACTTCTTGCTCACTACCAAGTACTTGATCGTTAACAATCTGCGACATCTTCTGCTGCAAGATGTGAAGTGCGTCGTAGCGCTCCTTCATTACAGCGTCACTTATCTGATCCGGCATTGTTGCTGCAGGCGTGCCAGGTCGCTTGGAATATTGGAAGGTATAGGCAGCTAAAAATTTAACCTCTTCAACTAGATTCATTGTGTCTTGGAAATCGGCGTCAGTTTCACCTGGGAAGCCGACGATGATGTCAGTTGTAATTGTTGAATTAGGGATTGCGCTTCTTACTTTCTCAATAATTCCAAGATAACGATCACTGCGATAAGAACGGCGCATCGTCTGCAGAATGCGATCGGACCCGGATTGAAGAGGCATGTGTAGATGTGGTGCAACATTGGGCGTCTCTGCCATTGCCGCAATGACATCATCTGTGAAGTCGCGCGGATGCGGTGACATAAAGCGAACGCGTTCGAGGCCAGCGATATCTCCGCATTTGCGGAGTAGCTTTGCAAAGGCGCCGCGGTCGCCAAATTCAACACCGTAAGCATTTACATTCTGACCAAGCAAAGTTATCTCAATAACCCCTTGGTCGACTACAGCTTTTATCTCATTCAAAATTTCGGCTTCGCTGCGATCCTTCTCGATTCCACGCAGCGATGGAACGATGCAGAAAGTGCAGGTGTTATTGCAGCCGACAGATACTGAAACCCATGCGCTAAATGCGGAGTGGCGCCGGGCCGGTAGGGTCGAAGGGAAATGTTCAAGGGATTCTTTAATCTCTACTTGAGATTCCTCTTCGATGCGCGCACGCTCTAAGAGAGTTGGAAGTGAACCAATATTGTGTGTTCCAAAGACCACATCGACATATGGCGCACGTTTAATAATTGATTCTTGATCTTTCTGCGCCATGCAGCCACCTACGGCGATTTGAAAGTTGGGATCACTCTTCTTGCGTGGTGCAAGGAAGGAGAGATTTCCGTAGAGTTTGTTATCCGCATTCTCACGAACCGCACAAGTATTGAACACAACTAAGTCGGGATCGCTGCCTTCAAGAGCTTGTACATATCCCGCGTCAAGCAACAAACCCGAGATCCGTTCGGTGTCATGTGCATTCATCTGACAGCCATAGGTTTCAACCACAAAGGATCTGGCTTCAAGTTGGCTACTCATGGGCCAATCTTAGTTTGAACTAGTTGCTTCCCAGCAATTCCCTCATAATGCGACCAGAGATGGAATGGCTAAAGCCCTTTCGCGATAAGAGGCCATGAACTCTTCGATAGATAACATCATGATCGAGATGAGAACAAGAGCGAAATTTACGGTCAGCCAGTGCGAAGGCCATTTTGTACTCGTCCTCATCATCAATATTTTCCATCGTCTCTTCAATGATGTCCTGAGAGACGCCTTTAAATTTGAGTTCTTGGGCAATCGAACGTTTAGATAACTTCTTCTGACGCTGCCTAGATTCACTCCAGATTTGGGCGAACTCAAGATCATTCAATAAGCCCTGCAGTTCCAGCTCATCTAGAACTGCTGCTGCAATCTCATCTTCAACGCCACGTTTCTTTAAGTGGGCATGAAGCTCGGCCCTACTCTTTGCACGTGGCGCCAGCGCATAATGCGCCGTTGTTAGTGCGAAAGAGTAGGGATCTGCTTCTACTTCTCCCGTTTGGGATTGATTTTTGCTCAAGGGTTTAGAAATCAACCTCAGCGGTTGCTTCATCTATTGCAGCGACAAGTTCAGCATCGACAACGATTGGAACATAATGTTCACGAATCTTTGCTTCGATATCGTTGGCAAGATCGGGATTGTCGATCAAGAATGCACGAGCATTCTCTTTACCTTGGCCAAGTTGATCAGCTTCATAGGTATACCAAGCACCGGCCTTCTTTACGACGCCGACTTCAACGCCGAGGTCGATAAGTGAGCCTTCACGTGAGATTCCAACACCATAAATAATGTCGAACTCTGCCTGCTTAAATGGTGGGGCCATCTTGTTCTTTACAACTTTGACGCGAGTACGGTTTCCAACTGCATCATTGCCATCTTTAAGAGTTTCAATACGGCGAATATCGAGACGAATTGAGGCGTAGAACTTGAGCGCCTTTCCACCAGTTGTTGTCTCCGGAGTACCGAAGAAGACGCCGATCTTGTCGCGCAATTGGTTAATGAAAATTGCGGTGGTATTTGATTGGTGAAGTGCGCCGGTAATTTTACGGAGCGCTTGCGACATCAGGCGAGCTTGTAAGCCCATATGTGAATCGCCCATCTCACCTTCAATTTCTGCGCGAGGTGTAAGAGCTGCAACTGAGTCAACAACGATTACATCGATTGCGCCAGAGCGAACCAACATATCCATGATCTCAAGTGCTTGTTCACCAGTATCTGGTTGTGAAACTAGAAGTGCATCAATATCAACGCCCAACTTGCGGGCATACTCTGGATCAAGTGCATGCTCAGCATCAATAAATGCAGCGATTCCGCCAGCCTTCTGGGCATTTGCAATTGCATGAAGTGCGACTGTTGTCTTACCTGAAGATTCTGGTCCGTAAATTTCTACGATACGTCCTCGAGGTAGACCACCGATTCCAAGTGCGATATCTAGAGCAACTGAACCGGTTGAAATAACTTCTACAACTTGTGGGCCACGATCGCCCATCTTCATAACTGAACCCTTACCGAATTGACGCTCGATTTGGGCAAGTGCGCTATCTAAGGCTTTGGTGCGATCTGAATTTAGCTTTTCAGATTGTTTATCAGGCTGTTCTTTAGCCATTTTGTTGACCTTTCATCGATCATCGTTATCGGTCCTGAAGGTACGGAGACCCACCGACGGCAGAGGCATGGCATCTGCGGAAGTGTGGAACCGCTCAGGCTGGGTATATCCGAGCAGGTTGCCCGAATGGGTAAAGGGTAGCCGAACATCTGTTCGAACGACAACAACACGCCGAAACCCTGGCGTTAACTACCTGAACTTGGTTACCTGAACTTGGTTACCTGAACTTGGCTGGCATCTCCGGATTATGAGCAACTACGCCCTTCCAGATATCTCCTGGCTCCTGGCCCATAACAAGGGCTTCTTCAACTGTAACGCCACCTAATTCGGCATGAACGGTGTCTCGTGAATAAGTTGTAGGGTCTGGAAAGTATTCAGCTATGCGAGCGCGCAGCTCTGTTATTCGCAAGTCAACTGCTCCTTAAGAAGCTAGAGATCTAGCGATTTGCTCGGATTGGTGGAGGGATTCAGCTTGGGAAAGTGGTGAAGCGATCTGGCCTATTAACCAGTGCAGAACCAGGCTGTAATTATTAAGCCCAAAAATTTTAGTTAACGACTCTTGGACAACAGCCCAAAGTGGGTGCTCTCCGATTGTCACAAATGCCGCAATATCTTCGGGATCTGTCTCAGTCATTTTACGGAGCGCCTGATCCCCTGAGATCTCACGAGAGAGTGAAAGAAGGGCAGCTTGTGGCGTGGTTGCGCTTTTGGCTAGATCGGCGAGACGCAAGATTTCAGATTCGAGGAGGCTAAACATCATCTCTTCTTTATCTGCAAAGTGGTTATAAACCGTTGCTCTTGAGACCTGAGCCCGCGCAGCGATATCGACCATGTTTGATTCATATGATCCAACTTCAGCGATAACAATTTTTGCGCCAGCAAGAATTGCTGTTCTTGAACGTTGGGCTGGGGCCACAGTCATCGCTTTATCCAATGTCCTAAAATGTCCGAAAATATCCGAAAATATCGGCGCTAGCTAAGAAGCTAAGCGGCGGCTTCTACAACGCTGAGTGATGGAGCTTCTGTTGCGCGAATTGCAATTGATACATCTGAGATAACTTCAAAGAGTGAAAGTTCTAGTGCTTGGCAGATTGAATTTAAAAGTTCAGATGATGCTTCTTTCTGACCACGTTCAACTTCAGATAGATAGCCCAATGAGACGCGCGCTGCCTTAGCAACATCGCGAAGGGTGCGACCTTGTGAAATACGCGCTTGGCGCAAGGTGCTACCGATATGGGTTCGAAGAAGAGTCACGGGTTAAGGATACGCGAAAAAGTGGCTAAAGCGCTCTCAATTGTGGCCTTTCTTACCGTGGCGCGATCACCCGCTAGCGAAAGTTCGATGCCAATACTCGCTTTTTTACTGGCAATTGCGAGCCATACCGTTCCGGCGCTTTTTCCATATGCCTTGCCTGGGCCGGCAACTCCGGTGGTCGAAATCGCAAAATCTGATTTAAAAATTTGGCGCACGCTCTCGGCCATTGCTTTCGCAACCTCCTCGGAAACTGCAGTGTGCTTTGTGATGAGTCGCTTTGGAACTTCCAGCAGTTTTGTTTTACTTGCATCGCTATAAGTTGTAATACCGCCGAGAAATACTTCGGATGATCCTGCAACTTCAGTTAGCGCGGCGCCAAGTCCGCCACCAGTCAGCGACTCTGCTACTGCCAAAGTCTTTCCAGATTTTTTTAATTGCTTGATAACGTTAGTTGCTAGCTCTAGGTTCTGCTTCACTTTTGTGCGACTTTCTTAAAATATTCATACCCTGTTGTAATTGTGAGATAAATAGCGACCGCCATGAAGGCATCTCGTGGAATATGTAACCAAGATGGAAGTGGCAAAATATAGAAGCCGACACCAAACCCTTGGAAGGTTGCCTTCAGCTTTCCACCCTTGCTGGCTGGGATTACACTCTCTTTAATCACCGTTAATCTAAGAATTGTTACTGATACCTCGCGCAGCAAAATAAGGGCGGTAACCCACCACCACAACTTGCCTTGCATAGAAAGGCCAACCATTGCGGCGCCAATTGCAATTTTGTCAGCAACCGGATCCAGGAAGATTCCTAGGTTGGTAATTTGCTTGCGAGATCTGGCGATTCTGCCATCAAAGAAATCAGTCAATCCAGTTAAGAAGAAGCCGGTCCAAGCAATTATTCGCCAGAGTGAATCATCGCCGCCATTTTTAAATAAGGCATAGCAACAGAATGGAACTGCGATTAGCCTCAAAATCGTCAAAGTGTTTGGCAGGTTTAAAAGTTTCATAGCGGCACCGCAATTAAATCTACGCCTGAAGTTTCCGTGATTACGGCATCGACATACTCACCGATTTTGTATTTCGCCCGTCCCTTGATGAAAGTAGAACCATCTACTTCAGGGCCCTGATGTTCGGCCCGACCTTCTTGGCTCTCTTCATCTTCAATCAAAACACGTACATGTTCGCCAATGCGTTCTTCAGCTCGTTGCATAAGAAATTCATCTACCAACTTAGATAGCAATTCCACGCGAGAATTAATGAGATCTTGGTCGACCTTGTCGGAAAGTTCTAGCGCCTCAGTCTTATCTTCATCGGAGTAACCAAAGACACCGATGGCACCTAACCTTGCTTGCGATAGAAAATTCACTAGCTCTTCAAACTCTTCCTCAGTCTCACCAGGAAATCCAACTATTACATTTGAGCGAATTCCGGCTTGCGGTGAGAGCGCACGAATTTGCGAAATCAGATTCAGGAAGGCTTCAGTGTCACCAAAACGGCGCATCCTTCGTAGAACAGTTGGACTGGCATGCTGGAAGGATAAATCAAAATAAGGAACTACCTTTGGAACCGAGATCATTGCCTGAATTAGTGATGGCCGCATTTCTGCCGGTTGTAGATATGAGAGTCGAATCCGTTCAACGCCAGAAATACTTGCAATCTCTGGAAGCATATTTTCAAGCACTCGTAGGTCTCTAAAATCCTTGCCATATGAAGTCGTATTTTCACTAACTAGAAATAGTTCAGAAACTCCTTGCCCAGCCAACCACTTCGCCTCTTCAATAATTTCAGTAGGACGCCTTGAAACAAATGATCCGCGGAACATTGGAATCGCACAGAATGAACATCTGCGATCACAACCAGAGGCGATTTTTAGCGGAGCAATTGGGGCGTTATCTAATCGTTTGCGTTGAAATTTCTCTACCGGTGCTATTAGGTTCTGGCGGTCGGCTGGGGCAATTGGGAGAAGAGCTCGGCGGTCTTTTGGCTTATGTGCAGCAATAGAGCCACCACCAATAATGGTCTGCAAGCGAAGTGAAATATCTTTGTAATCATCAAAACCTAAGATTGCATCAGCTTCAGGAAGCGCATCGGATAGTTCATCGCCATATCGTTCAGCCATACAACCAACGGCTACAACTGCTTTCGTTGTTCCATTTGTCTTAAGCGAATGGGCCTCTAAAAGGGCATCTACTGAATCCTTCTTGGCGCTTTCGATAAAGCCACAAGTATTAATTACCGCAACATCGGCTAACGCTGGATCATCAACCAGAATCCATCCATCATCAGATAACCGACCAGCAAGTTCTTCAGAATCGACTTCGTTACGGGCGCATCCCAAGGTTACAAGTGCGACGGTTCGAGGCTTTACAGATATAACATCCTCAGCGCTCATTTGCGCAATCTTACAGGTGGTTAAGTTTTAAGTAGTACTTAACCGTTATTTGAATTAGCTGGGCCAAAGGAGAGGTGTACTACTTCCCCAGTTGCGCCCGGTGTTCCGATCTCATTGCCATTCACATTGAGCGAGACAGCAGCCGCATTTCCGATAGTTACTTGAAGAAGCTGATTATCAGTAAATGACTTAGTTTCCCCGACTTTTATCGACCCACTAAATATTTGGGCCCCACTTGCATCTTGGATGCCAATCCAAGACTTTCCTGAAATACCTGAAACAACTAGGGAAACACCTGTTGTCTTAGTTGCGACAACTTGCGAGTTTTGATCTGTTGTTGAAGGGGCCACACCTTGGCTTGACGGAGCCACAGATGAGGTCTTGTTGCTAGAAACTATGGAGTTAACTGCGGGTACAGCGATTAGAAGTGCTACAACGCCGGCAGCTACTGATGCCAGAGTTTTATAAGAAATCTGCGGACGTGGTGCGCGTTTTTTAACGACCATATTCTCTTCCAATAAATCAATCATTGGACGATCAAAATCTTGGGTTACTTGAGCAAATTTTTCAATTAAATCATCACCACTCAATTGCACGATTTTTGCAATGGTTCGGATATGTCCCCGAGCATATGCATTTCCACCACAACTTGAAAAATCATCAGCTTCGATCTCTTTAATTACTGACTCACGAATTCGAGAAATTTCGGCAACTTTTGTAATTGTGAAACCAGCACGTTCGCGCGCATCGCGAATCTCGGTGCCGAGAGTTATATTTTCTAAACTCATTTGGTTTCCTCTAATTGCTCATGGAAGGGGATTTCCAAGGCGCTAAGAGTAAAACAAAGCAGTTGCTTAGGACAAGTCGGTTACTGAGCCTAGGGTGATGAACCGAGGGTGAAATCTTCTAGAACTTGAAACGCTAGCGTCGCTTGGCCACGCTGAATTACAAGTTTTGCTTTAGAGGTTGCCCTGCAGTTGCTCTAGAACTTCAGGCATCTGCTCGGCGGTGATCAGAACGATTCGCGCTTTAGAACCTTCAGTTGGTCCAACGATTCCACGGCTCTCCATCAAATCCATTAAGCGACCTGCTTTTGCAAACCCAACTCTAAGTTTTCGTTGCAACATGGAAGTAGAACCAAATTGGGTCGAAACAACAAGTTGTACTGCTTGCAACAAGAGATCCATATCGTCGCCAATATCATCTTCAATTACATGAGCTTTTACTGGCGCAGTTAAATCAAGTCGATATACCGGTTGCAGTTGTGATTTAACATGATTAACAATCGCTTCGGTCTCTCGCTCTGAAACATATGCACCTTGAATTCGCATTGCTTTACTTGCACCCATTGGCAAGAAGAGTCCATCTCCTTGGCCAACTAATTTTTCAGCACCTGGGGTATCTAAAATAACTCTGGAATCTGCCAGGCTAGATGTTGCAAATGAGAGTCGTGATGGCACATTTGCCTTAATCAGTCCGGTAACAATATCTACGCTTGGTCTTTGCGTTGCAATAACAAGGTGAATTCCAGCAGCTCTTGCGAGTTGAGTAATTCGTACAATTGACTCTTCAACTTCGCGGGCCGCAATCATCATCAAATCTGCTAGCTCATCGATGATTACAAGTAGGTATGGATATGGCTCTAGAACTCGCTCGCTGCCTTCCGGCACGGTTAACTTCCCAGAGCGAACAGCTTTATTGAAATCATCAATATGTCTAAAGCCAAAGGCCGATAGATCGTCGTATCGCATATCCATTTCACGAACTACCCAAGCCAATACATCTGCTGCTTTCTTAGGGTTGGTAATAATTGGGGCAATTAAATGTGGGATGCCTTCGTAGCTAGTTAGCTCTACTCGTTTTGGATCGATCATCACAAGGCGAACCTCGTCGGGGGTTGAACGCATAAGTATTGAAACAACCAGGGAATTAATCATTGAGGATTTACCAGCGCCAGTCGCGCCAGCAACTAATAAGTGCGGCATCTTGGCTAAGTTCGCACAAATGAAATTACCTTCTACATCTTTACCAAGTGCAATAACCATTGGGTGGGTATCGTTTCCGGCAACCGAAGATCGGAGGACATCGCCTAACGCAACTATCTCGCGATCGCTATTTGGAATCTCAATACCAACCGCAGATTTACCTGGGATTGGCGAAAGGATTCGTACATCTCCGCTTGCTACTGCATATGAAATATTCTTTGATAGCGCGGTAATCGCTTCAACTTTTACGCCATTTCCAAGTTCAACTTCATAACGGGTAACAGTCGGGCCGCGCATAAATCCAGTAACTCGACATTCAACGCCAAACTGTTCGAAGACTTGGGTTAGGGCTGCCACAACAACATCATTTGCCTTTGACTTTGCCTTCGAGGTTGGGCCGGTTTTCAATAAATCCATTGAAGGTAGTTCGTACTTGATATCCCCAGTTAACAACATCTGCTTTGCATGTTTTGGAACGTTCGGAGTTGTTGCAACTACCGGAGTTGGCTCCCGGCGAATTTCAACTGTAAATTCTTCATCGAAGCTCTCTTCATCAAGCTCTTCATCTTCTTCATCTTCTTCATGATGAATAAAGCCCTGAACCAGCGGAGTCTCAAAAGGTGGAGTATCTGAAATTTCAAAGGCCTCTTCGGCACGCGCGGCTCTGGCATCAGAAACCTTGCCACTCCCCCAATGGAATAGCGTGGAAATTCGCTCCATTACTTTAGATACTGGAGTTGCAGTGATTACGAGTAGACCGAAGAAGAGCAGAATTAACAGAATCGGTATGGCAAGAATTGTTGTTACTAGTGCAACTAGCGGTGTCGAGATTGCGTATCCGATCCAACCGCCACCTTCTCTAATTGCGGTTTCTCCGGTTCCACTTGACCCATTGAAAATGTGAAGCAAGCCAGTAACGGTGATTAGTAAAACAAAAGTTCCTACAATAATTCGACCTGTGGCCTTGGAATCATCTGGCGTTTTAAATAATCGGAATGCAAAGTAAATGAAGATGACTGGTGCGATTATTCCTAGCTTGCCAACCAATCCGAAGACTGCTGCATAAATTCCGCGACCGAAGACGTTATCCAGACTAAACCAAACTCCCGCCGCCGAGATTAAACCAAAGATAAAGATTAGAAACGCAATGCCATCTCGTTGGTGAGCAGGATCTAAATCTTGTGCGCCCCTGAAGATAAATCGAATAGAAGAACCAAGAGTCTTAGCGATGAACTTCCAGATAGCACCTATTCCACGAGCAGCGCCATTGGCTGCCGCGGATTTCTTGCTTGATGCTCTCTTCTTTGCGGCCATAATGGCTAACCTTAAAGCGTTCGATATGCGTGATATCTAAGGCGCGCCGCTAAAACTATTACACCTCTATGACTACCGGAACAATCATTGGTTTGCGGCGATGCTTATCGCCAACCCAACTTCCGACAGTTTTTCTTACAACTTGTTGTAATTGGTGTGTTCCATTAATTCCATTCCCAACTGCTGTTGCAAGTGCTTTTTCAATCATGCCCTTAACTTCATTAAATAGCGCATTGTCCTCGGTGAAACCACGAGCATGGATATCGGGGCCAGCAACAATCTTTCCAGTTTGAGATTCGATTACTACAACCACAGATATAAATCCTTCTTCACCCAAAATTCTTCGATCTTTCAAAGAGCTCTCAGTAATTTCTCCGATGCTCTGACCATCTACATAAACAAAGCCGACAGGAATTGCGCCCGCTACATCCGCATATCCATCCGCCATGTCCACAACGATGCCATTTTCTACAACCAAAGTATTTGTTCGAGCAACTCCGGTCTTGATGGCTAATTCAGCATTTGCGCGAAGATGGCGCCACTCACCATGTATTGGCATTACATTCTTTGGCTTAACAATGTTGTAGCAATAGAGAAGCTCGCCGGCAGATGCGTGACCTGAAACGTGAACCATCGCATTGCCTTTATGAACAACATTTGCTCCGAAACGAGTTAGTTCATTGATAACTCGATAAACCGGATTCTCATTTCCAGGTATCAAAGATGAAGCAAGGATTACTGTGTCACCTTTGCCCACTTGAATCTCATGATCTCCATTGGCCATCCGTGATAGCGCTGCAAGTGGTTCACCTTGAGAGCCAGTACAGATCAAGACGACTTTGTCACCATAATCTTTTAAATTCTTTGAATCAACAATTAAATTAGGTGGAATTTGAAGATAGCCAAGGTCTTCTGCCAATTTCATATTACGAACCATGCTGCGACCAACATATGCAACTTTGCGGCCATGGCTCTCGGCAACATCGATAATCTGCTGAATTCTATGAACATGGGATGCGAATGACGCAACAATTACGCGACGCTCTGTCTGGCGAATTACTCGATCAAGTACAGGGCTGATATCGCGCTCTGCAGTCGTAAAACCTGGGACATCGGCGTTAGTTGAATCAACCATAAATAAATCAACGCCCTCTTCGCCCAATCGGGCAAAGGTAACTAAATCTGTAATGCGGCCATCAAGTGGAAGCTGATCCATTTTAAAGTCACCAGTTGCGAGAACCAAACCTGCAGGTGTGCGAATTGCGATTGCAAGTGCATCTGGAATTGAGTGATTCACTGCTACGAATTCCAATTCGAATGGACCAAACTTCTGAACCATTCCGGCTTTAACTTCAACCATTGGTGCGGTAATGCGGCGCTCTTTTAACTTTGCTTCGGTAAATGCCAGCGTTAATTTAGAGCCAACGATCGGAATATCACTTCGCTCGCGCAGTAGATATGGAACTGCGCCGATGTGATCTTCGTGGCCATGCGTAAGCGCTACTACGACAACATCATCAAGTCGTTCTCGGATGTACTCAAAATCGGGAAGGATTAAATCAATACCTGGTTGGCTCTCCTCTGGAAAGAGAACTCCACAATCAACTACTAATAACTTTCCTTCATATTCGAATACAGTCATGTTTCGACCGATTTCGCCAAGCCCACCTAACGCGACAATGCGCAGAGTTTTTGGTGCAAGCTTTGATGGATAGGGTAATTCTGGATGCGGATGATTCATTAGTTAAGTGTTACTCCACCTTGTCGTAGGTCCTCCCGCAGTTGCGCTATTTGCGCA
>Ga0194060_10001458_pt1 | contig 16905 bp, 14 predicted proteins | sample SepL225m_MetaG_FD_163427 | JGI IMG/M metagenome (GOLD analysis project Ga0194060, IMG submission 163427) | Anoxic zone freshwater microbial communities from boreal shield lake in IISD Experimental Lakes Area, Ontario, Canada - Sep2016-L222-5m | ecosystem: Environmental > Aquatic > Freshwater >...
TTGTAGACGTTGTCGACGCCCTGCAGGTACATCGCCAGGCGCTCCAGCCCGTAGGTAATTTCACCGGTAATGGGCTTGCAGTCCAGGCCACCGACCTGCTGAAAATAGGTGAACTGGGTAACTTCCATGCCATTGAGCCAGACTTCCCAGCCCAGACCCCAGGCACCCAGCGTGGGGTTCTCCCAATCGTCTTCCACAAAACGGATGTCGTTCTTCTTCAAGTCAAATCCGAGCGCTTCGAGCGAGCCCAGGTAGAGTTCCAGAATATTGGCTGGCGCAGGCTTCAGAACCACCTGGTACTGGTAGTAGTGCTGCAGGCGATTCGGGTTTTCACCGTAGCGACCGTCTTTCGGGCGCCGGCTTGGCTGGACGTAGGCCGCCTTCCACGGCTCAGGACCCAGGGCGCGCAAAAACGTCGCCGTGTGGGAGGTGCCAGCCCCCACTTCCATGTCGTATGGCTGCAATAAGGCGCAACCCTGCGCGTCCCAGTAGGACTGCAGCTTCAAAATGATTTGTTGAAAGGTCAACATGACGAGGTGGTTTGGACGCTTGCCGTAAAGCCCTGATTTTACGGGGCTTCACATGCACAAGCGAAGGCAGACCAAGCTAACGCCCGGTCTGTCGGGTCCGCGCCGCCTGCAAAACAAGCGCCAGGGCCAGCAAGCAGAGCGGCCACAGCCCAAATCGGGCGACCCACCAGGCGTAGGGTGTCACGCCAACCCTTCCCTGGACCTGCCCAACCAGAACCGCCCGTGTGTCAGGCTCGAGCGCACTCAGCACGCGTGCTCGATGGTCGATGATCGCGCTGACCCCGGTGTTGGTGGACAGAACAAAGGCTCTCTCGAACTCAAGCGCACGCATGCGTGCAATCTGCAGGTGCTGGTTCATCGCCAGACCGTTGCCAAACCAGGCCAGATTGCTGATGTTGACGAAGATGCTCGGGGCCAGGGTCGGTTCGGAAAACTGCGCAGCCAGCTCTTCGCCAAACAGAGTTTCATAGCAGATGTTGGTAGCCAACTTTTGGCCCTGCCAGACAAAGGGTGCCTGCATGGGCGCACCACGATTGAAGTCCCCTAGCGGGATATTCATCAGTGCCGTGAACCATTTGAAAAACTGCGGAATAAACTCACCAAACGGCACAAGATGCTGCTTGTCATAACGCCAGTCTGGAGTCTGAGCTGGTTTCAAGCCGAGCACCGAATTGGTATAGCCCTGCTGGTAGTCCCCCAGCGGAATACCGATCAGCGCCGCCTGCTGCCCGGAAGCAAACCGATGCTGCAACGCTGGCCAGTAGTCTGGCGGCAATTGTTGCGGTAGCAGTGGAATAGCCGTCTCGGGGGCAATCACCAGCGAAGTCTGACTCTTTTGCAGTTGTTCGCCATACCACTGCAGTGCCAGGGGTATGCCACTGCCAGCTTCGAATTTTTCATCCTGGGAAATATTGCCCTGCAACAAGGTGACACTGAGTTCGCCACTCGGTTGCGACCATGGCGGCGTGACCCATGAGATCAGCGCTGGCAGTCCCAGCACCACCAACGCCAACGCCAGACTGCGCAGTTCTGCCCAGCCGCCGCGAAGGCGAACGACGCGCACCATCGTCATACCAAGCCAGGCGGACAGCGCGCACAAACCATAGACACCGAGCCACGGCGCATAGCCAGCCAGGGGACCGTCTACATGCGCATAGCCCGAAGCGCCCCAGCCAAATCCGCTCAGCCAGCTGCCTCGTGCCAATTCAGCCAGCATCCAGAAGGCCGCAAAAATTGCCGCCGCCCAGTGTGTATGGCCTGCCTCGATTGCGACAAAAGCGCCACAGGCGGCAGCGTACAACAGCGCCATCAATCCGGCGAAGGCAAACACAGCCAGCAGTGAGAGCAGGGTTGGTAATCCACCATAGGTATTCAAGGCGACAAAGGTCCAGCCCACCGCAGCGCCCAGCCAGGCCAGGGCAAACAACCAGCCCATCCAGGCTGCCTGACGCCAGTTCCGGGAAGTCTGCAACATCAACGCCAGCAGTGCCATTGCCAGCAACTGGAGCCACCAGAGCGGCTGCCCGGGGCGCAGAGCCGAAGCCGGCAGAGGTGAAGCTTGCATGGACAAGGGCCATGCAAGACTGGCCGCTTGCGCCAGACCGGCGCCCAAGCCCAGCGCCATTCTCATCCAGTCCCACCCGCTGCGCTGTAGATCAGGAGGCGGCATCGGTGACGGGCGAAACCTTGAACCATTTCACGGCGCCGCCCTTGGTGTGCAGAACGACAAAATTGAGCCCTGCCATGGCGTGACGTTCCCCGCGCTTTGGAACGTGACCCATTTCATGGGCAATCAGCCCTCCGATGGTGTCAAATTCATCTTCCGGGTCGGTGCTGCTGAGCTTCACGTCAAAAGCGGCTTCGACCCGCTCAATGATGGTGTCGCCACTGACACGGTAGCTGCGGTCGGCCAAGCCATAAATATCGCCCTCGTCCTCGGCAATATCAAATTCGTCCTCAATTTCACCCACGATTTGTTCCAGCACGTCCTCGATGGTGATCAGACCGGCAACCCGGCCAAACTCGTCGATCACGATCGCCTGATGGTTGCGGTTGCTCTGGAACTCACGCAACAAATCGTTCAAGCCCTTGCTTTCCGGCACGAAGACTGCCGGGCGCAACAAGGCCCGAATATTGAGTTCTGGCGCTCGCTGCAATTTGAGCAAATCCTTGGCCAGCAGAACACCAATGATGTTTTCTCGTTCATTCTGGTACACCGGAAAGCGCGAGTGCGCGGTGTCGATCACACCATACAACAAGACGTCAAAGGGTTCATCGATATTGACCAGATCCATCCGCGTCGCTGGCACCATCACATCACCGGCCGTCATGTCCGCCATGCGGATCACTCCTTCGAGCATGGCACGCGATTCGGCGCCGATGATGTGGTTCTCTTCGGCTTCTGCCAGAGTCTCGATCAACTCGTCGGTGGAGTCGGGTCCGGGGTGAATGAACTCTGCAAGTTTTTGCAGAAAAGTGCGTTTATCTTCCCGCTCAGGAAGTCGCGCAGGATGGGGGTCTGACACAGAAAATGCGCAGGACATGCCGTTGTGGTGGACCCTCAAGGATAGCGGATCACAGCGGCAGTCCGCTCGGAGCCTTAGTTCGGACTGCCGCGTTGCGCCTTCTGCGCGTCGCGCCGAAGCGCTTGGACCTCTGAGAGGAAGTCCCAGAATTGCTTGACCTGCACCTTGATCCGGTAGTCGGTCTGTGCCATCTGCTCGGCGACCATTTCACTCAATCGCGAATCGAAGGTGGCTGGCGGCAACTGCAAGTGCGCCTCCGATTCATGTCCATCGCGCTCCACGGTGGCACCCGCATTGCGGGCAATTTTCAGCATCGCGACGTTCTCGCTCAATGCGTGTATAAACATGCGGCTTACACCCTCGTTGCGCGCATGCATGGCAGCCCGGTCAAACAGGCGCGCTCCATAGCCGCGGCCACGCGCCGACTTCGATACCGATACGCCAAACTCCGCGCAGCTCGACAGATCGGGATCGGCGGGAAACGCCAGATGTGCCATCGCGATCAACTCAAGTCGACGGTTGTAAATGCCGAATATCTCGTCACGCTCAAAATTCAGCGTGTCAGCGTAACGTTGAATCTGCTCGTCGGTCGCAGCAAACCCGAAACGCAGGTATCGATCCTGAGGTTCAAGTGACATGAGGTGATGGGCAATGCGTTCGCGATGATTGACACCAAGTGAGCGGATCGGCACCAGCGCGGGTGCCGCTCTCAATTCCGGCGGAGGCCCGGCCCCCTCAAGCGGCGGCCTCAACAAGCCCTTACCAGCCTCGATGGACGCTTTGACCAAATCAATTGTTTCAACCATGGTGTTGACTATAAGGGTTTTCCCTAGACTGTTGTGCCCAGAGTGCCAAACAGCCTTACAAAGGCAGTGCCGTTGTCGCTTTGACGCGATCAAGGACAAAACTGGTCTTGCAGTCCTGCACGCTGGGGTGCTTGAGCAGCGTCTCCATCACAAAATGGGAGTACGCACTCATGTCCTGAACCATCACCCTGAGAAAGTAGTCCATTTCCCCGCTCAAAGCGTCGCACTCAACGACTTCGGGCCAGGTCTGAACGCTGGAGCGGAACAAATCGCGCGGGCTGCGTTGATGATTTTCGGTGCTTTTTTCCAGCCGCACATGAATATGAGCCATCAAGCCCAGACCGACGGATTCGGGCTTGAGCAGCGCCACATAGCGGTCAATCACGCCGTCGGCTTCGAGTCGTTTGACGCGCCGCAGCACCGCACTGGGCGACAAATTCACCATTTCGGCAATCTGGTCAAAGGTGGCGCGCCCATTGGCCTGCAGCTTGCTCAAAATGAGCTTATCTAGCTTGTCCAGTTTATCCATCGTTCAAATTTTGCAGTTTTATTGCGCTTTTTGCAACTTTCCCCAAGTATGCGAGTCCTCCAAATTCGACTCAAGTCCGGGCACGCCAAGCTATTTATTTCCACACTCTAAACCCTCGGGTCTTGAAAACTTGATAAATTGCCTTATCATTAGCACTCGTAAGACCTGAGTGCTAACAACCTTCCATTTTGAAGGAGCACTCTCGTCAAGATGATGCGGTGCCAGCCTGCCGGGCTTGGCGCTCGTGTTTTTAACCCCTGTTTCAAATTCAAGGAGATCTCATGAAACTTCGTCCTCTGCACGATCGCGTCATTGTCAAGCGCGTCGAAAACGAAACCAAGACCGCCTCTGGCATCGTCATTCCCGACAGTGCCGCCGAAAAGCCTGATCAAGGCGAAGTGCTGGCTGTCGGCCCGGGCAAGAAGAACGACAAGGGTGAAATCAGCCCGATGGCCGTCAAAGTCGGCGACCGCGTTCTGTTCGGCAAGTACAGCGGCCAAACCGTCAAGGTGGACGGTGACGAACTGCTCGTGATGAAAGAAGACGACCTGTTCGCTGTTGTTGAGAAATAAAGCTACTGCGCGGCACGTATGCGTCGTTGCGCGGTGCTCGCAATCCTCACGTACAGATGTACGTTCCGGTTGCTGCGCTCCGTGCGCCTAGCCTACGAACCGCTCGCTACGCTTTCTTCCCCAACAACCCGTTTCGTATTAATTTTAAATTTATTGGAGAAATAACATGGCAGCAAAAGACGTCATTTTCGGCGGCGAAGCCCGCGCACGTATGGTCGAGGGTGTCAACATCCTGGCCAACGCAGTCAAGGTTACGCTCGGCCCCAAAGGCCGCAATGTGGTGCTGGAGCGCTCCTTCGGCGCCCCGACCGTAACCAAGGACGGTGTGTCCGTGGCCAAGGAAATCGAACTCAAGGACAAGTTGCAGAACATGGGCGCCCAGATGGTCAAGGAAGTTGCTTCCAAGACCTCCGACATCGCTGGCGACGGCACTACCACTGCCACCGTGTTGGCACAAGCCATCGTGCGCGAAGGCATGAAGTACGTTGCCGCCGGCATGAACCCGATGGATCTGAAGCGCGGCATCGACAAGGCTGTCACCGCCCTGGTCGCCGAACTGAAGAAGGCCTCCAAGGCCACCACCACTTCCAAGGAAATCGCTCAAGTCGGCTCGATCTCGGCCAACAGCGACGAAGCCATCGGCAAGATCATTGCGGATGCAATGGACAAGGTCGGCAAGGAAGGCGTCATCACCGTTGAAGACGGCAAGTCACTCGACAGCGAACTCGACGTCGTGGAAGGCATGCAGTTTGACCGCGGCTACCTGTCGCCCTACTTCATCAACAACCCGGAAAAGCAAGCCGCTCTGCTGGACAACCCGTTTGTGCTGCTGTACGACAAGAAGATCAGCAACATCCGCGACCTGCTGCCCACGCTGGAGCAAGTCGCCAAGTCGGGCCGTCCGCTGCTGATCATCTCGGAAGACGTCGAAGGCGAAGCCCTGGCAACCCTGGTGGTCAACACCATCCGTGGCATCCTGAAGGTTGTTGCCGTCAAGGCACCGGGCTTTGGTGACCGTCGCAAGGCCATGCTGGAAGACATCGCCATCCTGACCGGCGGCAAGGTCATCGCTGAAGAAGTCGGCCTGACCTTGGAAAAAGTGACGCTGGCCGACCTCGGTTCTGCCAAGCGCGTTGAAGTGGGCAAGGAAAACACCATCATCATCGACGGCGCCGGCGCTGCTGCTGACATCGAAGCCCGCGTCAAACAAGTGCGCGTTCAGATCGAAGAAGCGACCAGCGACTACGACCGTGAAAAGCTGCAAGAGCGCGTGGCCAAGCTGGCCGGCGGTGTTGCCGTGATCAAGGTTGGCGCTGCCACCGAAGTCGAAATGAAGGAAAAGAAGGCCCGCGTTGAAGACGCCCTGCACGCAACCCGTGCCGCGGTGGAAGAAGGCATTGTGGCCGGCGGTGGCGTGGCGCTGCTGCGCGCCAAGCAGGCTGCTGGCACCATCAAGGGCGACAACGCCGACCAGGACCATGGCATTGCGCTGGTTCTCAAGGCCATTGAATCGCCGCTGCGCGAAATCGTTTTCAACGCCGGTGGCGAAGCCTCTGTCGTCGTCAACGCCGTGCTCGCTGGCACGGGCAACTACGGCTTCAACGCCGCCAACGACACCTATGGCGACATGATCGAAATGGGTATTCTGGACCCAACCAAGGTGACCCGCACGGCTCTGCAAAACGCAGCGTCTGTGGCTTCCCTGATGCTGACGACCGAGTGCATGGTGGCTGAGGCTCCGAAGGCCGAAGGCGCTGGCGGCATGGGTGGCATGGGTGGTGGCGACATGGGTGGGATGGGCGGCATGGGCGGCATGGGCATGTAAGAGGGCTCTGAAACCTCATGCTGCGTCGAACTACGCTGTAGATTCGATACAAAGAATAACCCGCTGGGCTTGCGCCTCGCGGGTTTTTTTGTTGTGCTGACCTTGATCAGCGCTTGAATGCAACCACCGTCTGGCATTGCTCGCCCAGGCCTTCGACGCCCATGGCGATGGTGTCGCCGGCTTTCAGAAACTGCTGTGGCTTTCTGCCCATGCCGACACCGGGTGGCGTGCCGGTGGTGATGACATCGCCAGGCATCAAGGTGATGAACTGGCTCACGTAGCTCACGATTTTGGCGACACCAAAGATCATCGTCTTGCTGCTGCCACTTTGCATTCGCTGACCGTTGACCTCCAGCCAGAGCGCGAGTTTTTGCGGGTTTGGTACTTCATCGCGCGTCACCAGCCAGGGACCGAGCGGTCCGAAGCTGTCGCAACCCTTGCCCTTGTCCCAGGTACCGCCGCGTTCGATCTGGAACTCGCGTTCGCTGATGTCATTGACGGCGCAGTAGCCGGCAACAAAATTGAGTGCGTCCTTTTGCGAGACGTAGCGCGCACGCTGCCCGATCACGACGCCGAGCTCCACCTCCCAGTCGGTCTTGACCGAGCCCTGGGGCAGCATGATGGGATCGTTCGGACCCTGGATGCAGCTGGTGGCCTTGGTGAACAGCACGGGCTCCTTCGGAATGGGCATGCCGGCCTCTGCCGCATGGTCCGCATAGTTCAGTCCGATAGCAATAAATTTCCCGATGTTGGCAACTGGCGCGCCGAGACGCGGCTTGCCCGGCACCAAGGCCAGCGTTTGCGGCTTCAGACGGCGCAAGCGCGCCAGCACCGCATCGCCAAGCTGGGCTGGACTCAGATCCGGGATCACGGCGCTCAGATCACGCAGGCGACCCTCGGCATCGATCATGCCGGGCTTTTCCTTGCCGAGCTTGCCATAGCGCACCAGTTTCATAAAACTCCTTGTAGTTGAGGCAGCAAGTTTGCCAGGCTTGATCGCAACAACGGCGCTGAGACAAAACGCAGGCCGTTCCATCCCAGGCTGCAGGCAACATCCACATTGTCCTGCAGGTCGTCAACAAACAGGGTCTGCGCCGGCTCCAGCGCGTATCGGCTCTGCAACAGCTGGTAGATCACCGGATCAGGCTTGCTGCGCTGCACGTCACCAGAAAAAATGCCTCCGTCAAACCAGGAAAGAAAACCGTACTTCTTCTCCAGCGTGCGTGCATAGGGCGCAGGCATATTGGAAAGGTAATACAAGCGCACATCGCCACGCCGATCGCGTCGTTGCACCAAATCAGCAAGGACCGCTATCGTCTGGTCGATCGGAGTCAGCCGCTCACCAATGCCACACACCAGTCGCCGCATTTCATCCAACGGCAAGGCCAGCCGCTGTGCGGTCCGCTGCACCACGCCGTCAGCGCTCAGCGTGCCACGATCAAAAGCGTGCCAGTCTGCGTGGCCAAAGATGGAACGTACCGCCTGTTGCGCTGCCTCGGGTGTTGCGGCCAGTTCCGGGAAATGCGATGCCACCAGTCTGGTCGGTTGCCACTCAATCAGGACCGCACCGAAATCGAAAACCAGGTTCATGGATTGCGGGTCGGGGCCCGCAATGACACCAATTTCCATTAGCGCAAGCGCTGCAGCAAACCGGCTGTCGAACTGTCCAGACCACTGACATCGCCCGTATGCAGGCGCGCCTGCAGGTCTTTCGCCAGCACCTTGCCGAGCTCTACTCCCCACTGGTCAAAGCTGTTGATGCCCCAGAGCGAACCGCTGACGAAGACACGGTGCTCCTGCAGTGCAATCAGGGCACCGAGCGTAGTCGGCGTCAATTCATCGAGCAGCAAGAAGGTACTGGGCCGGTTGCCCGGGAAATTCCTGTGCCCGCCTATATCACGCTGGCCGGCCATCAGCGCCTGCGCCTGCGCCAGCACGTTGGCCAGCGACAGTTCATGGTGACCTGGCAAAGCGTGACTCGGCTTGCGAACTGCCACAAATTCGACCGGCACAAGGTCCGTGCCCTGATGCAACATCTGAAAAAAAGCGTGCTGACCGTTGGTGCCGGGCTCGCCCCACAACACCGGCGCCGTGGCAAAACGAAGGGCCTGCCCTTGCGCGTCCACGCACTTGCCGTTGCTCTCCATCTCGAGCTGCTGCAGGTAAGCCGGCAGACGCCGCAGCGCACTGTGATAGGGCGCGATGGAACGGCTGGTAAAGCGATGGAAATTGCGATACCAGATGTCCAGCAGCGCCAGGCGAACCGGCAGATTCTGTTCCAGCGCGGCACTGCGGAAGTGCTCATCCATATCGTGCGCCCCGGCGAGAAACTCACGAAATCCCCGCTCACCAATGGCAATGGCCACCGGCAGTCCGATGGCCGACCAGACCGAATAGCGGCCGCCAACCCAGTCCCAGAAACCAAAGGTGGTGCGAATGCCAAAGGCCCTGGCTGCTGCCACATTGGTCGTCAGCGCGGCAAAGTGCCGGCCCACATCGCTGCCGCCTTCGCGCAGGAACCAGTCCCGGGCAGAACCGGCATTGGTCATGGTTTCAATGGTGGTGAAAGTCTTGCTGGCAATCAGGAACAGTGTGCTTTCGGGCCTGAGACGCTGCAGCACGGCGGCGAGTTCATGGCCGTCCACATTCGAGACAAAGTGAAAGCGCTTGCCTGGCAGCACAAAGTTGTCGAGCGCCAGCACGGCCATCTGCGGCCCCAGATCCGAGCCGCCGATGCCGATGTTGACGATATCGGTGATGGCATCGTCCGCACGCACACTTTGCGCGTAGGCCAGCATGGCACCCAGCACCTCGTGCACCTGCGCGCGTTCGCTCGCCAAAGCGTCCACACCATCGGCGCTAGCCGCCGGGCTGCGCAACAGCCAGTGCAGCACCGCTCGCTGCTCGGTGTTGTTGATCGCCGCCCCGGAAAACATGGCGTCGCGGTGCTGCTCCAGACCGCACTGGCGCGCCAGTGTGAACAGCAATTGCTGCGTTGCACGGTCGATCAGGTTCTTCGACAAATCGGCAAAGATGTGCGGTGCGCTTTGGCTGAAGGCCTCGAAGCGCCCCTCATCATCGGCAAAGGCGCGGCGCAGATCAAAGGTCTGGCCGGCGTTCGTGAACAGGTTCTGTAGCCCGCGCCAGGTAGCGGTTCGGTCACAGCGAATGCGTTCCATGGAAGATCCTTGAATTGGGTTTCAGGCCGCCAGCAACAACTGGTCAAGCCGAGCACTGTCGGCACTGAAGGCACGTATACCCTCAGCCAGTTTCTCGGTGGCCATCGCGTCTTCATTGAGCGCAAAACGAAAACCAGCCTCGTCAAAACTGACAGGCGTCAGTTCCAGCAATTGCGCAGCCTTGGCGTCGAGTGCCGGCTGCAGTGGTGATTTTGTCGCCATCAGTGTGGCAAGCAGGTCCGGACTGATGGTCAGCAGGTCACAGCCGGCCAGCGCCGTGACCTGTCCGACGTTGCGAAAGCTCGCCCCCATCACTTCGGTAGCGATGCCGAATTTCTTGTAATAGTTGTAGATTTGCCGCACCGACTTGACGCCAGGATCGTTCGCGTCAGCGTGATCCGCTTCGACCCAGGCAGCGCCTGCCGACTTCTTGTACCAGTCGTAAATGCGCCCGACAAAGGGCGAGATCAGCTGCACCCTGGCCTGCGCGCAAAGCACGGCCTGACAGAAAGAAAATAGCAGCGTCAGATTGGTGTGAATGCCACGACGCTCCAACTGTGCTGCAGCATCGATTCCTTCCCAGGTTGCCGCCACCTTGATCAGCACGCGGTCGATGTGAATGCCTTGAGCTTGATAGAGCTCGATGATGCGCTCGGCGCGGGCCACCGTTGCACTCGCGTTGAAGCTGAGTCTGGCATCCACCTCGGTCGAGACACGCCCGGGAATGATGGACAGGATCTCGACGCCAAAGCGCACCAGCAGACGGTCCATGATTTCGTCGGGCGGTCGGCCACGGTAGCGTGCCACGATGTCCGTCAACAAGGATCGGTACTCCGACGTCTGCACAGCTTTGAGAATCAGAGACGGGTTGGTGGTGGCGTCCTGCGGCAAGTAGGCGTCGATCTGCCTGAAGTCGCCGGTATCAGCTACCACCGTGGTGAACTGTTTGAGAGCGTCAAGTTGGTTCATGACGTCATTATCCTGCGACCACCGAGACGCCATGATCGGCCAGCGTCAACCAAACCTCGATCCCCAGCGGCAAGACGTCGGTCAGGTCCGGCGAGACCACGAAGACACTACCCAGCGCAGTATCGAAGGTGTACTCGAAGAAACTGCCCAAGTAGGCTGACTTGAGCAGCTTGGCCGGCAGCCCAGGGGTTTCGGTCTGACTCAGCCGATGGATATGCCAGGCCTCGGGCCGCACAGCCACCTTGACGACACCGGCCGCCAATGCTTGTTTAGGCGTGATCTGAAGTGGCCCCAACTGCACCTGCCCCCCAGGCAGCGCGACACCTGGAAAAAGCATCGCTTCGCCCATGAAACCGGCCACAAATTCGCTGCCCGGGCGCTCGTACATGTCCTGCGGGGTGCCGCGCTGGGCGATGCCACCATCATTCATCACAATAATCTGGTCGCTCACTGCCAGTGCTTCGCTCTGGTCATGCGTGACGTAGGCCACCGTGAGACTCAGGCGCTGCTGCAGGAACCTGATCTCCTCACGCATCTCGCGCCGCAGACGAGCGTCCAGGTTGCTCAAGGGTTCATCAAACAAGAGCACTGCGGGCTCCAGCACCAGTGAGCGCGCCAGCGCCACGCGCTGCTGCTGTCCCCCTGACAGCTCGCTGGGAAGCCGTTCGTCAAACGTAGTCAGCCCGACATTGCGCAATGTCTCGCTGGCGCGCACGCGCGCGAGCTCCTTGGCAACACCCGACATCTTCAAGCCATACATCACGTTTTCCAGCACGTTCATGTGCGGGAACAGGGCGTAACTCTGGAACATCATGCTGACATTGCGATCGACCGGACCCAGCGTCGTCACATCCTTGCCAGCGACGATGATCTGACCCGAGGTTGGCGATTCCAGTCCGGCAATCATGCGCAGCACGGTCGTCTTGCCACAGCCCGACGGACCCAGGATCGTGGTCAGCGTGCCCTGCTCGATCCCGAAGCTGATGCCCTTGACCACCAAGGGTGCCGATGCCTCAGCGCCGTAGCGCTTGCTGATGTTTCTGAATTCAACACCGTAGTTCATTGCTTTATTCCTTTACGCCGCCCAAGCTTGCGTTCGCCGACCAGAAACTGGATCAATGCGATGGCCAGTGACATCAGGACAATCAGCACCGTGCAGTAGGCCAGTGCCACACCATAGTCCCCATTGCCGACACGACCAATGATGTAGGTTGTCGCCAGTTCGTTCTCCGCCGTCACCAGAAAGACAACCGCGCTGACGGTGGTCATGGCGCGCACAAAGCTGTACACCAGCGCCGCCACCAACGCAGGTTTAAGCAGGGGCAGCACGACATGGAACAGCGTCTGTGCAGTGGAGGCCCGCAGCATCAAAGAGGCCTCATCCAGTGATTTGTCGAGTTGCTTGAAGGCTGCGGTGCCGGCGCGCACACCAACCGGCAGATTGCGAAACATGAAGCACAGCACGATGATGAGCCCGGTCCCGGTGAGTTCCACCGGCGGCACGTTGAAGGCCAGGATGTAGCTCAAACCCAGCACCGTGCCGGGGATGGCAAAGGCCAGCAAAGCGACAAATTCAAACAGGGCGCGGCCACGAAATTCGGTACGCGCAAGCAGGTAGGCAATCAAGAGTCCGGTTGCCGCCGTGATCGGTGCAGAGATACCTGCCAGCTTGACCGTGGTGAAGAAAGAGTTCCATGCCGTGCCGGCCCACACCAGGCCGTACTGGCTCCACTCGAGCGCGAAAGCGGTCTTGAAGTGATTGAGTGTGATGGTGTAGTCGCGGCCCCAGGTCTGGACAAAGCCGCCAGCAAAGGCAAACAGGTACACCAAGACCGTGAACGCCAGCCACGGATAGACCACCAGGTTCAGAATGCGACGTACGCTGTGCGGCAAGGCCATCGCAATGCCGGCATCGCCCTTGCCGCTGACCGTGGTGTAGCTTTGCTTGCCGAGCAAGGCGCGCTGCAGCGCAAACACTGCCAGCGCAAACAGCGTCAATATCCAGGCCAGCGATGCGGCGCGGCCCTGATCGTATTGGGCACCGACGATGGCAAAGAAGATGTCGGTTGACAGCACCGAGAACTGACCGCCGACCACGATCGGGTTGCCGAAATCGGCCATGCTCTCAATGAAGCCGACCAGGAAAGCATTGGCCAGGCCCGGCTTGAGCAGCGGCAGCGTGATGGTCAGAAAAGTTTGCTGCCGGTTCGCGCGAAGGGTTTGCGCTGCCTCCTCCAGGCTCGGCGCCACTCCCTGCACCACGCCGCGCATGATCATGAAGGCAATCGGTGTGAAGGCAAACAACTGCGCAACCCAGACCCCCAGCGCGCCATAGAACCAGCGTGTCGGCGTCAGGTCAAAGGCATACTCCAGCAACTGGTTGACGACGCCGGCGCGGCCAAACAGCAAAATCAGTCCCAGTCCGACCACGAAGGGCGGCGTGATGATGGGCAGCAGGGCGACGACGCGCAGCGGGGTCTGAAACCTCGGACCCGCACTGCGTTCGGCCAGCAAAGCCATCATGGTTCCAAGCAGCGTCGTGCCTGTCGCCGTCATCAGTGCGAGAAACAGCGTATTCCAGGCCACACCGCATCGCACACCACCGATCAGGCAGTTCAAGCCCCAGACGCGCTCGTTGCCGATGCGCTCAAAGATGGCCGTCAGCGACCAGTGTCCCTGCTCGGTCAGCAGGGCGCTGTACAAGGCCTTGCTGACCGGGAACGCGATGAACAACAGCAACAGCACCGAGCAGCCGACGACGGCGGACGCAATGAACAGATCGCCCTTGAAATAGCCACGTCGCGCAAGCCCGAAAGCGGCGATCATCAGGAGCGAGAGCAGGGCCAGAAACGCGCCACTGCCAATGCCAAATTGGCGGAGCGCCAGCTCTCCCCACAGCGTGTTGAGCAATTCAAAAGACCAGCCCTTGGCACCAATCAGAAAGCCGCTCACCAGCAGCCCCATGAACCCGGCCATGCCGCCAGCTATCAGCCAGGCACCCTGCCCACGGCCAGCCGGCAGTACCAGCCCGACAGCGGCGAGCAGCAACCCGATCAAGCCTGACAGCAGCCATGGGCGCCCGTGCTGCAAGGCCTGCAACAGGCCATTCGCAGTTTCCGGGCCGCCAAGGATTTGCGGCAGGACGCTGTACCAGGCCGTGTCCTGGATCGCGTACCAAGGCAGCAGCAGGTAGGCCAGCAGGCCCAGCACCAACCAGATGCGAACGGCCTGGTTGGGGTCTTTCTTCATCAGCGAGGCAGGGAATTAACTTCCTTTTCCCACTTCGCAATCAGGCGCCGCCGCTCGGCACTGGCACCGTACTTGGCGTAGTCGTAATTGATGAACTTGATTTTCTTGAAATCAGGAATGCGCGGATCATTCTTCGAGTTCTTGTTCGATGGCAACTGAAACTGCTTGGCTGCTGCCGCCATTTCCTGCGCCGCGGGCGTCAAAGCCCACTCGTAAAACTTCTTCGCCGCCTCCAGATTGCGCGCACCCTTGATGATGCTCATGGAGCCGATCTCGGCGCCTGTGCCTTCCAGCGGTGTGATGGTCTCAACCGGAAAGCCATTCATCTTCTCCCCTGGACCATCGTGCACAAAACTGATGGACACCGCCGTCTCGCCGCGCGCCACCGCCTTGATCGGGCCGGTACCGGAGCGCGTGTACTGGCTGACGTTCTTGTGCAATCCCCTGAGGTAGTCAAAAGCCTTGTCTTCGCCCATCAATTGCACCAGTGTCGCGACCATGGTGTAAGCGGTGCCACTGGAGCCCGGATTGGCCACCTGAATGTCGCCTTTGTAGTCGGGTTTGAGCAGATCAGCCCAGGACTTGGGTACGGCCAGTTTTTTCTTGGCCAGCAGTTCCGGGTTGTAGCCAAAGCCCAGCGGGCCGGAATAGATGCCAACCGTCTTGAAGCCCGCCTGCTGCGCCTGCTGCTGCGCCCAAGGGTAGAGTTGGCTCAGGCTGGGCGATTTGTATTCCAGTGAGAGGCCTTGCTCGGCAGCCTGCAAATGCGGGTCGCCGGTGCCGCCAAACCAGACATCCGTCTTGGGATTGTCCTTCTCCGCAATTAACTGGGCCAGCGCCTCACCCGAGCCTTTCATGCTGACATTGATCCTGGTGCCGGTGGTACGCGCGTACACCGTGCCAATCATGTTGCACCACTCCGCCTGCACCGAGCAAATCACATTGATCTGCCCTTGCGCCCAGGCGCCCAAAGACAGGCAAGCCAAGGCAGCCATCACAAAGTGTTTTTTCATCGCAACTCCTGTAAGGCCCGCAACCGCAGGCGGGACCGCGCCAGTTTAAAGCAAGGCCCAGAACTGGAGTTACATTACCTCTTACGGACGAAAATCCACATCGCTGGCGACCTATGAGTTTTGATCTTGTTCTGTTTGGTGGCACTGGCGACCTGGCTTGGCGCAAATTGATGCCGGCCCTGTTTCAGGCCTTTCGCCATGGCACGCTGCCGCCGGGAGGGCGCATCATCGGCATTGGCCGCGATGAACTCAGCGCCGAGCAATACCGCAGCCTGATTCGCGCGCGTTTTGACAAAGTTGAGTTGGCGAAACGTCCCAATGAGGATGAATTTGTTGGCTTTGCCTCCTTGCTGGAATTTGTTCGGATGGATCTATCCAGGCCGGCCGACTATGCCCGCCTGGTTGGCACACTGGCAGCGCGCCAGACCGACACTGTGGTCATGTATGTGGCAACGGCTCCGACGCTTTTTACCACCGTCTGCGAGCAGTTGGCCGAAGCCGCGCTGAACAGCGCCAAGACCCGCATCGTGCTGGAAAAGCCGCTCGGCCACGACCTTGCCAGCAACCGCGCCATCAACGAAGCAGTGCGACGTGTCTTCAGCGAAAAACAGATTTTCCGGATCGACCATTACCTGGGCAAACCGGCGGTGCAAAATCTGTTTGCCCTGCGCTTTGGCAATGCCTTGTTCGAGCCACTTTGGCGACGCGAACACATTGCCAACATCCAGATCACGATTGCCGAAGAACTCGGCGTGGAAAAGCGTGGCGCCTTTTACGAAACCACCGGTGCCCTGCGCGACATGGTGCAAAACCATGCCCTGCAACTGCTCTGCGCCATCGGAATGGAGCCGCCCATCAACTCGCACGCCGACGCCATTCGTGACGAAAAGCTCAAGGTTCTGCGCTCGCTCAAACCCTGGACTGCCGAGACCCTGGCACAGGACGTGATACGCGGTCAATACACCGGCGGGAAAATTGCCGGTAACGCAGTGGCTCCCTACTGTGACGAGACCGGCGTCAACCCGGCCAGTCAGACCGAAACCTTTGTCGCCCTGCGCACCGAAATATCCAATTGGCGCTGGGCCGGCGTGCCCTTTTTTATTCGCACCGGCAAGCGACTGGCCGGGCGCGATGCCCGAATCGTAGTCAATTTCCGGCCTACGCCGCACGCCATTTTCAATTCGCAAATCGGCGTCGCTAACCGGCTGGTCATCAATCTGCAGCCCAAGGACGGTCTCGAACTGCATCTGCTGGCGCAGGGTCAGGACAACCGGCGCAATTCACAGACACTGGCACCAGTGCAACTCGATCTGGACTTTGACAAGCGCTTCGGCAGCGGGCGCGTCGGCGCCTACGAACGCTTGCTGCTTGACGTCATCGATGGTCGCCTGAACCTGTTTGTGCGCAGCGACGAGCAGGAAGAAGCCTGGCGCTGGGTCGAGCCGATTCTTGAGCACTGGAGCAATGACCCGCAGGGCCCGCGCCTTTACGCGGCCGGCACCTGGGGCCCGAGCGCCGCCAGCGCCATGATCGCGCGTGACGGCTTTTGCTGGGCTGAAGAATGTTGAGCCCCGGTTGTCATGCCGGGCATCAAGAACTTGTCATCCCGGACCAGCGGCTTGTCATCCCGGAGCAGCGGTCTGTCATCCCGGACTCGATCCGGGATCCATGCCTTATGCCGGTGCCACGCGCACCATGGATTGCGGGT
>Ga0194060_10001459_pt1 | contig 16905 bp, 12 predicted proteins | sample SepL225m_MetaG_FD_163427 | JGI IMG/M metagenome (GOLD analysis project Ga0194060, IMG submission 163427) | Anoxic zone freshwater microbial communities from boreal shield lake in IISD Experimental Lakes Area, Ontario, Canada - Sep2016-L222-5m | ecosystem: Environmental > Aquatic > Freshwater >...
ATTCTTCACCCATGGCCGGAACAACGGTTTCGCGTCAAATACTCAAGTTAGGAGCCGGATGCGGGAATTCCGCCAGTCCGGATCTGTCCGGGGGGCGAGGGGAAACCCTCGTCCCTACCGGGATACAAGTTTGCAGCTCATCGCAAGGGCGCTTCCCCACTGGCCAGCGCCGGTTTCAGTGACGAGATGCTTTATGCCAAACTGCTTGTTGTACCATGCCTGGGGTACAGCGGAATTGGGTTTGTGGCTTCCTGCCGGTGATACACCCTCATTTTTATAGAAGATTTTTGCCGGAGTATTCAGGGCTGCTTCCAGTCGGTGTGCCCGATACAGCGGTGAGGGGCGCCAGAGTTTCAGGATTGCCTGCACCTCCTGTGGAATTTCAATCCACCGCTCAGTGCTCATCTCCTGCTCAATAAGGTTCATCGGAAAAACTTTGGCAAGGGCATCAGGGCCGACAGGGTTGCCATCAGGCCCCAGTGGTGGCGGCATCGGTGAAGGCAGGTCAGCCTGAATGTTGTACCACTGCCGTGGCATTTCATCTTCGTTCAGCAGGATCTTTGTCAGTTCGGAACTCATGGTGGTGAAGGGTTTATTTGTTGAAAAGAGGCTGTTGGAGCGGTCATATCAGGTGATATAACCCCATTTCCTGAACTGTGGCATCAAATCAGCATCACCTTTAAATGCCTGATAGTAAATGTATTCAGGCGCCAGATCAGCTCCATTAGGCCAAACAAGCGTTTCAAGCTCTTTATCCACAATAAAGGAGGAGAATATGGAAGCATCTGCTAATGGTTCAAATACCGGACCTTTCAGCGCATCAGTGAAATCAGCAATTCCTTCCCTGCCATTATTGAAGACAACTTTTATGTTGTAGTCGCCAAGATATCGTGCATCCGTTACATGAAGAAACATCGTTATTACATCCAAAGGGTCAATTTGATTGGGCTCTTCTTTGTTGTTGCAACGAGTCCAATTGTCGATTAATTCATCCTTGTGAAGCTCGTACCATTCGAGGATATGGTGGAGAGCCCGTTTCGGGAATTTGCCTTCAACAATACCAGTAAGAATGTCAACAGTAATTTCGTATCCCGAATATTTGGCATGAAAATGCGGAGGAGAGTGGTCATCCCAATACATGGCGATGATTATTCCGAGGAATCTGCTGATTATTGGCATGTCTGTTCTCTTGCCTTATTTCTCAACATCTGTATAATGTTTATGTAAATCATTATACAGATAAACGTAGATACGATAGACTTCAGAAGAGTGCGTGTTCATGCGATAAAATTATACCTGTCCATGAGTGCCGAAGACGGGAATCGAACCCGTACGTCCATTGCTGAACACGGGATTTTAAGTCCCGGGCGTCTACCAGTTCCGCCACTTCGGCTTTTTGTCGTGCTTTACAGGAGCAGCAATTTACTATCTTCGCTCTGTTTCCCAAAAAAATAAATGGTTCCTGCTTCTCCCTTCTCCCACTGTACAACTGGAGTTTATGAGCTGAAATGGTCGAACCCCCTGATCGACTCCAGCGGAATACTCATTCCGAATGCGTCTTCAAGAGTAATGCCAAGCTCCGGGGCAGTCATCTCCCCTATGACTGAAATCGCTCTGTTGCCAGCAATTGTCTGATATCTCTCTTTCGATAGCGTTAAGAGCAACTGATAATCTTCACCTCCGGCGAGAGCCCAGGTGAGGGCATCATCCTGCAGTTCATCTGCAATTCGCCGCGTGTTTTCATGGATTGGCAACAGCGTTTCATGAAGAAGAGCCCCTGTCTTTGAGTGACGGCAGAGATGCTGAAGGTCAGAGCTGAGTCCATCGGAGATGTCGATCATCGACGTGGGGTGAATATTCTGTTCATGAAAGAGCCTGACAATATCAATGCGAGCAATGGGAAGCAATTGCGCCTGGATGGCTTCCCGGTACTCTTGCAGCTCTCCGATTGCGCTTTTGGTATAGGGCTCATTGTTTTCAAGATGGTTCAGCATGATCTCTTTTTCGCGCATAAGGAGTTTCAGTCCAGCCGCAGCGCCTCCAAGAGTTCCGGTAACGCAGATCAAATCGCCTGGTTTGGCACCGCTTCTGTGTGTTACTTGCTCAGGAGATACCTCTCCAACCATGGTGACGGAAATGACCAGGCCAGATCGGGAAGAGGAGGTATCCCCTCCGGCAATGGCAAGGCCATATTTTTGTGCAGCATCACTTATTCCGGCGTAAAGCTCCTCGATCATGGTAATCGGGAATGATGCTGGCACTGCAAGTGAGATCAGGGCATAACGGGGCAGGCCATTCATGGCGCAGATATCCGAGACATTCACACTGATAGCCTTGCTTCCGAGGTGTTTGAGCGGGGTAGTCAAGAGATCGAAGTGAACCTGCTCGGCCAGAATATCCGTGGTCGATACCTGCAGCAGTTCTGCTGACGGGCGGTAAACGGCGCAGTCGTCACCGATTCCGGTCAGCAGCTCAGGGAGAGCCGTCAGGGTTGGTGCAACAAGAGTGGCGATTTTATCAATCAGACCAAATTCTCCAATTTCAGTGATAGCTTTAAATGGCATATTTTTGAGTAAATTGCGTTTCATACCAGATTGTACTATCTGGCGATTTTGTTGCAGGAGCACTGATGAGGTGCAACTCTTCTTGATAACAGTGACAATATCTGCTTTTTATGGGTTTTTTTGACAAGTTCAAATTTACAAAGCTTAAAGAGGGGCTCGAAAAAACCCGGGACACCCTTCGTGAAAAGCTTTCTGTTATTACAAAAGGCAAAACAGAGATTGATGACGAGTTCCTTGAGGAGCTTGAGACGATTCTTGTTGGAGCCGATGTCGGGGTGGAGACCACGCTCGGGATTGTTGATGCCATCACTGAAAGGGCTAAAAAGGAGACCTACCACTCTGAAGGTGAGCTGAACAAGATGTTGATGGATGAGATTCAGCAGATGCTTGAGGAGACGGGGGAGGAGCATCCTCTGGACTTTGAGGCTCCTCTTCCTGCGAAACCTTATGTTATTTTGATTGTCGGCGTGAATGGTGCTGGCAAGACCACCAGCGTCGCCAAGCTGGCCCATAATTACGATAAGGCCGGTAAAAAGGTGATTATTGCCGCTGCGGATACCTTCAGGGCTGCGGCTTATGAGCAGCTTCAGATATGGGCCGACAGGGCAGGTGTTCCCATGATCGGTCAGGCCCAGGGTTCTGATCCTGCGTCGGTTGTGTATGATGCCGTCAGTGCCGCAGTTTCCAGGAATGCCGATGTGGTGCTTGTTGATACCGCCGGGCGACTCCATAACAAAAGCCACTTGATGGAGGAGCTTGCAAAGATAATGCGGGTGGCAAAGAAGAGAATTCCTGAAGCTCCGCATGAGGTGCTGCTGGTGCTCGATGGCACAACCGGCCAGAATGCCGTGCAGCAGGCGAGGGAGTTTACAAAGTTTGTTCATGTGACAGGGCTTGTGGTGACAAAGCTTGATGGAACCTCCAAAGGGGGAATTGTTCTCTCTATTTCGCGTGAGCTGAAGTTGCCGGTCAAGTATATAGGGGTTGGAGAAAAAATCGATGACCTTCAGTTGTTTGACAGGGCGGAGTTTGTGGCCGCGCTGCTTGGCAGAGAGTCAAAGTGATGGTTCACTTTTTATCATCTCTGGTATGGCGAGGTCAAGAATTTTCAACATCTGTTTCACGTTGGTAATTTTGAGGATGTGTGTGCTGTTTCTGCTATCCTGAGCACCGAGACGCGGGGCTATCACGGAAGTTTCTTTCAGTTGTTCAAGCAGTTCTGCCAGTTTTTGCTCTATTCTCAGGGGGCTGCGAATCAGGACGATATGACTTATTTCAGCCTCAGGAAGCTCAAGCAGATAATCGATATGCCATCGAAGTTTTTTGGTGGATGGGGTTATATCTCTCTCCTCTGTCAGGTGGCTTTCAAAGAGACAAGTGAACAATGACTCCCTGATTTGGTGGTTTGGCTGAGAGTTTGATCGAGTTGTGTGGCGGAGAACTCTTCGGGCAAGCGGAGAACCTGATACCCCGTTTCCCAGCGCTGAGCCTGTGTAGAGATAGTCCCCTTCTGGTAAGGTGAACAATGCTCCATGCTGAAACTTTCCAAATGCAAGTCGTACCGGAACGGCAAGGTGGATGACGAGGATATATGAACCGATGCGGTGATTTTTGCCAAAAAGAGTAAACTGTGAACCGGCCATTGTTTTTTGTTGTTTTTGATGCAATATTAGCCACTCAGGTGAAGGCATAAATTTCCCTCTGAACATGGTAAAATATATGATCAGAGTGGTATTTTTCTGCCACTGTATTTGTGATTTTCATCATACCTGCCAGGTCGCGGTTGCAGGCATTTTAATAATTATCTATTGTTATTGAACAGAAGGGATTGATTTATGGCTGTCATGTCGAGCTTGAGGAATAAGACTCATATCATACTGTATACGCTTTTGGGAGCATTTCTTGCGCTTATTGTTTTTGAGTGGGGTATGAATTTTACCGGATTTACCGGCAAGGCCAATCTGGCGGGGAAGGTCAATGGCAAATCTATCACCAACAGTCAGTATGATGATGTGTATAAGGCGGTTACTGAAAATTTCAGACGAGGCAATCCTGCTGCTGAAGTGACCTCTGAAGCTGAACTTGGCCTTCGTGAACAGGCCTGGAATACGGTTGTTGATCAAACCTTGCTTGAACAGCAGTTTGAAAAATTTGGAATTACGCTTCAGGATCAGGAGGTGGTTGAAGCATTTGAAAGTCCAAATCCGCCCTCTGTGATTCGCCAGAATTTCTCGGATCCTGCGACCGGTGTGATTGATCGCAAGAAGTTGGAGAATGCCCGCCGCGACACTCGCAACAAGGAGCTGTGGTTGCAGCTTGAGAAGATGGTTCGGCAGGAGTTGAAGGTCAACAAGCTTATCCGTTCTCTTCAGACTCTGGCTCACGTTACGGAGCCTGAGCTGGGTGATATTGTGAGCAGGCAGTATTCACGTTTTTCTGCCTCTTTTGTTCCAGTGCCACTCAGCTTCGCTGGGGTTGATGCAAAGTTTCCTGTTAAGGATGATGAGATAAAAAAATATTATGACGAGCATAAAGAGCTTTTCAGGCAGGTTCCATCCCGAAAAGCTGATTATGTTTTTTTCCCATTGATACCATCGTCAAAAGATAGTCTTGCTGTTCGTACCGAACTTGAAGCGATTCGGGGAGAGTTTTCCAGCTCGGTGAACGATGTCGATTTTGTTCAAAAGCAAAGTGATCGTCCGACGGGAGTCAATGTCACCTACAGTCGGGCGGATTTTTCGCCGATTGCAGGAGCTGCTCTTTTTACGCCAAATAATCTCAAGCCTGGTGCCGTTGTTGGTCCAATTGCGGATCGTGGTGAGTACAGATTGCTGAAGGTTAAACAGCTTGCCACTTTGCCTCAACCTGTTGCCCGTGCATCACATATTCTTCTTCGTTTCAACCCTGCCAACAGGGATGACATTCAAAAGGTGCGACAACTTTCGATGCTTATTTACAAGCAGCTACAGTCTGGAGTCTCTTTTGAAGAGCTGGCAAAAAAATATTCTGCTGATCCTGGCAGTGCTGTCAATGGAGGAGATGTCGGGTGGTTCAGTAAAGAGCGGATGGTACCGGCATTTTCTGCGGCTGTTTTCAGCGCACGTCCCGGGGCAATTGTTGGGCCGGTGCAGACTCAGTTCGGTCTGCACATTATCAAGGTGACTGGTTTTGACCAGAGCGCACTGCTCTGTTCAGAAGTGGTGCGAATGATCAGGCCTTCATCGGAAACAGTGGACAGTGAACGGCGTCGTGCTATGGCTTTTCAGCTTAGCGCCAAAGAGAAAGGTTTTGATAAAAGCACTGTCACTGAAAAGATGCACATCGAGAAAACCGGGGAGTTTGGAAGACGTACCCCTGTTGGTGCGATGGGTTACAGTGATAAAATTGCCACCTACGCATTCAAAGCGGCTGAAGGAGATCTTTCAGAGGTGCTTGAAACCGGGAAAGGGTTCTCTGTCATGCGTTTGACCAGTAAAAATGATACAGGATATCGTCTGCTTGATCAGGAGTTAAGGTCACTGATTACGGCTGAGCTTGTTCGTGAGAAGAGGGGTGAGTTCCTGGTGAAAAAACTGACTGGAATGGCAAAGGGTCCAGGGGTAACGCTTGAAAAGATTGCATCGGCTGTCGGTGCGCAGGTTGTCTCTTCTGATAGTATTCGCTGGAGTGACGGGTTGATACCTGGTTACGGAGTTGATCGTGCTCTTGTGGAGGCCATTTCAGGGCTGGTTCCTGGTAAACTTTCGGTTCCTGTTAAAACCAATGATGGATATGCCCTTGTGTTACCCAAGGGAAAATTCCTGCCTCCCGGACTGAATGCAGGAGGAGAAAAAGCAGGTATTGCTCAACAACTGCTTCGGGCAAAACAGGAGCAGCTTTTTGCAGAGTATTTTGCATCTCTGCGAAAAAACTCAAAGATTGAGGATCTGCGCCCGTGATCTGATCGCTATCAATGCGCCGCCTGGAATTTTTCGAGGCACTCTCTGATAGCGGCAGAGGTGTCAAGCCGGAGGCACTCTTGCGCAAGCTCTTCGGTTTCAGCAATGGTGTAGTGCGAGACGAGCGATTTCATGGTTGGGATATCCGAGATAACCACGCTGAATTTTCTTAGTCCGCAGCCTAGCAGAAATGGAAGAGCAAGGGCATCAGAACCCATGTCGCCACAAATGATCGCCCTGCAGTGGTTTTTTTTGGAAGTTGTAATTATTCGGTAGAGTTGCCGGATGATGGCTGGATGAAATGTTTCAAAAAGATCCTGAACAATGATGTTATTTCTGTCGACAGCCAGGGTGTACTGTGTCAGGTCATTGGTTCCGATGCTTATAAAATCAACAATTTTTGTTATTTCTTCAATAAGTTCTACCGCAGCAGGAATCTCAACCATAGCGCCCACTCCAGGTTTTTCGATCTGGGAATCAGCGTCAAGGATCAGCTCTGCATAGCTCCTATCCACCGATGCCTGCACATGTCGTATTTCGTCAAGAGACATGATCATGGGAATGAGGATATCAATATTGCCAAATCTGTTCGCTTTTATGGCGGCTCTGATCTGCTCGTCAAGTATTTTTGGCAGATCAATCAGTATCCTGATTCCCCGCCAGCCAAGGTTGGGGTTTGGCTCTTTGACAGGTGAATAGATCAGCTTGTCCCCGCCAATATCAAAGAGGCGGATATCAAGCGGCATAGGAGCAATTGCCTCGGCCATTTCGTGGTAACAGTCGTATTGCTCTGACTCACTGGGTACTTTTGTTCCTTCGGTAAAAAGGTTTTCGCTTCTGAAAAGTCCTACTCCTTCAGCTCCGGCTGCCTTGATGGCGTGAACCTCCTCCTTGAAGTCAACGTTGGCATAAAAGGTTATTCTGACACCGCACTTTGTTGTCGCGGGCAACTCCGCATGCATTGCGGTATTTGCCTCATTTTTTCTGGTCTCCTCTTTTCTTCTGAGATATTCCTCAACGGTTTTTTCTTCAGGATAGATAATCACGGCACCTGTACTGCCATCAATAATCATCGGCGTGCCTGTTGATACCTTTTCGGAGAGGTTACCCAGGCCGACAACAATTGGAATGTTGAGTGACTTGCATATCAGGGATATATGTGAAGTTTTTCCCCCTGAATCGGTAATAAAGCCCTTGACATTGCTGCGGCTCAGCAAAATGATATCGGCAGGGGAGAGGTTGTCAGAGGCAACAATGACCCCTTCGGGTATCCATGAGTGCAGTTTTCTGATATGCAGGTTTCTGATAATGCGGTTTTTAATATCCTGCAGATCATCAGCCCGTTCCTGGAACATCAGCTCTTCAGAATTCTGAAACTTTTGAAGATATTGCTCAAACTCTTCTGCAATTACGAGATGTGCTCCTTTTCGTTCTGATCTGATACGGTTGGCAATCGTGTCGATAAGCATGGGATCATGCAGTATCATGATTTGGGCCTGAAACAGGTTTGAATAGTTTTTCCCCAGTTTTCTGATAGTGATCTGTTCAATTTTCTTGAGCTCATGCTCAGATCGTTTCAGTGCCACCAGAAATCTTTCAATCTCGTCACTGATATTTTTATCATTCAGCTCTCTGATTTCATGTTTAGCCTCCTCTTTAATGAAGGCGTAGCAGTCGCCGATAGTAATTCCTTTTGAACCGCCGATACCAGTATAGGTTGCCTCTTTACCCTGTGGTGCCAGCCCGGATTTTGTGTTTCTGCTTCCAAAATTCATCGGTTGTGTTTTCCCCTGCATGATCATGATTTAAAATGGTGCATCGTCCTGAGCAATAAATGTGCTGATAGTTGATTTTCCTGCATCCGGCAAGGACGGGAGGTGGTGTTCCTGCTCGTATGACGCAGTGGACTCCTCGTTGCTGGTAATATACGTATTGGCTGTTGACTGAAAGCGCCCGTAGTTTTTAAGGAACAAGAGCCTTATATCACCGATCGGTCCATTTCGCTGTTTTCCAATCACTATTTCAACAACGTCTTTGGTGGATGATCCATCTTCAAAGGTTGTTTTGCCATACATCTCTGGTCTTGAGAGGAACATGACGACATCAGCGTCCTGTTCAATTGAACCGGATTCTCTAAGATCGCTCAGTTGGGGTCTTCTGTCTCCCGATCGTTGTTCAACCGAGCGGTTAAGCTGTGCCAGAGCGATAACGGGAATATTCAACTCCTTTGCCAGTGCCTTCAGTGATCGGGATATCTGTGCAATCTCCTGCTCCCGGTTTGTTCTCCCATCCCTTACCGGTGTTACTAACTGGAGGTAATCGACGACAACCATGCCAATATTATGCTCCTGTTTCATGCGCCTGGTTTTAGCCGCAAGTTCCATAATGGAGATGCCGGGCGTATCGTCAATAAACAGTTTGGCTTCGTTGAGCTTGTCCATGCTGTTGATAATCCGGCCCATCATTTCAGGTGTTATACGGCCAGTCCTGACAAGTTGTGACTCGACGTAGGCCTCAGCGCACATCAGCCTGATGGCCAACTGTACCTCTGCCATCTCAAGGCTGAAAAAAAGAACCGGTGTATTAAAATCGACTGCGGCGTTCCTTGCCAGTGCCAGTGATAAAGCAGTTTTACCTGCTGAAGGTCTTGCCGCTATGATAATCATGTCTGATGACTGAAATCCGGCGGTAAGCTGATCAAGTTCAGAGAAGCCGGAGCCAACTCCAGTGACTGAAGACTGTGATGCTCGCAGACTTTCAAGCATCCTGATACCGTTTTTGACAAGCTCCTTGATTAACGAGGCCTTCTTTTTGATACCGGCTTGGGAGATGTTGAAAAACTGCTGCGAGGCGTGTTCGACAAGATCAAAAATATCCATTGATGAGCTGTAGGCAGCGCCGGAGATTTTTGCCGATATGGAGATCATCCGGCGGTAAAGGTATTTCTCCTTTGCCAGACGCGCATAGTACTCAATATTGGCAGCACTGATCACTTTTCCGGATAACTCGGCAAGGTAGTGTCGGCCACCGACAGGCTCAAGCTCGTTCATTTTCAGCAACTCTTCACTCACGGTGATAATGTCAATAGCCTGTCGCTTATGATAGAGCTGCATCATCGCTTTAAAGATGATCTGATGGCGGCGCTCGTAAAAGACCTCTTCACCATTGTCCCCAAAAATCTGAATCACCTGTTCGATAGGGTCATCTTCCAGCAGAATGCAGGCAAGTACCTCCTGTTCAATTTCTGTTGAATAGGGGGGGACACGGCTCTCCTGACTGAAATCAATGTCTTTGCTGAAATCTATGGCAACTGGCGCTTTCTTGATCATGGTTTTTCTCTCTTTTCAGTGTGTTGCGCCTGGTCGAACATGCTCGCATAGTGCCGCATCATGAGCTGAATATCCTCCCAGCATCCCTGTTTCCAGTTGGGGTTACGCAGCAAAGCCGCAGGATGATAGGTAATAAAACAGTCATATCCATTCCATTTGATCAACTTTCCTCTCATCGTGCCCAGTGAAAGGCTGTTTTCGAGAAGAGTGTTTGCAGCAACTTTACCAAGCATCAAGATGATCTTTGGCTTGAGAATCTGAAGTTGACGGAGTAACCAGGGCATGCAGTTGATGATTTCATCATTGAGCGGGTTTCTGTTACCCGGTGGTCGGCATTTCAGGATGTTACAGATATAGACCTCCTCCCGCTGGAACCCTGCAGATAGAAGAATTTTATCTAACAGTTGACCAGAGCGGCCAACAAAAGGCCTGCCGGAAGCATCCTCTTCTGCACCGGGGGCCTCCCCAATGACGACAAGATTCGCCGCAGGATTGCCTTCACCAAAGACAAAATTGAGTCTTGTTGCGGCAAGTGTGCATTTGTGGCAGCCCTTTGCTCTATCGAACAGGAGCTGTAACTCTGCAGATGCAGAGCTCTTTTCTGGAGAGCTATTCTGCTTGTTTTCTTCAAATAAAAAACCTTGCATGAAAATTTTTGGTTTTCAGGGGTTAGTGACGGTTTCCAGGCAAGAGCCCTTCAATGGTGTCAAGGAGCTCCTCGGCGGCTGCATCCTTTGTCAGTTGTGGCAGCTCCTTTGTTATACCATTGCGCTGTATCAGGGTAAGAATATTTGTGTCAACTTCAAAGCCGGAGGTTCGACGGTCAAAAAAATTGAATGCTATCAGATCCAGATTTTTGCTGGTGAGTTTTTTTCTTGCATTGTCCAGACCGAATTGAGTTTCAAGCGCAAAGCCGATGGCAAGTTGTTCGGGAGTTTTCTGTACACCGAATTCAGCAAGGATATCGGTATTTTTGACAAGGGAAAGCTCAAGATGCTCCTCCTCTTTTTTCATTTTTCCTTCATGGGGTTCAGCCGGGCGATAATCAGAGACGGCGGCTGCGCCAATAAAAATATTGCAACTTTTGAAAAAGCGTTGAGCCTCGGTATACATTTCAGATGCGCTTTCTACATTACAGCGCTCTACACCCTGTGGAGTCTCAAGATGGACGGGACCAGAGATAAGGGTGACAATTGCCCCACGTCTGGCTGCTGCCCTGGCAACGGCAAAGCCCATTTTACCGGAGGAGTAGTTAGAGATAAAACGGACACCATCAATTTTTTCACGTGTCGGGCCTGCTGTTATGACGACTGATTTGCCATACAGAGGAGAGGGTTCTGAGCCTCTTTGCAAGCTCTTTTCAAGCGAGGCCAGGATAGATTCCGGTTCGGGCATACGTCCTACTCCACTTTGGCCAGAGGCAAGCTCCCCCTTGTCGGGGGTAATAATGGTACATCCCTGAGCCGTGAGTGTGCTGATATTCCTCTGGACAGAGGGAGAGAGAAACATATAGCCATCCATTGACGGGAAGAGAAGAACCGGTTTGCCAGGTCGCAGGGTGATAAAACAGGTGGTAAGCATATCATCGCAAAGCCCCGCAGAGAGTTTTGCCAGAGTGTGGGCTGTGGCAGGAGCAATAACAAAGGCATCCGCCCATTCACCGAGAGAGATGTGATTTGTAAAATCGGTGTTGCCCTGATCAGTTGGAGGAAATATTGAGCGGTACACCGTTTCGCCTGAAACTGTTGCCAAAGCAAGCTCACTGACAAATCTGGAGCCTCCTTCTGTCAGGACCACTTTGATATTTGCGCCTCTTTTTTTTAGAAGTCTCACCAACTGTGGTGTTTTATAGGCTGCGATGCCTCCACTGATGCCTATGATGATGTTTTTTCCTCTCAAAATGTTGTTTCCCTGTTGATTATCGAGCACTGTCAGCGGCAATTTACAAAAACCATCAGCATTTATCGTTTCCTGTCAGATGAAGGAATGAGACGATTCCAGAACTCTGTCCAGGTGTGGAATCGCTCTTTATACGAGAGACTGATACCCCATGTTTCAGCCGGTTTTTGGAGATTAGAGCTGGATGTTGGAGAGCCGTTCACTCCAAAAGAACGGGAAGCTTCCGCGTAGACTTTTGGCGTAATCCTGTATTCAATTTTTTGGGCAGTCCCGTAATAATCAGAGAAAGCAGCGCCACTCAGGTCGGGAGAGCTTCCTGTACCAATAAAGCGCACTTTGCCCTCAGTACCTGGAACACTCAGTGCAAAATAAAGATCGAGACCACTCAGAGCGCCGCTATTATCCACTCCAACATTGACATTAAAGCTTTCGAGTCCCCCGATATCCTGAATAACTCTGGATATTCTGGAGGAAAGAATACCTGTTCCTGCAGAATATCCGGCACTTGAAACGGCAATATTGCTCACCTGCCCGCTGGTTCCGGGGCGTACATACCACTGTTTGGACAGAAGCATAGAGATAACATTCAGTTCAGCGTTTGGGTCAATCTGGCTGGCATATCTTCCGATCATATTTTCGGAAGCGTAGGGCTGCGTCTGTTCATTAAGGTAATAACCCATCGTAACCTGCGGGTTATTCAGGGTTCCCGTTATGGCGAGCAGCATGTTGACTTTATCCCTGTCACCACTCTGCCGGTTTGAAGTGCTGACGTACTTGCTGCCGTAAAGATTTTCCATGACTCCGCTTCGTATGTCAACATTGTTCCAGGCAATTTGTCCACCATCCTGCAAGTCAAAGTTTGAGTTTGAAAACTTATATTTCCCTCCAATAATATTGACCGATCCAAAAAGGCTGTATTGCTGATTGTTTTTGTTGAGTATCAGTGAGAGGTTATTGATTGATGTCTCAAGTTGTTCACCTCTGTTGCTGTCAAAAATCATGGTATACTTCAATGGCTCAATACTGCTGAGCTTGAGCTGCCGGATCTCCAGAATGTCAAGAACTGAATGATAAAATTCTGTTGGTTTTGCAGGGGTTACATCGTTTTCAGGCTTTACGGTATTGATGGCTTTCTTGTAACGGGGGACAAAACCAATAAACTTGTCAATGCCAACATATTTTGCGCTTTCATTAGCACCATATCTGTAAAGAGAAAAGTCTGCGGCATCAATTCGCATCTCTCCCTCAACAACAGGGGCTGAAAGATTTCCATGTACCTGGATGTTCTTTGTTGTTCCGGTTATGGTTCCAAATGAGGTTTCATCCTGCCGATCTTTTTTATCAAACAAAAGTAATCTGTTCACTTGTGCAGAAAGAGAAAGCGTTTTCGGCTTGAATTTTTCGAGAGTGATTACTCCATTAATGATGCCGTTGCCTTTATAGTTATCGCTGATGGTTATATCCCGAAGTTCAATAGCATTCGGCGTGATAGAGGCATCACCGTTGAGCTGGTAGGAGACCTGTGTTGGCTCAATTCTGATTTTTGTATTACGCAGCCGAGTGGTCATCAAGATCTCTGGTTTTGGCATGGTACCCTGAATTTGTATGGTTGTTGGTATAACGCCTTCAACTGACGAAAAGATGGGGAACAGGTACTCAATAAACTGGGCGGAAAGATTATCAGAGCGGAATGATGCGTTGACAGGTTGTTGCTCTGCGGTATGGAACTGCAGAGGGAAGTAGTTAATGACAAGGGGAATTGTGCCATTTCCATCAATAGTACTGGTTGATGGAGTGCTCTTTTCCGTCCCCGTTTCCGGTATTGGCACGTTGCTGTGCACCGTAAAATGAAGTTGATTATTGTAGTAATGTCCACTCCCGTTGAAGGCCCCAAGAGTATACTTGTCATAACGGATATTCTCTCCAGTAACGTTGAAAGTACTCGTTTTTAATCCGGGCTCTCCACTGACTTGCACGGATGCGTTGATGGTGCCTGAAATTTTTTCAAACGAAGAATTTTGATCAAAGCGCTTGAGTTCATTGATATCCAGATTGTTCAAGGTGCACTGGAAGGTTCCTGGCAGTGCGCTGCTCAGTTCCCCGTCAAATATTGCCTGTTGTATCCCTTTTGTTACAGTAAAATTGTTAAATTTTGCAGATGTTTTGCCGATCACCACATTCGAATTATCTGCTGTCTGCCATATTCCGGTAGCATCTTTCAATGAAAGTTTTTTAAACAGCAGCTCGTACCCTTCACCTCCCCTGGTTGCTGTAAATTTTGCAGATATTTTTTGTGAAGGATTGGGTATTGCCAGGTCAAGAGAGGTGTCAAGATGGGAAGAGGAATAGAGAGCTGAAAAAACGGCATTACCTGCATCTTTACCAGCAATCGTCATTGAGCCAACCTTTCCTGATACTGAGGTCTGTTGTATTCCGAGGTTATTGCACTCCACACCAAGTTCCATAGAAAGTTTCTTCAGAAAAAGTGTGTTGCGGGCCTGCACGCTGGAAAGGTTCATTGAGGAATTTATTGAACAGTGTCCGTTTTGGTAGTTAACGCTTCCATCAGCTCTGCCTTCGAGGGTAATCCCTTGTACGGGGAACAGGAGTATCAGAGGAGAGATATCTTTTACGGCGATTCCATAGTTGATGCTGAATGGTTTGTTCAGGTTACTCTCAGCAGCGAGAGGAGTGGCGAATGTTGTGGTCCAGATATTTTGTGCATTTATTTCCCGCGCAATACCTGAACTGACCAGTTGGCCAAGAGAGAGCAGCTCTTGAAATGAATAATTGCCATCAGCAAAAATATCAAAAAAATCACTGTTTACCTTTACTCGCGAAGATGTTGTATTCTGCACAATCTCAATGGAGGCTTTGGCGTTATCTTTAAGCTCAAATCCGTTGATCAAAGAGGTACCAAACTGTACCGTTCCAGAAATATTCAACATTTCAGGATCAAATCCAGAACCTTGCATGGCGAAAGTTCCACTCAGATCGGTAGTAATCTCTTTTATTTCAAAAACGTTTGAAAGATTGAGTTTTACAGCTTTACCTGAAGCCCGGTATCGAGGCAGAGCTGTTTTCCACTCTATTTCACTTTCAAGGTTGAGGCTTGTCTGGTTGTTTTTCAGGAAAAGCGCACTGGTCACCGTTTTGTTACTGTAGAGTGCTGACAGCGTGCCCTCCTGAACTTGCTGGTTCTGCCAAAAAGAGTCTGCAATCTTCATGTCAAGCTTTACCAGCTCCAATACTCTGTTCTTTGCTTTTGCTTCAAAACTTCCTGAAGCGTTGAGAAGGCTTGTTTTGTTGGCCGATTCGACAAGTTTGTGTGGCTTGAAATTTTTAAGAGTAATTTTACCATTACTTGTAACCTGTCCTGATTCTTCGCTTGAACCCTCACCATTGAACGATGCCTCTCCAGCATCACAAAGCATTTTTAAATCTGTTTTTACAGCGTTTAGCGTTCCTTTTGCGGTACCTAAAAAGATGATGTCACCAGCTTTTTTCGCAAATTCCTTCTGCTTCTCATCCTTCAGTAATGTTGTAATAAATGGAAGAGTGATTTTTGACGTGTCGCACTTCAGTTCATAAGCAAAAGCATTGCTGCTTTTCAGATTAAAGAGATTTCCCTTGACGGCTATTTTGTTTTTGAGATGTGTCAAGAGCGCATCGATGATTTCGATATTGTCTTGCTTGCCTTTTGCGTTGCCTTTTAAAACATAGAGCCCGGAAGGTAGAGCGAGCGCAGGATAGAACTGTTTGATTTCATCGCTGTCAACAGCAATCTCCTGAAGATTAATAAAAGAGTTGCCTGGAAGTAATGATTCCCGTTTTTGGCGTGAAAAGATGTTGAAGTGATCCACTGTTGCCGATATTTCGGCATGACTTTTTTTGCTGGCCACTTTCAGTGTCAATACTTCTGAGCGTGTTTCAGAAAAAAGGAATTGTCCTGATGCCTGCTGTAATGAAAAATTATGTTCCGGATTGTTGAATCGCAGATGCTGAAGCGCTCCCTTGATGAATCTCTTCCTGATGGTAAATTCTGAAAGTTTAAGCTTGATATCGTTCAGCGTGAGTTTCAGATTGTCAGGGCGATTGATGTTGCCCGTATACGATACTGTGCCGTTGGTAATCTCCACTGACTTGCAGAAAAATTGATCAACGATGGTTTTCGTGGAGTCAGTGTCTCTTCGGGTAAAAATAAGCTCAAGGTTAAGTTTTCCGTTTTTCTGCTGAATAATTCTTGTGTGGAGTGCATCAGCCTTGAGAAGCGGTAAATAAAGTGATCGTAAACCTGGCTGAAGAAGAGAGAGAATATTGAGCTTCAATGCGATTGTTCGCGCTTCAATGGCTGGTATTTTCTCCCCGATGCCATAAATGCGCGGATGCACCAGGGTGACATTGTTTGGGAAATTCAAGTGCAGCTCCTGCAACTCAATTTTACCGTAAAAATTCTTTTCAAAGAGTTGTATAAACCTGTCTCTGGCGAGCAGATCAAGCAGTCCACTGTTTAGCACCATCATGACTGAAAATGACAACAACAGCATGAGTGCTGAAAATACAGTAAGTACTTTGAGCGAGTAATGTTTGATCCGTTCCACCGCTGATGGCTGATTAAGAGTAACGCTGAATTATTTTTTCTATGATTCCGGATGTTGATCGGCCTTCAAGCAATTCTAATGTCAATACTTGCCCCCCATTTGCAAGAATAGTCTTTGCTCCTGCGATACGTTCAACATCCCAGTCTGCTCCTTTAACAAGGATATCTGGCAAAAGTGCCTCAATAAGCACTTCAGGTGTCTCTTCATCAAAGAGAGTTACCGCATCGACTACCCGAAGGGCGGCAAGAACTGCAGCTCGGTCTGCTTCACAGCAGACCGGCCTGTTCGGGCCTTTGATTCTTTGTACCGAACTATCGCTGTTCAGCCCGATCACCAGTACATCACCAAGTTTTCTGGCTTTGGTCAAGTACTCAACATGTCCCGCATGAAGTATATCAAAACAGCCATTTGAAAAGACAACTTTTTTTCCTGAAGCGTGCCATTGACGAACTTTGTCCAGCGTTTCGGCTCGGCTCGTCAGCGGGTTGGATATGGTCATAAAATAGATCAATAACGATTAAGTGCCCCCTACTTTTCCTAATTTAGCGTATACTCTCCGATTGTCCGCATGGTA
>Ga0194060_10001460_pt1 | contig 16891 bp, 25 predicted proteins | sample SepL225m_MetaG_FD_163427 | JGI IMG/M metagenome (GOLD analysis project Ga0194060, IMG submission 163427) | Anoxic zone freshwater microbial communities from boreal shield lake in IISD Experimental Lakes Area, Ontario, Canada - Sep2016-L222-5m | ecosystem: Environmental > Aquatic > Freshwater >...
AGAATGAATGTCGTTTCTTTGACAGGATCATGAACGGCGCGCACCATCAGGACTCAATGAATTACAGCAAAGGTTGATATGGAGATCAAGAATACCCCGGCAACCGGCGGTGAAGCGCCTCCGGCGCGTTGGATACTCAAGGCCATAACGCGCTTGCACGTGTTTCTGCATCGTCTGACTGGCGGCCGTATGTTCAATAGCCTTGGAGGCGATGATGTCTGCTTCCTCCGTATGAAGGGGGCTAAGAGTGGCCGTGTCCTGACAATACCGCTGATGTACGTGCCTTATCGGGACGGCGTGCTTCTGGTTGCATCACAAGGTGGGGCGCCAAAGAACCCGGTCTGGTACAACAACCTCGTGAAGTATCCTGATATCCGGGTGAGCCACCGCCGTCACCGTATGAACCTCCGCGCGCGCCTGGCTACTCCCGAGGAGAAGCCGGGGCTCTGGCCGGTCTGTGACAAGCACTACGCTCCCTACTCAGATTATCGAAAGCGCACGACGCGAGACATTCCGATCTTCGTGTGCGAGCGGGTTCCCTGAGATCATCGTGCGCTCGTATTTGCGGCTGCCGGCTGCGGTAAGGTTTGAGGACCTACTACAAGTCCATGCCTAGCGCGCTATCCCCCTCAACATCGGAAACACCCTCCGCCCGTAAGGCGGTCGTCAACGTGATCGTTGTATGCGGTACGCTTTTCGTACTGGCATATTCTGTGGTGTTCAACGACCCTCACTTCCCACCAGAACAGGCATCTGCCCTCGACTACATCTTTGCACTGGAACCGCTGTTGGCGCTATTGGCAATAATGGTAGGGGTAAGGAACAGATGGCTTGACTGGACGAAGGAACATTACGACCGCATGAAGTTTCCCTTGTCAGGAGCCGAGCTTTTGACATTTGTTGGTTTTATTTCCGGCTTCTGCTTTGCCCATCAATTTACTTTTCCGATACTGCCAGATGCTTCCAGTGTGAATTTGGCTACGTATTGCTTTATAGGCATCATTGCCCTTGTGGGATTGGTTTGGACAAGCCGGCAAGACAAGGCGGCAGGGGGAAAGATACGTGTCTGGTCTGCGATTTGGCATGCCCTGATGATGGTCGCCATCGGTTCGGAAATTTTCTTGAACATCAACATGGCAAGTGCTTCAAGAACCGAAAGGATGGTTCTTGGCTACATCCACAGCAAGTACTCAACATCAAGTGCAAAGGGAATATCACGGAATTACTACGTCCAAGTGACCTCGCCAACGGATTCAACCAGCATCGTTTCGGTGACGATTGATCATGCAAGCTGGGATCGAAAACGCGAGGGCGACGTGATCAGGCTGAGGTTCTTTCGTGGAGGTTTAGGGCAGGATTACTGGCAGTACGAGCATGGGTAGATGTTACTCACCCTGAACCCGCTTCTGCCCTGTCTTTCACTGGCGGCTTCGTTGGTTACTGGTTCTTGCGAAAGATCGTCTTCAACGGCTTAGGGAGTTACGCTGACGTGAGTATCATGCGCTCCCGGCAATCGGCTCTGAACATGTGGAAAGGAATCAAACGATGACCGGCTTGGTTAAGGCAATGCGGGCAAACCTGATTTGGTTCATCCCACTGGTACTTGTAGCTCTAGCCATCGTCTTTGACAACCTGCTGAGCTCATATCTCAATGTCACTTTGTTCGCACACCGGCTGAGTTGGTCAAACTGTTTCCACGTAGCACTTTCGCCCGCCGCATACATTTACTTTCTTTCATTGGGTACTGCGATACTGCTTCCATTCATGGTGCTTGTAATTCCGGTATTTTTCGGCAAGGATGACGAGGGGATATACAGCCGGCGGTATTTTTTCTCGATAGCGTTGGTCATTGCCGTTGTCATCGGAGGAGTTCTGCTCGAAGTCCTGATTTGGGGATCGGTTCCACTCGATGCCGGAGAAGACTCCAAGGTCTATGTTCGCTACATTCCATTCATCCCTTGGCCGGAAGCTCAACTGTTTGGCTCTGGTCAGGGTTTAAGCCCTGGTTCAATACACGGCTTGCCTGCTGGGCACTAGCTCAAGCATAGGCGTCGTGCAGGGCGCGTGATCGAAGCCGATGCCTCGGATATATACTGATCACGCCTTATTCTTGGAGACGCTGTGTCAGGCGTAATTGGCGGGGGGGAGGCCTGCAGCGAATGCCCCGACCCGGAACTTTGATGGATCCAGATTTGACGAAAACTGCCCCAACCTGCAAGGACTGCATCCACTTTTTTGTGACCTACGATCCGTCCTTCCCCTACGGGTGCCGGAGCATGGGCTTCAAGAGTCGGCGCTATCCGCACTTCGAGGTGCAGGCGGCAAGCGGGGGACCGTGTCAGGGGCGTGAGACCACGAAGGCATCCGAAAGAGCATAGGTGGGTACTACGAGCCGACGGTGGATGCTCCGGAGTTGTAGTTTTCGGGTGGGGATTGAAGGGGAGGATGGGCCCAACCATCGTCAAGTTCTTGACCCGCTCTGCTCATCCGGTGTCGATAGCCAACCGACAGCTAAAACGGGTAGCTATACGGGTAGCCAATATGATTGCTATGCGCTAAACCCTGTGGTAGCAATGGTCTTCACAATCATTTCGACTCCATAACCCAGACCCCGTCCCAGTCCGCGTGCGGCGGATTGGCGAGAAAGTGATTGCAGCGCTCGATATACATTTTCGCCGCCTTGTCGTTCCCGTTCAGGGCCAGCACATCGCCGAATTCGCCTTTCGCGTCATCCCATTTCTGCTGCCGGTACTTGACCAGCCCCGACTTGAAGTGGCGCAGGGCATCGATCATCTGCGGATAGCTGTCGTCGGTGTGGTAGTCGAGAATTTCATAAATGGCGACCGGCCGCGTCTTGCCTTTGACCACCACCAGGTCAAGCTCGCGACTGAAATAGGTTGCCTTCAGCGCCTTGTAGGTGAACTCGCTGATCAGGATGTGTGCCCCGTACTGCTTGCAGGCCGATTCCAGCCGGGCGGCGAGATTCACGCCGTCGCCGATGATGGTGTAGTCCATCCGCTTCTTCGACCCGATATTGCCCGACACCACGCTGTCGGTGTTCAGTCCGATGCCGATGTCCACCGCCATCTTGCCCTCGTTCACCCGTCCCTGGTTCCATGCCCACAACTCGTGGATCATGGCAATCGCGGTGCGCACGGCGCGGTCGGCGTCGTCATCGTGAGCGACCGGAATGCCGAAGGCGGCCATGACGGCATCGCCGATGAACTTGTCCAGCATGCCTTCCTCGCGCTGGATGCAATCCACCATCAGGGTGAAATACTCGTTAAGCAGCGCCACCGTGCCCTGGGCGCCGAGTTGCTCGGTGATCGTGGTGAAACTGCGCACGTCGGAAAACAGTACCGTTGCCATCACGTTCTTGCCGCCGAGCACTTCTGCACCCGCGGCCAGCATCTGGTCGGCGATGCCCGGATCCATGTAGCGCGACATGGTTGATTTCAAGCGCTTCTCGTTGGAGATGTCTTCCAGCATGAGCATCGAGCCGATGCGCTTTTTCTCCATCGACAGCAGCGGCAGTGCCGTCAGATTCACCGACAGTTTGTCCTCGCCGACGATCAGTTCTGCTTCCATCACCAGTTCGGTGGTTTGCGTTTCGGCTACACGCTTCAGCTTTTCCGGAATCCAGGCGTTGCCGCCGCCGAAGAACTCCGCGGCCGGCTTTTGCAGGATCTGCGGCGGCTGCACACGCAGGATGCGCAACCCGGCGGCGTTGCAGGTGGCGATGCGTTCCGCTTCGTCCAGCGTGATCACCGCATTCGACATCGACTCCAGCATCGCCTCGTTGTAGTTCTTCATGTTCTGCACGTCGGCAAACAGCTTGGCGTTTTCCAGGGCAATGGAAATCTGCGCAGTGAAGGCGCGCAGGCGCGACTCATCCTCGCCGGTGAAGGGGCCGCCGCGTTTGTTCAACACTTGCGTCACGCCGATCACCTTGCCGTGCTTGTTGGCTATGGGTACGCACAGGATCGAGCGGGTAAAGTAGCCGGTCTTCTTGTCGAAGGCAGGATTGAAGCGCAGATCAGCGTAGGCGTATGGAATATTGATCGCCTTGCCCGAGGTAAAAACCGCGCCGGCAATGCCCAGGTTGTTGGGCAGGCGGATCTGGACAGATTCCAGACCCTGGCCGACCTCGGACCAAAGTTCGCCGGTCTTCTCGTCGTTGAGGAACAGGGTCGAGCGCTCGGCGTTCAGCAGGCGCGTCGCCTCGCCCATGACCTTCTGCAACAGGGACCCGAGCTTGATGTCGGCTGTGACTTCGGAGACGACGTCGATGAATTCCATCTCCTGGCGGCGGATGGCCTGCATGCGCTCGATGAACTGCGCGCTTTGCAGGGCCAGCGTACCCTGGCCGGTCATGGCCTCGAGCAGGTTGAGATCCTGTTTGGTGAACTTGCCGGTGCGCTTGTTGAGTGTCTGCGCGACGCCGATGATCTCGCCCTTCACGGTCTTGATCGGGACGCAGAGGATGTTGTGCGTGGTGAAACCGGTCTGCTCGTCGATGGAGCGGTTGAACCGGTCGTCGGCGTAGGCATCGTGAATGATCAGCGCCTCGCCTGCGGTATAGACGTAACCGGCGACACCGCTGGTATTCAGGATGCGAATTTCGCGCTGAATGTTGCCCTGTGCCACCCGCGAATACAACTCATTGGTGTCGGGATCATTGAGGAACAGCGATCCGCGTTCCGCATTCAGTTCGGCGGTGGTCATTTCAACCAGCGCTTGCAGCACTTCGTCGAGCGTGCTGTAGCTCGCCATGCGGCGTGTGACTTCAAGCAGGAGTTCGAGGTGACGCAGGCGACGGCGCCCTTCCTGATCGCGTTCGCCGGTTTTCTTCTTCGTGTTGGCGGCTTCTTCGGGCAGGCTCACGTGGTTCCCGCCCGGTTCTGGTTTCTGGCTTCGATCTGCTCGCGCAGAGTCTGGATGGTGTTTTGCAATTCGGCGCCCTCGTGGGCGAACAGCGTGCGTTCGCGATTGACTGAATTGGTCTTGTCGATCTGCGCCAGTTCCAGACTTTCACGCAAGCCGCCGACTGTCTGCCTGAGTTGCGCGATTTCGCTCTGGGCGCTGACGACGGCGGTGCGTACCGCATGGTCAGTGTCGGCCCGGGCACGTTCAAGTTCATCGCGCAGGGCTGTCGACGTGGCTTTCAATTGCTGCATCTCGTTGTGTCCGGCGACGCGCTCGAACTGCACGGCGTGGTCCCGTTCGGCACGGGACTGCTCGAGTTCTTCGCGCAGGGCGGCGGCGGTAGCCTTGAGCATCTGGGCCTCCTGATGGGCGGCGACGCGTTCCTGCTGCACAGCCTTTTCACGTTCGGTCCGGGCACGTTCGAGTTCCTCGCGCAGCGCGCCGACCGTGATCTTCAGCTGCGATATTTCCGCCGCATAGGCCTGGGTGATGCGCAGCGTCGTGTCATGGATCTCCGCCTGCGCCGCTTCCAGTCCGGTACGCAGGGCGATCACCGTGCGCTTCATGTCGCGGGCATCGGCCTGGGCCAGAGCGAGTTCGTCTTCGATGGTCGAAACTTCGGCAATCATCATTTAATGAGAACATAATTCCGGATTGAAAAGAAAAAGCCGGAAGCGCGATACCCTCGCTTGCCGCCCCTGATTACGCTGTGGTTACCGGCTGTGCCGGATAACCTGTTGGAGATAATACCCTTACCTGGATTTTGCTGGCAAGCCGGAAATCGAGCAAGTTGGCAATCGGGTGAGATTCCGCCGCCCTCGACGCCCCTCATTCTTGCTCCGGTCATTTTTTCTTGTTGTTCAATTCGTCCAGATCCGCATGGCACACGGCCAGTTCATCGACCTTGCCCTTGACTTTCAGCTTGAACATCGGGCGGAACTGGAATTGACCCGGTTGTTTGCCTTCAATGACATCGCGAACAGCCTGGCTGATCAGAATGGAGCCCGGCTCACAGGCCTTTTCGATGCGCGAGGCAGTGTTTACAACGTCGCCAATGGCCGTCCAGTCGAGCCGTTCGGCGGTGCCGACATTGCCGATGACAACGTCGCCCCAGTGGATTCCGATGCGCAACTGCAAGGTCTGTTGCTCGGCCCGCGAGCGCAGCGTGTTGATGTCATCGGAATGGGCCTGCATATCAATTGCGGCCAGCAACGCCTCCGTGGGATTATCGAAAATCGCCATGGCGCAGTCCCCCATGAACTTGTCGATGAAGCCGTTGTTTCGCTTGACGGAGGCCGACACGCGGCGAAGTATCGAGTTCAGCGTATCGATGGTCGATTCACTGGCGGCGTTGCGTTCAACGTAAGAGGTAAAGCCGACGATGTCGCAGAACAGCACCGCCACCGGGCGCTCTTCATTGCGCAGGCTGGTTTGACCAAGACGCACGGCGTTGCGGGCCTTTTGCTCTACCAGCTGGGGCACGTAATTGCGGGTAATGTTGTGAATCCGCACTTCGCTCAGAATCGACCCTTCGGTGAGTTGCGCGCTGCTCTCGTCCAGCGATACCGGTTGCCACAGCGAATGCACGGTGCCGCTGCCGTGACGGAATCCGCTTACGTTGAACAGTATCGACACATGACTGAGGTTCGGCGGGCGCACCCGGATGCGGTAGTTTTCGAAAGCGCCATTGCCTTCGGCAAGAGCAAGTCCCCAGACGATGTCATTGAGAAAACTTACCGGAATGGCTTGTGCCAGAGTTCGCACCGGGGCGCTGTTCGAATCAAACCGCAATAGCTTGAGCATGGACCGCGAAACGGCGGTGATCTCGCCGACGGCGGAGAATTGAATCAGGCCGTAGGAGAGTTGCCGGGCAATTTGTCCGACGCTGGCCAATTCGTCATCAGCATCGAGTAGCGCGGGGGCGGCGAAAACGGCGGCGTGGCCGGCGCGCTTGGCCACGCTGATGCGACGGCCTTCGAGGCGAACTCCGACATCAAGCTGATAACCCAGGGCATCGATCAGCGTAAGTGTTTTGCATAAGCCGGTATCCCATGGGAATGGCACATCCACCTGCACCAGCGTATGCGGTCCGGCTGTAGACGCCCGGGGGAAATGAACTGCAATCATCCAGCCGCCGGCGCGACAGGCGTTGGCTATGTTTTGCGATCCATGCTCACCCACTTCCGAATTGAACAGCGACTCGACCTGGCCCGGTTCATCGCTCAAGGCCAGACCGAAATCCGCCTCCATGATGCGGCGCAGAACCTGCAGATGCATCACTCTGACCGCGCTTTCAAGAATGTCATGGAGGATCAATGTCGTCGGTGCCAGCAACGGCGCCAGTTGATGGGCGTCGAGGCTGCGCTGCAGGCCGTTCAGCACGGCTTGCCACGGTCCGTGATCGATGGCGCACAGGTGGACGGAATCGATGGCGGGTTCGGTCTGGTTCATTGCAGAGTCGTCGTCGCCGTGATCAGATATTGGCGCACATCTGATAAGTGTCGTTGGCCATCAGCTGCGCCAGAAACTCCTCCTCGAGCCAACTCTCGCAAGCCTCGGCGGTCAGTCCATAGGCCATGACGGCTGACCGGCGCGCTTCGACATCGGTCAGCGCGCTGGCGCCGATTCCGAAAGTTCCGATCAGACGGTTCGCCGCCGCAAGACTGAGTCGCACTTTGTCGTCCGCGTACCCCGGCCTTTGCGGGCCAAGATCCGTTCCCATATAGTCGATAAAGCGCTCCGGGAGATGCCATTGGCCGACGGCTTCCATGCCTACCTGATAGTGATCGCAGCCGAATATCCGCCGCTCGGCTTCCGCACTCGGCGAGCCTTGCTGCAGAACGTCATGCAGTACCTGAAGGTATTTGCCGGGATCGTGCGTAAACAGCAGTACTTTGCCGATGTCATGCATCAGCCCGGCGATGAAGGCTTCGTCCTTCTGCTTGGCGTCTCCCAGGCAATGGCATATGGTCTGGCCGGCGATTGCCGTCAGCAGCGAGTGTTGCCAGATATGCATGCGGAACATCGGGTTGTTTATCTGTGAAAACAACGAGCGGCTGAAAGCCAGCATGGCAAGCGAACGTACCACCTGAAAGCCCAGGATGCTGATTGCCCGAGGGATCGTCGTGATCTTGTTGCCGCGGCTGTAGATGGCCGAGTTCACCACTCGCAGGACGAGGGTCGCCACCCCTTGATCGGAATGAACGTAGCTGTCGAGATCGCGGAAGCAAGTGTTTGATTCAACGTCCAGCCGAACAATCCCGGCAATAATTTCCGAATGCACGGGTATGTTCTTGTAGTCGATTGCCTTGCAATCCATTGAGCCTTACCTGATGAGCAAGCACCTCGTAATGCTCGGATTGTACCAACATGCCTACCGCTTAAGTAGTACTGGGTCATCTGCTGCGCCGCAAATATGGTGCAGGCGCTCAATCCCGGGTCCGGTGCTCAAGGCTTGCCGGCGATGCCGCGCTGTGCTTGCCGAAGGTCCGGAAATATCTTCGGCGTTACTGTCCGGGAGGTACGGGCGAAACCCTGGTCCAGCCGGTTGGACAGGTCCTGATGTAGGGATAGTAACCGGCGGACGCGGCGCAGTAGTACCACCATTGTTGCTCCGGTGCCGGTACCGGCGGGGGGGCTGTTTGAGTAAGCACCACGGGCGGTTGTACATAGACTTGCGGGGCGTAAATCTGCGGCGAATAAACCGGTGCCGGGTGATATGGGGGCGGTGGGGCGGTGGCTGCCAGATAGACGGCGGTGCCGAACAATGCAAGCCCTAAGGCACCCCAGCCGCCGCCACCGTGACTGCCGCGGGGCCCGCCACCGTGGTAGCCACGGTTGTCCGCCCAGGCCGGCGCCATGGCCACTGAGCCGACGACGACGGCGACGAGTGCAGACTTGAATAAGCTTGACATCATATTCTCCTCGGAAAATTGCCGGTCCCCGGCTGAACAGTGATGATCATGCACCGGTGCGGCCTGCAGGCGCAACTCAATCGGACTCGTCCGCAATGATCTCCTTGACGCCGCCGGCAGAAACGCCGGCGGTGGTTCCCGTCACTGTGGTGCCGGTGATGCCGGTACCGGATTCCAGCCTTCGGCGCATGTCGCCACGTAAGGGTAGTAAGCCCTGGCTGAGGCGCAGTAGTACCAGGTTGCGCCCGGTGCTTGCGGAGCCGGTTGCACCGCGGGAACCGGCACCATCCGCGGCTGGGGCGCCGGCGGCGGCGAAGCCGGTGCCTCGATGTACGTTGCTGCGGCAGGGGGAATGGCTACAGCGTAGCCCCCGGGTGCCGCCGAGTAGTAGGTGTCGTTGGCATAGTAGTAGGTCATGCCGGCGACCGGGACGGCCACATGGCCCGGCGGCAACATTGGCACTATGACACCGGTTGGCGGTCTGACGACGGCAAAGCCCCTTGCTCCCTGCTCGTACCAGACGCCGGCCTGGAAAAACAGGCGGCGGTTGCCAAACCGCACCGCGACGTGTCCGGGCGGCATGGTCTTGATGACATACCCCACCGCCGGGTAGTAATGACCGTGGTGGTGGCGATCATCGTAGATCCAGTGCGGCGAGCGGTAAGAGTCGTGCCGCTCGTGCTCGCGCCGGTCATCGGCTTGAGCGGTTCCGGCTGCAAAACCGGCACCGAGAGCAAGGGCCAGAATTGCGTGCATGGCTGTTTTGGACAGGATCGCGTTCATCGTCTACCTCCGTTGGCACTGTCAATATAACGTTGATCAGGCCATGTCGCTGACCAGGCACGTGTAACGGTTTGTTACGCCTTCTTCACGAATTCCGATTTCAGCTGCATCGCGCCGATGCCGTCGATCTTGCAGTCGATATCGTGATCGCCTTCGACCAGGCGGATATTCTTTACCTTGGTCCCCACCTTGATCACCGAGGACGATCCCTTGATCTTGAGATCCTTGATCACCGTCACGGCATCGCCGTCCTGCAGTACCGTGCCATGGGCATCGCACACGACGCGCTTGTCATCGAGGCTCTCCGCGGCCACCTTTGACCATTCGTGAGCGCATTCCGGGCAGACGTACATGCTTCCGTCTTCGTAGGAATATTCACAACTGCATTTGGGACACTTGGGCAAGGCATTCATTGGCGGTTTCCTGAATTGCAACCCGGGTCCCTGCGGACCCGGTGCTCGACGCCGGGCCCGCAAAGCGGAAGAGGCGGGGCCGGCATTGCTGAAGAAATTACTTGCCCGTCGCGGCGGGCTTGCTTTCCTTGGGCGCCGAACTTGTCGCGGCGGCAGCTTGCACGATTTCAATCTTGGCCTTGGCCTTCAGTTCGTCAAACAGTTTTTTCAGGTTCTGCTGTTGGACTTGCTGTTGCAGCATGGCCTTGACCTGGTCGAAGGGCGGAAGGGCTTTCGGACGGGAGTCGTCGAGCAGGATGACGTGATAGCCGAATTGCGATTTGACCGCATCTTCAGTGAATGTGCCTTTGGCCAGCTTCGCCACGGCCGCGCCGAATTCCGGCACCATGCCCTGCGGATCGAACCAGCCCAGATCGCCGCCGTTGGCCTTGGAGCCGGGATCCTTGGAATTCTCCTTGGCCAGGGCGCCAAAGGCGGCAGGATTTTTCTTCAACCTGGCGATGATGCCCTTGGCTTCAGCTTCCGTCTCCACCAGAATATGACGTGCCTTGTATTCACTGCCCGTCATCTTCGCCTTGAGCTTTTCATACTCGGCTTTCAGCATGTCATCGGTGACGGGGCTGGTCTTCAGGTAGTCCTGCACGAAGGCGTTGGCAAGGATGGATTGCCGGGTCAATTCCATCTGATCGGTTACCTCCGGCGCCTTGTCCAGGCCTTTCTTGACGGCTTCCTGGGAAATCAGAAATTGCATCGACAGGTGTTCGACTATTTCCTTGCGCAACTCGGGACTATCCGGCCGGCCTTGCGCCGCACTCTGCCTGGCCAGCATGTCCACATGGTTTTCGCTGATGGCGGTGCCGTTTACGGTGGCTGCAGCAGCCGCCTTGGACGGGGTAGCGGCTTTCGATGGGTCACTGGAATTGCAGGCGCACAGAGCCAACACGGAGACTGCGCTGAGCAACAGGAGGGGAGACTTGAACAACAACATGGAGGATCCTTTCAAGGAAAGCTTTAATCAAGACTGCGCGAAGATGAGATTGTATTGAGTGCGAAAACGGGTTCCGGAAAGCCCTCTGCATACGTCACCGTGTTGCAGCGGCAGTTGCCGGATCATAAGCTGCCGGAGACGTCCGGGAGTGACGGACATGTCCATCCGAGAAGTTCGGCCAACCTGCGAACGACCCATCCGGATTCATGGTGCGTGAAGTTCGAACCGTCGGCCAACAGACCTTGATGACAGCGGGCGAGAACTTCCTGCTCCGTAAAATGGTTCTTGAACGCCAGCGTCTGTGAATGTTCGGTCAGCATGCAGGCCATGTCCTCGCATCGCTCATAGCGCGCCAATACGACGTCTTGAGTCGCGTTGGGCCTGCTGTGCCCCGGGCTGACGTACATGGCCATGAACGACTGCGGAATTTCGATCTGGTTATCGACGGGCACGGGGTATCAATGAGCGGGTCGTTGCCTGAGCGGAATCAGAATGTCGCTCAGCCCGTTATGGTCGATCTCATGCATCAAGGCGAGGAGCCGGCCAATCTCTCCCTCCGGAAATCCTTCGCGGGCGAACCAGTTCAGGTAGTTCCCGGGCAGATCGGCGATGAGTCGCCCCTTGTGTTTGCCGAAGGGCATCTGCCGCGTGACCAGCAAGTCCAGATCCTCTGAGTTCATCCGGTGCAGACGCTGCTTACTTGAGCTCGGTGACGAACTGATGGCGGGGCCTTCTGACCTTCTTCAGATTGACCAGCCAGTCATTGCTGCTGTCGCGATATCCCAAAGGCATGATGGCGACGCTCTTCAGACCTCTGGCGGACAAGTTCAGGACGTCATCCAGAGCAGTGTTGTCGAAGCCCTCCATGGGCGTGCTATCCACCTCCTCAAATGCGGCCGCAACCAGCGCCACCCCGAGGCCGATGCAGGCTTGTCGCGCGGTATGCTGGAAATTCTGTTCTGCGCTGCGCGCCGGGTAGCTTGCCAGCAGCATCTTGCGGTAGCTCTCCCATCCTTCGCTGCTTGAGCCGCGCTCCTGATTGGTCAAATCAAACATCATGTTGATGCGCTCGGCGGTGTAGGTATCCCATGCGGCGAAAACCAGCAAATGCGAGCAATCAGTAATTTGCCCCTGATTGTTTGCCAGGGCCTTGATTTGTTCTCTGACGCCGGGATTGGTTACCACTATGATCTCAAAAGGCTGCAGGCCGCTCGATGTGGGCGCTAAACGCACGGCTTCGAGTATGCGGTCTACTTTTTCCTGCGGAACTGCCTTTTGAGGCGTCATTTTTTTCGTTGCGTAGCGCCACTTCAATTGTTGAATCAGGTCCATCGTGTTCTCCTCTGCTGCGTTGGGATGAGTTTCCCGGGACTGTTTCAATTCGCCAGCCGGCCCGCAAGCCATGGGTCGGCTGAGGAATCGGGCTGCTACTGTGCGTGAGGATCTCCCGCCAGGAGATCCTTCTTCGCTATGTATTCCTCGACAACAATGGCCTCACCCTCGATTACCTCGCCTTGAGGGGCACGCGCCTTCATTGCCCGGCGGAAGCCGCGTGTCTTCCACCACAGGTAACTCCACCCCGCCAGTCCGACAACGGCAATGACGGCCAGGAGCGCCGCCGAGAACACCAGTCCAAGGATCAACAGGATTGCAGCGCTCAGAACGGCAAGTAGCTTTCTATAGGCTTTCATTTGGCCGCATTCCGGCAACCGGAGCAGGGCGCCGTCCGACCCACGTTACCGGTCGATGCCGACGATGTCGTCGATTTCAAATTCGTCAGGTACGGTGCCGTCGCCAATGCCGGTGACCATGGCGGCCATAGTCTCGCTCAGTTTCACAAAGTACTCCGCGCTGACCGGATCATAGAAACGCTGGCCAAGGGCGACATCGCTGAATTTGATGCGGTCACGGACAGGGTGGGAGGTCATGCGCAATGGACAATAAAGTGAAAGGCACGAAAATATGCGGCGTTGATGTTCGCAGGTGGTGCTTGACGTCGCGCGCCGGGCACTGTCGTGCCGCTATTCATGCTCATGATGCATTTGGCCCGGCGGGAAACTACGGATTCACAGCAGGACAAAGACATAAATACACGTCACCCAAGTCGAAGAATTGTAACCGATTTTCAAGCGACTTGCGGCTGAGCTGTGGCGCCTATGCCGCCATAATAGCCAGGACGAAGAGGGTGACGGTGCAGCCATAGCCGATGCCCCAGACCATGGAACGCAATGTGGCCCGGTCCGCCACATAACAGGCGATGTAGGCGATGCGTGCCGCCACAAAAGCGATGCTCAATGCGTCAATCCTGGCGTGATCGACACCGGCCAGAAGGGCCAGCAACACGCCGGCGGCAAAGAAAGGAAAGGCCTCGAAGCTGTTGGCTTGAGCGCTGTTGGCCCGCGCACGGAAACCGGTCTGTTTGGCCAGCCAGGCCCGTGGATTGTGGTTGTCGTATTCCTTGAAGCCAAGCTTGGCTATGCCCGCACAAGCCACCGGCAGGATGCCTGCGATCAACATCGATAGAAAAGTCCAGTTCATGAATATCTCCAAACAATGGAAACTGCGTTCGGCATCGCCCGCCGGCGCTTGAGGAACTGGCGGGCAGATGGGCGCCGGGGGACGTTCCTATCCTTGGGGCTTGACCACAGGCCCGACAACACCCTCCAGATTCGAGACAAGTGCCTTGCGGTACTCCGAAACGTAAAACTCAACAGCCGCCGCCTGATTCTGGTCTGTACCGCCGTTGGAGATGAAGTTGAAGGCGTTATAGCGCCCCGCGGCGAACAGAATAGCGGCACTTGCCTCGCCGCCTTTTCCATCCTCGGCAATGCGGTTGGCCAGATGGATGAACTCGTCTACGAGTTTGAGGAATTCGGGAGCGTACGCCATGGAGATCCTTCCTTCAGGTCTGGGGTAGCCGGGGCTGTGTCTATCGCCCGGCCAGCAATCGTTCAGCATTCAGTCTGGACTTGACTCGCGCCTGGTTCTCCGATGCGTTGATGGCGGTGACGGTCTTGCCAAAGGCATCGCGCTGACTGCTGCTCTTCTTGGTGGCGGCAATGGACTGAATGCAACGCCACTTCTTTCCGGCCTTGGTCTCGATCTGGCGCATTTCCGCGCGGGGATGAGAGCGGCCGCAGTGGTAACAGTAGATGTTTTCGGGTGAGGGCATGGCTACGCGACCGCTTTCACAGGCGCACCCGGTTTCCTGCCGGGTGACTTGGGCGGAATGAACGACGCCGGGCGGCACTGGGTTCCTTCATATCGGTCGTTGCCGTTGAATCGCGTCACGCTGCAGGTGCTTATTTCGCCAAGGGCGGCGAGGGCCGAGATATTGCGGCGCACCTGTTTAAGCGGGATTCCCATGCCGGCAGCAATTTCCGAGTCAAGGCACTGACCGTGTTTCTTCAGATACTGCAATACTTCTTGCATGACGTTGACTCCGGTGGAGGTGAAGGTAATGAGTCACGCCCTGGAGCATGACCGTGTCTTGAATTGCTACTTGGCGATATCCAGAAGTTCGACCTCGAATATCAGGGTTGAGTCCGGCGGGATGGTCCCGGGAACGCCACGGCTGCCGTAGGCTAAATTGGGCGGGCAAACCAACTTGACCTTGCCGCCGGTTTTCATTGTCTGCACGCCCTCGGTCCAGCACGGGATGACGCGGTTCAACGGGAAAACGGCGGGTTGCCCGCGGCTATAGGAACTATCAAACTCCTTGCCATCAACAAGTACGCCGCGGTAATGGACTTTTACGGTATCGCTGCTGTTTGGGCTGGCGCCTGACCCGTCTTTGATCGTCGTAATCACGATGCCGGATGCGGTCTTTACTTCTTTAGGCTCGGCAGCGAAAGTTTGATATGAAAAAGCAATAAGGATAATAGCGGTGGTAGTAGCCAGATTTTTCATGGAAGAGCCTTTGCCTGAGTTGATAATTGACTGATGACTATCGACATTCGCACTACGGGTCGATACCGACGATGTCGTCAGCTTCGAATTCATCCGGCACCGTGCCGTCGCCAATGCCGGTGACCATTGCAGCCATGCCGGCGGTCAACTTCACAAAGTACTCGGCGCTGATCGGGTCAAAGAATCGCTGGCCAAGGACAACTTCGCTGAAAGTGATCCGGTGAAGGGCGGGGGTAGAGGTCATATGGGATTGGTGAGAAATAAGTGGTTCTGACGCTGGTGCCGGCCGGGTAAGGCGATGGAATTCGCGGTGGTTCCGGCCCCTGCCTGTGCCGACCCCCGGACTATTAGTCCAATGGTTCCCAAAAAACGCAAAAAGCCCAACCACGATGGCCGGGCTAACTGCAAGAACTGCAACAACAAAATTCTGGCTCCTCGACCTGGGCTCGAACCAGGGACCTACGGATTAACAGTCTTCAGGCCGGGAACGGAAACGCATTCTAGCGAATTCTGGAAACTTCGCAACCCTCTGAATTTGATTGATTCTCGGGTAGGTGGTGCGGCGCTGACTTTCTGTGTAGTTCCCGACATTTGTGTAATTTTCCCTGCCCCATTACACAGGAATTACACCGGGGGCGCGGCTAACTTGATGATTTGGAAAGCCGAAACAGTGGCGCTTCGGCGGACAGTTCTTGTTCGCGCCGGTAGTCAGTCATCTCGATGACTAAACGCCAACTCAAGCGCAGCCTCTCTCCAAGCCTCAATAAACGCCAGCGCATCCTTGCGCTTAAATTTCATTGGCTTTCGGCAATGAGGCCCATCGCCAAGCATATCCCAGAGGCGTATTGCAGCATTGTAGAGTTCATCTGCACGCCAGCCATCCTGCTCAGCTGCGCCAAGAATGACAGGAGCCACACTGCCCCATGCTGTCGCCCATAGTTCCCAACAATGGGGTTCTTCGCCAAGGAACTCCCCCAGAAGATCCCTTGGGCAAATCGTTCTAAGCTGTTGTTCAAGTTCTTCATGAAGATAAGAGGGATCTGCGGCATCACGTTCTTTGTCGAAGCTTTCAGCAAAATACGGTGCAAAGCGACGGCGGGTAATGCGATAGAGAAACTGGCTTCTATCCTCCTGGCAAGAATCGCGGTAGAGATTGAGCAAACGCTCTTCATCAGGGGACAACCACCCGGAGAGATCAGCTTGAACAAATAGTTTCTTCATGGTGCGTCTCCGTGATCGCCTCTCTGGCTATAGGGCAGTGCGGGTGCGAGATGAAATCCGAGTTTCCACCAACGTGCGAATTTCCTGCTCCGATATTTCAAGTTCGATTAACTGAGCGGCCGCATTCCTGATGCGACGTTCGGTCTTCTCTCTGGCGCTGCGAATGCGCTTGCCCAGTTCACTGCCTCTGACTTCGGCGCGCGTGAGCGTGCGGCCGAGTGCCAGCAAATCGACCAGACCGGGGTTCTCGATTTCGTGGGCAAGTTCCTGCCTCGGCAAGCTCCAGTGGCAACGAATCGTCATGCCGCCGATCAGAATGTGTCCGTCGGCGTAGGCAATCGGGATCGGGTCGACATCCGGTGGCACGGTGGCCAGTGCGCGCAGGATTTCCGGCGAGAAGACAGCGCGGCCCTGCCAATCGCCCTCGGCGTGCATCACCCCGGCCACGCCGCCCGACTCGAACGACAGAAAACCACTCTCGAAGGCCATCAACACCGGCCCCAAGGCCAGCCGCTTTCTGGCGAATACCTTGGTGGCTTGCCTGAAATCGTAGCGCGTGACGTGAAGGAGATTGCGAGCGTGGTCGGGTTCCATAGCAGGAAAGAATTGGTTCGCATTATTTCACATATTAACGTATAATTTAATCGACTCCGATTAATAAATATATTTAACCAATGATTATCTGTCGGCTCTCAACCATCCTTGGTGCTAGGCGCCTCAAAGTATCTGACGTGTGC
>Ga0194060_10001461_pt1 | contig 16891 bp, 11 predicted proteins | sample SepL225m_MetaG_FD_163427 | JGI IMG/M metagenome (GOLD analysis project Ga0194060, IMG submission 163427) | Anoxic zone freshwater microbial communities from boreal shield lake in IISD Experimental Lakes Area, Ontario, Canada - Sep2016-L222-5m | ecosystem: Environmental > Aquatic > Freshwater >...
GCACCGGCCAGACAAAAGCCTTTAACGCCACGGCTGCCTTAACGACGGCACCCACGGCGGGGCAAGCTTTCTACGGACAGGACGCGCAGCTTTCTGGCCAACAAGCGAGCTACACCAAGAGTGCCGACGGCCTGACAGTCAGAGACAACATCACTGGCCTGACCTGGCAGCAAAGCCCGGACACCACGGGCGACGGAACCATCGACGCCAAAGACAAGCTGACCTGGACGCAGACGCAAGCCCGACCGGCCGTCCTGAACGCGGCCAGTTACGGTGGCTACAGCGATTGGCGGCTGCCGACGATCAAGGAGTTGTACTCCCTGATGAATTTCATGGGAACCGATGTCGGCCCGGGCAGTACGGCCACGACCCTGACGCCTTTCATTGATCGCAACTATTTCAGTTTTGGCTTTGGTGATACAGCTGCAGGAGAACGTTTGCTTGATGCGCAGTACGCCTCCAGCAATCTTTACGTGAGCAAGACCATGATGGCTGTGCAGTACGGCTATGCCGGTGACGAAACCCTGTTCGGAGTGAATTTCGCGGATGGGCGGATCAAGGGCTATGGCCTGAGCATGGCCGGATCAGGAGACAAGACCTTTTACGTGCGACTTGTCAGGGGTGCAGCTTATGGGATCAACGACTTCGTTGACAACGGCGACTCGACCATCACCGACCGCGCTACCGGCCAGATGTGGACCAAGGGTGACAGTGGCATGGGCTTGAACTGGCAGGAGGCGCTGGCATGGGCGCAAACCAAAAATGCCGAAAACTACCTGGGACACAGCGACTGGCGCCTGCCCAACGCCAAGGAGTTGCAAGCCATTGTGGATTACACCCGTTCGCCTGATACGACATCCTCCGCTGCGATCAATCCGTTGTTCACCTGCACCGCCATCACCAACGAAGCAGGCACGCAGGACTATCCCTTCTATTGGACTAACACGACGCACATTTCCTCGGATGGCACGGGTGCCGCCGCCATTTACATCGCCTTTGGGCGAGCCATGGGCTACATGACATTGCCGACTGACTCCACCAAGGGGGCTTGGGTCGACGTGCACGGTGCCGGTGCCCAGCGCAGCGACCCGAAGGCAGGCAACCCAGCTGACTTCCCCGTGGGGCGAGGCCCACAAGGCGACGCCATCCGCATTTACAACTACGTGCGGCTGGTACGCGGAGTCAGCCCATGAATACCGCAGACGACTGCACTGAACCCTTGCGCGATACGCTGGTTGGCCACTTGTGTACACTACGATCCACAATCTCTGTTTGAATTCAAAGGAAAATTGATGGAAGCTACCAAAGTAGGTATTCGGGAATTTCGTGCTGGCATGGCCGAGTACATTGCATCGAGCACGCCAGTCGCGGTGACACGCCATGGGCAGACCATTGGTTATTTCATACCTACACACGGCCAGGCCGAGGCCGACATTGCGTCCTTGAAGAAAGCAAGCAAGACTTTGGATCGCTTGCTTGCCGCCAAGAGCATTGATGTGGACGCCGTCGTCGCCGAATTCAAAACCGCCCGCAAACGCTCGAGCACACCCAAGAAACCTGCCGCAGCGATGGCATGAGCAACAAAGCGATCGTTCTGGATGCCAACATCCTGATTCGGGCGGTGCTGGACGCACTGGAATCAATAGTCCGGCCGTTGGAACTTGGTGTCTATGCAGGGTTGCAATCACAGGCACTGCAAAGGATTTCCATTCGCGATGCTGATGATTGGCCTGTTCTTGCGTGCGCCATGACGATTGCTTGCCCTGTATGGACGGAAGATGCCGACTTCTTTGGCACCGGGATAGCGACGTGGACCACCGATCGCGTGGAGTTGTATTTGGTCGGTTGATTCTGGCCAGTGGCTCTGATGTGCCCATTGCGGTAGTATCCTGTCCTAATTGACCTACTCAATTGTGGTCATTGATTTAGGCCCCATTGCGGCCGCACCCATCCAACTGTGGCGGGTGATCGCGCATGCCAAACTACTGGTAGTTGACCAACACATCTACGCGCGCCTTGCCATCCGGGGGCCAACAATACGTCATTTTTTGTATGAAGAAATCGCATGGAATCCAAAATACGCCCCTACTGCAGACTGACTTTTCGTCCACGCCCAATGGTAAAAACCAAACCTACTGTGACGATGAGTAATGGTGTGGGTCGCTGCTGCTTGGAGCTATGATCATGCTTAAGACCGCTCGCGCTCTGCTCATTCCCACATAATGGAGCGCTCGAAAGTCTGGGCTAGAGCCAGGTTGAGGCAGATCGATAAGTACGATGACTTCACTTTCCAGACCCTTGAAGTCTGAAATCTCGGCAAATCCGATGGACTTTCGGGCTGAACTGAGCGGTGAAGCGTCATCGAGATTCGAAATGCACTTGTACCAACGGTGAGACAAGGATGAAGCCAAGGAATCTGCGAATGGCAAATGGGACAGAATAACTATGTCGCCATACAAAAAGCCTTCTTTGTCGGTGAGAGTTTCCAGTTCATGTTCAACTAAATGAATTGCTTCTTGCTGGTCGTTTGCAAAAGACTCTCGAACAGATGGCCCATCTCCAACTCCCGCATTGCCCATGTCAGCCTGAAGTGCTTCTTGAATACGATTAAGAATTGGTAGCGAATTTCTACAATTTGCTCTCAGCGGTATTCTTGTTGGAGACAACGCACACAAATATTCATAGGCGTCGGCTACATAGGAGCCACAGAGCCCGGATTGGTTATTGATGTCATGGAAGAAACACCAGCGTCCCTTATCCAAGCCACCTTTCAAGTACGTATCCACCTTCGACAGGCTTTCCATGTTCAGAATGTCCTGCCCTTCATCGACGATCACAGCGTCGAACTTCTCTATGCCGGACCTTCTTGCTGCAAGATGGATTGAGTCTGACAGGCAAACCGTTAGACCAGCCAGAGGATGGCGCTCTAGAAAGCTCTTTAGCCAAGACGAGTGACAGGTCATCGCAACGTTCATTCCGGCAGCAGCCCAGCGCTTGGCCAACTCAAGACCAAGCATCGTTTTTCCGGTTCCGGCACCGCCTGAACAGATCACGCGGTCATTGGCCTCAACAGCGTCGATCAGCCTAAGTTGGTCGTCAGTCAATCGGGCAATCCGGGACTCCACCGCACCCGCAGTCACGTGCAACGGAACAACAGCCTCGAAATCGGGGCGCAGAAGTTGTTGTAACTGTTTCAATTGCTCGGAAGTCGCATTTGGCTTACGAGCATCCTTCGCACGCCAATGTTTTACGAGTCGAGTCAGCCACTTTTCGAACTGTTTGAAATCTTTGGCATCTGCCAATACTGTTCGGTCCCACTCAGCGCTTTCAGGCAGGTTGTTTATGTCTGTCATCACTACGCCGTAACCCTCAACAAATGCATGCTCAAGCTGATGAGGGAGTTTTTTCCTCAAGCCATGCAGAGCACCTTCGGCTTGTTTAAAGGGAGACTCCTTTAACCTGTCAGTCTCACCAAAGCGATTTCTTGTTTCCCAAATCCCATCACGACACGACACACCGCCGCCCTTGACTTCCAGAACATACATACCATCGGGGCCGCACACAATAAAGTCTATCTCTCCGAATCGTTTGTACTCGTGCCTCGGTAGATTGAGCGAATGCATGGCAAACCAGCCCGTTTGATCTGGGCCTGAGAACGCCGCACGCAGCTGGTCAAATACGAGTTTTTCCGCATCACTTTCGGTACGCAACGGTTCGCTGGGAATCATCCTCATGCTTCGTTCGCTTCCGCATTTACCGTGGAGCTCAAGTCCTTCTTGACTCTGAATTCCAAATCTGCATCGATTGGCGGCCACTTTCCAATACGATCAAAGAAAGCCTCATGTCTGACCCTCAACTTTGCAGTTGCTTCCCCGACAAAAATGAATGTCTGGTTCTGCGACCTCGGTTGATCCAAAAGAGATCCATCAGCCGAGGATATTGACGTTTCGATGCAGTCCCGCCACTTACTGTGTTTAGAAATTTCCATGGCAGCTAGCGTTTGACTCGTTTGCCATGTATCTATCTCTGAAGGAAAAAACGCCCGTAGGGGCTGCGGCCTTGCCATGTTTGGGATCGATAAACCATCCTCTTGCTTTTGATGTGCAGCGCTCGCCATACGGTACATAACATAGGCCGATAAATTTTGGTTTCGCATCTCCCTAGGCAACCGCATCCAACCATCCCTGACCCCGAATAGAAGCCCCGCAAGTAGATGCTCGGCCTCGGTTAAAAGAGGGTGCGCAAATTCAAGCAGATCATTGCAACGTTCGCGCAAGCAGAACAGTAGCAACGGCCGCGATAGGGAACCTTTGTTGCGCTCAAAAAGTTCAGTAATTGTTCCGCCATCAAGGCCGAAAAAGCCACGCATATCAGTGATCAATCGGTCCAGTCGTGACTTGTATTTCTCATCTGTCAACTGCGTGAGTTGAGAGTCGAGGTATTCCAGTATCAGGTTCACAGGTTGTGATGAGTTTTGTTCCTGTGCAACAACAAGGGCATTCATCGCCCCCCAATAAAGCCTAGCTGGCGTGTTGGATTGCTCCGAAACTTCACCTGTGTTCAGCCAACTCGGCAACTCCGCCAGGATGGGATCTTGAATGAAATTCTCACCCGTTTTTTCTGATGAACCTGTTGTAAGTTTAAAAATATCCACCCCCAGTTTGCTACGATTTGCACAGTGATAGAGCATGGCAAGCAGCCCACCCAAAGCCTGGGCAGAGATTTGGCGATTCAGTAGAGGCTTTGAAACTTGCAGTGCATCTTCCGCCGCCTCAAGTAAATCGCCTTGCGAACTGCTGGCTTCTTTTTGACGAGTGTTCCGACTCCTTGACCTAACTATTTGAACCGGCGGCCAGACAGCGTCATTTGCGTTGCATTGCAAAGAATCATTGACTTCGATGCGATATGGTCTCAAGTCGACATTGGAAACGTCCTTGGCCGCAACCTCAAAAGCCTTCCTGTCTTCATCTGCAACAAAGCAGATTCGGGAAAACAAGGTCAGTGGTAAAGGCGCTTGTATGAGGATGGCGATATCCCCTTTGCCAAGTCGCACGCTAGAAAAATTGGAATCGCGAATCTTGCCTTCTCGCGACAATACTTGAACAGATCCGGAAATGCCTGATAAATCAAGCAACACGACACAGGGACGCAGATGTTTTCGCTCGCTGACAACTTGTTCAAATGCCTTGGCGGGAATGGTATTTCGGAACAAAGGGACCCAACCAGGAATTGTGGCCAGCGTATCAACATAGTGCTTTCCACGGAATCCAGAAGGTTCCATCACCAGGCCGGCAGCCAGCATGTAAAGTAAGTTCAATTGGTTGGTCACCAGATACCATGACTCCACTGGCTTCCGTGCGCCTCTTTCCCTAGAACTTGCAATATTCATTATTTTTTCCTTACGAGTAAGTTCGAATCGATAGGGAGCAAACTTTCCACGACTTTGCAAGGATCTCCGGTGCGCAGCAGAATTACCTGCTCACGCCCACGTGCCACCATCACATAAAAGCGTGACTTCAGCGCATAGATATCCCATTTTGGTTGGTGTTGATCGATGTTGGCAAGGATTGCTATATCGAATTCAAGCCCCTTGCATGACTGCGCGTTGATGATCATGATTCCACCTGAACCGAAATCCAGCGGCGTTCCCTGTCCAGATTCAAATGTTTGTACAGGTGGTTTTCCGTTATCCAACCTTGGATTAGACCCATCGACGGCATCACAAAACATTTTTCGAACTACATTATCAGGAGTGATTATTCCAATCAATTTGCTTGGAAAACGATCACTCATCTGAAGGATTTGGCCTATGACTTCATTCAATGAAGGTTGACCTGGACCGCCATACGTCCAGAGTTCCGGAGTAGAAGCGCTGGGCGCTAAAGCGGGTAGATCTGGTCTTGGACTCGCAGGATTAGCAGGGTAAAAGTGGTGCGCCAACTGTGCGACAGGACGGGTATTTCGATAGTTGGCCTTAAGCTCTAGAGTGTCTGCCGTATTGACTGCCAAGGCATTTTCGATGTCTTGACGCGAACTGCATTTATCAGGTTGCAGCTGTTGATTCTGATCTGCCACGACATAAAAGTTTTCAAGTCCCCAATCCTTAAGCGTCGAATAGAACTGAGGGGGCATGTCTTGCCCTTCATCAAGAAGAAGGAAGTGACTATCATTAAATGGCAATTCATTGTCATTTAGCGTTTTAGATGCTTCTGAGATGGCATCCCAATCAACCGGTTGAAAGGCTTTTTGATTCTCTTGTTGGATTGTAGGGACAGACCTGTTGAAGATCGATCTGTACATTCTCCAAAACCATCCTTCCCAAGTGTTTGAATCCAAGGACTGGGTAGAACCGAACAGTTTTCGATTCGAACCATTTAGCAGGTGGTTGTACACAAGGATAAGGTAATTCTTGTCCTCGGCGGCAAGCCTTCGTGCTCGAAGCAACGCGACGACCGACTTGCCGGTTCCGGGCCCTCCAATGATGAGGTGCTGTCCATCCAAGGGACGAGCCAGCGCCTCGTCTTGATCCTTGTTGAGGTCCTGAATGCCGGGCAGGTCAAAGCGGCGACTGCGGTCTACCGGCATGGTCACGGGCCTCCAAAGAATGATGGCAATCCTTGAATGGCATCGCCTTTGATGAAACCGCGATCTAACAATGTATTGCCATATTCACAGGCAGGCTCCGGCACCAAAGTGCACGCATGGCAGGCAGATCGGTTTAGCAGCCCCGGACCTTGCCCATCGTGCTCACTACACACTGGGTCGAGTGAGCACCAACGGGCATGTTCTAGCGCGCGAGACAGGATTCTCAGAAACCGTATTGGTTCGGCCAGTTCAGCCAATCCACCCAACGAGCCAGCAACGTCAGGGACGGCGACGTGTATGAGAATACCAGCCATGGGTTCCGGCGCGTGGGTGCAATAGATGCGTTCGAGTAGTGATGCGGCGGGATAGCCGCCTTCAGATTCGATTTGTCGCATAAGTAGGTGCGAAAGCGTATGTAGCAACATGAAGCGTGGCGTCAACGGATTAGGTTCCTTGCGCCCAGATTGGGCAAACCTATGCTGCAGTTTCTCCAGTCGCGCGATAACAGCCGGTTGTTGCTCCCAACTTCTCAACCTGCTTTCATCCAGCGCAATGAAGATGCCCTCACCGTACAACTCAATAGCAGGCAGCCAGTCGGAAAGCCCAACGATGTCCGGCCGAACATTGTCTTCGCCACCGAGGCGATTGAAACCACTGAATACTCTTACTGCTTTGAGTCGATCCACGCGAACAAGGTGCTGTACGCAACCGGCAATGGATTTTGATTCCACACTCAAATAGTCTGAAGCTTCCAGCGCATGCCAATCGTTACTTTTGTTTCGTGTAACCAAATCTTCGTCGTCACGCTGATCTGGCAGGACTTCCAGAAAAGCCTTGAACTCGGTTTCTCGTAATTGTCCAGGCGTTAGATTCTCTCCATACAGGGGATAGCCGCGGGCAAGATCGGACAATGCTGCCTCGATATCCTGTGGTTGGCACCGGTACTCAGATGCCAGCGTTTTGATGACAGACTTCTTCGCTAAACCAGGTCGGGCGCTATCAATTTTCTTGCGCTCGGCCGAATTCCGATACAGGAGATCGACAACAGTTCCCTTTCGAACGCGGGATTCCGGTGGAATGATCAGCACGGATACCACTGCGGGCGAATATGCGCGAGTGTCATTTATGGCAAGTACCTGGGCGAGGCTCTGCTTGTCCTCATCGACGTCACCGGGGCGAACGACATCAGGTGGCGCGATATCGTCCCTTGTCCAAGGTTGCATTGGTTGCTGGCCGAAATGTAGTCGTTCGTCGCCCCGAAACAGTGTCTCGGCACTGCACTTGGCACAACGTAAGATGCGCTGATCGTAGCCACGATCTATCAACTGAAGCTGGTCGCGGTACTTGCAGTCTTTTTGGGCTGGAGCTCGTGCGTCCTTATGGGCTAAAAAAGCCCATGGCACATCAGCTAGGTATCCAATCGGGTGGGCCACTACCCAGGTTACCTGCTCCAGTATCGCGTTGCTTTTGCACTTGCTCCCATTGCAATGAGGTGCGACTCCGGCCGGAGTATCTTTCCGCGGACGTTGATACAGTGCGCCGCAACTCGGGCAGCGCATCCAAGACGGAAACCAAGTTGCCGGCACACAGGTGCCTTCGATCTGACCATTGGCCATCTCTTTCGCGACAGGCGGCTCACGCAGGGCTTGAGAAATTCCCAGCGCCGCGCGAACACGCTCGACGTACGGGATGAGTTTGCCGGCAGGTTCACCTTGGCGATCAGTCCAATTGCGGGTGTCCTGAACCACAACCAGGCCATTTGCGCCACGCACAATCGCCCCAACACCGCTCTGGCCCAACACATGCGAGAAACGCACTGGAATCAATTCATTGGGCATGGGTTAGATAACCTTGAGCAGTGCATTGTTTTCAACATTACGCAAGGATTGCAATGTCGGCCATAGACCGCGAATCCGGTCATCGTAGTTATAGAGCAATCGATCACGCCCGGTATCTCGATCGGTAACCTGATATTCCAATTTCCTGCGTGAGTCGCGACAACGCTCCACTTCGTTCCGCCATTCCGCGACAAGGGCGTCGATGTGCGCATCCACTTCTCCAGGGTTCTCCGAAACGGATTGCTTGCAACGTCGCTTCAGGCGATCAATGGTCTTGGCAATCAATGCATCACTTGGATCGAAATCACCTGCATTCTCGTTCCCCAGCATCCCCTTTCCACTGTGCCGGATGACGATGACCAATGCCGCATGCAGGGCACGCAACCGAGCCTGATAGGTATAGGGCGTGACGCTAGTTGGTTCAACGAATCGATAGAACGCGTCGTGATACGGCCTGAAGCTTTCGTAGTGCGACAGGCTTCGTGCTTGGTCACGATAATAATTAGTAAATACCACGCCTGGTACTTCGCTTCGCCCCACACGGCTGCTGGCCTGGATGTATTCTGCGGTGGTTAGAGGCTGGCCGTTGATAATCATCAAGCCAAGTCGCCCCACATCCAACCCGACTGAAATCATGTTGGTGGCCAGCACCGCGTCCAAGCAGCCCTCTTCATAACACGCCTTGCTCAGCCTGGCGAAAATTTGTGCGTTTTGCTCGGCAGTTTGCAAACTAGTTAACTGAGCAATGCTGGGCGTCACGCGGCTGTCCTTGGCTGGCTGGGGCTGCAACAATCGCATGAAGTCCCGAACAACACTTGCAAACGCCGCGTGACTGTTACCTACGCCTTTCAAACTGCCGTGATAAACCATTTGAGTCCACCAAGCGTCCAGCAATTCGCGCTGATCCTGCTCGCCCTTGAACAAGGCGTTAGGGGCCAGCAGGAGGGCGGCGGCGAGTGGTGCCATGCAATCCTGGCGGTTCAACATGGGAGCCAGATAGCCAACATAAGTGCGGCCCGGGCGCTGGTTCAAAGGCACGACTCTGGCAAAGAAAGAGCTATCGCAATTCAAGCCTGGCGGTGGAAATACGGCCACCGCGCGGCCATATAGCCGTTTGACCTGTTGACTCGCCATGCGGATGGTGGCGGTTGAAGCAATGTACTTCGGATACAAGCCACGCGATTGCACGACGGTATCTATGGCCGCTTCATACAACCCTGCGACTGAACCGAGTGCCCCCGCAATCAGATGCAACTCATCTTGGATGATCAGTTCTGGCGGCAAATGCCCGGTTCCCCCGAAGAAGGCATTGGCTCGCTCCTCCCAGGCCAGCCGAGCAAATTTATCAACGGTAGCAACTAGCATGGTCGGCGGTTCAGCGTATAAAGCCTCGTCGACTACGTTGCACGGAAGCCTACCCGTGACCGAAGCGCCAAAACCGCAATCCGAATTTCTACATAAGAAATGAAATCGCTGGTCAGTGCTGTCGTAATTGCGCTTCGCCGAAAATGCATCGCCACACCAGGGACAATGGTCGAGCACCAATGCTGGTCTCTCTCCAGCGATGCAAGACTTTGCCACAAGCGCCGCCGCCTTCTGAAAGGTATTCGGACTGGTAGCATCGCCAACCCACATGCCGACAGATATTGGCTCCATGCCGAGGTCATTTCGCTCACGACGAATCAATTCCAGTGCGCAGATCAAGCGTGTTGCGCGTACAAATTGATCCCGTGTTAACAAACGCAAGGTGTAACGCATCAAGACCGTCGTCCCGCCTCCCGTATCAGGGTTGCGCAGGCGCCTTAGTGCGATCTGGAATGCGATCAATCCGAGATAGGCCTCTGTCTTGCCGCCGCCTGTCGGAAACCAAATAAGGTCAAGTGCGTCACGGAAGTCGCTTTCCGGATTTGCCGCGGATTCCAGTGTAGTCAGCAAAAAGGCCAACTGGAACGGCCGCCAACGGTAGGCATCGTCATCGCGAGGCTTACATTGCAGCCTGTCGTTCTGGCGCATCTGGTCCAGCATGGCACGGTTAGCCAGCGCGAAGGCTTGTCGAACCCGCGCATCCTTGCTCAGCAGACTCAGTCCAGTGCGCATGCGCGACACAGCGACTAGCATGCGATCCACGATGCGATTAGCTGCAGCGAGATCGTCCGCGGATTGTTCGGTAATACTGCACTTTTGTTCGGAAACCCATTTAACGTATTCGTCCACAAAAGCAGAGAGTTCGGAAACAATGCGTGAATGTTCTTCAGCTATATCAGACAGACTTGCAAGCGATAGAACAGGATCACCGCGCGCACCAGTGTCAGCGGTCATCTGTGGTACCTCTACCGCCGGCATCGCATTCGAAAACACCTCTTCAACTTTGTCACTATCTTTCTTCCATTCTGCGGCACATCCATGACCGATTGCATAAACATGCCGATGCGCGTATTGCAGTTCGAGCTCTTGCTCTTCTTCGTCGAGAAGACTTCGATCCACACGAGGATAAGCGCCCACTTCACCAGCGTCGATCACACATCGTAGGGACGCTTCGAACAATGTCTTTTCCGCACGTTCGAAGACAAAGGCACCCGCCGTCTGATCCTCGTTAATTATTTCGTTTGAGTTGCACAGGGATATCGTCACAATCCAGCCGTCGACATATCGCCGCCACTCTACGTCCAGGCGGGCGTAGCCACCAAGTCTGCCTGAATAGCTTTCGCGTGAATTCTTGTTTGGGCAAGCAACGTTTAAAAACTCCTCATCTTTCTGAGCATCTGCCACAGTACTTTTTCGCGTCCATTCATTTTTGAACCGCCCTCGTTCGTCTCGCTCGGTTCTTTCGTACCGAGCAGCACTGCAGAGAATTTGAAGACGAATATCCTCACCCAATATGAAGAACGAGAAACCCAGTGACGAAGGCGGTATATAGCGCCGCACGACCGCGGGCTCTTCTTTTGTTTCCCCAACTCCATTGGCCGGCGAATCAACCTCGCCCTCATCCTCGCTGGCGGGATCAATTCCCTCGCCGGAGGGAGAAATGGGATACAGTGCCCCGCAGGGAAAGCGCTCAGTAGGCAACACACCAAAAATGTCCGAACCGCCTTCCATCGAAACGGGTGGACCGATAAGTTGCTTGCGCACCCAATCAATTAGGCGCTCCCGCGGCTCGATGAAAATGTTTTCTTGCGGGATTCTTTGGGATGTCATTGCAAACTGTATCAATCGTTCAGAACAGTGAAGCTGATCGCTGGAGTGGTCGCGCCAATTCGCAACTTGTCGTAGATAAGGTTCGGCATGGTTTGATTGAAGTCAAACAACACTTTCGCCTCGTGGATCATTTCAGGTGACTTCCTATGAGTCCAGCCATTTCAAACATGGACACTTGTCGCTTGCCAAACACGGCGGCAAGTCTGTCATCTGCGTTGATCATTCGCGAGTTAACTTTGTCTTGGAGACCGTGATCTTTTATATAAGCCCATAAACGAGACACAACTTCCGTCCGAGGCAAAGGATCAACTCCGACGATTTGAGCCAATGCGCTACTTGGTCTAAGAGCCGCCATAAATGCCGCATTTACTGTTCTGGTAGCGGGGGCCCTACTTGGTGAGGTTTTCGGAGTAACTATTGAAGCCCCGTTTTTTAGAACCCTTGTCAAGGTGTCGGCATTCACCTCAGACAGATTCAATCCACTCTTTGCATCCTGACAAATTTTCAGGAACAATTTTGCAGTTAGCTCAGCATCACTCAAGGCCCGATGGGAATTTCCATTTCTCTTAAGTGAGTGAAAGTCTGCAAGCGTACCCAGCTTGTGATCATTAGCTTTAGGATATAACCGCCTTGATAAAAGCATTGTGCAAAGGAAATCATCTCTTCCTGTGCATTGCGCCAATGCCATCTCGGCATTCCAAAACAGCTTGTCAAAGGCTGCGTTATGGGCAACTGGAGTGGCGGAAGCAACAAATTTATATACGTCGGCCATTACCCTATTTGCACTCGGAGCCTTTTCAACCATGGCATTGGTTATTCCCGTCAAGCGCTCAATTTCTGCAGGAATCCAAGCCCCAGTCTTCGCCAGACTTTGGTAAGTGTCCACAATTGAACCGTTCTCAACCATGACAACGGCAACCTCAGTCATTCTGGCACCCTTGTCCGGTGATAGGCCGGTTGTTTCAAAGTCAATAACTGCGAAGCGATTTGTACTAGACATAACTCCTCCCAGATCACTAACAAATAATGTATGGACGCTAATTTGTTTCCTTGTGAGCCTGCAGGAAACGGATCTTCAAGTGGAAGGCATAGAGAATGAGGCAACTTCCAGCCGCCAGTGATTCAGGGAAAGGGACGCGGTTACTCCAATCGGGGTCGCTGATCCGACTCGCCAAATACAGCAAACATTCCTGAAAATTACTTGACTCATTTGTACCTGTTTCGCTTCTACTGCGCGCTTCGGCCAATAATAGTCGTAATTTTCCGCATGACGTTCATGTGATTGGAGAATTTTTGATCTGGAAGCTGCGGAGTTGTAGGTTTTCAGATCGCATTTATAGACCGATGACACTTTTCCATGCTGGGAAAATGCATCACCAGTCTTTGGACTCGAAACCGTACGCTGCTTGATTCAAAATGGTAAAACTTGGGCTGTGGCAAATTTGCCCCAGAGCAGCCACTGGTGAATATCCGCACTTGGTCGTCAACAGCCAGTGACAACCGTAAAGTGATCGCCCGAAACTTGTCGTTGGTGTGTCTATCAAATCAGCCAACCGCATAGCTGGCCGTCGCCATCACGCGCCTGCTGTTGTAGGAGGGAACGCGAGCTGACGATAGCTGGCTCAGAGGGTCACGGCTGCGGCTCAGGGCTTTGCCAGCATGAAGGCCAGCGGAATCTCCACCCGGGCCGACCAATCCGCTTCGGAGTGTCCGGTACCTACAAAGACGCGGCTTTGCCAATGGGCTGGGTCATAGCCCAATTTGCGCCCGATTTCGTCGACCACCGCCTGGTGAATTCCATAGATGGCATCCAGCCCGGTGGTGCCGTGGTCCATATACAAACGGCGCGTATTCGCCTTGGGCAAGTGGCCTCGCAGGTATTGGAATGCTGCCGATGGCAAGCTGGCATTTTGAAGTCTGTCCGGCGTGCCCCAGCTGCTGGGTCGCCCGACCCAGTGCGTGGACAAAGCGGCGGCCCCGCCAAATACCTCAGGGTATTCGCACAGGGCGTAGATGGAAATCATGCCGCCCATGCTCGATCCCATGATGAAGGTGCCGGCCGGCTCACGCACTGTGGCGTAGCGCTGGTCGATGGCGGGTTTGAGTTCTTCCACGATAAAGCGCAGGTAGGCGTCGGCCAGGGGCTTGTCCGCTTGGGCGCGGTGCACATAATCAGCCCGCACATCTGGTGGTGCGAGCGCCAGGTACTTGTCGGGGTAGTACTCGCTGTAGCGGTGCCTGCCGCCATTGGGTATGCCAACCACGATGGTGTCCTGCACCTTGCCGTCCTGCATCAGTTTTGCTAGCGCCAGATGCACATTCCACGCCTGCTTGTTCCAGGTCAGGCTGGCGTCAAACAGGCCCTGGCCATCGTGCATATAGAGTACGGCGTAGCGCTTCTGGGGGCTGTAGTCGCTGGGTAACCAGACGTCGATCGGGCGGGCTTGGACGAAGCGGGAAGGAAAGTGATCCAGGCGCTCAATGCGGCCCACGCTGACCGTCGGTTGCGTCGGCGACCCCAGTGGCGCGGTCTGCCCCGGTGTGGAGCTTGGCGCCAGGCTGCGCGCTTGTTGCAGGAAGGGAACAAGCCGATCCCGCCAGACCCGGTAGCCCTTCACATTGGGATGCAGGCCATCGGTGAAGTAGCCGGGCACCTGCGCACCTGAGCCATCCACAAAAGCAGGATACAAATCGAGCAAAGAGATGAAACCCGCAAACGGCGCACTGGCAACCAGTTGGCGCAGGCGCTGGTTGACCGGGCGCACCACATCGCGGTTCTTGGCCTCGTCGTTGGTGGGCAGCAGCGTCTGCAAGATGATGCGCGCCTTCGGCTTGCGCGCATGCAAGGCAGTGAGCACCGCACGAACACCCTCAAAGACGCTGTCGGTTACCGGCTTTTCTTCGGCCCAGGTGTTGTTGATGCCGATCAGCGCCACGATGAACTCCGGATTCAGGTCTGGCGAATCGAGTTGCCCGAGTCCGCCGCTCGCCTTTGGCAAGATGCGGTACAAAACATGTTCAATGCGGTCGCCGGAGATTCCGATATTCAGTCCAAAGTTCTCCGAGTTTGGCTTGCCAAACGATTCATCCCAGACCGGCCGCCCATACTTCTGCCCATTGACCCAGGGGTTGTCGTCGAACAACCAGAAGTCGGTGATGGAGTCGCCCACGAACAGGAGCTTGACGCTTTTCAGATCTTTTGAGTCTCTGATGTAGGCACTAATTTCCGCTTCGCGCCGTTGCCAATGTTCAACGCGTGCCGCAGGTTGGGTAGAAACAAAATCCGCTGCAAAGGCGGCGCTGCCCACCCACACCAAAGTCAGCACGAGTGCAGCCAAGCCCAACAGGGTGCGAGACATTCGAAACCGGGATGGCTGCATGGTTGAGAATCCTACCGCAGGAACAAGACTCCAGTCAGGCCAGTCAAAACGTCCAGGTGCCAGCAACATACGCCATGGCGCTCACCGGCACCTGCATCAGTACCGCGTTCGCTGGCCCGCCGTAAGCGCGCAGACCGCCCTGCACCTGCATGCGGTCGCCCTGCCAGGTGAGCGTGGCGGTCAGGATGCGGCCCTGATCTGCCGGTGTGTAGAGCATGTCCAGCGCCGGCTGCCAGGCGTCATGCTGCCAGCTCAGGCGCAGAAAGACGTTGGAACGGCGCAGGCTCTGCGACGCGCTGAAGGCCTGAGCCTGCCAGGCCAGATTGCCGGCCACGGCAGCCGCTGGTACGCCCATCGCAGCCAGCGCATTCAACTGGGTGTTGCGCGCCGACCAGGCATCCCACCGCGCGTCGGAAGGTGCCGTGCCATCCCACCAGGCTTCTGCCAGCAAACTGAGCTGGCTCTCATTGGTCCAGGTGCCGCCAAGCAGCAACTGCTTGACGTTCGACTGTGTCACCGCTTGCCACGGATTGCTCATCGATAGCACCCCGGCGGCCGGATCGATGGCGCTGCTGTCCACGCGCTGCAGATAGCGCAGCGAGGCGTGCAGTTCCACCGCTTCGCTGGCGACCCAGGCCGCAGCGGCACCGACACTGGCACCGCTATGGGCACCAAGGCGGGCGAAGCCATGCCAGTCGACTGCGCCGTCGCGCTGGTAAACGCGCAGCGCCAGTGCCGGCTCCGCAGCCCCAAGCGCATCGCTTGAAGCAGTGGGGTTGACCCAGACCCAGGACCAGGCGGTGCTGGCGTCGAAGTGCTCGACCATCAACAACGGCCGCCCTTCAGCCGTGTTGCTGACCAGCGTGCGCCGCTCCTCCTGCTGAACCATGTCGTTGGGGCGAAAGCCGTAGCCCACGTCCCAGGCCACGATCTTTTTGCCGGCACTGAACTGCCAGGCGCCGGCGCCGTGCGACGCATAGAGCTCATTGACCCAGGCCCGGCCTTGCGTGGCGCCACCTTCAGGGCGCTGCTGCTGCAAGGTGAGCACACTGGTCAGGCCATGGCCGCTGGCACGCAGTTCGGTCTCCAGCAAAGCAGTGCCGACGGGCAGATCAACGATGCCGCTTTGCAGTGCGTTCGCCTGCGCCAGCGGACCGCTGCTGGAGGCCTGCTGGCCGACCCACTGCAAGCGAACCTGGCCACCGAACTGAGTGGCACTGGCGCCGGTCTGCGCCCAGCCCAGCGCGGCAAACAGGAGCGCAGCAGCGCCCACGGTGATGCGGTGCATGGCTTACTCCAGCGGCGGGTTGCGAACCAGAAACATCGGATTGAGCCATTCCGCCGGCACCTGGCGCTCCTTGCGACTCAAGTAGCGCACGTGAGTCGTCTTGTGGTTGCTCACCTGGTCGGAGAGCACCATCTCGGTCACCATGGTCGGCGCTGCAGGCTTGTCCATGACAAAGCGCGCCTGCTTGGCCAGCTTGTCGGAGAGCACATACAGGTCAGCCCGCACCGGCTCGTGCCGCATCTTGCCGATCCAGAGTTCAATGCGCTGGTAAGTCACACCTTTGCGGTTTGCGTTCAGACTCAGGTGCACGCAGGTCTGCTTGGCCGCCGCACCGGTGTCGTCGCAGGGTTCTTCGCCAACCAGCTTGCCGGTGTAGTCCTCGGCCCAGCTCATGGTGGCCACGTCGCCGGTGGAGGCATCTCCGAGCAGTTTCTGCATCGGCGTGATGCGCAGCGGTCGCTGGCTGTTGGGCATCAGAAGCCAGAAGTCGTCGCCCAGCATCAGCACCTTCTGCCCGGCCTCGGCCGGACTTTGCATCAGCACCAGCGACTGGCGCTTGGCCTGCGCAAACACCTTGTAGCGACGCTCCTTGTCAGGCGTGCCGT
>Ga0194060_10001463_pt1 | contig 16880 bp, 17 predicted proteins | sample SepL225m_MetaG_FD_163427 | JGI IMG/M metagenome (GOLD analysis project Ga0194060, IMG submission 163427) | Anoxic zone freshwater microbial communities from boreal shield lake in IISD Experimental Lakes Area, Ontario, Canada - Sep2016-L222-5m | ecosystem: Environmental > Aquatic > Freshwater >...
GCCATCGTGGGTAGCTAGATCAACATCCATGCGGCTTGCGATGTTGGATGAGCTGGGGACCATGAAGACATCGTCATAGGTCAGGTCGTGGCTGGGATTATTTAAGAAACGCACGTGGGCGAACTATACCCCTGCCCATGCAGAAGGCGGTAGGTGTTGCTAGAGTCTTTGGCATGAGCGAGGATGAGGATTCAACGGACGATATCGTCACCGAGGAAATGCTCTGGGAGCGAATTCCAGAAACTCAAGGCTTAGATCGCGCAAATACATATTACGAATTGAGCGCAAGAATTTATGCGCGTGGTCAATATGATGAAGCGCTCGCACTTGCCGAAACTGCACGCGATATTTATGCCGAACTTGGGCCAGTTGTTCCATCTGATGGATTAGCTCAGGCTTATTCCGCAATTGGTTATAACTTGAATCAATTGAAACGAATGAATGAAGCCGCAAATGCGATGAGCAAAGCTGTTGAATTACTTCGCGAATCTAAATCACCACTTGCAATTGATTTAGCTTGCACACTTGGTGAATGGTGGTTCTCTTCAAAAGAGTATGAAAAGACAATTGAATGCATGTCAGATTGTGTTCAAGAACATTTAGTTGATGGAAATGACAGCGGAGCAGCGAACGATTTACATTTAATTGGTTGTGCCCAGCGAGAATTAAAAAATTATGGTGAAGCTCTTGAATCTTTCCGCGAAGCTCGGGAATTATTTAAGAAAATAAAAGAGGTAATAAATGTTGCAAGATGCGATCAGAAGATTGCACATTGCCTAACCGAGATTGGTGATGGCGAAGGTGCACTTCTCGCTGCACAGAAATCGCTAGATGTTTTTGTAACTGCGCATGATCATTACCGTGAAACATATTCACTTCTTGAATTAGGAAAGGCGCAAATCGTTGCCGGACTTGGTGAAGACGGATTAAACACATTAGATCGCGTTCTTGAAATCGCTACTGACAACGACACTAAAGATTTTGAATTTATTCTAGAAATCGAAGGTCGGATGGCTGATGTTCTAATTTCACTTGGTCGCGAAGATGAGGCGGAAGAGATTCGCCGCCGAATCAAAGCGGTGGAAGAAGTTATTAAGGAAGATTAGTTATTTAGGTGTTGCATCGCCCAGGCATACATTGCGATTGCACCCGCTGCTGAAGCATTCATAGATCTAGTAGATCCATATTGTCTGATAGCTAAAACAGTTTCACAGATATCGACAGCTTCATCAGACATCCCTGCGCCTTCTTGGCCAAAGAAGAGAACACATTTTTGAGGAAGCTTTGTAGTCTCAAGCTCTTTTGAAATGGGTAAGTTATCAATTCCAATTATTGGAACTTCGTTATCTCGACACCAATTCTGGAAGTCAGTAACTGTTGGGTGATGCAAGACGTGTAGGTATTTGTCGGTAACCATTGCGCCACGCTTGTTCCAATCGCGCTTACCTACGATATGAACTTTTGAAACATTAAATGCATTTGCAGTCCGAACAACAGAACCGATATTTAAATCATGTTGCCAATTTTCAATTGCTATCTGTAAGTCATGGCGCTTAGTATCTAAATCAGCGACAATTGCTTCCACGCTCCAATAACGGTAATGATCTAGAACATTTCTGCGATCACCGTTTGCAAGTAGCTCAGGATCAAAGCGTTCTTCTGTAGGCCAAGGTTTTTGATGCGGGCCAACGCCAACGACTGGATAGAATTCACCAGGTCCGATTTCGGCGGTAGTCATACCCAAACAGTAGGGGGAGTTTGCATGAAGCAAAAATCCTGGGTTCCTATTTATTTAGCACTGGGTTTGGTCTGGGGATGTTCATTCATATTTATTAAGCAAGGACTTGAATTCTTAACACCTGTCGGGGTTGCCTTTGGCCGATGCGCACTTGGTGCAATGACACTTCTTTTAATTGTAAAAATTCGGGGCGTCAAACTTCCGACAGATCGTAAAACTTGGACTGCGCTCTGGGTGGTTTCACTACTCCTAAATGTATTTCCTGGAATCCTCTTTGCTTTTGCCGAACAGCGAGTTACAACGGTTCTAGCTGGAATTATTAATGCTGGAACACCACTTACTACTTTGATTTTCTTACTTCTAGTTTTTAGAACTGAAAAAATTGCAAGGCATCAAATTCTTGGATTATTAATCGGTGGTATCGGAGTATTAACAGTCTTGGGAATCTGGAAAGGAATTGGTTCCAGTTCTGGAATCGGAGCCCTGGCGCTACTTGGCGCAATAACTTGTTATGGTCTTTCATTTCCGATAATCCGTAAATACTTAACGCCACTTCAATTACGAGCCGAAGCTCTTGCTGCTGGACAGGTAACTGCAGGCGCGCTAACACTTCTTCCATTTTATTTAAATAACGGAATTGCTAAAGATGAATATCGAATGGGTCCAATACTTTCTATGGTTGCACTAGGAGTTTTTGGAAGCGGCCTGGCATATATCTGGAACTTCCAAATCGTAGAACGGGCTGGGAGTTCTATTGCGAGCACAGTTACTTATCTGACACCAGTTGTTGCAGTATTTGTTGGTTGGATTTTCTTGGGTGAACATATTTCTTGGCATGAACCTCTGGGTGGCGCAGTAGTTCTACTAGGCGCTGCCACTTCACAAGGTCGCTTTACAAAGAAAGAGGAGGCCTAATCCGATGTCACGCAAAGTTGTTGCAACACTATTAGCTTTTTCACTCACTACTTTTATAAGCACTCCTGCAAATGCGCTAACCGTTCCAAATTCATTTAAGAGCCTGGCAAAAGCGCCAGTGCTAGGACAGCCCGGAATTTTGGTAATTGATCCAATAAGTCAGACTGAAATATTCTCAAATCAAGCTGATGTGCCACGTGCTCCAGCATCAATCTTAAAGTTAATCTCATCAGTAACCGCAATCTCGGCATTTGGTGAAGATAAGACCTTTAAAACTTCGATGAATTCCACTGAAGATCCTGGAACTTTCGTACTGCTTGGCGAGTATGACCCGTGGTTAACAACGAGTTCAAAAGAGGCGAGTAAGTTCCACCGTGCATTATCAACAAAATTAATAAGTGCAATAAGTTCTAGCGGCGCAAAACTATCTGACGTCACCATCGAATTTAATGGAGTTTTTGAAAAAGATATTGCAAATCTAAAGACGTTTTATGGCAAGAAGGTAAAGTTTAAGCGAGTTACTAAAGCAGAGGTAAAGAATTTCGCGAGCTTGAATCCGGTAGCTGAAATCAACTCACCAAGCCTTGGTGAAATTATTGGCTTCACACTTCTATGGAGTGATAACACATTGGCTGATCGCATTGCCCGAAATGCAGCAGATGAATTTGGATTTACAAGAGATAGCGATGGAATGAATCAAGCATTCCAAAAGACTCTTAAAGAAATTAACGTTTATTCAACTGGTTTAAAGGTTAAGGATGGAAGTGGACTTTCCCATGACGATCGAGTTACCGCGCGCACCATGGCGGAACTTCTTTGGAAGATTAGGGTAGAACCACAGTTCCAATCTATTTACGATGGGCTTCCAGTAGCTGGTAAATCTGGAACGCTGAAGAAGAGATTCAAGAAATATGGAAAATCAGCGAAGGGTCTAATTAGAGCTAAAACTGGCTGGATCGATACCTCAGTAACAATGGCTGGCTATGTAGAGGTTGGAAACAATGAATATGTATTCGCTATTATTGCTAACCATGTGAAGCCGACTGAAACCTCACGAACTTTAGCTCGACATACGATAGATAAAATGCTGGCCACAGTTGCTAATCCAGCCGGGGAAGAATGAGTAGGCTGCATAAGTGAGCAACTCTAAAATTTCGCCCTATATCGCACTTATGAAATTGCGAGTTGTCGAACTTTTACTTGTAACAACGCTTCCCGCGCTTTTTCTAGCCGCTAAGGGCGTACCACCGCTTGGACTAACAATCGCAACTCTTATTGGTGGAACGCTTGCCGCAGGTGCATCAAATGCATTTAACATGATTATTGAAGTTGATTCAGATCGGTTGATGGCTAGAACTGCAAAGCGTCCTATCGTTAGTGGGGCTGTAACAGAGACTCAAGCATTTGTATTTGCATCAGCGCTGACAATTATTTCGCTAACAATTTTCTCAATATTTACAACTGTGCTTGCTACAGTTTTAACGGCTGCTGCGATCGTCTTTTATGTATTTGGATACACCATCGGACTAAAGCGCAGAACTTCACAGAATATCGTTTGGGGCGGGATCGCAGGTTGCATGCCAGTTTTAATTGGCTGGGCAGCAATTACAAATTCGCTATCGCTAACTGCATGGCTATTCTTTTTAGTTATTTTCTTCTGGACCCCACCGCATTTTTGGGCGCTTGCAATTAAATATAAAGAAGATTACGCAGCTGCTGGAATTCCGATGTTGCCAGTAGTTGCAACAATTAAATCTGTTGAAAAGCAGATGTGGTTTCACACTATTGGCATGGTAATTTCATCCCTTGGGGTGAATTGGAGTGCAAAACTTCCGTGGTGGTGTTGGGCTATAACAATTGCAATCGCACTCGGTTTTGCTCTGGAGTTACTAAAAATTGATGGGCCAGATTCAAATAAGGCCGCAGCAAAACTATTTCAGTGGTCAATTACTTATTTAAGCGTTTACTCACTTCTGCTTGTTATCGCAGCGCTTGTTGTAAATCCTTAATCAAATCTGAAGAGTGCTCAAGACCAACAGATAATCGCGCTAGTGAATCGGTAATCCCCATAGATTCACGAGTTGCTAGATCTAATCTGCGATGAGTTGTCGAGGCTGGATGAGTAATAAGAGATTTACTATCACCTAAATTGTTTGAAATATCGATAACTTTAAGCGCATCCATAACCTTAAAAAGCTCAGTCGGTCCGCCAGCAATCTCGAAACTAAGCGTTGTTCCACCGCCTGACATCTGCTTCTGTGCAACTTCAAAACCATTATGAGTTTTAAGGCCCGGATAATTTACCGATTTAACTTTAGGTATTTGCGATAAAAATTCAGCAACCGCTTGTGCACTTTCATTCATGCGATTGACGCGCATTGACAGAGTTTCAAGAGATTTAACAAGTACCCAAGCATTGAAAGCACTAAGAGTTGGTCCGGTATGTCTGATAAAAGGATTTAAATAATTTTGGATGTAATCAAAGCCACCCAGAATGGCGCCACCAAGAACTCGACCTTGTCCGTCAATGTGTTTTGTCGCGGAATACATCACAACATCTGCACCATGTTGCAGTGGCTTCTGTAAAATTGGTGAAGCCATCACATTGTCAACAATTACAGTTGCACCGGCGTTATGTGCCAAATCGCTAACCATCTTTAAATCTACGATTTCTAACATCGGATTACTTGGAGTTTCAATGAAAACAACTTTAGTTTTCTCGCTAAGCGCTTTCTCCCAATCCTTTTTATCGTTTCCTTTTACAAATTCAACTTTAATTCCCCACTTAGGCAGGATTTCGGAGAGAACTACGTAGCAAGAGCTAAACATCGATGCAGCAGCAACAATTCGATCTCCAGCTTCCACCATGCAGGCGATTGACGAAAACATCGCTGACATTCCAGAACCAGTTGCAACGCAATATTCAGCGCCTTCGATAGCAGCAAGTCGTTGTTCAAACATTGAAACAGTTGGGTTTGCAAAGCGACTATAAACAAAGTGATCTACTTCATCAGTAAAAGAATGAACCGCTTGTTCTGCACTGTCATACGTATATCCACTTGTTAGATACATTGCTTCGCCAGTTTCACCGAAACCAGATCTTGCTAAGCCTGCTCGTATGGCAAGAGTTTCCTCATGTAATTGCCAATCAGGCAGATTGCCGTCAGAAGAATTGGAATATCCCCAAGGCCGATGCTGGTGAGTCATAGTCGAAGTTTAGTAGGTAGGGTGGTGACATGAACAAAGGCTCAACACCTGCAATAACAGCAACAGATCTAACAAAAATTTACGGTGAGCGAGCAGCGTTATCACACGGTAATTTCGAAGTTCCGGCAGGTTCGATCTGCGGCTTCGTGGGACCAAACGGTTCAGGCAAAACCACAACTATAAGAATGTTGCTTGGTCTGATAACTCCAAGCGGTGGCAGCGGAACCGTTTTAGGCGAGAGTATTTCTCATCCCGAAAAATACCTGCCACGTGTTGGCGCAATGATTGAAGGGCCAGCATTTTATCCAGCGCTATCGGGCCGAGAAAATTTAAAGGTACTTGCAGAGCTTGGCGGTTTTCCACTTTCGAGAGTTGATGAGCTACTGGCGAAAGTAGATTTGGCAGATCGCGGTGGTTCAAAATTTAAAACTTATTCCCTAGGAATGAAACAGCGTCTTGGTATTGCAGCTGCGCTATTGCCGAATCCAGAGTTACTCATTTTGGATGAACCAACAAACGGTTTAGATCCATCTGGAATTCAAGAAGTACGTGGAATTATCAGAGATTTAGCAGATAGTGGAACTACAGTTTTTGTTTCATCTCACATCCTTAGTGAACTTGAAATGATTTGCGAGTACTTGGTTATGTTGCGCGAAGGAAAAGTTATCTTCTCTGGCCGTACCAATGAATTGCTTTCAGCACAGAAACCCATAATTGTTGCTAAACCAGAGTACGAAGTTGATCTCACAAAACTTGCTGACAAAATTAGTAGCGCTGGCTACAAAGTCATTGTTGTGGAGGGCGCCTTGCATATTTCAGCTTCTAGCGAAGCTAGCGCCGAGATAAACCGAGCGGCCTTTGATGCGGGGATAACGCTCTCTTCTATTTCAGTAGTTCTGCCAACTCTGGAAGAAACTTTCTTTGAAATGACCGGAGATAACAAATGATACGAGTTGTAATTGCCGAACTTCGTAAACTTCGTCGCCCCACACTCCTCTTAGGAACAATTGCAACTGTTGGTGGGTTAAGCGCACTTTTCACTTCAATCGTCTTTCTGATGATTAATTCTAAAGATGGAAACTCAAAACGGGGTCAGCACGTTGGCCCGGCAGAGTTAAGCCAAGCAACGGGATTGGTTTATGGATTTAGATTAGTAGGCGTATTTCTCGGAATAGTATCCCTCTGCATCTTTGCATCACAGACTGCGCAGGAATATTCACTTGGAACGCTACGCAACCTCTTAGTTCGGCAACCTTCACGAATGAAAATTTTGGCAGGCAAATTTATTTCGATGAAAATCTTTGCGCTAGTCATGGTTTTATTCGCCGGCGCTCTTAGCATCGGAATTTCCTTTGCCTTGTCCGGCCGCGCAAAAGTTGATACAACCGCTTGGAGAACTTCTGCCGCAATGCATTTATTGTTTGAGAGCACCTTAAATATCTTTATTGCAACGCTCTGCTTTGGAGCTTTCGGAATGATTTTGGGGCTTTTGTTGAGATCACCAATCAGCGCTATCGCAGTGGGCGTTCTCTGGAATTTAATTTTGGAGAACATTCTTTCGGCTCTCATAACTAGCACTGGAAAGTGGCTGCCAGGAGTAAATTTCTCAAATCTAGGCGAGGGTGGGAATCCTGATTTGAGTTACAAACATTCAATGGCGATTTCATTGGCCTACCTGATAATTGGTGGGGCAATTGCTGCACTTCTATTTAAGCGGAGAGATGTCGCAAATTAGCGACACTAAGGATTACTTTCCGATAATTCACGCCTAAGAGCTTTATCCTTAGGGAATAAACTTCCCTGGGGGCTGCCAATAAATGTTTTTTAATAAATCTCGCAAGTCAACGAGTGCGCTAATTGCACTTTCAATTGGACTTTCAATTGTCAGTTCTGATTTAGCGTTGGCAAAAACTAAGAAGCCGACCCAGGCTCAGATTGATGCGGCAAAGAAGGAAGAAGAAGCTAAAGCAGCAGCTGCAAAGAAAGCTGCAGCAGTTTTAAATTCAGCGACTAAAACCTTAAATCAATTAGCAGCAATCGCGAATTCTGCTCAAGTTGCATATAACAAAGCACTTAAAGAGCTAGCGATTGCGAAAGCGAATGCTCGTGCTGCAGCAGAGCATGCAGCTAAGACGCAAGCTGAAGTTGCAAAGGCAACTCGGGTAATTGGGAAAATGGCTTCAAATGCCTACAAACTTGGTGGCGACTTTTCAAATATCAGCGCATTGCTTAGTGCGAATGGCCCACAAGATTTAATCGATCAGCTGACTACTCTAGATAAAATTGGTAATACAAATACTGTCGCGCTAAAGCGGTTTAAAGTTGCCGAAGCTGCAGCCAAGGTTGCAAAACTTGAAGCAGATCGCACGAAAACAGCGCAGGAGCAAGCAACTATTAAAGTAGCCGCCGCAAAGAAAGTTGCGGATGACGCAAAAGCTGAACAACAGAAAGAAGTTAATAAACTTCGTGCAGTCCAGAATAAACTTGCTGCTGAATTAGCTAAAGCAAAGAATTTCCGAGTAACACTAGAAGAGCAGCGACAACTTGCACTTCTCGAAGAATCAAATGCGGTCACAGCTGCAAAGACTCCGAACCAATTTAAAGTTTGGCCAAATAAGGGTTTCACTGGTCGTTCAACAATCCGCTCAACTGAGGCAATTAGAACTAGCGCTGTTGCATTTGCTAAGAAACAAGTTCTTGCCCGCAAGCCATATATTTGGGGAGCCCAAGGTCCAAACGCATTCGATTGTTCAGGTTTGGTTTATGCAGCGTATAAAGATGCAGGTTTAGGTTATCCAGAGTGGGGTCGCTTAAATGCAGCGCTCTACTTTGTTGCTACCAAACGAGTTGCCTTCAGTGATTTATTACCAGGCGACCTGCTCTTCTATTCATATGACGGATCAGTTCAAAATATTCACCACATTACGATTTATGCTGGAAATGGAATGATGTGGGAAGCCAATTCACGCAAGGTTGGGCTCATTTATTCGAATATGTACAGCATCAAGGGTTTGATGCCATCTGGCGGTCGAGTATAAAAGTTTTATAGAGTGCGCCATATGAGTATTACAACTCCTGCACTCTTAGAACTGCGAAAAGCAGTTCGAATTTGGTTTGAAAAATTAGAACCGAATTCCAAAGTTTGTATCGGTGTATCGGGCGGTGCTGACTCTTTGGCGCTAGCCGCAGCCTCAATGTTGGAGTCTAAAAACTTTGCAATTGACTTGATTGCTGTCGTGGTTGACCATGGATTGCAAGATAATTCTGAAGAAATTGCGCAATTTGCTAAGCAGCAATTAGTAAAACTTGGTTATGAAGATGTTTTTATTGGAAGAGCAAATGTGCAAATTACCGATGGTTTAGAAGCATCCGCGCGCCGGGCCCGCTATAAAGTTTTCCAACAAGCAGTTGAAACTTATTGTGCAAATACTTTTCTTTTAGGACACACTAAGAATGATCAAGCAGAAGGTGTACTTCTTGGCCTAGCAAGAGGTTCTGGAACAAAATCACTCTCTGGAATGCAAGAAGTTTCTGGAATTTTTATTAGGCCGTTACTTGGAATTGATCGCACAACGACAGAGGGGGCATGCCGCGAAGCTCAAATTGAATTTTGGGTTGATCCACATAATTCGAATGAAGATTTTACGAGAGTTAGAGTGCGTCAAAATATTCTGCCATTATTGGAAAATGAAATCGGCCCTGGTATTGCTGATGCACTTTCTAGATCAGCGAAAATTCTACGTGAAGATGCCACTGCGCTAGATCAGTGGGCTGGCGAACTATTTAGCAAAATTGATCCATCAAATATTGAAATCTCGATTCTGGTTGACCTACCGATCGCAATCCGAAGTCGAGTTTTGCGTTTGGCGATTTATGCGATGGGAAGCCCGGTCGGCAGCATTTCAGCCGCCCATATTGAGCCCATCGAGGCGCTTGTGAGCGATTGGCGTGGCCAGGCCCACACAGCGCTACCCGGCGGTGTGAAGGTTTCGAGAATTTCGGGCAGACTTTCGCTCTCACGCACTGACCCAATTCAGCCTTTAAAGTAGAGAGAGAATGACCTCGTGGAAATAGCATCAACCGGCACTGATATCGAAAAAGTAATTGTCACCGAAGATGAAATTCGCGCGCGCTTAAAAGAATTAGCAGCACAAGTTGAGAAAGATTATCAAGGAAGAGATCTACTTTTAATTGGGGTTTTAAAAGGCGCAGTAATGACTATGGCTGACTTTGCAAGATCACTGCAACGCCATGTCGAAATGGATTGGATGGCGGTTTCATCCTACGGATCTGGAACAAAATCAAGTGGCGTTGTTCGAATTCTAAAAGATTTGGATCGTGACATTACCGGTCGAGAAGTAATAATTGTTGAGGACATTGTAGATACAGGTTTAACTCTGGGTTGGCTGAAAGCAAACTTAGAATCACGTGGCGCAAAGAGCGTTGAAATTCTTACCATGCTTCGCAAACCAGAAGCCGCAAAAGTTGAAGTTGATGTGAAGTATGTTGGCTTTGATATTCCAACTGAATTCGTAGTTGGCTACGGTTTAGATTTTAATGAAAAGTATCGAAATCTAGATTTCATCGGAGTACTAGCGAAGCATATGTATTCATGAGTGAAAAAAATTCTAAGAAGAAGCCGGCGGCTGTAACTAAGAAAAAGCTTACTTTTTCTAAAGCGCGCATCCGTAAAGTTTTGCGCGGGCCTCTTTTTTGGATAGTCCTTGCACTTGTTCTGGTAAGCGCTTTTGGTCGCATTTCTTCAAGCGGAGATAAATTTACCAAGGTCGAAACTTCAACAATTCTTGCTGCAATCTCGGCAAATAAAGTTGATTCAGCTCTAGTAATTGATCGAGAGCAGAAGATAGAAGCAATTCTTAAATCTGGTAATTTCGTCAAAGGCTCAAAGAAAATTTATGCCTCGTTTGTTAGCGGTGAAGAGCCACAAATAATTGAACTTTTGACTAGCAATCCGCCACCTAAAAAGTGGGATGTGAAAGTTCCAACGCAATCATTTTTGATGTCACTCTTCTTAAGTTTTGCACCACTTTTACTAATTGGTTTTCTCTTACTTCTCTTCATGGGAAATGCACAAGGTGGAAATCGCGTCTTCACATTTGGTAAGTCGAAGGCAAAACTGCAGACAAAAGAGATGCCAAAGAATACTTTCGCTGATGTTGCAGGTGTAGATGAAGCAGTTGCAGAGTTAATCGAGATTAAGGATTTCTTGGCAGCACCTCAGAAATATCAAGACATAGGTGCAAAAATCCCTAAGGGCGTACTTCTATATGGCCCACCAGGAACTGGAAAGACCTTGCTTGCTCGGGCGGTAGCTGGTGAAGCAAATGTGCCGTTCTATTCGATTTCAGGATCAGAGTTTGTAGAAATGTTCGTTGGCGTTGGTGCATCTAGAGTTCGCGATCTCTTTGCCCAGGCAAAGGCAAATGCACCTGCAATTATTTTCGTAGATGAAATTGATGCCGTCGGCAGACAACGCGGTGCTGGTCTCGGTGGCGGGCATGATGAACGCGAGCAGACTCTTAATCAATTACTTGTTGAGATGGATGGCTTTGAAGCAAACGGTCAAGTAATTTTAATTGCGGCAACAAACCGACCAGATGTTTTAGATCCTGCGCTATTGCGTCCAGGAAGGTTTGATCGCCAAATTCCAGTTGATCGACCCGACTTAAAGGGGCGTTCTGCAATCCTTGCGGTTCATGCGAAAAACAAGCCAGTTGCTAAATCAGTTAACTTAGAAGATTTTGCAAAGCGCACACCTGGATTTACCGGCGCTGATCTAGCAAATGTTTTAAATGAAGCAGCTTTATTAACGGCTCGGGAAAATGCGAAAGTAATTACCAACGCGGCACTTGATGAAGCTATTGATCGCGTAATGGCTGGACCACAACGCAAAACTAGATTGATGACTGAAGAAGAGCGTCGGATAACTGCTTATCACGAAGGTGGCCATGCCCTTGTTGCGCATGCACTTCCGCATACTGATCCTGTTCATAAAATTACAATCATGCCGCGCGGTCGCGCACTTGGTTACACAATGATTTTGCCAGATGAAGATCGTTATGCAACAACTAGAAATCAAATGCTGGATCAACTCGCATATTCACTTGGTGGTCGCGCAGCTGAAGAGCTAATTTTCCATGATCCAACTACTGGTGCATCAAATGATATTGAGAAGGCCACTAACTTGGCCCGTGCAATGGTTACGCAATATGGAATGACCGAGCGCATTGGCGCAATCAAACTTGGCGTAAGCGAAGGTGAACCATTCCTTGGAAGAAGTTATGGACATCAACGTGATTACTCTGAAGAGGTCGCAGGCATTGTTGATAATGAAATTCGTGCCCTAATTGAAAATGCACATCAAGAAGCCTATGAAATCTTGGTTGCTAATCGCGAAATTCTTGATGATTTAGTTGAAGTGTTACTTGAGAAAGAGACGCTGCTAAAAGATGAAATTGAACTGATTTTCAAGAAGGTCAGATTAGTTTCTAGGAGACCGGCTTGGACTGGTTCAAATCTACGTAAACCAAGTGATCAACCACCTGTTGCGCTTTCGCCAGCGAAGCCACAACCTCCAGTAGTTGAAGAGGAAGAGAAAGTTGTGCGCAAGACAAAGAAGAAAGCAGTACCACCAAGTGAATGAAATAACTCCGGTTTCAATGGGACCACATGATGGTGGTGCCAAACGCGAGTTTGATCAAGATCGTGCAGAAAAAGCTGTAACGCAATTACTTATTGCAATTGGTGAAGATCCAGACCGTGAAGGCTTACGAGATACCCCGGCGAGAGTTGCTCGCGCAATGCGCGAGAATTTTGCTGGACTTTGGCAGACACCACAAGAAGTTCTCTCAACAACTTTTGATATTGGACACCGCGAATTAGTAATCGTTCGCGATATTGAAGTTTTCTCACATTGCGAGCATCACCTAACTCCGTTTCATGGAGTTGCGCATATTGGTTATATTCCAGGTGAACGCGGCCAAATTACAGGGCTATCAAAGCTAGCAAGGCTTGTTGATTTGTATTCCAGAAGGCCACAAGTCCAAGAGCGATTAACCTCACAGATTGCAGATGCCATGGTCGAAGTATTGAATCCGGCAGGAGTAATTGTTGTAATTGATTGCGAACATTTGTGCATGTCAATGCGTGGTGTTAGAAAATCAGAAGCGAAGACAATAACAAGTGCTGTGCGTGGCCAGTTACGAGATCCGGCAACTCGGGCTGAAGCAATGAGTTTAATAACTTCTAATAATCGATAACATGTCACACCAACGAACCCTGGTAATGGGGATATTGAATGTAACTCCAGATTCTTTCGCTGATGGCGGTCGACATTTTGATTTTGAATCTGCGATAAATCGGGCGAAGGAAATGATTGCCGAAGGTGTTGATGTAATAGATGTTGGCGGTGAATCAACTCGTCCTGGCGCCGTTCGGGTTAGTGAAGAAACAGAACGAGATCGTGTTATTCCAGTTATAACTGAGCTTGCGGAGTTAGGCGTAACCATCAGCGTTGACACGAGCCGCGCAGCGATTGCACAAGCAGCAATTGGCGCCGGTGCAACAATTGTTAATGATGTGAGTGGTGGATTAGCAGATCCTAAAATGGCTGCAATAGTCGCAAGTAATCCAGCAATTCAATATGTTGTTATGCATTGGCGCGGGCATTCGAAAGATATGGCTAAAGCGGCTACCTATAAAAACGTAGTAAGTGAAGTTAAAGAAGAGCTCGATGATCGCGTAATTGCACTTACCAAATCTGGAATTCTGCCAGAACAAATAATTTTGGATCCAGGAATCGGCTTTGCAAAGAGCACAGAGCACAATTGGGAGTTACTCAAAAATATTGATCGGCTGAATTTATTGGGCTTTCCAATTCTTATTGGGGCATCCCGCAAACGGTTTTTGGGTGATTTACTTGGTGCAAATTCGGCAGATGATCGGGATTCGGCATCGGTTGCAATTACAACAATCATGGCAAAAGCTGGGATCTGGGGAGTGCGAACACATTCAGTGAAGCCTCATCGTGATGCGATTGCGGTAGTAGAAGAGATGCGCAAATGAGTGATCAGATTTCTTTACTTGGAATTTCGGCAACTGGATTTCATGGAGTGTTTCCAGATGAACGTAGAGATGGCCAAACCTTCGTCGTAGATTTGCAATTGTTTCTAGACCTCGAACCCGCTGGTAAGAGTGATGATTTAAATTTAACTGTTAATTACGCCAGTGTCGCGACCGCGGTTGTTGAAGAAATTGCTGGTACACCTCTCAACTTAATAGAAGCTTTAGCGATGCGAATCAGTAACCGTGTTCTTTCTGACTTTCAATCAATTGAACGAATCGAAGTAACAGTTCATAAACCAAATGCGCCAGTTGGCGTTAAGTTCTCTGATATTTCAGTAAAGATTGCGCGCGGTAGATGAAGGCAGTTATTGCGCTTGGATCTAATTTAGGCGATAGAGAATTAAATATTGATAGCGCAGTAGCCGAAATAGCAAAAATTATTGAAGTTACTCACCTATCAACAAATCATGAAACAGATCCCGTAGGCGGACCAGATCAACCAAAATATTTAAATGCAGTTTTAATTGCGGAGTCACTTCTTACGCCGGAAGAATTGCTCAAAGCCCTACTTGCTATTGAGTCACGGTTAGGGCGAGTTCGAGAAATCCACTGGGGACCAAGAACGATTGACCTTGATTTAATTATTGTTGACGATGAAAAAATCCATTCACCAGATTTAGTTTTGCCACATCCCAGAGCGCATGAGCGCAGATTTGTTCTAGAACCTTGGGCCGAAATAGATCCCGACGCAGTACTTCCAGGCCATGGCCGGATTGAAGAGATTTTGCTCCGAATCTAAGTTGCGCAGTAAACTTATGGCTCGAGCCCGGTACCCGGAAAGGACTGGAGCATGAATTTAAAGCTAGAACACCCAGTCGCCCTGGTTCCAACTATGGGCGCGCTTCATGCTGGACACCAATCACTTATAGAAATCGCAAAAGGATTTACCCAAAATATTGTTGTCAGTATCTTTATTAACCCATTGCAATTTGAAAATACAAATGATTTCGCAAGTTATCCAAAGAGCGTAGCTGCTGATACTAAATTTGCAGAAGAGAGCGGTGCTTCATTTGTATGGGCCCCAATTTTTGAAGAGATCTATCCAAATGAACCCACGATAATTTCTGCAGGAGAGATTGGAAATCTATTTGAAGGAGTACACCGATTTGGCCACTTCGATGGTGTGTTGACGGTGGTTAAGCGGCTATTTGATCTAACCAGCCCAGAGTTTGCGATATTTGGTGAGAAAGATTTCCAGCAACTATTTTTAATTAAAAAAATGGTCGAAAAACTTAACGTCCCAGTGAAAATTATTTCTGCGCCGACTATCCGCGATTCCCAGGGCCTAGCCTTATCTTCTAGAAATATCAGACTTTCAAATTCAGATCGAGAGAGTGCGCTAGGTATTTACCAGGCGTTGGAATCCGCAAATTCTGGAACTAGCGTTGAATCGGCAAGAGCCAAATTACTCAAAGAAATTAGCTCAATTCCTAACTTCCTAGTCGACTATGCCGAATTAATAGATGAGAACACTTTTGAGATTGCTACGGATCAAACTCAGAATGTACGGGCTATCGTCGCTGGCTGGATAAATGGCATCCGATTGATAGACAATATGTACATGTCAAACCTCGGAGTTTCTAAATGAAACTACTTGCCGGAAAACCAGGTTGGACTGTATCCGCTGATGTAATCGTTATTGGATCCGGTGTTGCAGGCCTGACAACTGCGCTGAATTTACGTTCAAGTAATCTCTCTGTTCTTCTCGTAACTAAAGCGAGAATTGATGAAGGTTCTACTAAATGGGCACAAGGCGGAATTGCTGCTGCACTTGGACCAGGAGATACGCCCGAGCAACATAAGAAAGATACGTTGATTGCTGGCGCTGGTCTCTGTGATGTTGCAGCAGTAGATGTTTTAGTTACCGAAGGACCAGAAGCAGTTCGCAAACTAATTGCCCGCGGCGCGGTATTTGATAAATCAGATTCTGGTGAAATCGCATTAACTCGCGAAGGTGGACATTTACGTAATCGAATCTTGCATGCCGGCGGAGATGCGACTGGCGCTGAAGTATCTAGAGCGCTGCTCGCAGCAGTTCAAGATGATGATGGCATTGAAGTAATTGAGAACGCACTTGCAATTGATGTTTTAAAGAGTGATGCCGGTCTAGTTTGTGGAGTAACACTTCATGTTATTGGCGCGGGAAGTCGTGATGGTGTTGGGCGAGCTCTTGCTCGTGCCGTTGTCATTGCGACTGGTGGCCTAGGACAGGTTTATGCACAAACAACTAATCCAGCAGTTTCAACCGGAGATGGTGTTGCGCTAGCTCTGCGTGCTGGTGCCGAAATAGCCGATGTTGAATTTATTCAGTTTCATCCAACTGTCTTATGGCGCGATGACAGTTTGAGTGGTCAACAACCATTGATAAGCGAGGCAGTTCGTGGCGAAGGTGCCGAACTTGTAAATGATAAAGGTATTCACTTTATGAAAGGCAAACACCCACAAGGTGATCTTGCACCTCGCGACATTGTCGCAATTGAAATTTTCAAACAGATGAAAGAGAGCAATTCGCCTCACGTTTGGTTGGATACAACAAAGATAAAAGATTTCGCAGATCGCTTCCCAACTATTTTTGCCTCATGTATCGAAAATGGAATTGACCCTAGAAAACAAATGATTCCAGTTTCACCAGCATCGCATTATTCATCTGGAGGCGTGAAAGTTGATTTAATGGGTCGGACTTCGATTCCAGGTTTATATGCGTGTGGTGAAACCGCTTGTACTGGTGCACATGGCGCAAATAGATTGGCCTCGAATTCACTGCTTGAAGGGCTAGTTTTTGGAACTCGAATTTCGACAGACATTGCTGCAAATATTGCGCCACAGAGTGAGCCAAGTAAGGGCACCTCGAAAGACTTTCTTCTTAGTCCAGCAA
>Ga0194060_10001464_pt1 | contig 16873 bp, 17 predicted proteins | sample SepL225m_MetaG_FD_163427 | JGI IMG/M metagenome (GOLD analysis project Ga0194060, IMG submission 163427) | Anoxic zone freshwater microbial communities from boreal shield lake in IISD Experimental Lakes Area, Ontario, Canada - Sep2016-L222-5m | ecosystem: Environmental > Aquatic > Freshwater >...
CCGGGATGACAGTCTTGGAGTCCGGGATGACAACAGAGGTGTGTCAGGGCGTCAGCAGCCTCACGCGCTGCTCGCTGGGTGGGCGCACGGCACCCATCTGCTTGAGGTAAGCCAGCAGGGCCTCGCTGTCGACGATGCCGGTATCGACGCGCAAACCCCTGGCGTTGCGGATGCTGGTGAAACCATCGCCGCCGCCGGCGACAAAGTTGCTGACGACGCAGCGGTAGATTGCATCCTCACGCACAGGCTGGTAAACGCCGGCAGCGTCCCTGACTTCCAGCGCCGTTGCGCGCTGACCCCGAGCGGCATAAGTTGCCAGCGTGAAGCGCATACCGGCCACATAGGGGAAAGGCGCCGGATATTTTTTGCCAATCAGAAAATCAATGTCGCCCTCCAGCGCCGCCTTCAACTCGGCGCCGCTCAAATCGATCAGCACCAGGGTGTTGGCAAACGGCAGCAGTTCCAGCACGTCGCCAACCGAAATCGGCCCGGCCGGCAAATCGGTGCGTACACCGCCGTTATTGACGATCGCCAGTTGCGCCTTCGGCACGGCCGCCAGCATCGAGTCGGCCACCAGCGGCCCGGGCCCGGTGTTGGGCCCGCGCGGCATGGCCTGGGCTGCGACAGCAACCCCGGTCTTGCGAAAACCCGTCAGCTGCGCCGTGTACGGCGCCAGCGCGGCCGCACTCGCCACGTCTTCCTGGACCAAGCGCAGCAGGCCGCCGGGCTTGAAGCTCTGCACAATCCGCGCGTAGGCGGGGCTGTCGGGCGCAACCGTCACTGCGTCACGCGCAAAGTGGTCTGCCAACGGAATCACCGACTGCGATGAATGACCGGTAATCCTGCCATCGGTATCGAAACTCGCATCAATGCGGCCCAGCATCTGAGCCCACTTCCAGGCTTGCAGAATCAACACCCGATTACCATCCGGCGCCAGGACTTCGGTTGGATAAGGACCATCGGGTACCAGCCCGATCGACGCCAGACTGATCGGTGCGCCAAGCAGGGTATGGCTGTGACCACCGACGATGATGTCAATACCGCTAACAGCGGCGGCCAGTTTACGGTCATCGGCGTAGCCCAGGTGCGATAGCAGCACGATCTTGTTGACGCCCTGCGCTGTCAGCGCCGCCACCTCACGCTCGGCGCTGGCGCGGGCGTCGAGAAAGCGCGTCTTGCCGACATCGAGCGTGGTCTGCGGCGTGGACTCGGTGGTCAGCCCAATGATGCCGATGCGCTCACCCTTGATCTCGCGAACCATGCGCGTAGGCAGCGGCATGACACTGGACTCAGCAGAAAAATCGATGTTGGAAGAAACGATCGGAAATCTGGCCCAACGCAGATAGCTGGCAATCGCCGCCGGGCCACGGTCGAACTCGTGGTTGCCCAGCGTCATGGCAGACAGGCCCAGGCGATTGAGGAACTCGAACTCTGGCTGCCCATTGAACAAGGTGAAGTAGAGCGTGCCTTGCACGGCGTCACCGGCGTGCAGCAGCAGCAAGTCGGGATTGGCGGCGCGCATTTCATCGACCAACGTCTGCAAGCGGGCAAAGCCACCCGCCTGCACCGTGGTCTTCTGGCCGTCGATCAAGAGCGTCAACGGCGTTGCTTCGAGGTGCGAGTGGCTGTCGTTGATGTGCGCGATGGACAGGGTATAGCCGTCTGCCGCCGCGCAGGGCTGCAGTACGAGCATGAAGCCCAGTAGCGCCAGAGCCAGGAGACGGCGAAGCAAGTTTTTACAAGCAAGCGGGTTCACGAACACACCTTGAAGCAGGACACAGAATTTCCCCCGATTGGACACCAGAGTCGATGCGCTCGGCGAAATGCGCGCGGCAGGCGCTGGAAATACAATCAAGCCTCATGCAAGCCACACGCATCATCGCCATCCGCCACGGCGAAACCGCCTGGAATGTGGACACCCGCATCCAGGGCGGCCTCGACATCGAATTGAACGCAACCGGGCGCTGGCAGGCACAGCGCTTGGCGCAGGCGCTGATCGACGAGCCGATCGACGCGATCTACTCCAGTCGTCTGCTGCGCGCCTGGGACACCGCCCGCGCCATAGCCGACGCAACCGGCGTGCAGGCGCAGGCTTGCAGCGACTTGCGCGAGCGCAGCTTTGGAGTTTTTCAGGGCAAGACGTTTAGCGAGATTGAGGCGGCCTGGCCGGAGCAGGCGTTGTGCTGGCGCCGGCGCGAACCCGATTGGGCACCTGAAGGTGGCGAGTCGCTGGCGCAACTGCGCCAGCGCATCGTGCAAACCGCTTGCGAGCTGGCGCAGCGCCACGCCGGCGAACAAATCGTGCTGGTGGCGCATGGCGGCGTCATGGACATGCTGTACCGCGCTGCAACCGGGCAGGATTTGCAAACCGCACGCAGCTGGAATCTGGGCAACGCCAGCATCAACCGCCTGCTGTGGACGCCGCAGGGCCTGACTTTGATTGGCTGGGCCGACACGCGGCATCTGGATGAACTGGCGACACTGGATGAAAGCAACACCTGAAGCGCCCCGCCAGCAAGCAGCCACGCCGCCAGAGGGGCTGCTGACGCTGCTGCTGATCACCACGGCCGTACTCAGCACCGCCAGCGCCACGCTGGGCCAGCTCACGCTGTACTACGTCTTCAAACCCGCAACGATGCTGCTGGCCATGGCCCTGGTTGTGGTGCGCGCAGGCAGCGTCGGCAAACTGGAGCGATTTGACATCCTGCTGTTGCTGGCACTGCTGGCCTCCATGGCCGGCGACGTGTTCCTGATGCTGCCGGGCAACTACTTTCTGCCGGGTCTGGCCTCGTTTCTGGTGGCGCATCTGTTCTACATCGCCTTGTTCCGACAGAACACGCCCTGGTTTGCCAGCGGCCGGGCCCTGGTCGGCACGCTGGGTGCCGGCGCTGCCATGTATGCCTGGGTCTGGGGTGGTCTGAACGACCCGGTGCTCAAAATCGCAGTAGCAACTTACGTCACGGTCATCGCCCTGATGGTCGCGCAAGCGATGGGCCGCGCTACGGTTGGGCAAGACGCTGCTGCACGTGCCGTCGCGCTGGGCGCTTGCGCCTTTATGTTCAGCGACTCGCTGATCGCGATCAACCGCTTTGTGCAGCCGTTGCCGCTGGTTTCGCTGTGGGTGTTAGGCAGCTACTATCTGGCGCAGATCCTGATCGTGCGCAATGCCAAGCCCACGATTTCGTCATTGCATCGCGTGGCGCTGTGAAAGCACTGGATCCCGGATCAGGTCCGGGATGACAACCGGAATTTGTCATTGCGGGCCCCGACCCGCAATCCATGGTGCGCGTGGCACTGGATCCCGGATCAGGTCCGGGATGACAACAGCGAGTCAAACATATCGCCGTCGCGATTCGGCGGCGTGACACCGAGGTGTCGGTAGGCGGCCAGCGTGGCGATGCGACCCCGTGGCGTGCGCTGTAGATAACCCTGCTGGATCAGGTAGGGCTCGATCACGTCTTCGATGGTTTCGCGCTCTTCGCCAATGCTGGCGGCGATATTGTCCAAACCGACCGGGCCGCCGTCGAAGCGGTGAATGACGGCTTCGAGCAGCTTGCGGTCCATCAGATCGAAACCCTGCGGATCGACATCAAGCATGGCCAGCGCCCGATTCGCAATGTCGAGCGTGATTTCTCCGATGCCCTTGACGTCGGCGTAGTCGCGCACGCGGCGCAGCAAGCGGTTGGCGATGCGTGGTGTGCCGCGGGCGCGCCGGGCAATCTCGAAGCCACCTTCTTCATCGGCCGGCACGTTGAGCAGCCCGGCGCTGCGCTTGACGATGCGCGCGAGTTCCTCGGGCGTGTAAAACTCCAGCCGCGAGACGATGCCGAAGCGATCGCGCAGCGGGTTGGTCAGCATGCCAGCGCGCGTCGTGGCGCCGACCAGGGTGAACGGTTGCAGATCAAGTTTGATCGAGCGCGCGGCTGGCCCTTCACCGATCATGATGTCAATCTTGTAGTCTTCCAGCGCTGGGTACAGGATTTCTTCCACCACCGGGCTCAGGCGGTGAATCTCGTCAATGAAGAGGACGTCGTTTTTTTCCAGATTGGTCAGCAGGGCGGCCAGGTCTTTGGGTTTTTCCAGAACCGGCCCGCTGGTCTGGCGCAGGTTCACGCCAAGCTCGTGCGCGATGATGTGCGACAAGGTGGTCTTGCCCAAGCCCGGCGGACCGAACAGCAGCACGTGGTCCAGCGCTTCGCCGCGCATTTTGGCGGCGCTGATAAAGATCTCCAGTTGCTCGCGCACCTTGACCTGCCCAACGTACTCGTCCAGCAGCTTGGGCCGCAGCGCGCGCTCAACCGCCTCCTCGTTGGGCGAAGCCGGTCCCGCTGACACCATGCGGCGCGCGGGCGAAGGGGCGAAATCGTCGGTTTGAATGCTCACGGAGTCTGCTCTGATGGAGATTGGACTATAGCCTGTGGCGACAGTCGCAATGCCGGCAAATTACTTTGCCAGCGCCTTGAGCGCCAGCTTGATGCCCTCACTGACACCGACATCGGCCGGCAGTGCCTTGAGGGAGATCGCGGCTTCCTTGTCGCTGTAACCGAGCGCCAGCAGCGCCTGCAAAATATCGGCCTGCGCCGCGTTGGCGACACTGACGCTGACACCGATGTCGGCACCGAGCTTGCCCTTGAGTTCGAGCAGCAGGCGCTCAGCCGTCTTTTTGCCGATGCCCGGCACCTTGACCAGCCGCCCTGCCTCCTGCAGCGTCACGGCCTGCCCGAGTTCGGCCACGCTCATGCCCGAGAGTACCGACAGGGCGGTGCGCGGCCCGACGCCGGAAATTTTGATCAGTTGCCGAAAGGCTTCGCGCTCGGGCGCGCTGGCAAAGCCGTAGAGAATTTGCGCATCTTCACGCACCACGAAATGCGTCAGCAGGCTGACCTTGCTGCCCAGATCAGGCAGGTTGTAGAAGGTGCTCATGGGCACATGGACCTCGTAGCCCACGCCATGGCAATCCAGCAGAACCTGGGGTGGATTTTTGTCCTCGAGCGTGCCTGTGAGTTTGCCGATCATTTCTTGCCTATCATTGGTGACCCATTTCAGGAATTATCAACTTGATTCTCAGACACATCTTTTCACCGCCCAACAACAACCGGTTGTCACACCTGTGTGGACCGATGGACGCGCATCTGCGCAGCATCGAAATCGCTCTGCAGGTGAAGATCGCGCACCGGCACGAACAGTTCAAGGTAGACGGCAGCAAGGCCAACGCCCAGCGTGGCATGGAGATGCTGCAGGCCCTGTACGAAATGGCGGCGCGCCCGATCGAACCCGCCACCGTGCAGCTGATGCTGGCGGGCGACGCCAGCATGTCGGATGCGGACGGCCCGGCACTCAAGACCAAGCGCAGCGACCTCAAGCCCCGCACCATGAACCAGGCCATCTACCTGGACAATATTGCCGTGCATGACATCACGTTTGGCATTGGCCCGGCCGGCACGGGCAAGACCTATCTGGCGGTCGCCTGCGCCGTCGACGCCTTGCAACGCAACGCTGTGCAACGCATCGTGCTGACGCGTCCTGCCGTCGAGGCCGGCGAGCGCCTGGGTTACCTGCCAGGCGATCTGGCGCAAAAGATCGACCCCTATCTGCGCCCACTCTACGACGCGCTGTACGACCTGATGGGTTTTGAGCAGGTGCAAAAGGCCCTGGAGCGACAGACGATCGAGATTGCGCCGCTGGCCTTCATGCGCGGGCGCACGCTCAACACCGCTTTTGTGATTCTGGACGAGGCGCAGAACACGACACCGGAACAGATGAAGATGTTCCTGACCCGCATCGGCTTTGGCTCCAAGGCCGTGATAACCGGTGATGTGAGCCAAATCGATTTGCCCAAAACCCAGCTTAGTGGCCTGGTCGACGCCGAGCGCGTTCTCAAACGCGTCGAAGGCATTGCAATTTGTCGCCTCACCAGCGCCGACGTGGTGCGCCATCCACTGGTGGCGCGCATTGTGGACGCCTACGACGCGCCGCGCAAACGGGTCAGCCCACCATGATGAAAAGTTTGACGCTGTCGCTGCAGTTTGGCGCGATTGACGATGCGGCCGTCCACCGCGCGGCGTTACCGCGGCATAAGACGGCACGCTGGATTCGCCACGCCTTGCAAAGCGATGGTGAAATCACGGTGCGCATCGTCGATGCTGAAGAAGGGCGCGCACTCAACCGCGACTACCGGCAAAAGGACTATGCGACCAATGTGCTGACCTTCGACTACGCGCAAACACCGCTGGTCATGGCCGACCTGGTGCTGTGCGCACCAGTCGTGGCCAAAGAAGCATTGGAAAACGGCAAGACCTTGCAAGCGCACTACGCGCACCTGCTGGTGCACGGCGTCCTGCACGCGCAGGGATGGGATCATGAAACCAGCGAGCAGGAAGCCTTGGCCATGGAAGCGCAAGAGACACAAATCCTGACAGGCCTGGGCTTTGCCGATCCCTATCAAAGCTGACTCAACCGCCTCTCAATGCCTGCGCAGCAAGAGGCGGTAGCAACTGGCTTTACTGGGCCAGAATCCAGCCGATCAAATTCTTGATCTCGGCCATGTCCTTGGTCCCGATGGCCTTGTGTTCTTCTTCCGTGCCATCGGTCATCTTGACCTTGGGCGACTTCGTCAGGGCATCGACCAGTTTCGCTTCAGCATCGGCCTTGCCATGCCACTTGGCAGCAATCTTCTTGAACGACGACGCCTTCTTGTCCTTGTCAATCGCGTGACATTTCAGGCAATCGCTTTTCTTCGCCAGCGCCTGTGCGGCATCCGCGTTAACGGCAGCGCTGGAAGCACCAGAAAACGCAAGCGCAGCAACGCCCAACGCAGACACGGTAATCAGTTTTTGAGAAATCGAGAGTTTCATTGGAAATATTCCCTTCTTGGTTCCAACTGTTTCCATTTGCCGGATAAAAGTACCGGCAAGCGCCAGCAGACGCAATAGCGATCAGCCAACACAGTTGGATTTTGCGCGGCTTGCGCGCGTCCTTGAATAACCAGATGAAGGCTCTCTGATCTGTATCAAAACAGCAGCGCTAACACACGGATCGGCGATCACCAAGGCGGCCCAGGCTCCGACATTGCGCAAACCACGCGCCATTAGAACTGAACTGCACATAAAAAATATTCTCGATCAACACCGACGGCCCCCTTGGTGGCGCAGCGAAATCCTGCCTGACGCAAGGAGAAATGTACAAAATAAATGTACCTTGGCTCCCTGACAAGCGATAAAAAATAGGCGCCGCCTGCCCATCTATCGCCGCAAGTAATTGATAACAAACATAAAAGTTCTCAATCCATTGAGCTGGCACAGGGCTTGCGTAGAACAAGCGAGCAAGCACAAGAAAGCAGAGGAAAGCCAAATGAATCAAGCGACAAAAATTCTGGTCATAGACGATGAAGAGGTCGTCCGCATGAGCTACCTGCGCGCCCTGTCGGGTAGCAGCTGCGAGGTGGAATCTGTCAAGAATGGCAGCGATGCCCTGCAGTTGATGGGTCAGCACGCTTTTGATGTGATCTTGCTGGATCAACGCATGCCAGGAATGGACGGCATGTTGGTGCTCAAGGCCATCAAGGAAAAATGGCCCGAGAGCGAAGTGATCATGATTACCGGATACCCGGCGGTTGAATCGGCCAAGGAAGCGGTCACCTTGGGTGCCTACGACTACCTGGCCAAACCCATCGGCCCGGACGATGTCGTCAACGCCGCCAACGGCGCCATGATGCACAAGAAGTGGATGCTGCGCTGCGACCGTCAGGCGCAGGCTGTCGCCCTTCAGTAGCCATCAAATGTTTTTTACGTGTATCGAGAATCCCCGGCAATTTTGCTGATCAAGTTTGAAGGAGAAATACCATGAGTGCACTGCGCAAGGTTTTGGTGGTTGATGACGATGCCGTGGTTGGCAAGAGTTTCAACCGAGTCCTGTCGGAAAAGAAAGGCTATATCGTCACCACGGTTGAGAATGCCCACGAAGCACTCAAGCAGATCCGTGAGCAATCGTTTGACGTGGTTTTCACCGACATCAAGATGCCCGGCATGGACGGCGTCGAGTTGGCGGAAAGAGTCAAGGCCAGTCAACCCTGGACACCGGTGGTCATCATCACCGGCTACGGCACGACCGAGAACGAAGACCGGGCCAAGGCCGCTGGCGTGACAGAGTTCATGCGCAAGCCGTTGTCACCCGAAATGATCGAGGAGAGCGCGCTGCACGCAATGACACCGGCTGTGGCACCCGAAGTGGTCGCAGCGCCTGTGGAAGCCGCGCAGCCAAAGGAAAACCGGGTCAAGAATATTGCACTGTTTGTGGCCGCACCTTTTATTGGTCTGGCTTACGCGGTGATGCTGCCGCTGGTCGGCATGGTGATGCTGGCCCGAATCGGGAGGCAGGCCTGGATCGCGAAAAACCAAAAAAAGTGAAGCCTTGACCTGCATCACGAGTTTCGTAAACAATTGTCCCAACAGCAACCCAAAAAAACCCATCAGGGATGACAATCGTCCCTGATGGTTTTTGCCGTAAGAACCCATAAAAGGGGAATCCGAATGAATCGCTCCTGCGCTGCGGGCACCATGATCCTGTCATCACGCCCAACGAGCTTGATCCTGGCTGGCATGCTTGCCTTTGTCCTGTCCTTCACCGGTCTGACTGCCCATGCGGCAGAAGGTGAAATGTCCAAAGAGAGCAAGGCCTGCCTGTCGTGTCACGACAAGGCAGGCTTGGCGAAAACACTGGAAAGCGGAGAGGTTCTGTCGCTCAATGTCTCGACCAAGGCCTATACCGAGTCGATGCACAAAAAAGCCGACTGCGAGGACTGCCACTCGAACCTCGACTCAAAAACGCACGGCAAGGTCAAGAGCGCGATCAAGAGCAAGCGTGAATTCACGCTCGGCATGCGCGAGTCCTGTCGTGACTGCCACAAGAAGAAGGCCACCGAGTACGACGACAGCGTTCATGCAGCACTGATCAAGGCCGGCAACAAGACCGCACCGCTGTGTTCGGATTGCCACAACCCGCACACCGTGCGCTCGACCAAGATCGTCACGCCCATCGCTGAGACACCGTGCGCCAAGTGTCACGATGCCATCTTCAAGGCCTATTCAAAGGATGTGCACGGACATGAACGCATCGCCAAGGGCATCAGCGCCCCGTTGTGCGCGGGCTGCCACCAGGCACACGCCGTCAAGGCTGCTTCCATGGGCGAGGGCGTCAAAGACGCTTGTCTGGCCTGCCATAAAGAGGCCGTCAATCAGCACAAGGACTGGCTGCCCAACACGGTGCGCCATTTCGAGGCCATCTCCTGCCCGGTCTGCCATGCACCGGACGCCAAGCGCCGCGTCAATCTCCGGCTCTATGACAGCACCGCCAAACGCCAGGTTGCAGAAAAAACCGGCGTGCCGAAATTTGAACAACGCACCGACGCCGCCGACAGCAAGGCCATGGGGCTTGACGAGCGCGCCCTGTGGAGTCTGCTGAAAGAATTCAACCAGGATGGTGGTGACGGCAAGATGCTGCTGCGCGGTCGCCTTGAAGTCAGCTCGGGCGTTGAAGCCCATCAACTCAGCGAAAAATCCAAGGCCATCAAGGACTGCAACATCTGCCACAAACAAGGTGCCGCAGCCTTTGAAAGCGTCACGCTGACGATCGCCGGTCCGGACGGCCGGCCCCTGCGCCACGGCGTCAAGAACGAAGTGCTCAATTCCCTGACCTCCATGGAATCGGTGCGCGGCTTCTACGCCATTGGCAGCACACGCATCAAGTTGCTCGACTACCTGCTGGTTCTGGTCTTCCTCGGTGCGCTGAGCGTGCCACTGGTCCACATGACGGTCAAGCGACTGTTCAAGGGTGTGCGTGAAAAGCTGGAGGCAGAGCGCCTTGCCGCCGTCCAGAACGCAGACAAGCAGGCTTCAACCGGCAATCGTCGTGAAGACGGCGCCTCAAAATAGCAGGAATACGCCATGGAAAAACTCTACATTCACCCCCTGCCAGTTCGGCTCTGGCACTGGACCAATGCCTTTGGTTTCATGCTCTTGATTGCGACCGGCCTGCAAATCAGGTACCTTGATCTGGTGCAAGTGATCTCATTTCGCACCGCCGTTGTTGCGCACAACTGGATCGGCTTCGTCCTGATCGCCAACTTCTTTGTCTGGCTGGGCTATTACCTCTCCAGCGACAAGATCAAGGTTTATCACCCCGAGTTGAGCCCAACCAAGTACTTTCAGGCGAGTTTCAGGCAGATCCAGTTCTACGGTTACGGCATCTTCCGGGGCGACCCGAACCCGCACCATCCGAGCGCCTACAAGAAGTTCAACGCCCTGCAAAGCATGCTGTATCAGATCATCATGATGCTGCTGGTACCCATCATGTTCTTCACCGGGTTGCTGCTATGGGATGTGGGGCGCTTTTCATCGATCGTCGAAGCGCTGGGTGGCGTGCGCGTCATTGACACGATCCATGTGCTGCTGTTCATCGTGTTCTGCGGTTTTATGGTTGTGCACGTCTATCTGGCCAGCCTGGGCCACACGGCTTCGGCCCACTTCAAGGCCATGATCACAGGTTACGAGGAAGTCGAGGACGAGCCCGGCGCCGGACATTGAGACCGGAATACGGCGCGCGATAAGCGCCCCGATCTGACGCTGTCACTCAGGAAGCGTCGGCGTCATCCGGGTCGTAGTCGGTATCACGAACCCGGATGTTGTACTTCTTCATCAGCGCCTGAAAATTGGAGCGCTGCATGCCAGTTTCCTCAGCGCTCTTGGTCACGTTGGACCCATTGCGCTTGAGCGTCTCCTGAATAAACAGTTTCTCGACGTCTTCAACCGATTTCTCGCGGGCGATCTTTTTCAGGCGTTTCAGATCCTCGCCGGTCCGTGGCACTTCCAGATCATGGCGCGGCGTGTGATCGATGATGTTGACCAGATGCGCCTGGTGAATCGCTTTGTCAGAGGCCAGAATGAGAGCACGGTGCATGGTGTTCTCGAGTTCGCGCACATTGCCAGGCCAGTCGTAGTTGACCAGCGTGCTCATGGCAGCTTCAGAGATTTCCGGCACCAGCTTTTCCATCTCCGCGCAGAAGGCCTTCAGAAAATGAAAGGCCAGCGCTGGAATGTCGTCACGCCGCTCGCGCAGGGCCGGCGCATGAATCGGAAAAACGTTGATGCGGTAATACAAATCCTCACGGAAAGTGCCCTCAGTCACCATCGCCTTGAGGTCTTTGTTGGTCGCTGTCACCAGACGGACATTGGTCTTTTGCGTCACCGTGCTGCCAACCGGCCGGAATTCACGCTCCTGAATCACGCGCAGCAACTTGGCCTGCGTTGAGAGCGGAATATTGCCGAACTCGTCCAGAAAGAGTGTGCCGTTGTTGGCGACTTCGAACATGCCGCGCTTGTTCGCCACCGCGCCGGTGAATGAGCCCTTGGTGTGACCAAACAACTCGCTCTCGAGCAGATTCTCGCTCAGCGTATTGCAATCAACCGTGACAAACGGCTGGTCCTTGCGCAGGCTGTTGTAGTGAATCGCGCGCGCGATGACTTCCTTGCCGGTGCCACTCTCACCAGTGATCATGACCGTGGTGTTGGTCGGCGCGCACTTGGCAATCAGGCCGAAAACGGCCTGCATCGGCGCGCTCGAGCCAATGATGTTCTCGAACCGGTACTTGGAGCCGACTTCGGTCTTGAGGCTGCGATTTTCCTGTAGCAGTCGGCGGCGCTCCAGGGCGCGGTCCACCACGTGCTTGAGCTCATCCGGGTCAAAGGGTTTGGACAGGTAGTCAAACGCGCCCAGCTTCATGGCCTTGACAGCGGTCTGGATCTGCGACAGACCAGTGACCATGATCACGTCTACATCGGGATGGCGCTCTTTGACCTGCTGCAAGACCTCAAGTCCGTCAATGCCAGGCATCATGATGTCGAGCACCAGCAGGTCGTACTCGCTCTCGTCAACCCGGCGCAGGGCGTCCGCGCCATCCTGGGTGGAATCGACGGCATAGAGCTGACTGTCGCTCAGAATGCGTCGGCAGCTCCGAATCACAATCTCCTCGTCGTCAACGATCAGGATTCTGGCGCTCATTGTTTACTCTCGGCTGCAGCTGTTGTAGTTTCATTCGAAGGTGGCGTTATCGGCAACCAGATACGGAAAGTAGTCCCGGTACCCAGTACGCTTTCAACACTGATTTTGCCGCCATGGGCTTTAACGATGCCATAGCTGACCGACAGGCCCAGGCCGGTCCCTTTGCCGACCTCTTTGGAAGTGAAGAAGGGGTCGAAAATCCGTTGCAGATTGGCCTGCGGAATGCCGCAACCGGTGTCAGTGACCACCACTTCCACCATCGGCGCATCGGTGCTGCCCGCATTGGGCCCGGCCGCCACAAGGCGGGTCTGGACCGTGATGTTGCCCTTGCCCTCGATCGCCTGCTGCGCATTGACCAGCAAATTCAGGATGACCTGCTTGATCAGATCCGCATCGCCCCAGGCCTGCGGCAGCAACGGGTCAAAATTCATGCTGATCTCGATCTGCTGCAGGGACGCAGGCCGCTCAACAAAACGCACCGTGTCTTCAATCACCTGATTCAGGTTGTAAAACCCCTTGACCGGCACCTTTTCGCGCGCGAAATCGAGCAATCGCTTGATGATGCTGGCGCAACGTTTGGTCTCACGAATCACCAGGTCCAGATCATCAGCGTCCTCGCTGCCCTCTGGGGCTTTCTTGCGCATCAGGGAGGTGAAGGTCAGCACACCGGTGAGCGGATTGTTCAGCTCATGCGCAATGCCAGAGGCCAGGACACCAATCGAGGCCAGTTTCTCGCCCTGCGCCACTTCGGCCTTGGCGGCCAGCAACTCCTTGGTTCTTTGCTCAACCTTCAACTCCAGCGTCTGCACCAGTTGCTCCATCTCGCTTCGCGACGCATCCAACGCTCCGGTCATGTGATTGAAAGAACCGGCGACACGGCCAAATTCGTCGCTGCTGCGAACCGGAATGGCGTGATCGAGCTGGCCAGAACGAACCTTGTCAGCACCCGTTGCCAGGTCCTTCAAGGGCAGGTAGATCAGGCGCTGCAACAAAACACCCAGCGTGAGTGCAAACAGGATGATGAACCCGACCGATATGGCGATCACATACGCCGCGTGCGAACGCAACGACTGATCCATCTCGTCGAGGGAATAGGCAACATCCACAATGCCCAGCACCGACTGGCTCTGCGGATGCTCATGGCAGGACGCGGAGGAGCAGGAGGGCTCGTTGCGGATCGCGTGCATGGACCCCAGCACCCGGCGACCCCCCGCGGTTTCAACAATCTTCCAGCGCTTGTCGTCCGGAACCCATTTCAAGGGCTGACTGGATTGGTGGCAACTGATGCAGGCGTCGTCTTTCTGATCAACTGAAAAACCGACTTCGGTCTTGCGATTGGAGTGGATGATCGTGCCATCCTTGCTGATGACACGGATGCGCTCGATGCCCTTTTGCTTCCCGATGTCCTCAATGATTTTTTCGGCAATGTCGCGCTTGTTCACCAGCATCGTGTAGCGGGTGCTGGCCACCACCATTTCGGAAATTTGCGTGACGTGCCGGGCTACGACACTTTGCATGTCCTCCTGGCGTTGCTTGAGGATCAGCAAGGTGAAGACCACCATCGCAGTCGACAGGACGATGATCAAGGACAGACTGATCTTGAGCTTGAGGCTATTTTTTGGCATTGGGCAAGTCAATCCAGACTGCGCTGGCCCGATTATGACATCGCGTCACTGCAAATCCGACCTCAAACTGGCTCACTCACCGTGGGCGGCGGCGCCATACGCAGCGGGATCGTGACCGGCCCGTCGTTGACCAGATGCACCTGCATCTCGGCGCCAAAGCGCCCGGTCTGCACATCGCCGTGCCGGCGTCTGGCCTGCGTCACGAAGTAGTCGTACAGCCGTCGGCCCTCATCCGGCGCTGCGGCCGCCGTGAAACCGGGGCGATTGCCGCCCGACACATCCGCCGCCAGCGTGAACTGGCTCACCACCAGCAAGCCGCCGGCAGCGCCCTTGCCGTCAATGTCCAACAGGCTGCGGTTCATCTTGCCGGCGTCATCGTTGAAGATGCGCAACTTGCCGATTTTGTCGAGCAGTTTGTCGCTCAGGACCTCGCTGTCGCCGCGCTCGGCGCACAGCAGCACCAGCAGACCGGCACCGATCGCACCCACCACCTGGCCCTCAATCACGACACGGGCCTGGGCCACCCGCTGCAGCAGCGCCATCATGCAAAGCACCTCATTGCAAATCCTTTGGATCGTCAAAATGCGCTTCCACATCGCTGGGCAAAAGCTGAATCGTCGCGCGCAAGCCCGGCACAGCGCTCATCAGCGACTGTTCCACTTCGGTGCGCACGGCAGCGGCCCGCCCGAGCGACCAGTTCGCCGGCATGTGCATGTGCAGGTCAACAAAGCGTCGCCGCCCCGAGCGGCGCGTCGTGACATGATCAAAGCGGATGGTTTGCGCGTCAAACGCAGCCAGCGTGGTCTGGATCGCGCGCAACACGTCAGGCTCCACCGCCTCGTCCATCAAGCCTTGCGAGGCGCGCCACATCAGATGTCCGCCTTCCCAGAGAATGTTCAGTGCCACGCCAATGGCCACCACCGGATCGAGCCAGAGCCAGTCGGTCAGGGCTACCGCCGTAATGCCCACGACGACGCCGACCGAAGTCCAGACGTCGGTTACCAGATGCCGGGCATCGGCGTCCAGCGCAATCGAGCGATGCGTCCTGGCGGCACCAAACATGACCCAGGCCAGCAGACCATTGAGCGCCGAACTCAGAACCGAAAGCGCCAAACCCCATCCGACTTCCTGAATCGGCTGCGGTTCGATCAAACGGTGGCCGGCGGCCCAGACGATGCCCATGGCGGCTGCGATGATCAGAACGCCTTCAAACCCGCTGGAGAAGTACTCGGCCTTGTGGTGACCGTAAGGGTGTTCCTCATCGGCCGGTCGCTGCGCAATGGTCACCATCATCAGGGCAAAGATGGCGCTGGCCAGGTTCACCAGCGACTCCATCGCATCCGACAGCAGGCCAACCGAGTCCGTGATGTACCAGGCCAGTGTCTTGAGCGTAATCGTGATCAGCGCCACCGCGATCGACGCCCAGAGCAGGCGCTTCGGCGTGAGAAAACGAGCAGGCAGCAGCCCCATCATTGCGGATCAGCCCAATGTGACCCGGGCAAACTTGCGCTTGCCGACCTGTAGCACATAGCAGCCGGCACCCAGTTTCAAGCCCTTGTCAGACACGACATTCGAGTCGATGCGCACGCCGCCACCGTCGATCAGGCGGTTGCCCTCGCCCGCCGACGCCGCCAGCCCCGCCAGTTTGAGCACGGCGCCAATGCCCAGCGCGGCGCCGCCTTCGCCCAAGGGCAGCGCGATCTCGGCGATTTCGTCAGGCACGCCGCCGCGGCTGCGGTTGATGAAGTCCTGCTCGGCCGCATCCGCCGCCGCCGCCGAATGAAAGCGCGCGGCGATCTCCTTGGCCAGCGCCACTTTGGCGTCTTTCGGGTTGGCCCCGGCCTCCACCGCCGCCTTCAAGGCCGCAATTTGCGATTCACTCTTGAAACTCAGCAGCGTGTACCAGCGCCACATCAGCGTGTCCGAAATGCTCAACACCTTGGCAAACATGGTGTTGGCGTCTTCGGAGATACCGATGTAGTTGTTCTTGCTCTTGGACATCTTCTCGACGCCGTCGAGCCCTTCGAGCAGCGGCATGGTCAGGATGCACTGGGGCTCCTGTCCGTATTCAGCCTGCAGGTGGCGCCCCATCAGCAGGTTGAACTTCTGATCTGTGCCACCGAGTTCGAGATCGCTGCGCAAGGCCACGCTGTCGTAGCCCTGCATCAGCGGATACAGGAATTCGTGCACGCTGATCGGTTGGCCGGCCTTGAAGCGATCGTGAAAATCGTTGCGCTCCATCATGCGTGCCACGGTGTAGCGGGCCGCGAGCTCAATCATGCCGCGCGAGCCCAGAGTGTCGCCCCATTCGCTGTTGTAGCGAATCTCGGTTTTCGATGGATCCAGCACCATCGAGGCCTGCCGATAGTAGGTTTGGGCATTGACCTCGATCTGCTCACGCGTCAGTGGCGGGCGTGTGCTGTTGCGCCCGGACGGGTCGCCAATCAGGGTCGTGAAGTCGCCGATCAGAAAAATGACGGTATGGCCCAAATCCTGCAGCTGGCGCATCTTGTTGAGCACCACCGTGTGCCCGACGTGGATGTCGGGCGCGGTTGGGTCCAGCCCGAGCTTGATGCGCAGCGGCGTTCCCGTAGCCTCTGATCGTGCGAGCTTTTTGACCCAGTCTTCCTGCGGAATCAGCTCTTCGCAACCCCGCAGCGAGACGGCCAGCGCCTCTCGAACACGGTCAGTAACGGGGAATTCGGGGGTCAGGGCTTGATTCATAAGGGTTTTTCTTGATGCGACGGTTTACGGCGAAGTTATACTCTGCCATTGCTCAAGCGGTGGATTTTAAGTCGGTCGCCTGCGCATTCTCTTTGTCAGTTGGGTTGACTTGCTCTCAACCCTCATGTGGAAGCTATCTTTTGATCCAAAGCCTTGTTGCCGCCGCGAACGCCTTGTTGGCGTTTTCCCGCCGCACCATTACCCAATACCCCAAGCAGATCGGCGCCGCGTTGGCCGTGCTGCTGCTCAGCGCTGGCGGTGCTGCCCTGGCCGTAGCCACGCTGGCGCCCGATGCGTCGGAATTGCCGGTGCACCAGATCACGGAATCGGTCACCACAGCTGCCGTCAACGCTCCGGCTGACCTGGATCTCCAGACCTTCAAGCTGTACCGCTCGGAAGTCACCCGCTCCAGCGACACCGCTGGCACCCTGCTGGCACGCCTGGGTGTGAACGACGCCGCTGCCGCTGCC
>Ga0194060_10001466_pt1 | contig 16871 bp, 9 predicted proteins | sample SepL225m_MetaG_FD_163427 | JGI IMG/M metagenome (GOLD analysis project Ga0194060, IMG submission 163427) | Anoxic zone freshwater microbial communities from boreal shield lake in IISD Experimental Lakes Area, Ontario, Canada - Sep2016-L222-5m | ecosystem: Environmental > Aquatic > Freshwater >...
CAAGGCTTTAGCCGACTAAAGCTCCACAGAGTGTGAAGCGGAGTCAAGGCTTCAGCCGGATAAGGTCGGCTAAAGCCTCGACTCCGGCAAATACGACATCCGGCTCTATCCTCCATAGGGTATGAAGTGGAGTCAAGGCTTTAGGCGGCGCTCTCCGGCTAAAGCCTTGACAACAGGTTTATCGCAGAATGCACCATCCACCACATCTTTATCTCGATCATACGTGGTACCTTGTTACCGCATCAACCCTGCGACATGAACACCTACTGGCTATAGATCAGGTGAAACCATATTTCCAGACCAAACTTCGGGAATTAGTAGATGAGTTTAGCGTCACACTACGGGCGTGGGTGGTATTGAACAATCATTATCACCTCTTGCTGAAATCCCAACGCGGACATGATCTGCCGCGATTTACTGCACGGCTACATGGAGCAACATCTCGCTTTGTTAATCAGCAGGATGCAGTCACTGGTCGCCAAGTTTGGCATAACTATTGGGACACATGCATCCGAACGGAGCGAGATTTGTGGGTACGCTTTAATTATGTTCATTTTAACCCTGTCAAGCATGGGTATGTACAACAGCCTATTGATTGGCCCTTCTCAAGCTATCACTACTATCTGCGTACCAAAGGTGTCGAGTGGCTTGACGATTGCTGCTCTCGCTACCCGGTTATCGATCTCGTGAGCGGTGATGAGTTTACAGATTAATGTAGCAATCCTCACGAAGTTATCACACGGAGTCAAGGCTTTAGCCGGAGAGCGCTGACTTCAGTCGGCTAAAGCCTCGACTCCTCCTTCACAATCGGGATGAGACTGCTATGTATGAAGGTGGGGTCGAGGCTTCAGCCGACTAACACGTGGCTTCAGTCGGCTAAAGCCTTGACTCCACGCCGGTAAGTCGAGGAAGACAGCCGGTAAGTCGAGGAAGACAGCCCGTGAGTCGAGGAAGACAGCCCGTAAGTCGAGGAAGACAGCCGGTGAGTCGAGGAAGACAGCCGGTGAGTCGAGGAAGACAGCCCGTGAGTCGAGGAAGACAGCCGGTGAGTCGAGGAAGACAGCCCGTGAGTCGAGGAAGACAGCCGGTGAGTCGAGGAAGACAGCCCGTGAGTCGAGGAAGACCGCCGGTGAGTCGAGGAAGCACGCTGGTAGATTGAGAATAAACGCAGTAGAGCATAAATAACGCTGTCACGCTGAGCGAAGCGAAGCGTCCCGGCGATGATGAGGCATACCGGGACGCTTCGCTTCGCTCAGCGTGACACGATGACAGCGTGACTTATGCGGTATTGAGAATAAACAGATGTTCATGCGCAGGTAACACGCACCATCGCAATGAACATGGACACGGATGCCCGGCTATCGGCTATCGGCTATCGGCTATCGGCTATTTTCAGATAAAGAGCATTCCCTATGGCCCCTCCCAACGACCGCCGCATTATCGAAGTTGAGATGCCCCTGACCAAGATCTCCGAGCATAGCGCCCGCGAGAAGTCTATTCGCCACGGGCATCTCTCCACCTTGCATATTTGGTGGGCGCGGCGACCGTTGGCTGCCTGCCGTGCTGCCATCTTCGCCGCCCTGGTGCCTCAGCCGGAAGACCCCGTAGCGGCGCAGAAGATGCAGCATTTCATCGCCAGCATGGCCAATTGGGATAACAGTATTGATAGCAGCGCAGCCGTGGGCGGCAAGGAGGCTCATCACTACATCCGGGACGCCCGCGCCTACATCAAGCAGGCGTTCCCCGACCGCGCCCCCCGCGTGCTTGACCCTTTCTCCGGTGGCGGTGCTATTCCCCTGGAGGCGTTGCGCCTGGGCTGCGAAACCTATGCCTTTGACCTCAACCCCGTCGCGCATATCATCCAGCTTGCGACGCTGGTGTACCCGCAGCAGTACGCGCACCGTCCCGGTACGCACGGCGAGAAACCGGGCGCAACCCTGATTGCCGATGTGCGGCGTTGGAGTACGTGGGTGCTTGACCACGCTCGTGAGGAGATTGGCGATCTCTATCCGAAAGATGCCAGTGGCGCGAACACCGTGGCCTATCTGTGGGCGCGCACGATTACCTGCCCGCGCCCTGATTGTGCGGTGTCCGTGCCGCTGATTCGGCAGACGTGGCTGGCCAAGAAACCGGGGCGTATGTCGGCCTACAAAATTGAGGCGGACGGGCCGGGTAGCGCCATCCGTTACACGGTGGTTGGCCCGGTGAAGCATGCCAGCGACTTTGACTTTGACCCCGGCGTTGGCTCGACCCGTGGCGGTACGGCGGTGTGTCCTTGCTGCGGTACGCCCCTGGGCGAGAAGTACATCAAGGACGAGGCAGTCAACGGGCGCATGGGTGATCAGATGGTCGCCGTGGTCTGGGAAAGTAGTAACGGCAAGCTCTACCGCTCGGTGCGCCCAGAAGATCGCGCCGCGTTTGAGCAGGCCAGGAAGCGTTTGCAGCACCTTGAGGAAAGCTACGACCCGCTGAGCGGCGAACTGACGCCGGTGCCGGATGAACCGATTGCTCAGCGCCGTATCACGGGTGGTTCCTGTGTCGTCTATGGCCTCGATACGTTTGGTAAACTCTTTAACCCACGTCAAGCACTTGCTTTGGTAATACTATCTCGTAAGCTACGCACCGTTTCTGAGCAGATGGAGCAAGAAACGGGTGATAGTGAGTACGCAAGGGCTGTAGCAACGTATATCGCCATTATCCTTGACCGCGTGGTTGACCGATGTGCGGTGCTATGCAGATGGGCTAACGGTGCAAAATATGAGATCGTAAACAATGTTTTCAGCCGACAAGCACTCCCTATGGTTTGGGACTACGCCGAGGTCAACCCCTTCAACGCCTCTTCTGGTGGATGGGAAGGTGCGGAGGATTGGGTGACGCGCTACATTGATCATGGGGCAACTATCGGCACCAGACCCTTGGAGTCGAGCCTTCAGGCGAAGTCGGCTGAAGCCTTGACTCCTGAAGGAATTCAGGTGGACTACAAATCCTTGGAGTCGAGCCTTCAGGCGAGGTCGGCTGAAGCCTTGACTCCTGAAGGAAGTCAGGTGGACTACAAATCCTTGGAGTCGAGCCTTCAGGCGAAGTCGGCTAAAGCCTTGACTCCTGAAGGAAATCAGGTGGACTACAAATCCTTGGAGTCGAGCCTTCAGGCGAAGTCGGCTGAAGCCTTGACTCCTGAAGGAATTCAGGTGGACTACAAATCCTTGGAGTCGAGCCTTCAGGCGAGGTCGGCTGAAGCCTTGACTCCTGAAGGAAGTCAGGTGGACTACAAATCCTTGGAGTCGAGCCTTCAGGCGAAGTCGGCTAAAGCCGTGACTCCTGAAGGAAATCAGGTGGACTACAAATCCTTGGAGTCGAGCCTTCAGGCGAAGTCGGCTAAAGCCGTGACTCCTGAAGGAAGTCAGGTGGACTACGCCGAGGTACGGCGTGGCTCTGCAACCAACCTCCCTTTTGAGGACAGATTCTTTGATGCCATTATCACTGACCCACCCTATCTGGATAATATTTCATATGCGACGGTTTCCGACTTCTTCTATGTCTGGCTCAAGCGTTCAATAGGGCATCTTTACCCAACGATTCTCGGCGCTCCTGCTACACCAAAAGAGCAAGAAATTATTCAGGGCGGTGCGCTTGTTCGCCCGACGGAATGGTTCGAGCAGGAGCTAGAGAAGGCATTTTCAGAGATCCACCGTGTGCTTCGTGACGATGGGATTTGTGTCGTTGTCTACGCGCATAAGGCAATCTCGGCGTGGGAGTCGTTAGTCGCTTCTCTGCTACGAGCGGGATTGACGGTAGATGGCTCTTGGCCTTTCAGTACCGAAATGGCAAGTCGAATGGTTGGACAGGGAACTGCCGCCCTCGCCTCCTCGATCTTCCTGGTCTGCCGGAAGCGCAAGGTTGACGCGGGTATCGGCATCGCGGGCGACGTGCGGGTGGCGATTGAGGCGAATGTGCGCGAGCGGCTTGATCAGTTCTGGGCGGCGGGCCTACGCGGCGCAGACTTCTTCATCTCCGCGATTGGCCCGGCCACGGCAGCCTTCTCGCGCTACGACACGGTGCGCGATCTACGCGGCACCGAGATCACCGTCAGCACGCTGCTTGAATGGGTGCAGCAGACGGTCGCTGATTATGCACTCAGCCGGGTGTTTGCAACTGGCATATCGGCTAAAGCCTTGACTCCAACCCTAACGACGGAGTCGAGGCTTCAGCCGGACACACCGGCTACAGCCTCGACTCCGACGGCAGAACTGGAGTCGAGGCTTCAGCCGGACAACGCCGCTGCTGCACTAGGCGCGGTAGATGATGAAACCCGCTTCTACGTCCTCTGGCGCTGGACGTATGATCACATTGCGAGCGTGGTTGGGGCCACCGGCGAGAACGACAACGGCGACACAAAGAAGACCGGGCCGCTGCCGCCGCTGCCTGATGCCGTTGAGGATGACGACCCAGAGAGCGGCGAGGCTGCCAGCGTCGGCGGCAAAGCCGACAAGAAGAAGAAGATTCCCTTCGGCGACGCCCACCTGATGGCAACCGCCCTCGGCTCGGACATCACCGCCCTCATCAACCGCTTCCAGATCCTCGAAGGCAAAAGCGACGTGCTGTTGCTCAGCGCCACCGAGCGTAACGAGCGCATCGCCGACTTTGGCGAGCGCCGCGCCGACGGCTCGCGTCCGCCGCTGATTGACCTCCTGCACCGTTGCGAACTGCTCTGGGCCGCCAACCAGAGCGACGAACTCACCGACTACCTGAGCGAGTTCACCCCCGACGACCGCGAAGCCCTGCGGCGCGTAGCCCAGGCGCTGATTGACGTATTGCCACGCGGCGACCTAGAGAAACAGCGGCTAGAAGGATTCCTCTACAGCGGTGCTGCCCAGCAAAGCAGCACGATGCCCCATTCCGGGGCCACCGTTCAGCAGGGGATGGAGGGGATGGGGGTGACTGACAAGACATTGCGGGATAAAAAGAAGAAATACGGGCGGGGGTAGGAGAAACTTCACCGCATATTGCAAAGACTTCAGGTATCCGGTCGCCGTGGGGCTGAAGCCCTCGGCTAGTTCTCCGAAGGCCGCTGAAGCGGCCTCAGGCAGGCCGCTTCAGCGGCCTTCGTTCCCAAGAGCCGAGGGCTTTAGCCCCACGGCGATACGATGCCGGGACGTTACCTTTAGCCCCACGGCGATACGATGCCAGGACGGTGTACCAACCCTGGACGGGCAAGAGAGGAACACGATGACCACACTGCATATTACGACAGTTGTAAATACCTTCGCAGAAAGGCTTCCGCCGATTACCCCCCCTAGCCCCCCCGCAAGCGGGGGGGAATAATGCGTTGTTCCCCCCCGCTTGCGGGGGGGCTAGGGGGGGTGATTCAAACTACAACTGTCGTAATATAGACTATCCTGAAGAACTACTGGAGCAGATCGAGCAAACCAGAGAAGATCTGGAGCGGATGGCCCATGAGGCGCTCCTCATCCGCCTCTACGATCTCGGCAAAATCTCATCAGGCAAGGCCGCACAGATGCTCGGGATGCCACGTCGGGAGTTTCTGGATCTCTTGGGGGCGTATGGTGTGTCTCGCTTTGATGCGGCGCAAGATGTAGAGACGGAGGCCCAGCTTGCGATTGCAGCCAGTCGTGTCCAACACCAAATGAGAGAAAGATCATGATCGCGATAACGATAGATATTCCTGAAGAGCGACTCAATCTGCTCTACCAGCGTGCTAGGTCGCTTGGGATCACCCCCGAAGAACTCATCCGGCTGAGTATCGCCGAGTTGATGATGCGACCACTACCGGACGTACAGCAAGCCATTGACGACGTTGTTCAGAAGAATACCGAACTCTATCGGCGATTAGCATGACTCGCTAGAGCAATCCTCTTGGAGCCGTGAAGAGGAGTCAAGGCTTCAGCCGGCTGAGGCCGGTACTCCCCTTCACAACCGGAATAGGACTGCTGAAAAGTACGTAGAAAGTAGCACCTTCATCGCATGGCAGATCACTCGCTTCATACGCCCGAAAGTCGCATCGCCGCCTTCGCGAACTTTCGCAGCCAGCCCTCCTATCGTTTTATGACCAAGCTGCGCCAGCGGCGTGCCGAGCAGATCCGCGATCTCTTTGCCGACCCCAAGGCGATGACCCTGGATCGCTTCAATCGCGAAATCTGGCAGATTGGTGGCCGCGTATTGCTGCACGGCCAGCCCATCGCCGATAGGATCTTCGACGGCATGCCTAGCCCTGCACGCATGGTTGAGTTGAGCGATGCCCTGGATGCGGGCGAGTTGGAGGTTGAGGGCAATAGCATGTGGCGACCAGGAAGCAGCGTCTACGGCAGCAGCCTGAAGGAGAACGATGCCGCAAAGGTGGCCCATATCCATCACGCCTGTGCAATCCTGACCAACCGGGGATCCGCGCCATTTGAGCGAGCTAAACAGATCGCGAAACTTCCCGGGTTTGGCCCCGGTGCTGCTGGCATGTTGGTCATGATCGCCCATCCGGATGGCTGGGCACTCGACAATGATCAGTCGCGGGGTGGACTGCGTCGGCTCGGCTTTGCGGTGAACACCTCGACAGATGTGCAAGTCACCGTGAGCCAACTGCGCGAGACGCTGGGGGCCAGCGATCTGATCGAGCTTGATCTGTTCCTCTCTCTGCTTAACCAGCGCCCTAAGCCTAAGGCCGAGGGGCCGCGCATCTGGTGGGTCAACCAGGGCCAGAGCTATGAGCAGGAGAAGGAACTAGGCTGCATCAAGGCCGGTACCGAGGGTTCCGATGGTCGCAGCGTCCCAGCGCGGAGTGCCGTCGCCGAAGTATGTCCCGGCGACATCATCATCCACCACTCACGCAAATACATTCGGGCGGTGAGCCAGGTGCAGGATGAGCCGCAGCTTTTAGCGCTTCCCAATGGTACGCAGCAACACCGGGCGAGTACCGTCTACCATGAACTGAGTACTCCGATCCCGAGTGCCGATCTGGGAGCGGCGATCTACGCGCTCAACCTCCCATCTGGCCCCTTCGGGAAAGATTTCTTCCCCAAGCAGGGCTACCTGCACGAACTGACGAAGGCAGGACTCCAATGTGTCTACGAACAGAGTCCCACGAACAATTGGCCCACCTACATCGCGGCGATCTTCCCAACCCACAATGGCGTGACAAAGACTCCTCCCCTTGATGTACAGCCCACCGTTTCGCCCTTCGCTGCGGTGCAGGAGGCGCTGCACCAGAAGCATCTGAGCTTTCCCCCCGAACTCGTCAGCATCTACCTGCTTGCGCTCCAGGCCAAAGGCTTCGTCATTCTCACGGGGATTTCAGGCACCGGCAAAACACAACTGGCCTTAGAAGTCGCTCGCCACTTCCAGCCGGTGCAACGCCTGACGATTACGGCCAAGCCGCCCGACGGTGCCCGTGCGCTCATCGTTAAGTCTTACACCGTGCAAGAGAGCCAGATGATCGTGCCGATTGATGTGATCGAAGAACTCGGGCTGTCACGTGAGGCGGATGGCAATCGAACCGTCACCGTCTACTACCCTGGCGGATCGTTCGCCCTGAATCTCTACAAATATCCTGGTCGTGACATCTTCATGCTTCGGCTACGCAACCAACTCAAGACCTGGTTCCAGAGCAACCTCCATGTTGGTGATACCTTCTTCCTGGAGGTACTGCCCGCCACCGACAGCGATGCGGCGGCGCTGCGCTTTAGTATGCCGATGACGATGGAACAAGAGCGTCGGTTGGAGAATGTCAAAGTGCTTGCCGTGCGCCCCGACTGGACGGATGCCCATGGCTTGCTCGGCTACTTCAACCCCCTCACCCGGCGCTACGAAAGCACCCCATTTCTGCGCTTTCTCCTCGAAGCAGAGCGTGAAACCACGCAGGCGGGGGCGGAGGGGCGCGAGCCAAATCCCTACTTCATCGTGCTGGATGAGATGAACCTTGCGCGGGTCGAGTACTACTTTGCCGACTTCCTCTCCTGTCTGGAGTCGGGCGAGGCGCTGGAGTTGCACGACGACCGTGAGATTGAGTCCGGGGTTGGCACCGAGGCCGAACAAACCGTGGTGCCACGCCGCCTCACGGTGCCGCGCAATCTCTTCTTCACCGGCACAGTGAATGTGGATGAAACCACCTCGATGTTTAGCCCCAAGGTCCTCGACCGCGCCTTTACCATCGAGTTCAACCAGGTTGATCTGCGTGGACTCGGCACACCTGGTACAGATGTCCCCATTCCGCTGGCGCTGACCGGATTGCCCGAGCGGTTACTCCAACCCGGAAAGATCACGAGTACCGAGTGGGTCGTTTTCGGGGAACGTGAAGGCGGCAAAATCGCGGATGTCGTTATCGTCCTGAATGATCTGCTCGCACGCGACCAGCGCCAGTTCGGCTACCGCGTAGCCAACGAGATCGCCCGCTTTGTCAACCTCGCCGCTGACCAATCGGCAGGTACTCCCGAATCCCTCTGGGCCGCGCTCGACAGTGCAATCCTAGCCAAGGCGCTGCCCAAGCTCGCCGGTACCCAGCAGGAGCTTGAAGATCTGCTCATACATCTCTTTACCTTCGCGCTCTCCGGTTCGGCTGGGGGCACGACGATAGACGCCGATGCAATCCTGACGCAGTGGCGCGACCAGGGCGGGCAGATCGTGGCGGAACCAACGACCGCGCCTTCCCGTACCGCCAGACTTCCGCGCACCGCCGCGAAGCTCTGGCGCATGTTTCGCCGGTTGCGGCAGCAGGGCTTCACGGCATTTGTCTGCTGAAAGAGGCACTTCGCGCATGACACCCCTTCAGATTCAGCCGCGCAATCACCACGACTTCCCCGAACAGCGGGATGGACGCCTGATCGTGCGCGGCGAGCGCCGCTGGAAGATTTCTGGCGACCCGGAGTGGGTCGTCAAGGCCGCAGATGTGCTTGGCCGCCTCGTTGAGGAGCAGATCGCAGGCATCCTGCTCATAAACTTCGGGAATACGGTTGGTCGAATCACCGTACCCGGACTCGGCATGCTTGAGATTGTCTCGGGTAAATGGGACGAAGCGCACTTTGAGCAGATGCTCGCCGACATCGCGCATGTAGCAACCGGATTGCCCTTCACCATTGACCAACCGACGGGATTTCCGTATGACCGCAGCGTGATCTCGCGCAAGGATGTGCGCTATCACCTATTTGTCTACCTCCGACACATCCTCTCCCCGGTGGCACCGCGTGATGAACAGCTCCTCCCTGCGCTCCAGACCATCATCCGGCAGCCCCAGCAGCGTTTCGATCTCCAGCGCCACGAGGTGCGTTTCGCATCAGCCAGCCGGATCGACTCGCGGAGCCTCGTTCACATCGCTGCTGGCATGGGCGGCATCGCCCGCGCCGAGGGCGCGGCGGCCCGCACACCGCTGGCCCGCGTGTTGCACGGCAACCTCCCACGCACCGTAGACGAGCGCCAGATCACGCACTGTGTTGATACGCCTGAGAACCGCTTTGTCAAGAGCTTCATGCAGTTCGCCCTCGGCATTATCGCGCACATGCGTGCCAGCCTGGGTGACCTTCCGGGCGGCAAGGATTTTCGGGCACGCATCCAGGCAGACTGCGACCAGATGGAGCAGCGCCTCCGACCAGTGGCCCAGCATCGTATCTGGGCCGAGGTCGGGCCAATGATCCACCTCCCCGCCGGATCGACCGTGCTACAGGGACGACGCGGCTACCGCGAGGTCTACCGCGCCTTCGTCCGGCTCCGCCTCGCCACCCACATCCCGCTCGACCCGGACACGCTGCGCGATCTGCTGGAGGCACGCGACATCGCCCGACTCTACGAACTCTGGACCTATTTCACCATGGCCCGCCTCCTTGAGACGCTGCTCGGTCGGCCCCAGCAGGCAGTCAGCGCTGCCGCAGGACGCTGGCAGTACCAGATGAAGCAGAAATGCGAGGTGCGCTGGGCAGGGAATATCCGGCTACGTTACAACCCAACCTACCCACGTGGATCCGGCTTAGGCCGATCCTACTCAGTGCAACTGCGCCCCGATATTGCCCTGCATATCGGCGGCACCCCCCAGATACACCTGTTCGATGCCAAGTTCCGGCTCGATCCCACCACGGCGCTGCCGCAAGAGGATGCGGACGCGGATGCGGACGTCGCAACCGCCGAAGAGCGGCGCGGCACCTTCAAGAAGGCCGACCTCTACAAGATGCACACCTATCGTGACGCACTGCACGCCACGTCCGTCTGGATTCTCTACCCCGGCACCGAGAGCCGCTTTTTCACCACAACGGGTACGCGCTTGGATCTACCAGGGGAAACCATACCCGTACCGTTGGATGGGGTTGGCGCGCTGGCGCTGCGCCCCGAGCCGAGCGGCGATACCGTGCTTTGCACCGTCCTCCAGAGTCTTCTCCCGCATGCATAAGCCCAGTGCACTGGCGCGACGAAAGGGACGACCACATGACCACCGCATCTCCCCTCCCAAGCTGGTGGCAGATCATGCCGCCGCACCGCGATATTCGCAACAACAAGCGTCTGGACGAGTCGATCTTCGCCGCCGATTTGGGGCGAGTGGTCGCTGGCGTGGCCCCAGACGACTACCAAGATCCCCTGCGCTTCTTCGCCAGCACCTTTCTTACCGATGGACTGACCGCCCTGATTGGCGATGTGGTCAAAGAACTGGCGGGCAAAGGCACCGGGAACCGCGTCATCCAGATTGAAACCCCGTTCGGTGGCGGGAAGACCCACACCCTGTTGACCCTCTATCACTGCATGAAACATCGGGCCGATGTGCCCAAGAACCCTGAGATGAAGTGGTTGCTCTCCCAGATCGGCATCACCACCATCCCGGATGCGGGGGTTGCCACCGTTGTCGGCACCGATGTCTCTGCGGTGGAACCATTCGTCCAGCCTGATGGCACGCGCATCCAGACGATCTGGGGCGACATTGCCTATCAGCTTGGGAAACATCACGGGCGCGAGCGGGAGTACTACGAGATCGTCCGTGCCGCCGATGAGATCCGCGTCGCTCCCGGTGCCAACGCCCTGCGTACCTTGCTCAGCCACGGCCCGGCGCTCATCCTGATGGACGAACTGGTCAACTACGTTGTCTCTGCGGCCGCCGTGCCGGTGGGCGAGACCACCCTCAAAGACCAGACCATTGCCTTTCTCCAGCAGCTCACCCAGGCCGTCGCGCAGACACCCCAAACCGTCCTGCTGCTGACCATCCCCGGCAGTCAGACCGAGTTGTATGGGCAGGCCGCGAAAGACCTTCAGCAGCAGCTCTTTAGCGCCGCCGGTCAGGTGAGCGAGGTGGTAGGTCGCATCCAGACCGTTCGCACGCCCGTGCAGGGCGACGACATCTACGAGGTGCTGCGGCGACGGCTCTTCGAGCAGCCGGATGGGGAAGCCGCACAGCAAGAACGGGATCGCCAAGCGCGCCACGTAGCACAGACCTATGTTGAGATGTACCGCGCCATTCCCAACGACGTGCCACAGGATGTGCAGGAGGAGCGCTACATCGAGCGGATGTCCAAAGCCTACCCCTTCCACCCCGAGGTTGTGCGTATTCTCTACGAGCGCTGGGGTACCCTGCCCGACTTCCAGCGCACCCGTGGTGCGCTGCGTATCCTGGGCCTGGTATTGGCCGACCTCTATGCCAACAACCGCATGGAGTCACTGATTCTCCCCGCGCACATGAACCTAGCCCCCGGCGACCTACGCAACGAACTGGTGCGTATCCTCGACAATCCCACCTTCAACAACGTGATTGACTCCGACATCGCGGGAGTCGCCTCGAAGGCGGCCCAGATTGACGGCGGGATGGGCCGTGAGCATGCCCGCTTCAAACCGGCTGAACGCGCCGCGACGACCATCTTCCTCTGGTCATTCAGCGGCACCGCGAGCGAGACAAAGGGAGCCACGGAGGCTCAGGTGCGCGTCGGCGTCCTCAGCCCCGCCATGCAACCGGCCATCATCGGCAACGCGCTCAATGAGTTGCGCCACAAGCTCTGGTACTTGCACGAAGATGTGAGCAGTTACCGCTTCGACACCCGTGCCAACCTGAACCGCGTGATTGTCCAGAAGGAAGAGGGCGTCACCGCCCAGATCGCCCGCACAACCGTGGAAGACATGTTGCGTGACATGATCACCACCCAGAGCAGCCGCAGCCGTACCAGCGGGGCGATGTTTAGCGCGGGAACCGGCGGCGTTGCAGCGCGTCCCTACGTCTTCCCCAAAACCAGCCAGGATGTGGCCGACATCCCCCTCTTGGGCGTGGTGCTGCTGCATCCCACCATGCACGCCGCAGCGGGCGACGCCCTTGATGCGTTGTCGCCGCTGGTCGGCGAGATCCTGCATCGCTACGGCGAGCGCCCCCGCGAGAATCGCAATGTGCTGGTCGTCCTCGTTCCCGACACCAGCCTCGTCGCCGAAGCGGAGAAAGCGGCGCGTCGGCTGATTGCGCTGCGCGCCGCAAAAGCGGACACCCAGCTATCGCTACCGCATACGCAGCGAACCGAGCTTGAGGAGATGCTCACGAAAGCGGAGCACATCTTCCCCCAGGAAGTCGCACGCATCTATCGTTCCGTGGTCGTCCCCGCCGACGCGAGTAAAGGTGGCTTGGAGCGGATTGATATGGGACATCGTGGCTCGATATCCAGTGGCAGTAGCAGCCTATGGGACGATGCGTTCCAGGTACTGGCCGCCAAAGACCGCTACCTCGACCGAATTGACCCCTCCCTGATTGCGAGTGACCACTTTGGCATCTGGCCAAAGAACCCGGACGCCATGCTCACGCAGAAACTCTGGGACGCCTTCGTACAATTCCCGCACCTCCCGCTGCTTGCCAGCAAAGATGTCCTCGTCAGCATGATCACCCGAGGCTGTGACAGCGGCGTCCTCGGCTACGCCCTCGGCGATAACCAAGGCCCACCCTTCGAGATCGCGCAGATGCGTTTCGGCACGCACAACCCCCAGCTTACGGTCGAGATCACCCCGACCACCTGGGTACTGAGCGCCGCCTACGCACGCCGCATCATCGGGGGCAACGAGGGTAACGGCCCGGTGCGTGACATCCCCGCCGAACTCCTGACCGACCCGAAGATTTGGCCCAGCGGCAGCCCACGGCGGCGTCTCGCCGACATCTGGGCGGCGCTGGTGAGCCATTACACACCGCGCCTGATTGACGGCACGCACGTACTAGGCGCCGCGATCCACACCGGCGTCGCCCGGGGTCTCTTTCGAGTCACCCTTGACGGCGGCGAACCCAGTACCGATTCCAGCATCCTCAGTCAGGAGCGCATTGATCAGCTCAGTGGGATTGAACTCGTCCGAGCGAGGGTAGATCCGCTGCCCCCCCCGCGTCGGCTGACTATTGACGTGAGCAACGTCGAGTTCTCACAGCTCTCCAAGATCGCCACCGGCGTCATCGTGCCACTCCAGAGCCAGGGCGCGAAGATCACCCTGCGTCTCGTGATTGACGCCGTCGCTCCGAAAGGCATTGCCCTCGACGTGATCGAACTGACGGTCAAGGAGACCCTCAAGCAGTTGGGGCTGAATCCGGAGTACCAGCAGTCATAGTCGGAGAGAGGCGTTCAATGGATTTTGCCCGTATCATCCTGCTAAATCGTCCAATCTGCATTGCCTACCTGCCGCCAGTGAGGCATGGGTACGCCCTCGCGAGGGCAGATACGCAGTTCAGATCTGTAACCGCAATGCGAGGGCGCAAGACCCTGATAGATTAGTGTGGCCGGTGACACGAATGTCGGACGAGAGCCAACTATAGCAGTCCCATTCCGGTTGTGAAGAGGAGTCAAGGCTTTAGTCGGCTGAAGCCTCAGGGCATGTGCAAAGTCACCCTCCGGCCCTCACCCCCTGCCCCTCTCCCTCACGGGGAGAGGGGAGATTCCGCAGCAGGATGCCTTCGACTCCCCCTCTCCCGCTCAGGGAGAGGGGGCTGGGGGGTGAGGGCTGCTCGGCGATCACACGACTTTGCACATGCCCTGGCTGAAGCCTTGACTCCTCTTCACGAATCCAAGAGGATTGCTATATACTGATCTCCAGCGCGAACCTGACCCGCTACGCCCTCGATCTCAATATGGAACTGGGGCTGCTCATCCGGGGCGGTAGCCAGCCGACGCAGGTGGCCAGGCATGTCGATGATCTGATCCAGCAGGGCATCGTGTGCCAGATCGCGGGGTAGCAGAAAGGTCAGCCGATCCATGTCACGACCGATGACCCTCACCGACAGCACGCTCGTGTGGCTACACCGCTGCACACGACGGGTCTGGCTGGATCTCTACGGCGACCGCGCGCTTCAGGTGGCCGACAGTCCGGTCGCCGCACGTCGGGCGACTGCGGGTGTCGTCCACGAGGCGGCGGTAATGGCCACGATGCGGGAACCAGCCTCGCACGTTGAGGTAACTGACTGGCCCACGCTGGTCGCCGAAACCCAGGCGCTCATGCGAACCGGCGCGGCCGAAATCTGCCAGGGCGGGCTGGATGCGTGCGGGGATCGCCTGTTCCGGTTGTACGGTCGCCCTGATCTGCTCCGCCGCATACCCCAGCCCTCTCTGCTCGGTGCCTGGTCATACGAGCCGGTCGAGATCACGCCGCATGGCGCAGCGACACCCCACGATGAAATCCAGATCGATTTCTACCGCTGGCTGCTCACGCAGACGCAGGGCTACACGCCGGAGGGCGAGTTCTGGCTGGGAGCGAATGCCGACGGGCAGCCTGCGATGATCCTACGGCGGAGCGAGCCATTGACCGTGCTGGAGCGCCATCTGCACCAGATTGCCGGGTTCCAGCCCGATACCGAGTCGGCAATCGCGTTCGCCTCCCACTGCATCTACTGCGCCTGGCGCAGCGCCTGCGATAGCGCAGCAGAAGCACGGCAGGACATCGCACTGCTCGGTGGCCTAGATCGACGGACAGCGGAGGCACTGCGCGACGATGGATTCACCAGCCTGACTAGTATCGTTGCGCTCCCAACGGCCCGTCTGGATCGCTACCCCTACGTCGGCGCGATTCGGGCAGCACAGTTCCATGCCCATGCACAGGCGCTGATCAGTGGCACTCCGTATCGCAAAGGAGTTCCACCGTCGCCGCTGCCCACGCCCGCACTCTTCTTCGACATTGAGAGCTGCCCAGACACGCAGGATCCATGGGCCTTCGGCTGGCTCGACGCCGCTGGTACCCCTGGCATGGCGATTGTGAGTACGCGGCATGTGGACGCGAAAAGCACCCAGGTGATTATCGCGGACATCCCTGTGGTCTTTGTGTGCAACCCCGCAGAGGGGTGGCAGCAGGTCGTCATACGCGCACGGCGGGACGCGGGCGCAATCCTCCACTGGGGCCGCTACGAGCAGGAGTGCCTTGTTCGCACCGGAGGGAAACGGGCGCAGGCGGCACTCCGCCCCCGACTGGCAGATCTGCATCCCATGCTGGATGATCGCTACGCCCTCCCAATCCCCCGCAGCACAACGCAGACCGTCGGACGCCTCAAAGCAGTTGGCACCTATCTGGGCCATCGCTGGCCAGACGAGGCTGATTGGCTGCGTGCCTGGGAGCAGTACACCGCATGGCAGGAGCAGGTGGCGCAGACTCCCTTCGGGAGTACACCCGCAGAGACTCTGAACCAGCATCTGGCACCGGCGCTGGGCTATCTGCGCGCAGACCTGGAGGCGCTCCGACACGTTTGGATCTGGCTACATGAGCGAGAAGCAGCCTAAAAATGCTGCTCTGAACTGCATACCCACCAGTGCGAGATAGCGACGACCCTACACGAAACCGAACAACCGCAGTGCCGGTTCCGCGTGGGGTGTCTGCGCATCCCGTATCGCACAAGGGGTACCGAGCGAGACATCGTCGCGGAGATTCTTACATCATGGCGCAGGAGGCCATTCTCGGAAAGTTCTCGAAACGCCGAGACATGGAGGGCGAGGGTCATTTATCTGAGCAGAGGGGTAGGCACAGACCCCCGCATCGTACCTCTCACACCTTATCGGCACGGACAAACGGGCGCGGGGAGCCAGAAACGCGACACCTTACCGGCAACGTAGGCGGGTTACAGGGAGGTTTCGTTGCCGATACGCGGCAGTACCGGCTGCGAACCAGGGTGTCCCTCCACTGACATCCCGCCCTCACGAAGGACGACCCTCATGCCGAGGGCGTCGGCTCGGTCGGCGGAGTCGGTCGCTTCGCACGCTGCTGTAGCTTGGACGCGATCTTCGTCGTGTAAACCACAATCGCCTGCTGCTCCGCGTCCCACGACTGCGCCCCCTCGATAATCAGGGAGTCCTCGGGGTTCTTCATCGCCTCGGCCACCCCGCGCCACTGCTTTGCACTCACATACACCACGTAGGTCGTCGTCGGAACGACGGGCGGAACCGGGACGCCCTTGGGCATCGCCGGCAGCGGGCCGCCGTGCGTCAGCATCAGAATGACGGTATTCCCCCGCTCGACCACCGACGCGGGCCTGCCGATGACGGTTACTTTCACCGATGTTGCTCTCCCTTGTCCTGCTCTCACGATGTCGCGGAGGATCGTCCGTGTCTCCCATGTGATCGTCGCGACCACCGGAGGCGGTGTTTTCGGGGGTCGGGGAACTGACACCGTGGGAGGTGGCTCCGGCGCGTCCGGGTTCTTCGGGGGTTTCGGTCGGCGGATCTGACCCCATTCCTCAGAGGAGAGGTGCTGCCGGGCCTGGAAGAAAAACACGCCCGCCCGCGTTCGCCGACCCGAGCCATCCGGGATAAGCATGCCACCCTCGGCCTCAATGCGTTCGGTTTCCTCGATCATATTCCAGATACTATCAGTACCAAGGCATTGGTACAGCCGACTGATCTGGATAATGGCATGGGGGTTGACTTCGCCGAGTCGGTCGGCGATAAGAACGACCAGTTTGCGGGGCACGT
>Ga0194060_10001467_pt1 | contig 16864 bp, 13 predicted proteins | sample SepL225m_MetaG_FD_163427 | JGI IMG/M metagenome (GOLD analysis project Ga0194060, IMG submission 163427) | Anoxic zone freshwater microbial communities from boreal shield lake in IISD Experimental Lakes Area, Ontario, Canada - Sep2016-L222-5m | ecosystem: Environmental > Aquatic > Freshwater >...
ACCCTCGATGAGGCTCAACACCCCATACTCCCTTAGCAGGGGAGCACCTTCGGCCACTCGGTCACGTTTCCTGAAATTGCAAGCCGCGATTATGTCACGTCTTGCTGCACTTGCTAGGCCGGTGCCTGTTCCAGTTCAAACGCCTTGTGCAAGGCGCGCACAGCAAGTTCCATGTATTTTTCGTCAATCACGACCGAGGTCTTGATTTCAGAGGTGGAGATCATCTGGATATTGATGCCCTCTTCGCTCAGCACACGGAACATCTTGCTGGCAACACCCACGTGACTTCGCATACCAATGCCGACGATGGAGACCTTGCAGATCTTGGTGTCGCCCACGACCTCGTTGGCACCCAGCGCGGGCAGCACCTTGTCCTTGAGCAGGCTCACGGTCTTGGCGTACTCGGCGCGGTTGACGGTGAAGCTGAAGTCGGTCTTGCCGTCCTTGCTGATGTTCTGGATGATGACATCGACCTCGATGTTGGCATCGGCCACGGCACCAACAATCTGGTAGGCAATACCGGGTTTGTCGGGCACGCCCAACACCGAAATTTTGGCTTCTTCGCGGCTAAATGCAATGCCGGAAACAATGGCTTGCTCCATGTGTTCATCTTCCTCAAAAGTAATCAGGGTGCCGGAGGTGGCTTCCTCGTTGATATCGATATCCCAAGGTGTAAAACTGCTCAAAACGCGCAACTTGACTTTGTACTTGCCAGCAAACTCGACCGAGCGGATCTGCAGTACCTTGGAGCCCATGGACGCCATCTCGAGCATTTCTTCAAAGCTCACGGTGGTCAGTCGGCGGGCTTCGGGGACGATACGCGGGTCGGTCGTGTAGACGCCATCGACGTCGGTGTAGATCAGGCATTCGTCCGCCTTCATCGCCGCAGCCACAGCCACCGCGGAAGTGTCGGAGCCGCCACGACCCAGCGTGGTGATGTTGCCAAGTTCGTCCAGCCCCTGAAAGCCCGTGACGATGACAACGCGCCCGGCCTGCAGATCGGCACGCACCTTGGTGTCATCAATCGATTCAATACGGGCTTTGGTGTAGGCGCTGTCGGTACGAATAGGCACCTGCCAGCCGGCATAGCTGACCGAGCCCAGACCTTCGGCCTGCAGCGCTATCGCCAGCAAGGCGCTCGACGCCTGCTCGCCAGTGGCGGCCAGCATGTCGAGTTCGCGGCCATAGGCGTCGCCTGTCTTGGCCGGAGCAAGTTCTCTGGCGAGTGCCAGCAAACGGTTGGTTTCACCGCTCATGGCGGAGGGCACGACCACCATCTGGTGGCCGGCGCGTGCCCATTTGGCGACGCGCTTGGCGACGTTGCGGATGCGTTCCGTGGAACCCATCGACGTGCCGCCATATTTATGAACAATCAATGCCATTGGAGAATGAAGTAATAATTTTTCGACCTAGGGATTGTACCAATGCAACTCGGCACCCCTGCGCTGCACAAAACCACTCCCGACTTTGATCAGGATTTTGTGCCCTCGGGTGGTGCAGCAGGTAATCTGGTGCAGCAGTTCCGCCAGTTGCGCCGTGCTTGGTATCGCCGCATGCTTCGTCTTGAGCCAGTGGCGCAGCAGATTGACCTGACGGGCCTGACTGAGCCGCTGCAGCAAGACGATCTGCGGCGGCGAACCCACCAGTTCAAGGTCTTGCATTGCGACTTCCTGCAAGACGACTTGCGCCTGCGCGGCATGAGCGGCGCTGCGCGCAAAGGTGCTGCGAAACTGAGGAAAACCTGCCTGCAGCGCGGGCAGCAGACGCGCGCGGATGCGGTTGCGGGTGAACTGTTCGTTGGCATTACTGGGATCCAGCACCCAATCGGCGCTACGACTTTCAAGCCAGGTCTTGATGTCCGAAGCCGGAACACCTAGCAGCGGCCGGTGGTAGTCCAGACCGGCCCGCGCCCACTGCGCCGGCATGGCACTCAGACCTGGCAAGCCGGCGCCCCGACTCAGGGCCAGCAGCAGAGTTTCAATCTGGTCATCGGCGTGTTGCGCAATGGCCAGGCTCCTAAAGAGGGTCGCAGGTTCCTTGGCCAGGTCGTCGAAGGCCTGGTAGCGGGCCCGCCGCGCGGCGTCTTCTGGACTTTGGCCGCTCGCGTGACGACCGTTCACACTGATCACGGTCAATGGCACGCCAAGGCGCGCGCACACCTGACGACAATGCTGCTCAAAGCCGTCAGCCGCTGTCTGCACACCGTGGTGGACATGAATGGCCAACACCTGTCCGGGCCACTTTTCTGCGCATGCCAGGAGCAGTGCCGTTGAGTCCGGCCCACCGCTGTAGGCTACGGCCAGCGGCAGTTTCGGGGAAAAGTCGGCAAGCGCCTGGGCAAAAGTGCTGCTCAGCACACTATTTGGCTGCCGCCTTGGTATCGGTGAAGCGCCCATAGCCCTGCAGGCGTTCGTAACGCCGGTCCAGTAGTTCCTTGACCTTCAAGTCGCTGACCTGACGCAAGGCATCGTTCAGCCCGCGTTTGAGGAACGCCGCCATCTGCTTGTGATCGCGATGCGCGCCACCGACCGGCTCGTTGACGATCTTGTCAATCAAGCCCAGCGCCTTCAGGCGGTGTGCCGTGATGCCCAGGGCGTCGGCCGCTTCCTGCGCCCTGTCCGACGTCTTCCACAAAATGGAGGCGCAGCCTTCCGGACTGATGACGGAATAGATCGCGTACTGCAGCATCAAGACCTGGTCACCAATGGAGATGGCCAACGCGCCGCCAGAACCACCCTCGCCGATGATCGTCGTGATGATGGGCACTTCAAGTTGCGCCATCTCAAAAATATTGCGTCCGATGGCCTCCGACTGGCCACGCTCCTCGGCGTCGATGCCAGGATAGGCACCGGGTGTATCTACAAACGTGAACACTGGCAGTTTGAACTTTTCGGCCGTCTTCATCAGGCGCAGCGCTTTTCGATAGCCCTCGGGCTTGCTCATGCCGAAGTTGCGCAGGCCGCGTTCTTTGGTGTCGCGCCCCTTTTGCTGGCCCAACACCATGCAGGCGATCCCGTTGAAGCGCGCCAGGCCTCCAACAATGCTCAGGTCGTCGGCAAAATGACGGTCTCCATGCAACTCCACAAAATGCGTAAAGATTTCGGACACATAGTCCAGGGTGTAAGGGCGCTCGGCGTGGCGTGCAATCTTGGTGATTTGCCAAGGCGTCAAGTCGCTGTAAATGTCTTTGGTAAGTTGCTGGCTCTTCTTCGCAAGCTGGTTGATTTCAGAAGAGATATCTACCGCCGACTCGGTCTGCACGTAACGCAGCTCTTCAATCTTGTTTTCCAGTTCGGCGATCGGTTGCTCGAAATCGAGGAAGGTTTTTTTTGCCACGAAGGCTCCTATAAATCAATAGCTCCGTCATCGCGAGGCCCAGGGCCGTGGCGATCCATGAAGTCCTGGATTGCCGCGCTTCGCTCGCAATGACGAATCAGAGGTATGCAATGACGAATCAAATGTACGCAGCGACAAGTAGACAGTCTTGCAAAGCAGGGAGCATTATGGACTTCCCGACATGCCACCGGAAGTTAGTAAGCCACCGGCACAGGATCCAGCGAGCGCCAAATATACCAAGTTGCCACGCTGCAGTACGGCGCCCAGGCAGCGGCGACTTCGCGGGCGTCGCTGCGACTGACGACGTCGCCTGAAAAATAGCTCCGACTGATGCCATTGATCAGACCGACATCATCGAGCGGCAATACATTGGGCCGCAGCATGTGAAAAATAAGAAACATCTCAGCGGTCCAGCGTCCGATGCCGCGAATGCCAGTCAACTCGGCAATGATGGCTTCATCGTCCATGGTTTCCCATACGGTCACCGGGCTGGTGCGGTTCACAAAATGCAGTGCCAGGTCCACCAGATACTCGACTTTGCGTGCGCTCAGACCCGCAGCACGCATGTCGTCCACTTTGAGTTTGAGCACATTGGCAGCGCTGAACTTCTTTGGTAGCACAACAAATCGGTCCCACACCGTTTGCGCTGCTTTGACCGAGATCTGCTGCCCGACGATGCTGCGCGCCAGTGTGACAAAGGCGTCACCCCGGGTCTGCAGACAAACATCACCAAACTGGGGAATCAGCCGCTTCATCACGCGATCTCGTTTCATGAGATGTCTGCGCGCCTCTTCCCAGTAGGGGGGTGGCGCGCAATCAGCAACTGCTTTGGCCGGTGTCATTGCACAACCTCCCAGTTTGTGCCCGCAGGCGAATCCTTGAGCACAATGCCCTGGGCCAACAGGTGCTGACGAATCCGGTCGGCCTCAACGAAATTGCGAGCTGCTTTGGCGGCCGCACGTTCTGCAATCAATGCAGCGATGTCGCCCTCCAGCAGCCTGGCTCCAGCTTGCAAAAATTCCGTCGGCTCGCCTTGCAGCAGTCCGAGGCAAGCACCCAACGCCTTGAGCAAACCGGCCAGTTCCACCGACTTGGTCTTGTTGACTTCGCCAGCGAGTTCAAACAGCGCGGCAACAGCCTCGGGTGTGCCAAAGTCCTCGTCCATGGCCGCCTTGAAGCGCGCCGCATAGGGATGCGACCAGTCGATTTGCACCAATGCGGGTTTAACCAGGTCGAGCGCAGTGTACAAACGCTTGAGAGAGTTGCGAGCGTCGTCAAGATGCACATCGCTGTAATTCAAGTCGCTGCGGTAGTGCGTACGCAACAGAAAGAAGCGCACGGTCTGGGCATCGTATTTGGCCAGCACTTCGCGAATGGTGAAGAAATTGCCCAGGCTCTTGGACATTTTTTCATTGTCGATCTGCACCATGCCGTTGTGCATCCATAGCGTGGCCAGTGGCTTGCCGCTAGCCCCTTCGCTTTGCGCAATCTCGTTTTCGTGATGCGGGAATTGCAGATCGACGCCACCGCCGTGAATATCAAAGGTTTCACCCAGCGTCTGACAACTCATCGCCGAACACTCAATGTGCCAGCCGGGGCGCCCCCTGCCGTAATCATGGCCCAAGGCAGCGCTGTCCCATTTGGCGTCATCGGGCTCGGACTCTTTCGCAGCCTTCCACAGAACAAAGTCGAGCGGATCTTCCTTGCCATCAAGCACCGCCACGCGCTCACCTGCGCGCAATTCGTCAAGCGATTTGCCCGACAACTTGCCGTAGCCAGGAAATTTTCGTACTGCGTAGTTGACGTCGCCAGAACTGGCACGGTAGGCCAGACCCTTGGCCTGCAACTGGCTGATCAAGTCAAGCATCTGTGGCACATATTCGGTGGCACGCGGCTCCAGCGTCGGTGGCTCGATACCCAGTTGACCGATGTCAGCGTGCATCACTTCGATCATTTCGTCGGTCAAAGCCCGAATGCTGATGCCGCGCTCCAGGGAGCGCCGGATGATCTTGTCATCGATGTCGGTGATATTTCGCACATAGCTTACGCGGTAGCCACTACTCCTGAGCCAGCGTTGCACCATGTCGAAAGCCATCGCCATGCGGGCGTGCCCGATGTGGCACAAGTCATAAATCGTCATGCCACAAACGTACATCCGAACGTGGCCCGCTTGCAGTGGCGACAAAGGCTCAAGCGCACGCGTCAGCGTGTTGTAAATGCGTAAACTCATGGGTGGCTAAGACAGGAAACTTAGGGAATCCAAGCGTGGGCGGCCTCGATACGGACGGTGAATTAGGGCTTAATCAGGAACAGACTCAAAAGTGCCTCGTGGGCTACAATTACGGCCAGTATATAGCTCTGCCGACCCGGTTCTCACACTGGGCATTCACACAGTAGGGATCCAAAGACTCCATGAAGCTTGACCACTCCGTTATTTTCACCAGCATTCGCATGCTCATGCTGGTCGCCGCCTGCGCGGTCATGCCAGTCCATGCAGATGAGTCGGCCGATGTCAGTCAACTGCTGCGCACCGGCAAACTGGTCGAGGCAATGACCAAGGCAGATGCTTTCCTGGCCGGCAAACCGAACGACCCGCAGATGCGCTTTCTCAAAGGCGTTATTCAGCGCAGTTCGGGTAAACAGGCCGAAGCCATCGTGACTTTTACCAAGCTCACCGAAGATTACCCAGAGTTGCCGGAACCCTATAACAACCTGGCGGTTCTGTACGCCGGTCAGGCTCAGTTTGACAAGGCCAGAGCAGCGCTTGAAATGGCCATCCGGACCAACCCAAGCTACTCGACGGCGCACGAGAACCTGGGCGATGTTTATGCCAGACTCGCCAGCCAAGCCTACAACAAGGCGTTGCAGCTTGATGGTGCCAACGCGGCCGTGCCACCCAAGCTGGCGTTGATTCGTGAATTGTTCAGCCCCGGCAACAAGGGGCAGCGTCCGAGCGTGACCGTGGCTGCCGCAGCCAGTGCTGCTGCTGCCGCTGCGCCCAAACCAGCGGTATCGGCAACGACCATCGCGACTGCCGCGTCGCCGCCTGCAGCCACGCCACCGAGCGCACCACCAGTCAAGCCGGCAGTTGTCGCGGCCGACAGCGCCACTGATCCAGCAGCGCAGGAGGCAGTGATGGCCTGGGCCAAGGCCTGGTCAGCCAAGGACGTGACATCGTACCTTGCTGCCTACAGCAAGGAATTTACCCCACCGGGCAAGCAGTCGCGCACGGCCTGGGAAGAAGACCGCCGCAAACGCATCGTTGGCAAGAACAGCATCAGCGTCAAGGTTGACAATCTGGACGTCACGGTCAGTGGAAATAAAGCGCTTGCCAAGTTTCGCCAGCAGTACCGCGCTGGCGCACTGTCGGTGTCAAGCCGCAAGACGCTGCACCTGCTCAAGACGGGCGATCGCTGGCTGATTACCAAGGAATCCTCGGGCAGTTGATGCTGGCTCACGGATCGCGGCGGGCAACGCTGGCGATACAGCCTGGTAGCATCGTCTGATGACCCCATGAGGTGGTATTTTTTTCCGGTTCTTGTTGCTGCTGCTGTCGCGCTATCGACATCAGTGGAAGCCAGCGCGCACAAGAAATCGCTCAGCAAGAACAAGAAGGCGGCGGCGGCCCGAGCGGCACCGAAAGCGCCGCCGGTTGACCCGGGTCTGGCGGAAAGCCGCTTGTTCGAGGTTTACCAGTTGCTTGCCAAATCCGAAAGTCGCAAGGCATTGGAGCAGGCGCAAAACCTGGTTCGCGACTATCCCAATTTTCAGCTCGCACAACTCGTATACGGAGATTTATTGTCGGCTCGTATCCGTCAGGTGCAAACGCTTGGCGATGTACCTGAGCCGGTCTCCAAGGAAGCGGTAGCAGCGCTGGGCGATCTGCGCGGCGAATCACAGTTGCGGCTCAGAGCGCTGCGAGAGCGTCCGCCTGCGGGTGCGGTGCCATCGCAGTTTCTGACACTGTCATCACGCAATCGGCATGCCATTGCCGTCGATGCTTCGCGTTCGCGCCTCTATCTGTTTGAAAACCGGGTCAGTGGTTTGACCTTGATCGCGGACTACTACATCTCGATCGGTAAATCAGGTTACGACAAGAAGACCGAGGGCGATTCGCGAACCCCGCTGGGCGTGTATTTCATCACCGGCAGTCTGGACCCGCGCTCCCTGAAAGACTACTATGGCTCGGGCGCACTGCCGATCAACTATCCGAATGAACTTGACAATCGACGTGGCAAGACCGGCAGTGGCATCTGGCTACACGGCACACCGATGAGTCAATTTGCACGACCGCCACAGGCTACCGATGGTTGCGTGGTGCTTGCCAACCCGGACCTGTCACAGATCATCAGGACGGTGCAAACGCGCACCACACCCGTGGTGATCGCCCCGGCCCTGCAATGGATCAAGCCGAGTGTGGCGCGTCTTGAAAGCAAACCCTTCGAAGCGACGCTGGCGGCCTGGCAAAGCGCCAAATCACGCGGTAACATGGATCAGGTCCTCAGCTTTTACAGTAAGGATTTCAATAGCAACGGTAAATCACTGGCTGAGTGGGCCCCGGGTTTGCGCAGCCAACTCGACAAGACACGCGGACGTGCTATCGAGTTCAAGGACCTGTCGATGCTGCACTGGACCGACGCCGCCGACACCATGGTCGTCACGTTTGGCGAAGTGGCTGACGGCAGCCGCAGTGGTCCGACCCGGCGCCAGTATTGGGAACGCCAGCAAGGTCAATGGAAGATTTTTTATGAAGGAGTGATTGGATGAAGTGGATACGTTTTCCCGTGGCAGCCGCTTTCGCGCTGGCCGCCGCGATGCAGTTTTTTGCACTCACTGAAGCCCTGGCGCAAGAAGCGCCTCGCGTCAAGTTCGTCACGAGCGTGGGCGACTTTGTGGTCGAGCTTTATCCCGACAAGGCACCCAAGACGGTTGCCAATTTTTTGCAGTACGTCAAGGACAAGCACTATGACGGCACGCTCTTCCACCGTGTGATCGACAACTTCATGGTGCAAGGGGGCGGCTATGACAGCAAGTACCGCCAGAAACCAACCCGACCCCCGGTTGCGCTGGAGGCCAGCAACGGTCTGAAGAACGAGGTCGGCACGCTTGCGATGGCCCGCACCAGCGACCCCAACTCGGCGACCAGCCAATTCTTCATCAATGTCAAGGACAACGCCATGCTCAACGCGCCTGCGCCCGACGGCTTTGGCTATACCGTCTTCGGCAAGGTGGTGAGCGGCACCGAAACGATTCAGAAAATCAAAAGCACGGCCACCGGCGCGGCCGGCCCCTTTGCCAGCGATGCGCCAAAAACACCTATTCTCATCAACTCTGCAACCCTTGAAAAGAAATCATGAGCCATCCCCAAGTTGAACTCCACATTGCCAACTACGGCGTCATCACCCTTGAACTCGATGCTGACAAGGCGCCCAAATCGGTTGCCAACTTCCTGAGCTACGTCAGCCAGGGCCACTACGACAACACCATCTTTCATCGAATCATCCCCGGCTTCATGGTGCAAGGCGGTGGCATGGAGCCTGGAATGAAAGAGAAGCGCGGCGACAAACCGATCGACAACGAAGCCAACAACGGTTTGAAGAACCTCAATTACACGGTAGCGATGGCGCGCACCAGCGACCCCCATTCAGCCACTGCACAGTTCTTCATCAATGTTGCCGACAACGGCTTCCTCAATCACACGGGCATTTCTGCGCAGGGCTGGGGCTACGCTGTGTTTGGCAAGGTGGTCGCCGGGACCGATGTGGTCGACCAGATCAAGACTGTCAAGACCGCCAGACGCGGCTATCACGACGATGTACCGGTGGACGACGTGATCCTGGAGAAGGCTGTAGCTCTTTGACATGAGCGTTCTGGCGTCACCAGTTCTGCTGCAGGTGCCAGCACACTGGCAGCGTCTGGATTTCATCGCCGATTTGCATCTGCAACCCGGCGATGAAGCCACCTTCAGGGTCTGGCGCGACTTCATGCAGCAGACGCAGGCCGACGCTGTGTTTATTCTGGGCGATCTGTTTGAAGTGTGGGTCGGTGACGATGCCATCCATGCGGCCAGCCATGGCGATGACTTTGCGGCGCGCTGTGCGCAGGTGCTGGCCGCTGCGGCGCAGCGTCTGGCCATTTTTTTCATGCATGGAAACCGGGATTTTCTGATCGGAACGGCCTTTGCCGCAGCCTGCAACATGCAACTGCTGGATGATCCAACAGTGCTCGAATTTGCCGGCGAACGCTGGCTGCTGTCGCACGGTGACGCCTTGTGTCTGCAAGACAGCGACTACATGCAGTTTCGCTCGCTGGTCCGAAGCAAGCAGTGGCGGCAAACTTTTCTGGATCAGCCGCTTGCCAAGCGCCAGGAGATAGGACGCCAGATGCGCTCACAAAGTGAGGCGCACAAGAGAAAAGGCATGGCCAAGGGTGACATGCTGGTTGACCTGGACAGTCAGGCCACGTGCGAGTGCCTGCAGGCCAGCGCAGCCAGCACCCTGATCCACGGGCACACGCACAAGCCCGGCGAGCATGACCTGGGCCAGGGTCTGCGCCGCATCGTGCTGAGCGACTGGGATGCCAGCGCCAGTCCACCGCGCGCTTCGATCTTGCGCCTGAGTGCAACGCAGTCACGGGACGCGCCAGCGCTGGCTAGCCTTGCCCGTCTGCCCGCGACCCTGGCATAGGATCTATCAAACCTGATGTCTAAACCCCGATTTCGTCAATCTGGGCCGGGTTCAGAAATTGCTCGGCATAGCGCCGGTAAACGCCCTTTTGCACAAAAATGTCAAACAGGTCTGGATCAATGTGACCATTGGCCTTGAACTTGTTCATGGTTTCCACCGCCTGTGACAGCTTCATGCCAGACTTGTAGGGCCGGTCGGTCGCCGTCAGCGCCTCAAAGATGTCGGCAATTCCCATGACACGCGCCTGTACCGACATCTGGTCGCGCGAAAGACCTTTGGGATAACCCTTGCCGTCGACACGCTCATGGTGACCGCCAGCGTATTCGGGCACGTTCCTCAGATACTTGGGCCAGGGTAGCTGGTCGAGCATCCTGATGGTCGTCACGATATGCTGGTTGATGGTCTTGCGCTCAGCTGCGGTCAGGGTGCCAGCCCGAATCGACAGATTTTCCAACTCGTCAGCAGTCAGAAATGGGGCTTCTACCCCATCGACGTTGCACCAGACATGCTGGCTGGCAATCGCACGAACACGCTGGAGCGCCGCGTCGCTCATGGCCTCTCCGCCGATGTTGGTGACGCGCAGGAACTCCCGGTCGGCGTCCAGTGCCGCCACGGCTGACCGAGCACTGGCCGCAATTTCAGCCTCGGCCTGAGGATCAGCACACGCGCGCAGCGCCAGTTGCTGTCGCAGGGCACGCAATTCGGCATCACGTTTGAGTACCTCAAAACGGGTGTCGATCAGATCGACACGGTCAAACAGAGTTTGCAGTTTGGTGGCTTTGTCGACCACGTGAACCGGTGTGGCAATCTTGCCGCAATCATGCAACAGACCGGCAATCTTGAGTTCGTAGCGGTCCCTGTCATCCATTCTGAACCCGGCCAGCGGCCCCTCAACCGTTTCAGCGACGGCCTCGGCCAGCATCATGGTCAGGGCCGGTACCCGTTGGCAATGTCCGCCGGTATAGGGTGATTTTTCGTCAATCGCCAAGTTGATCACATTGATGAAAGATTCAAACAGTTCTTCGAGCTGCGTCATGAGCAGCCGGTTACTCAAGGCAATGGCTGCTTGCGAGGCCAGAGACTCAGCCAGACTCTGATCGGCCGATGAAAACGCCACCACCTCTTTGCTGCCGGGCGCCTGCGCGTTGATCAATTGCAGGACGCCGATCACTTCGCCCTCGTGATCCTTCATGGGAACGGCGAGGAAGGACTTCGAGCGATAGCCGGTTCGCTCATCAAAGCGACGCGTACCAGAAAAATCGAAATTCGGCTCGCTGTAGGCATCGGCGATATTGACCGTCTGCACCCGAATGGCTGCATAACCTGCCACCAGTGAGTCATTGGGAGCACCCGCCCCGTCGTACAGGGGTAGATCCGGAAAACTGATGGCACTGCCCGAAGTGCCCCCCATCGCGATATTCAGTGAGTCGGTGCGCAACATCTCAAAGCGCAGACTCTGACCGTTCTCGGTCATCCGGTAGAGCGTTCCGCCATCGGCGTTGGTAATCGTCTTGGCCGCGATCAGAATGTACTCAAGGAGTCGCGTGATGTCGCGCTCCCTGGAAAGCGCCGCTCCAATGTCGTTGAGTTGTTCCAGGCGCTTGATCAAGTCGTCGGCAGAATCCACTGGCAAACCTCCCTTAGGTTCATGAATAGCTGTCTGCAGGCCCAGCCCGCTCCAATCGCGACGCCGTCAGCCACTAATTGGGCTTTAACAGCACCTTGAGTACATTTTGCAGGCGTCGCGCCTGAACCGTATCGTACACGCTGGCAAGCACCCGGGCCGCATCCTGTCCCCAGGTCTGTGCCGGCGCCGGATCGTGACGTTTGGTCAGCAGTTGCAACTGCAACGCACGCCTGGCATCCAGGTGCTCCGCGGGTGTTGGCAACTCGCTGGCCATCTCCAGGCGCAGCAGGGCTACCGCGTCATGGTTGCCCGGTGCCTGGGTGATCGCCTTCAGCCAGCCCGCGCGGGTAGCAGGTGCAACGCGACTGCCCAGTTCCTGTGCCGACGGCAACAGGGTGGCATCGCGCTGTTCCCAAGCGGCCAGGACATGGGTCAGCGCCTCACCGTGCGCCTGGGCTGCGAGCTTTCGCAAGGCTAACTGAGCGTGTTCCACGGCGTCTCGCTGTGCCCTAAAAGCCGTGTCTCCCAGCCGTGGTGCGTCCTGCCAAACTGGCGCCGAGCCAACGCGCTCATCGCGGCCTGCCCTGTTGGGTCCACGTTCGTCCGCGCGCGCCGACGGCCGGTCGTCGCGGGGGACCCGTGGCTTGTCTCTGGCGCCGTCCTTGCGCTCACCAAATTTGCCGCCACGCCCCGGCGCGGCGGGTTCGGTCTTCTTCATGCCCGGGCGATCATCGCCACGCACGGCGCGCACCGGCTTGGCAGCCGGCTTCGATACCTGCTCCGGCGCTACAGGAGCGTCTGAAAGCGAAGCCACCGGCTCGGCGGGCTCTGTCACCCCCGTGCCGTGTATCCCGTCGCTGGGCGCCTCGGATGTTGCCATGGCAGCGACTGCCGTGTTGACCTCGGTGACTGCGACCTGCACCGCCGCCTGCGCTTGCGCCTGACCGCGCAGCGCCGCATCCAGTGCATTCATGGCACTGCGGATGCCATTGGCATCGCCTGCCAGATTTGCCGCTTCCAGTGCCCGCGCCGCCTCAAGCACGACGCGATCACGCTCACCCAAAGCGGTATCTGCCTGCTGACGCTGCGCCGTCTTGCGCGTGAAGGCTTCGTCAATCGGCTGGCGAAACGCCTCCCACAATTTTTGTTCCTGACGCCGATCCATCGGCACCCGATGCGCTTCGGCTTGCCAGCGCTGCTGCAAAGCACGCACGGCATCGATGCGGAGTTCGCCGGCACTACCCAGGGCCCTGGCTTCTTCGATCATGAGTTGGCGCGCCGCCAGACTGTTGACCTGCAGCGCCTCCAGTGGCGCCGCTGCACCATCAATGGCAGCCTTCCACAGCGGCTGCAACTCGGCAAAAATCTTTTCGCCGACGTGTCCACCGTCACGCCAGCGCTCACCAAACTGGTGCAGGATGCGGTTGAAGCCTTTCCAGTCTTCGTCCAGCGCGGTTCGGTTGGCGCCAGCCCACGTGTTGACCTCTTCAATCAGCGCCAGGCGTTGTGCCCGGTGTTCGGCTGACTGTGCTTTGACTTTTTCAAGCCAGGCTTCAACAACCTTGTGCGCTTCATTGCAGGCGTCATCGAAACGTTTCCACAGACCGTGGTTCGGCGCGCCTCCCTGATCCGTCTGCTTCCACTGCTCACGCAGGGCGCGCAAGGTCTCCTGCATCTTGCGCCCACCGATGGCCTGGCCCTCCGGTCGCTTGAGCAATGCCTCGGCCTTTTGCACCAGTTCTTCGCGCAACTGATCGGCACGCCAGCGCTGCCAGCCTTCGAGTTCTCCGGCCGCGGCCAGCGCAGCGTGCGCCTGATTCTCCAACTTGTCGTCAATGATCCGTCCGTACTCCTTCAGGGCATGGCGCAGGGCTGCTGCCGCGCCTGCACTGGCTTTGCCGTGTCCCTGAGATATTTCCTGTTCAAGCTTGGCCAGCGTCTCCGCCACCGCTGCCACGGCCTGCGCCTTGACTTCAGGGTCAATCACAGCGCGCTTGGGCCGCGGCGCTGCCTCAACCAGCATACCTCGGGCGGCGCGAAGTTCTTCAGCCCAGACCGGCACCGGCGGCAAGGCGGCAGCGGGATCGACCGCAGCAGCGCAGGCTTGCGCCAGCGCATCCTTGAAAGCCTCCCAAACCACCAGTAGTTGACCGCGCGAGGCATCCAGCAAAGGCGGAAACTTGACATCAACGCTGGCCCAGTTTGCGTCACCTAACAGGCCAGCAGCCTGTGCTTGCCAATGTTCCACATCAGCCTGCAGAGCCTCCAGCAGCACCTGGGCGTCGCGCCACGACTTGGTGGACAGCACCTCGATGCGTTGTGCCAGCAGCACTGCTGCCTCTCGCTGCACCTGGACTCGATGCTGCAAGTCCTCAATCACCTTCACCCGGTCACTGAGTTCCGTCTTGAGTGTGGCCAACGGTTCCTTGCTCAGGGGCGCGCCGGCCTTGGCGGCGTCGCGCTGCCAGGCCATGGCGTCGGCAATGTTAAGTTTGGGCAGGGCCAGCAGGATTCTGGCTTTGTCGCCCCACTCCAAGGCAATCGATTCCTGACCCTTGCTGCGCTTGATCTCGTCGAGGCGCTCACGCAAAAGCTTGGCTGCTCCTTTGTCTTTACCGCTGAGTTCCTTGAAAACCGCCTGCATCTGTTCGACGCCAGGTGAACTGGTCAACCACTCGCGAATGCGCGCCGTACGCTCGCTCGAAGTTGGAGCGGAAAACGCCCCGCCTGTCACCAGGTCAAGGGGATGAGGTTCGTGCGACTTGGCCGGAAATTTTGTCTCTTCGGTGGCTGGGGCAGATTTTTGATTGGCAGGAAAAGGGAACATGAGTAGCACGAGCAAAGAAGGAAACCCCAGCCAGAGTGCTGACAAGGTAGGAGCCGCTATTTTCGCCCGAATTGCACTGACACGGCAACAAAAAAGACGAAAGCCCGGTCGGATGGCACAAAGCCAAGTCGCCGGGCTTGACAGCTGACACGAGGTCCATGCTGTCAGGGCTTGCACAAAGGGAGGGTAAAGTCCCCAGGTGCTGGGCAGCAAAAGATTGCCACCACATGTTGCCGGGGCCGCTTTATCGCAGCTACCTGACGGTAGGGACTGGCTACTGCCGGCGAGTTTCCCATCAATTGACGGGCAAGCACAGTCTAGAACAGTGCTGGACCTAGACCAACTTTTGTTTAGGGATAAGGAATCGGTTTCATATGGTTGACTCGATATATAATGTCAACCTAGAATCCGCCTACCCTTGAATAATCAGGGATTACCCGAACCCGCTGCCGAACCCGGCAAATTCAATCTTCTGCAGGACTTCTTTTCTGAGTGCAGATTGTTGATAGCGTACCAACCCAAACGAGGTGCCGCGTGTGTTGCCGCCCCAGCAGTGCATCACAGCAGCCCGCGCGAACGAAGGAAGAGCTATGACAGCGTCGAAAAAATTCACCCAGGGCCTGCGAACTTTCGCCAGTGATGTCGCCCAGGGCTTCTTTGAAATTACGCACAACGGTTTTGCCTTGATCGGACTGGCCGTCATCTTTGCGGTGATTGCCTTGTCAGTGCGGCCGGAGCTGCGCCAGGTCGGTGAAATCGAACTGTTCAGTTGGCTGAAAACCCGCCAGATCGCCCTGACCGGCTGGTCCAGCGAGATCGATGCCAGTGATCGTGCGACCGCCATCAACCCGCAGGATTTGCCCAGACAACAAGCGGCGGTGGCCTACTGGCTGAGCAAGAAGTACCGGGTCGCTCCGGAGCCAATAAGTGCTCTGGTGACCGAAGCATATGAAATCAGCCTGCACACCAAGTTGGATCCGACCCTGATTCTCGCGGTGATGGCGGTCGAGTCGGGCTTTAATCCTTTTGCCCAAAGCCCGGTCGGCGCACAGGGACTGATGCAGGTGATGACCCAGGTCCACAGTGACAAATATGAGAGTTTTGGCGGCAAATTTGCGGCCTTCGACCCGCTGAGCAACTTGCGGGTCGGCGCCCGCGTATTGCAGGAATGCATCAGCCGCGCCGGTTCACTTGAGGGTGGTCTTCGCTCGTATGTCGGGGCCTCCAACATTGACGACGACAACGGGTACACCGGCAAAGTCATGGCCGAGCATGCCCGACTGCAACTGGTAGCCCAGGGAAGAAACGTGCCGCTCACTCCTGCCTCACCCCAGCCAGCCAATGCGCCCTTGCCTGTGCCGACCAAGGCAGACCACAGCGTTGAAAAGCTTGCCCTTCTATCTCCTTCCTGAACCAACATGTACGACCGCCAATTTCTCATTGAACAAACCGATCCTGAAATATTCGCCGCCATCCAGGCCGAAAATGCCCGCCAGGAACAACACATCGAGCTGATCGCCAGCGAGAACTACGCCTCGCCAGCGGTCATGGCCGCGCAGGGAACTCAACTCACCAACAAGTACGCCGAAGGTTACCCCGGCAAACGCTACTACGGTGGCTGCGAATTTGTCGACATGGCCGAGCAGTTGGCACTTGATCGCGTCAAGCAGATTTTTGGTGCGGATTGCGCCAACGTGCAGCCGCACTGCGGTGCCTCGGCCAACGAAGCGGTTTTTTTGGCTTTTCTGAAGCCCGGCGACACCATCATGGGCATGTCGCTTGCCGAGGGCGGCCACCTGACCCACGGCATGGCACTGAACATGAGCGGCAAATGGTTTAACGTTGTCAGCTATGGTCTGAACGACAAGGAAGAGATTGACTACGAGGCGATGGAGCGCAAGGCCCACGAGTCAAAGCCCAAACTCATCATCGCCGGAGCCTCGGCCTACAGCCTGCGCATTGACTTTGAACGCTTTGCCCGGGTTGCCAGGGACGTCGGCGCGATCTTCATGGTCGACATGGCGCACTATGCAGGATTGATTGCCGCCGGCCTCTACCCCAACCCGGTGCCACATGCCGATGTCGTGACTTCGACGACACACAAGAGTCTGCGCGGACCGCGTGGCGGCATCATCCTGATGAAATCGCAGCATGAGAAGGCGATCAACAGCGCCATCTTTCCGGGCTTGCAGGGTGGTCCGCTGATGCACGTGATTGCGGCCAAGGCAGTGGCCTTCAAGGAAGCACTGGCGCCCGAATTCAAGGTCTACCAGCAACAGGTGTTAAAAAACGCGCAGATCGTTGCAGAAACCCTGACCGAGCGCGGTCTGCGCATCGTCAGTGGCCGCACCGAAAGCCACGTGATGCTGGTTGACCTGCGCGCCAAGG
>Ga0194060_10001468_pt1 | contig 16861 bp, 10 predicted proteins | sample SepL225m_MetaG_FD_163427 | JGI IMG/M metagenome (GOLD analysis project Ga0194060, IMG submission 163427) | Anoxic zone freshwater microbial communities from boreal shield lake in IISD Experimental Lakes Area, Ontario, Canada - Sep2016-L222-5m | ecosystem: Environmental > Aquatic > Freshwater >...
GCCACATACGGCGCGACAGCTGCGTCGAAATAATTCGTTGTTGAGACATGACGCAATATCACCTCACATCGATTGTTTCCACGATGTTCTCAATAAACGCAAACAGTTCTAAATATTTCTATTCGTAGCAGTCGGCTGTCCGACGGAAATACTCGCTGCTGAAAAAGTCACCTTCGGATACTCCCTCATCACATACTCGGCATCCCATTGCGATTGAAACAGAACGGCGGGACGCGCATCTTGGTCGAGCACAACTTTTGTAGTCGACGGCAGTCGCATTTTTCGTAACTGCTCAGGATCAACGTTTACCCATCTGGCGAGTGTATACGGTAACCAATCGACCTGAGTGGTCGTGTTGTACTCACTTTCGAGTCGAAAACGTACGACGTCAAACTGCAACTCGCCAACCGCCGCGAGAATCGGTTCATGGCTTACGGCAAATGGGTCGTTAAATAAAGCAATTGCCCCTTCCTCAAGCAACTGCTCGAGACCGCGTTGAAATTGCTTGCGACGGTCAGTGTCACGGCATCGTAAAACTGCAAAATGTTCAGGTGAGAATTTAGGCAAGGGCTCAAAGTGAATGGGCGGTCCTTCGCAGATGGTGTCGCCAAGCCGAAACTCACCGGGATTTACCAAACCAATAATGTCACCCGGAAACGCCTCATCCATAGTTTCCCGACTTTGTCCGAAGACACGATGCGCACGCCGCAATCGAAGTTTTTTACCGGTCCGAGAGTGTACGACTTCCATGTCACGAAAAAATCGGCCCGAGCAGATACGAACAAAAGCAATACGGTCTCTGTGTCGAGGATCGAGATTCGCTTGAATTTTGAACACGAACCCTGCGAATTCCTTGCGGGTTGCGCGAATCGGCCCAACGTCGCTTTCTCGTGGTCGTGGTGACGGACAAAGAGAAAGGAACCCTCGCAGAAACGGCTCGAGACCATAATTTGTGAGCGCACTACCAAAAAATACAGGCGACAGATCGCCCGACAGAAATCGTTCTCGATCAAAAGGCAGGCCGGCGTGTGCCAACAGATTCACTTCATCAACAGCATGCGCCGCAGTTGCATTCATCTGTGAAAGCGTTTCAAGATCGAGCGAACGGTATCCAATACGTCGCTGAGAATCTCGATCCTCAAAAAGCTGCGCCGTTTGGGTATTGATATCAATCACCCCAGTAAATTCGTGCCCTGTGCCGACAGGCCAGTTCATTGGAACGGCATCAATTCGAAATTTGGATTCTATTTCGGAGAGAATTTCTAGCGGTTTGTGGCCGGGGCGATCGACTTTATTCACAAAAGTAATGACGGGAATGCGTCGCAGTGCGCAGACCCGAAAAAGTTTTTCCGTCTGAGTTTCAATCCCTTTTGCAAGATCAATGACCATCACAGCACAGTCTGCCGCCATCAGCGTTCGGTATGTATCTTCGCTGAAGTCGTGATGTCCGGGCGTGTCGAGCAGATTGACCTGATGCCCTTCAAACTCGAAGGTAAGAACCGTGGAACTGATCGAAATACCACGTTGCTTCTCTAATTCCATCCAGTCCGATGTCGCGGTACGTTGAGTTTTTCTACCGCGAACTGCCCCCGCCACTTCAATACAACCGCCGTACAAAAGAAGTTTTTCAGTGAGCGTAGTTTTGCCTGCGTCAGGATGCGAAATGATTGCAAACGTCCGACGTTTCGAAACTTCGTGTTCATTATTGTTATGTGCGTCGCACATGAGTCTGCCGAAAAAAGTGAGAGTTCAAACGCATCCGCGACGAAGCGACGTCATGAATACAACACTCTATGCCAATGCGCAGGCGGTGCATTAATTGGCGAATGTCAAATTGAAAAGTTGTTGTCGTAGCGCCTTGCAAACATAGCCGCTGACAGACCATACGACAACCCATCGCACACTTCGCGTAGAGACGCAATGACGTTGTCTGATTGTTCGTACAATTCATACACAGGGTTTGTGTGCGGTTGCGAAGTAGATTGTACGTGGGCAGAGATCTGTTGTAGGATAGTGGACTCTTAGCTTCCTTAGACAGTTCTGACTATTTATCAATCCTTCAGCAATCTCTCTCATGTGATTCATCACTGTTTCGAGGTGAATTTTCATGGCACGCTTTTTTGCATACAAGCGACTTCTGATCGTTGGTTTGGCGATGGTTGTTTCGCTTTTCACAAGCCACATCTTGCTGCGAGGCAGCGACACCGACCAAGTGAGTTTTATCAACGACGTGGTTCCAGTGCTTACAAAAGCTGGCTGCAATACAGGTGCCTGCCATGCCAAGGCCGTCACGGGACAAAATGGCTTTCAGTTATCATTGTTTGGCTTTCAGCCAGATGAGGATTACGAGCATCTCACCAAAGAGGCTCGTGGCCGACGCCTTTCACTCGCTTCAGCGGAAAAAAGTCTTTTGCTTTTGAAGGCTTCTGCCGACGTGCCGCACGGTGGCGGCCTGCGACTTAAATCCGATTCACAGGGGTACGAACTTGTACGTCGTTGGATTGAACAGGGGGCAGGCTACACGCGCGAGGCCGAATTACAGATCGTCGCGTTTGAAGTTCAACCGCAACAGGTTACTGCTGCCATGGGGAGCCAAAAGCAACTCAAGGCCTTGGCCCACTATTCAGATGCCAGTATTCGCGATGTCACCAGCCTCGCGGTGTATGAATCTAATGACAAAGCCCGAGTTATCGTCGACGAACAGGGAGCGGTCACCATTTCTGATATTCCAGGTCGAGCAGCGATCATGGTTCGCTATCAAGCACATGTCGCGGTTTCAAACTTTGCTATTCCGCTCAGCGAGGCAGCGATCGTCGTACCGCAACCCAAAACATTTGTCGATCGTTTCGTTTTTGAAAATCTTCAGGAGATTGGTGTAGCTCCATCTCCTGAATGTGACGACGCAACATTTCTTCGCCGGGCATCACTCGACATCACAGGCTGCATGCCATCTGTCGAACAGGCAAAAGAGTTTCTCTCAAATACAAATACCGACAAGCGAGATCGGTACATCGATTCGCTCCTACAAAGCTCCGAGTATGCGGATTACTTTGCCAACAAATGGACTGCGCTTCTCAAAAATCGTCGAGACGATGCGAGCGACATTGTCTCTAATTTTGCTTTTCATGCTTGGGTTCGCGATAGTCTTCTTGCCAACAAACGATACGACCAACTCGTCCGCGAGTTGCTCGGTGCAACTGGCACCGTTATCGGAAATCCTCCTGTCGCGTGGTACAAGCGTGTCAAAGAACCGAAGGAGCAACTCGAGGATGTTGCGCAGTTGTTTCTTGGGGTGCGTATGCAGTGTGCGCAGTGCCATCACCATCCCTTTGAACGCTGGAGTCAGGACGATTATTACGCGTTGTCTGCCTTTTTTAGCCAGGTCGGACGAAAACCTTCTGCAACACGAGGCGAGGATCTTATTTTTCACAAGCGTGGTATCGCAGGAGCACGCAATCCAAAAACATCAATTACTCTGAAGCCCGCAGCTCTTGGCGATGCGATGGAAGACATTCCCGCAGACGACGATCCTCGACTGCGTCTTGTGGATTGGATGAGCGATACTAAAAACCCTTTTTTTGCCAAAGCGGTTGTCAACCGTTATTGGAAACATTTCCTTGGCCGTGGACTCATCGAGCCCGAGGATGACATTCGTGATACCAATCCTCCAACAAATCCGAGATTACTCGCGGCGTTGGAAGCTCATTTTATTTCCAGCGGTTTTGATCTAAAGGATCTCGTTCGAACGATTACCCGATCACAGACCTATCAGTTTAGTTTTAGAGCCGACGATCGAAATCGTTCAGACACACAAAATTTTTCACGTTTTTATCCCAAACGTCTTCCGGCAGAAGTTCTGCTCGATGCCATTGACCAACTCACAGGTGCTACTACCACTTTTAATAATCTACCTGCCGGCACTCGTGCGATCGCTCTCCCTGATAACAGCTACAATAATTCATCACCGTTTTTAAAAGTGTTTGGACGACCTGAAAGCGCAAGTGTGTGTGAATGTGAACGAACTCAATCATCAAGCCTCTCGCAAAGTCTTCACCTGATCAATGCGGCAGACATTCGGGCAAAGTTATCGACTCCAAAAGGCCGCGCTGATCGATTTGCTACAGAGAATAAGCCGCCACTTGAAAACACGCGTGAACTTTATCTTGCCGCTTTTTCGAGAGAGCCAACATCCGCTGAAGTGCTCTTTTCGCAGACCTATCTTGCAGAGCCGAGGATTGACTCTGAAGGAAAGCCCTTGGACGTTACACGAGCACTTCAGGAGAACTACGAAGATCTTTTGTGGGCGGTCATAAATACGAAGGAATTTCTTTTCAACCACTAGTGTTCTTGAAATTGAAGGAAAGTATGAAACTTTTTCGGGTTTCGATTTCTGCGGTTTTTATTGCGTTCGGATCCGCTTCTGCGTACGGGCAGTCGGTTTGTCTTCCGTTGCCGCGTTTGTTGACAACCATGCCGATGGGTGGCCGAGTTGGCACACAGGTAGAAATTGCTGTGACATCAGAGTTCACGGACGATTCCAGCGAAATTCATTTTTCACATTCTGGATTGACTGCCATTCCTCGGATTGATGGCACTGGACTGCAAGAGACCGATACATTTCTGGTCACCATCGCAGCGGATGTTCCACCCGGACTCTATGAAGCAAGGATGATGACCCGGCTCGGTATTTCCTCGTCGCGAATATTTTCCGTTGGCGTGCTTACCGAAGTGGTTCGAAAAAATCCAAATCTATCTCCTGCCACTGCTATGCCGCTGGAACTGAACAGCGTCTGCAATGCAACAACCACTCCACTTGCAGTTGATTTCTACACATTTGAAGCCCGCAAGGGGCAACGAATCGTCTGTCAGTGCGCTGCTGGTGGAATTGATTCAAAGCTCAAACCCGTGCTCATACTGGCCGATAGCGCAGGTCGCGAGCTTTTTGTGGAGCGCCGCGGTGGAATGCTCGATTTTGTGGCCCCCAGCGACGGAACCTACTCTCTCAAACTGCACGATCTTTTATTTCAGGGTGGTCCCGCGTATTTCTACCGGTTGGTTCTCGAGGATTTGCTTCCGGAAGTTGTTGCTCAGAAACATCCCTCAACGCTTGCGGTAAACGCGTTTTCATGGCCACCGATGAATCTACCCGCAGATTCTGCAATCAAGGAGATTGAGCCGAATACACTCCATTCGCAGGCGCAGAAAATTTCACTTCCGTGCGATCTTGCGGGAAATTTTTTCCCTGCTGCTGACGTCGACACGTTCGAATTTACAGCCATGCAAGGGGATGTCTGGTGGGTGGAAGTGGCATCTGAGCGACTTGGTGTTCCCACCGATCCATCGATTCTGGTTCAGAAAATAACTGGAGAGGCCGATACCGAACAGCGATCCGATGTTGCTGAATTCTCAGATATTCCCAGTCCTTTGAAGCCTTCGAGCAATGGGTATTCCTACGATGGGCCGCCCTACGAAGCTGGATCAGCAGATATTCTTGGAAAACTGGAAATAAAGGAGACTGGCACCTATCGCCTACAGCTGCGCGATCTGTTTGGTGGCACACGAAGTGAATTTCGTAATATCTATCGACTGATCATTCGCAAAGCGTCCCCCGACTTTGCGGTCGTGGCCTGGTCGCTCCATATGGAGCTGCGAAATGGAGATCGCAGCGCTCTTTCGAAGCCAATTGCTTTGCGTGGTGGCTCGACAGTAGCCATTGAAGTTGTCGCCATCAGAAGAGATGGCTTTGACGGTGAAATCCAACTGGTTCTCGATGGTCTTCCCGAAGGAGTCATCGCCAGCGGTCTTACAATTCCAAAGAATATGTCGCGGGGCATCATGCTTGTGACCGCCAAAGAGAATGCGCCTCGTTCGCTTCACAATGCTTCGTTTACTGGACGTGCAACGCTCGACGGCGTGACGTTCTCTCGGCCATGTCGTTTGGCATCGATGGCGTGGCCAGTGAGAGACGCCTCACAAGAAATCCCAAGTCCTCGCCTGCTTGTCGATGTGCCTGTGTCAGTCAGCGGAGTAGAACTCGCACCGCTGAGTCTTGCTGCAAGTAAGTCAGACATTGTCGAATGTACGGCAGGAGAAAAACTTACAATTCCTCTTACTCTCACACGCCGTGGTGAGTTTTCTGGAACGATCATGCAACTCAAGACGCTTGGAAATGGATTTGAACAATCACCCGGCTTTGATGTGCCTCTCACGAGTGACACCTGCCAGGCGGTGATTGATCTTGAAAAAATGAAGACCTCTCCCGGCGATTACACGATCGCCTTTTATGGAACCGCAGTCTCAAAATATCAGTACAACCCTACTTTCGTATCCGCGACTGAAAAAGAGCGACTGAAGGCTCAGGACGAAGCCACAACGAGAGCAGTCGAGGCAAAAGACCTTATTGAAAAAGCCTCCGCAGCATCGGCCCAAACAAAAGAAATCGCCCAGAAGGCTGCGGAATCGGCCGCGGCGCGGGAAAAACTGGCCTCCGCCGCTCTTGCCAAGGCAGTTCAACGAGCAAAAAAGGCGTCCGAACAGGCTCAGCCGAGTGATATTGCCGATATTATTGTGTCGCAGCCCATTGTGATTCGTGTTTTGCCTGCCCTGATAGCTCCTGAGAAAAAACCATGAGCCATGCTAAAAACAAAAAGTCGATCGCTGATTCTTCTGCCACATGCACTGGCCCTACGCCTCGGCGTGACTTCCTTCGATTCGGGTTGGCTGGCTTCACGAGCTTGAGCCTTCCGGGAATGTTGCGCCTGCGTGCTGAAAGTCCGCTGGCGACCTCAGAACAGCGCACTGAAAAAACAGCTGTGATTATGGTTTGGCTGCCGGGCGGTTGCTCTCATCTGGACACCTATGATCCGAAGCCCGATATCGGCAGTGAATATCGTGGTCCATTTGCTTCGATTGCCACAAACGTTCCGGGCGTGCACGTCACCGAACTCCTCCCGCGACAGGCTGCGATTGCCGAAAAGTTCACAATCTTGCGATCGATGCAACAAGGCGCGGGTGGGCATCCTGCTGGTTCCATGCAGATGCTTTCGGGTGATTCTGATTCTAGGGATAAACCCAAGCCACGCCTTCCAGACTGGATGACCGTGACCAACTACCTGAGATCAAAAGAGGGGCCCAGAACCAATCCACTGCCGATGTACGTCGGAGTCAATCCTCCCACTGAATACAATGGGCCGGCCTATCTCGGCGATGCCTATCAGCCATTTTCCGTGATGGGAGATCCAAACCTACCAACGTTCTCCGTGCCGAATATTGGGCTCACAAATCCCGGAGAAATCAAACGACTCGACCGACGAGTCGCGCTACGAAAACAGTTTGACACGCTTGAACGTGCTTTTGACCAGCGTGCTGAACTTGAAGCGATCGATCAATTCGAAATGCAAGCAATGACGTTGTTGACCAATCCGCAGACAAAAATAGCGTTTGAACTTTCTCGCGAAGATGATCAGACTCGTGATCGTTACGGCCGCAACGCATGGGGGCAACAACTTCTTATGGCGCGCCGATTGGTCGAGTCGGGCGTTGAGGTGGTCACGACGAGTCTTCATGGCCCTCTGTGTGGTCGCGTTGGAAACTGGGACGATCATGCCGTAAACCATCATGTGTTTGATGCTTTGCGATTTCGCGCGGGTGCATACGACCAGGCTGTTTCAGCTCTCATCGAAGATCTCTATGCACGCGGACTCGATAAGCGAGTGCTGCTCGTCGTAACGGGTGAGTTTGGTCGCACTCCAAAAATCGAATATTCACCGAGTACGGGTGCCGGCGACGCCAGCGCACCTGCAGGTACAAAACAACCAGGCCGCGATCATTGGCCCAGAGCCTATTCAAACATCTGGGCGGGAGGAGGCATTGAGACAGGTCGAATCATTGGTGCGACGGATAAACGCGGCGAGGATGTGAGCGATCGTCGATGCGGTGCGGGTGACTTTCTCGCAACGATCTACCATCACTTGGGAATCGATTCTTCAAAGATCACGATCAATGATTTGAACGGTCGGCCAACTCCTCTTGTCGATCATGGCAAGCCGATTGTTGAACTGCTCGGGTAAGAACTCACTGCTCACAACGGTTTGGCGAGTCCCGCGTATATCCGTTGTCCGCTCTTGACTGTGCCCTTATTACTCTGGTGAATACTTTTTTTAAAGAAGTGCCTCACCGCTCGTATATTTCCGAAGCGCATCCGGATTCAAAACAATCCCAAGTCCTGGTGCGTCGGGTATTTTCAACATTCCATCGGAGTCCAACTGCCAACCATCGACCGTAATATCGTCAATGAATGGTGACCCGGCAATATATTCGACAAGATCCGTGTCGGGAAACGCCGACGCAAGATGAAGATCGGCTGCGAGTCCGACCGCAGTGTTCCAACCATGTGGAATAAATTTTACACCGTATTCCCTGGCCATCCCGGCAATCGCTCGCTCCTCGCTGATGCCACCTACTTTCGTGACATCAGGCTGCACAATATCGAATGCTCGTGCTGTGAGCCACGGAATAAACTCTTGCCTGCGAGTGAAAACCTCGCCGCCGGCAATCGGCACTGGTGAATGTTCTCGCAACAAAACGTAATCCTGCAACTGATCAGGTTGAAGCGGTTCTTCAAACCAACAGACGTCGTAGTCGGCAAGCATAGTGGCGGTATTGAGTGCCCACTTGTAGCCGTTTTTCCAGTAGGCATCACTACCACCGGCATCGACCATCAATCGAGCGTCGACCCCAATTGCCTCTCTTGCAGCTCGCACAATGGCTTCATCCGTTTTTTTGTCTGAGCGACCAAAAGGACCCCACCCGATTTTAAACGCGCGAAAGCCTTGTGATTGTACCTGGAGCAACCGATCCCGCAGACGGGAGGGTTCGTCCATTAACAACGAAGCATACGGGCATACCCGATCTCGATACCGTCCGCCGAGAAGTCGTCCTACAGGCTGCCCCGTCGCCTGCCCCAAAATGTCCCACAGGGCAATATCGATTCCACTGATGGTATGCGTCAGTGCGCCGCCACGACCGAGCCAAAATGTATTCTGATGAAGTTTTTCACTGACACGCTGTCCTTCAAGGGGGTTTTCTCCGCGATAAAGCGGTTCGAGGACCGCAAGCGATGCCCGCACGAGTGCGTCGTTTGTAAACACGCTTCCGATTCCGGTGAGTCCTTCATCGGTATGAACCGCAATGAGCGTGTGAACGCAGTCGTCAGGGCGGAGTTCATTGCTCCATCCACCCTCGGGGGTCGCGCCGCGCAGACCGGCAGAGCGTATTTCACGAATTTTCATGAGTGTCACGTCCGTTTAAAAAGTGTTGCCGTTGGTGCAAAGAAAACGTTGTCATCAAGAGGAAACATGGGGCGCGGACATCGCGTGTGCCCGAGTGTTTTTAGGTTGGCGCTCGACGATCCCGGCGCATCGACGTTGAGCATCATAGAACACCACTGGGCATACATGTGAGGCTGGCAGTGTGGTGACTTTACAACTACGGCATCAAAGTGTTGTGGATTTTGTCCGTGTGCAAAAAAGAAGGATCGATCGTAAAGACTCACTGCGCGACTGCTGACAACGAATGTTACGTTGCCCGCCTGCAGTACAGCCGTTGGCCCAGCAGCCCATTGTTCTCCAAAAGATTCGCTGCGAAATGCTCCGTCTGATAAAAGCCGCACGCGTGCGGTTACCGGCATCGGCTCGAATCGCCTTTGATCCAGCAAACCACCCAATGTTGTTTCAATTGTGCTTCCTATTCCACAGGCAAAGGCCATCTGCACGGCTGCCGGGTCAACAATCGGTACGAGAATTCGACCTCGATATTCATGCTGCAAAAGTGTTTTCACGACTGCGTTGCTATCGCCCGATGCACCAGAACTTGTTGCATCCGCAGCGTCGATGATCGCAATTGTGCCTCCTGTGTGTGACTTTACGCAGGCCACCATTTCTGAGAGGCTTTTCAGATGAACGGTCATCGCTTCGTGATGGGTCCAGAACGTTTTCGCCAATATCATTGCTTCACGTTCGGCAGTCGCTGGATCGTTGTCAGTAACGACAAAGCTGTAGGTCTGCAACGATGGAACATCTGTAAACGGGTTTCCGATAAAAAATCCTGCGGATAGACCAGGCGAACTGTTTTCTATCTCCTTGGCCTGTGCGATGCATTTCCCAAAAAGTCCGGTTGACGTGATCAGTTCATCCCCCCGAACAAGGGCAGGAATCGCAACACGTGCCGTCACAGGACGAACTTCCTTTGCAATAATTCTGAGTAAGAGCTTCGCTGCACGCTGACCCGTTTCAAAAAAATCGACGTGTGGGTAGGTATGGTATGCCACAATTGCGTCGCTGTGCTTTACCATCCGCTCGGTAAGAATTCCGTGCAGGTCCAGAGACGTCACAACTGGGATCGATTCGCCAAGAATTTTCCGTACCTGGGAGAGCAGCCAGCCCTCCGGGTCGAGTTCGTTCTGTGCTGCCATCGCGCCATGCATACAGAAGTAGACGCCGTCAACCGGTGGGGCCGCCGTAATCGCAGCAACACACTCTGATGCAATTCGATCCCATCCTGCTGCGGAAAGCGTGCCACCAGACGTGATAAAACATGCTCCATAAGCCGGCACCATCTCCACATCTTGCGTCGCATCAAACACGCTGATTGCACCACCAATTTCGCCATGCACCGTGCGATGGTAGTCGAGCAGATCGTCTCCCCATCGCACAGAAAAATCATCGTACACGCTTTGATGTGGGTTAAATGTTGAGACCTCCTGCATACATTGCGCAATAAGAATGCGTGGCATGGCACAGTCCTCTGTGGATACATCGAGCGTAAACGTTTGTGACGCAAATCTTTCGAACAACAAAGAGCGTCTAGATCGCTCTTTTATCCAATCACACGATGAATGATGGCGCAATCATTCTTGAACTTTTGCACGATCTGTATCAAACAGTCTCCCCAAACCAGCCAATAGCAACAGACCTGCCACGACAAATCCGCACGCCGTAAACCCCATAAGCCGATCGATTCCCAGCGATTGTTTCCAGAGTCCTCCAAAAAGCATTGCAAACCCTGACACCATTCCTCCGCAGAGGTTCAGTACTCCAACGGCGCTTGCTCGTGATGAGGTGGCAACGACTTCGAAGGCCGCTGGGAAAATATTCCCCATAAAAAGTCCACTCATAAGACCAAAAGCGCCAGCGGCAATGCGCGTCGCCGTGAGAGTATCGCTATTGCCAATCAGATACAGACACGGTGCGCACAAGAGAAGGCTTCCAACCATCAGCCAGTGCCTCGCGGCTTTGGTGCGTCGGTACAATGCATCTGAGAGAACGCCGCCGCCAAGCAGCCCAACGAGCGTCATTCCTTGCAAATAGACTGTTGCATTGAATGCCGCAGTGGATTGATTCAGCAAAAACTTGTCGTGTAAAAACGTTGGTAACCATCCATAAAGCAGCCACAGTCCAAACACGAAAACAGGAAATACCAGACATAACAGTAAAAATGATGGCACTCGGTAGAGCGATCGACTCGGCGTTCTCGCGTCGAACTGTGATGCGTTGAGCGGGGGGGTCTCCGAGACACCCTTGAGAAAAAGAAAATAGGGAATTGCATAGACAATTCCAACTGCGCCGAGAGCGAAGAAGGCGATCCGCCACTCGCCTCGATCAGCCATCCAACCGCCAAACCAGCTACCGACAACGGTGCCGACGATCTGTGCGGTGGTGAGTGTTGCAATTGCGCGCGAGCGTGCGTGTGCTGGATGGGCGTTGGCCGTAAGTGCGATCGCCGTCGGCATGAAAAGCGATTCTGATACTCCCATCAACGCCCGCAGCGAGAGAAGCATTGTCGCAGAAGTGGAAAAACCTGTAGCAATCGTAACAAGGCTCCAAATGATAAGACTCCAGACAACCATCAATCTCTTTGAAAAGCGATCTCCGAGATATCCTGCGAGTGGGCAACCGATCGCATACACCCAGAGAAAGATAGCGCCTATGAGTCCAAGTTGTCGATCGCTCATACCCAGATCAGACGTGAGCGAGGGAAACATCGCGAACACCGCTTGGCGATCGCAGTAGTTCAGGAAATAAGCACACCACATAAACGCCACGAGCAGTCCGGCGCTACGAGTGTCATACTGCTCGGCTTTGTTATTCACTCGAGCAGCACCTCATCCATACTTACTTGTTGCGCAATAACCGCAACGCAATCTCCCTGCTGCGTAAGGCATGGAGCCCGCATCGTGATCAGAAATCCTGACGACTGCGCGCACACAGATTCGGGTGTTCGATCAGGGCGTTCCAATTGATGAATGAAACCCACGGTCTGTCCTCGCGTGACCATCTCACCGAGATCGACCGTAACCTCGAAAATGCCAGACTCCGGTGCCAAAAGATAGTTCTCTCGCGACAGCGCCTGCGTAAGCACTACCGGAGGCAGGCCGAGGGATTCGCGGGTTTTTTCGCGTCCTTTCAGAAGCCCCACATGCACAAGAACATTTCGAAGACCACTTTGAGTGATGCGATGCACCGTTGCGGGAATGCACTCGCCGCCACCCATTTCAGTGGTGATGACAACTTTTCCCTGATTCTCAGCCTCTACCGGAAGCAGGCCTGAACCGGCGATATCTGTGTACAGAAATGAAAAATCTGAATTCCACGCCAGCATTGCAGCGAGCATTTTTTTTCGCTGATTCATATCCGCAACAAGGTGCATATGAGAACAGGGCACAAATTCCATGCTGCGACCGCCCGAGTGAATGTCGACGACAACGTCACACAGTGGAAAAAGCACGGTTGTAAGAAAGTGCGCGATCTGGCTCGTTACGCTTCCCTCAGCCGATCCGGGAAAAGCGCGATTCATATTCATGCCGTCGATCGGAGACAATCTCGTCGAAGCTCTGGCAGCTGGCAGGTTGAGTGAAGGAATCAGAATTAATCGTCCGCTGATCTGCTCTGGCAGAATTTCGCGAGCGAGTTTCATGATTGCAATTTGCCCTTGATATTCATCCCCGTGGTTTCCACCGAGGAGAAGCACTGTCGGACCGTAGTCAGATTCTTTTCCCTGACGATTGATGAGAACGGTGATGGGCACCATCACGTTTGCCCATCCGGCAAGGTTATGCGAATGGGGTATCTGTAGAAAACCCTGTTGCTTCCCCTGTTTTTCAAAGTCAATCGATGTGTAAAGCATGATGTGCTCGCTATGCCGCATTCATTCTGAATTATTCATTGTGTGTGTCTTTTGTCTCGACTGGCTTTCTACCAAATTCACAAAGTTTCGCGGATGACTTGTTTTACAAGTGCATCAACGTGCGTTGTGATTCGTTCTTCAATATCACCTGCCCAGCGAAATGCAGGTCGGCCATATTCGAATAGGTTGGGACCACCTTCGTATCCGCCCTCCAGCCAGACTCTTCTCGACGGGATATAGGCGATCATGTCGTCACTATATCCGCAGACCCACGTGCCAGGGCCATACTGCTTTTTAAATTGCAACGCATAGTCGACCACTGTTTCGGCACCCATGCCGATAACGAGCATTTCCTCACCAAGCCGCCAGGCATGCAGCGGATAGGGGTACGAGGACGAAAACTGCTCTCCAGCGTCCAACGCTTCAATCATTCGAGCAGCCCACCTCGCACGTACTGCGTTTGAATCCTTCAATGCAGCGTGAAGATCTCCTCGGTCTACCGTTTTCTCATATGGCAGTTCGATGAATTCAAATGCCGTCTGGAGGTTTGGTGACACTTCTCGCAATGGCAAGAGAATTGCTTTTTCAACAGCTTTGGCAAGCATCGTGCCATAGGTTTGACACAGTTCTACGCTGCGCCGCGGAAGTGGATTCTGATCACCGCCGCAGGTATTCACGAAAAGTGCCGTTGCATTTGGATGATTTTCTTCCACTTGAAGCTGTGCAAAACCCGGATAGTCACCGCACCATGTTGTGAAGTTAAGCGTCGTCGGATGACAGGCATACCCGAAGAGCACTGCATAAAGCTCACCGTCAGACCGCCTGACGGTCATCACGGGCACCGCATGATCAACCGGGCCAACAAAAGGTTTTCCTGCCGCAAGCATCGCCGGAACATCCGCTTCAGGATTATTCCGCCGATTGACAGCAAATGTTGTTTGTCCCTCGCCGATCGCAAGAGTTGCCGGTTCGAGTGCCGCAAGTGAATCTTTTATCATCGAGACCATTTCCTCGACCATTGTCGCGGTATAGTCCTTGACGAGTTCAACCTGCTCGGCGTCTACCGGATAGTAGTCAACAAGATCGTCGCCAAGCCTCGGTCCACAGTGGTTATGTGAAAAAGTGAGCATCACTTGATCACGCTGAAGTCCACACTGCTGTCGAAGTTGTTCAAAGACCAGATCACTCATGCTCTTTGGAATGCCCTGAAAATCACTGGTAACAAGAATCACTTGCCGACCTTTTGCATCTTCAAGGGCAAGAGCTTTCATCCAGAGATCGCGAAGTTTTCCAACGGGCGAACGCTTTGAACCATATCCAGCGAGCCACACAGGATTGTGAGGCGTAATGACTCGCTTCGCAGTTCCAGCTTTCCACGAGGAATTCTCAATCGCCGCAGCGTTGTGCGCAAAGACACCAAAAGAGAAAATCACTCCTGCGCAGTAAACCATCAACTGTTTTGTCAATCGCATAGCTCTCCTATAAACTCTCTCCGTTTGCAGACCTTAGACCTCGGCACGTTGTTCCCTCTTCGACCAGCAGTGACGACGACAACCGCTGGACTTTTCGCTTTGTCCATCGACACGATCGACACGATCGACACATATCTCACACAAAAAACTCTTGGTGTATTCATCCGCTAGACTCCATGCTTCTCTCAAGCAGTTTTGAGAGGATTGAGAATTCTCTTTTTAAGGAAAACCATGCTTGTCGAACGGGTGAAATATATTGTGTGGGCAGCTAATATGAATCGTGCGGTGCTTTTTTACAGAGATCTTTTTGATGGCACAGTACTCAAACAAAACGACGTCCTCAGCGAAGTTTCGATTTGTGGTGCAGTGATTGGTATCCATGGCGGGGGCGAAGGAAAACAGACATGGACGGGCTTAAGCTTTCAGGTACAGGATGTTCTACAGGGAGCAAAAGAAGTCGTCGCTGCTGGAGGCCGAGTGAGTCGCGAGCCACAAGAGGAAGCGGGCGAACCACCCCATCTTGCTATGTGCATTGATCCTGAAGGGAATGAGTTCATGTTATCGCGAAAGCGATAAGTAAAAAGCAATGCGAACTCTCGTGATTGATCTATGGGAGAGAGTGTAGCCTCTTCGGAGATGTCCGAGGCGTGAGACGAAATGAATCCGCGTTACAACAGTTGAAATTCTACTCCTCATCGCTCGCGATGAGATTGGAGAACGAATGAAAGGCAGGTGTCTCACACAGTTCTTCGATAGACTTTTTTGCGGGTACTTATAGATTCTTATCCTAAACAGCATCCGAATTTTGTAGCCAATGTAAATCAACGACGTCTCTGAGGCACTCTCTGTTTATCCGCACAACTCTCATGACACATTTTTATTCGACTGTTGACCCCATTGCACAACGAGCGCTTGCGATCAATCTTGATCAAAGACTGTATGGAACCTTTGCCGAAATTGGCGCAGGCCAGGAAGTGGCCCGCTGGTTTTTTAGCGTTGGAGGCGCAGCAGGCACGGTCGCCAAGACGATTTCAGCCTATGACATGACTGTCAGCGATTCGATCTATGGCAAAGCAGTTCGATATGTGTCGCTCGAACGTCTTCGTGAAATGCTCGATCACGAGTATGCCCTATTGATTGAACGGCTTCACGCCGCGCGTGGTGACAAAACATGTTTTTTCGCATTTGCCAATACGGCTGCAGCGCAGTCGCATTCTGGCACATCCGATTGCCATGCATGGCTTGGAATTCGTTTTCAAACAGTGCCCCATGCGCCGCCAAGCGAAGTGATTCTTCATACTCGACTGCTCGATCCAACTGCTGCGCTACAACAGGAAGCGATCGGTCGTTTGGGAGTCAATCTCTGTCATGCGGCGTTCTATGAGGGTTACTCTCCCTCTGCACTGACAAAAACTCTTCTTGATGATATTGGACGACACCGATTGGAAATTGACTGGGTAAAGTTTTCTGGTCCCGCTTTTGAGACTGATGGAAAAAGTACTGTCGATCACCGTCTACTGTCACTTGACTTGGTGCGACTGGGATTTACGCCGGCAGTGCTCTTTGGAACAGACGGCTCCCCGCTGCTTGCATCCGATGCGATTCGAAAACAATCGGTGCTCGTCGAACGAGGACGCTTTGCCCCGGTCACGCGACTCAATTTAGAGATGATGACGGCGGCGAGAATAGCTTTTACACGCGATCTTTTACATCACACTGCGTCAGACTCTACGCGCGAACCAAAAACATCCTGTGGCACCCTCTACGAAGTCATGGAAATCACACTTCGTAATCTGCGAGATCATGGAGTTGTAGAGAATGCTGACTTTCTTTCCCGAGTCGATCTTTTGAGCGCCGTTGGAAAAATGGTGCTCATTTCTGATCTGGGTCCATTTTATAAATTGGCCGAATATCTTTCGCAGCGATCCGTTGAAAGAGTTGGAATTGTCTTGGGAGTACCACTTCTCAAAGAAATTATGCTCGAACATCACTACAGCGATCTGGCAGGTGGTATTCTCGAAGCATTTGGCCGGCTTTTTACGCGTGGAGTCACACTCTATGTTCAACCCACCCGAGACCCGGTGTCTGGAACCATTGTGACTGCCGAAACTCTCTCGATTGAGCCGCACTTGACGAATTTACTTGAGCATCTCCTCGCCAACAAACACATTGCTTCGCTTGACTATGACCCCTCCACACTCCACACC
>Ga0194060_10001470_pt1 | contig 16833 bp, 22 predicted proteins | sample SepL225m_MetaG_FD_163427 | JGI IMG/M metagenome (GOLD analysis project Ga0194060, IMG submission 163427) | Anoxic zone freshwater microbial communities from boreal shield lake in IISD Experimental Lakes Area, Ontario, Canada - Sep2016-L222-5m | ecosystem: Environmental > Aquatic > Freshwater >...
GCATAATGCGGGGGCGGTTATTGCCAGGGATCAGATTTTGGACAGCCGCTCGATCGGCAGCGGAGGCTGGTTGCAACAGCGAGATATCCCTCAGAAGAATGACCTTACGGGCACCGTCCGCACAGGCAATATCCGCAAGGGCATCGCACACGGGTACTACCCCAAGAGCACCCTTGATGGCGGCGCCTTCAGTTCTGGTCATCAAAGGAAGCAGGAATTTCAGGAAGCCGAATTTTTCAGCAATCTGACGAGCCAGTGAAGAATCCATATCATACAGGTACGGAATACCATAGCGACGCTTAATGAGCATGGCCATATAGACCGATTCCTCTACGGCGTGGACGAGATCATAGCGAGTGTTCCTTGCCATTTTGAGGGCCGTCGGGAGCATGACAAGATCGCATAGGATTTTCTTTATGGATGGTCCGGGTGGCACGTTTTTCGCGAATGGGGGGCGGGAGATGCGATGGAGTGTAACGCCGGAGTGGCTCACGTCCGTTCCTTCGTGGTAGGTTAGAACGTCAACCTTGTGGCCCTGGCTTGATAATGCTTGCAGCAACAAGTTAACAGCAATGGGGGTGCCGCGTTCCTGATAGAAAGGGTGGGGGGCCAGGAAAAGGATATTCATACAATAAATAGTCTCATTCGTAAGCTGCTCAGTTGTGCGCGCGGTATGTAACCAAATATCATGAAGCGGTACAATCCCAAGAAATTTTCAAATGAGGAAAACGGAAAATTTGACAGAATGAACAAAATTTACAAAATTAATAGTTTAGGACAGACATTTCTAATCATGGAGGAGTTATCCGCCATAATAGCATGTGATTCATCTAGTGTTTTTTCGAGAAACGGGAGATTATTATGATGCGTAAAGTGTTTACCGGCCACGGGGAGCGTAATGAATTAGGCCGGGCCTTAATGCTGGGGATGAACTTTGCGGTCGGAATGGCTGTTTTTTCTTTTCTTGGCTATTACATTGATAGAAAACGTGGTGATGGCGCCCTTTTCTTTACGGTGTGCGGAGTTTTGCTGGGATTGGCTTATGGCGCCTATGAGGTCTGGATTGTGATCCGAATGCTAAATGAGCAGGTGCGAAAAGCTACCACACCTACCCCCGAAGATAAACAGGAAGGGGATGATATTTGAGATTGTTTCCCCTAAAGGAATGGCTGATTTCACAGCTATGGCTTATGGGTATTGGCTTGTCCCTCTTAGTGGCTTTTTTGTTGGTATCACTGGTTATTCCTTCACCCTGCTGGTGGGCTGTCAGTGCCGGATGGATCCTTGTGATACTGAATAGTTTATTATCCAGGATGATTCATGATCGAGCTACTGGAGTATCGAGGGCGGCTTTTGTCAGATGGGGTATTGTCGCCAACGCAATCAGAATGTTGACCTTGGTGGTAATCTTTGCTTACATGACCCTCAGTTTTCAAATTGAGCGAGGCAGTTTTCTGATTGCAGGTCTTTCTGCTTTCTTTGTAATGATGCCTGTTGAAGTGCTGCAATTGTTTGTTTCTCAAAATAAGGCGGTAGAAAAGTTTGAGTGCGGACGTGATGCAAAGTAATTCAATGGATGCCGTGAATCTGGTTCAGGCGAAAAGTGAGGCGGTCCAAGCCTACATGATGCATCATGTGATGGACTCTCCTACCTGGGCTTGGTTGCCCAGTTTTCATATGACTGTGCCATTTGGCCTTAAGGTACATGCCGTCATGATGCTTGCCGTGGCGTTGTTGCTCATTGTGGTGCTGGGACGGCTTGGCCGCCGGAAACAGGCGGTACCTACCGGTTTGCTGAATGCCGTTGAATTCTTTGCCAAGTATATCCGCGATGAAATGGTGGTTCCTTTCCTTGGTGAGAAGGACGGGCACAAGATGGCTCCGATGTTCTGCACGTTGTTCTTTTTTATTCTGATCATGAATTTGGCCGGGCTGATCCCCTGTTTGTACACCGCTACCTCAAACCTTGGAGTTACCGCTGCTTTGGCATCGATTACGCTGGGGTTCATGATTTTCGGAGCGATGTACCGGAACGGGGTGGTTGCGTTCTTCAAGGGTTTTGCACCGCCCGGAATTCCCGGGCCGATGCTGATCATGATTGTTCCGATTGAGATTATCAGCATGTTCATACGAGCCATGGCCCTGGCCATTCGTTTGTTTGCCAACATGCTGGCAGGGCACCTGGTTATATACTCCCTGTTAGGCATGATCGTGATGTTCGGCTTTTATGCCGCACCCGCACTGTTGGGGGCGTTGGGAATTTACCTTTTGGAAGTGTTTGTGTCGTTCTTACAGGCGTATATTTTTACATTACTTTCCGCGATATTTATCGGGGAACGGTATCATCCGGCCCATTAATGAAATGAGCCGGGAGTGTGATGAAAAAGGTTTGTGTAAAGTGTGTTGGACTGAGTTTGTAGAAAGGAAAACGGTATGTTAACTGGGTCAGTAGCAGGAATTGGAGCGGGTTTGGTTGCCATTGGAGCGGGTTTGGGTATTGGCTGGGTGGGGGCCTCGGCGGTGGGCGCCATTGCGCGGCAACCGGAAATGACAGCCAAAATTCAGGTGACGATGTTGATCGTCGCGGCATTGGTTGAAGGTACGGCTCTGTTTTGCGCCGTCATCTGTTTGCTGGGAAAGTAAACCGGCATGGAAGAAGCCGTTCAAATTCAGGCCGGGACGGAAACCCCGGCAACCGGTGCCCATGAAGCCTCCACGAATGTTATGAAAGTGGAGCCTATCATGGTCGGGCTGACATGGATCACCTTCGCCTTGTTGACGTTGGTGCTCTACAAGGTCGCCTGGAAGCCGATTCTTAAAGTTCTGGATATGCGGGAGAAATCCATCCGTGATGCGCTGACTCAAGCTGAGGCGGCGCGTGTCGGGGCGGAAGCAACCGTAGCCAAGAATCGCGAAATGCTTCAGGCTGCCGAGAAAGAGTCGCAGCGTCTGGTGGCGGAGGCACGCGTTGCGGCCCAGGAGTCCGCCAGGCTTATTCGCGAACAGGCGGAACAAAAGACCAAGACGCTGGTTGAAGAGGCTGGACGCGAGATTGCGGCGGCCACGGATCAGGCGCGAATTGCCTTGCGCCGGGAAGCCACGGAAATTTCTATTTCCCTGGCAGGCAAAATTCTTGGGGCTAACATGGACACCGAACGCAATCGGGTGTTGGTCAATGACCTGTCCAAGGAGATTCAGCACCTATGAAGCTGCGCTCCAGAGCGGCTCACCGGTATGCGCAGGCATTGCATGATCTCGCGACAGGCGAGGACGTGCTTGAGGCTGTGGGGGGCGACCTGGCCAGGATTCAAGCAGATTTTTCCGGATCAAGTGATCTGCGCGGTTTCATTGGTAATTACCGGTATGCTTCCGCAAGGCGGCTGCAGACTTTGGAAACCCTTTTTGCGGCACGGGTTCACCCTCTCGTCTGGCGGTTTATCCGTTTTTTAGAATCCAAGCGTCGGCTGGGAATTTTCGCTGAAATCTGCACGGATTTTAAGGGGCTGGAAGAAAAACGTCAGGGGATTTTGAGGGGGCATTTGACATCGGCCTTCGCCATGTCCTCTGACGACGTGAAGAATATTGCACTGCAGGCGGGAGGCCGCATCAGGAAACAGTTGATTTTGGAGACTGAAGTGAAGCCCGAGCTGCTTGGTGGATGCCGGTTGCAAGTGGGTGATACGGTGTATGATTTCAGCCTGGCGGCGCGATTGCGTATGATCAGGCAAACGATGATGGCCGGATAACGGCAAGGTGGAAGTATGGCTGTTGATTTAAGACCTGAAGAAATTGCGTCTATTCTAAGAAAACAGATCTCGGAGTTTGATCTAAAGGTAGACGTTTCCGAAATCGGAACAGTGCTAAGTGTGGGTGATGGGATTGCCCATGTGGACGGCTTGACTGGCGTGATGGCCGGGGAGTTGGTCGAGTTCCGCGAGGGGCTTACCGGTCTGGTCCTCAATCTTGAAGAGGATAATGTTGGTATCGCCATTTTCGGTGAAGATCGCGAAATCAAGGAAGGTGACTCCGTTCGCCGTACCGGCAAAATCGCCTCTGTTCCCGTGGGTGAGGCTGTCGCGGGGCGAGTGGTGGATGCGTTGGGGCGTCCGATTGATGGCGGGCCTCCGATCAAGACTACGGAAATGCGCAAGATCGAGGTCAAGGCGCCGGGCATTATCGACCGGGCCGACGTCCGCGAGCCGCTCCAAACCGGTATCAAGGTGATTGATGCGTTAACCCCCATCGGGCGTGGTCAGCGTGAATTGATTATCGGTGACCGCAAGACCGGCAAAACTTCTCTCGCCATCGATACGATCATTAACCAGCGCGGTGAAAACGTGATGTGCTTCTATGTCGCCATCGGGCAGAAGCGTTCGACCGTGGTGCAGGTTTGCGAAAAATTAAAGAAGTTCGGAGCGATGGAATATACCACCGTAATTGCGGCGACAGCATCCGACCCCGCGCCCATGCAGTATCTTGCTGGTTATACGGGCTGCGCCATGGCGGAGTACTTCCGGGATAGCGGACGGCATGCACTGATCATTTTTGATGATTTGACCAAGCAGGCGCAGGCATATCGTCAGTTATCACTGCTTCTGCGGCGCCCCCCCGGACGCGAGGCGTATCCTGGTGATATTTTCTATCTGCACAGCCGGTTATTGGAGCGGGCGGCCAAATTGAGCCCGGAGAAGGGTGGAGGAAGCCTGACGGCCTTGCCGATTGTGGAGACTCAGGCGAGCGATGTTTCAGCCTATATCCCAACGAATGTGATTTCCATTACGGACGGGCAGATTTTCCTGGAAACGGATGCATTTAATGCCGGGCAGCGGCCGGCCATAAACCCCGGTATTTCGGTTTCGCGAGTTGGCGGTGATGCGCAGTTGAAGGCCATGAAGCAGACTGCAGGATCCCTCCGACTGGAACTGGCGCAATACCGTGAATTGGCTGGTTTCTCGCAATTCGCGTCAGATCTGGATGCCGCGACGAGGAAGCAGCTTGATCGTGGCCGACGGCTCATGGAACTCATGAAGCAAAATGTCCACGCCACGATCCCGGTGGCCAAGCAGGTCGCGGTGATTTATGCCGGCACACAAGGGTATCTCGACTCTATACCCGTGGGTAAGATCAGGACATTCGAGGCCGAGTTATATGATGCGTTGGATCGCTCGCCCTGCGAATATTTGACGTTGTTTGCAAAGGCCAGGGCGATGACGCCTGAGGTCAAGGCTGCGCTGGAGTCTGTGCTGAAACGTTTGTCTGTGAAGACGGCTTGATCGGGGACGCCATCGCATGCCGACACTTAAAGAGTTTAATGTCAAGCTGACCCGTCTCCGAAGCACCCGGAAAATGACCAAAACCATGAAACTGGTTTCGGTCAACAAGCTTCGTCGTGCACAGGACGCCGAGAAGCGGGTCAGCCTGATCGCCGGCAGGATGTTTGGGATTTTGGGGCGGATGGGACCTTGTGTCGTCGACGGTGAACATACACTGGTGATTCCCCGTAAGTCAGTGAAGAAGGTCCTGGTGTTGCTGATTACATCCGATCGCGGTTTGTGCGGAGGGTTTAATAACAACCTGATCAAGACGCTCAACCCCTGGATTAAACAACAGGAGGAATCGGGGCGTTCGGTATTGGTTAGTTTTTGCGGACGGCGCGGCTATGCTTCACTCAAGAATCGTTCCACGGTGGAGCGCTATTATGAAGATGTGATGGTGAAACCGGATTTTTCACACGCCCATCGCATCGCACGCGAATTGCAGGCCGCCTTTGTCCGCGGACGTGTGGATGAGGTGTATCTGGCGTATAATGCCATTCAGGGAACGATGTCGCATCAACCGGTTATTGAAAAAATAATGCCCATGGATCCGGCGGCATTGACGTTGGGGGCCGGTGATTCCAAATCCGGTTGCTGGATGCTGGAGCCGAGTTCGGAGGCGGTGCTCAATGCGCTGCTCCCGCGCATGATCAGTTTGAGCGTTTATATCGCGATGCTCAGCAGTTCGGCGGGGGAACACAGCGCCCGCATGAAGGCGATGGAGCAGGCAAGCTCGAATGCCGACAACTTGATCCGTCTGATTACGCTGCAGCGGAATCGGGCGCGGCAGGCGGCTATTACAACAGAATTGACTGAGATTGTGGCTGGCGCTGAAGCGCTGAAATAGAGAGAGTCTAAAGAGGGATTTATGAGCATGGAAAAAACAGCAGTTAACGGTAAGGTGGCTCAGGTGCTTGGCCCGGTGGTTGATGTGGAATTTCCTGAAAATCAGTTGCCGTTTATTTTGACGGCGTTGCAGGTGACGAATCCGTTTATTGATGACCAGGAATGGAATCTGACGCTGGAAGTGTCGCAACATCTTGGCAATAACCTTGTTCGCGCGATCGCCATGGATGCGACAGACGGGTTGGTGCGTGGTGCGGTCGTCCGGAACACCGGCGATCGAATTACCGTTCCCGTGGGACCGGGTACCCTGGGCCGGGTTATGAATCTGTTAGGCGACCCCATTGATTCGGCTGGTCCCATCGAGTGCGAGAAACGTATGCCCATTCATCGTCTGGCTCCACTTTTTGCGGAGCAAGATACGAAAGACAGCATTCTGGTGACCGGGATCAAGGTGATTGACTTGCTTGCGCCCTACAAAAAGGGCGGGAAAATCGGTTTGTTCGGGGGGGCCGGCGTAGGCAAGACGGTCCTGATTCAGGAATTGATTCGCAATATCGCCACGGAACATGGCGGTTATTCCGTATTTGCAGGGGTAGGGGAACGCACGCGTGAGGGAACCCAGCTGTACCGTGAAATGCGGGAATCTGGCGTTATCAAAAAGACTGCCATGGTCTTCGGGCAGATGAATGAGCCGCCCGGTGCCAGGGCCAGGGTCGCGCTTTCGGCTTTGACCGTTGCTGAATATTTCAGAGATGAGTTGCGACAGGATGTGCTGCTCTTTATTGATAATATTTTCCGTTTCACCCAGGCGGGGTCCGAAGTGTCGGCTTTGTTGGGGCGTATTCCTTCAGCTGTAGGGTATCAGCCGACCCTGGGAACGGATATGGGGACATTGCAGGAACGAATCACCTCGACCAAGAATGGCTCCATTACTTCCATTCAGGCGGTCTATGTGCCGGCTGATGACTATACGGATCCGGCTCCGGCGACGACGTTTGCGCATTTGGATGCAACAACGGAATTGTCCCGCGCCATTTCAGAGCTTGGAATTTATCCGGCCGTAGACCCGCTGGCCTCATCTTCCTCTGTTCTGTCACCGGAAATTGTCGGGGAAGAACATTATCAGGTGGCGCGTGGCGTGCAGGAAATCCTGCAGCGTTATAAAGAGCTGCAGGATATCATTGCCATTTTGGGCATGGATGAACTTTCCGAGGATGACCGTCTTACGGTGGAGCGCGCCCGTAAAGTTCAGAAGTTTCTGTCGCAACCGTTCTTTGTGGCCGAGCAATTTACAGGCATGGCGGGCGCCTATGTCCAGATTGCCGATACGGTCAGATCGTTCAAGGAAATCCTTGAGGGCAAGCACGACAAGATTCCTGAGCAGGCGTTTTATATGGTAGGACGCATTGAAGACGTTCTGGCGAAAGCGCAAAAACTTGCGGGAGGCAACGCGTGACGTTTAATGTCCTGATTTCTACGCCAGACAAGATTTTTTACAATGGCCCGGCAGATAGCATTGTCTGTCCGGAGCCGGAAGGTTACTTTGGGGTTTTGGCACGCCACGCCCCCATGGTAGCGGCGATAGGAACCGGAATTATTAAGGTGAGTCTGGCGGCGGAGATCAAGTTTATCGTTGTGGATGGAGGGGTCGCGGAAGTGACTCCGGAATCTACTGTTATTCTCGCTGATTTTGCAGTGATTGCTGCGGATCCCGCCGATGCTGAGGAAAAGTTGGAGGAGATCATCGCTCGTCGGGTGGCGCCTGTGTTTTTGCATTGATATATATAAGGGGAATTTTCACATGAATGTAAGCAGTAATAAAATTGAGACCCTGGCATTGCATGCAGGGCAGGAACCTGATTCAGCAACCTTGTCACGAGCGGTTCCCATTTATCGGACCAGTTCGTATGTGTTTAAAAATGCTGAACATGCGGCCAATCTTTTCAGCCTTAAAGAACTGGGGAATATCTACACCCGATTGATGAACCCTACGCAGGATGTGCTTGAAAAGCGGGTGGCGGCTCTGGAGGGTGGTGTCGCGGCCCTGGCGGTCGCCTCAGGCACAAGCGCCATCTTTTACGCGATCATCAATATTTGTCAGGCGGGTGATGAGTTTGTTTCCGCCAAGAATCTGTACGGTGGCACCTATACTCAGTTTAATGATATTCTGCCTCATTTTGGCATCAAGTGTTCTTTTGTTGATTCGCGCAACCCAGCTAATTTTGCCAAGGCGATTACTCCGAAAACCAAATTGGTTTATGTGGAGACCATCGGCAACCCTGCCCTGGATGTGGTCGACATCCCTGCGGTGGCAAAGATTGCGCACGAAAACGGATTACCGCTGGTCGTCGACAGCACTTTCAGCACTCCCTATCACCAGCTCCCGATTGAGCAGGGGGCGGATATCGTTGTGCATTCGCTGACGAAATGGATGGGCGGCCATGGTGCCGGAATTGGTGGTATTGTGGTGGATTCGGGAAAATTCAACTGGAAAAGTGAGAAGTTCCCCTTGTTTTCCAAGCCGGAACCGAGCTATCACAACCTGCGTTTTGCCTATGATCTAGGTCCGCTGGAGCCGCTGGCGTTCATTCTCCGGATGCGGTTGGTGCCGTTGCGGAATCTTGGCGCCTGTATTGCTCCTGACAATGCCTGGTTGTTTTTGCAGGGACTTGAAACCCTTCCGCTCCGGATGGAACGTCATAGCCAGAACGCCATGGCAGTGGTGAAACACCTTCAGAAACACCCATTGGTGTCGTGGGTCAGGTATCCGGGCCTTGAAAGTGATCCGACTTATCCGGTTGCCAAAAGAATGCTGAAGAATGGATTCGGCGGCATGGTGATTTTCGGGATCAAAGGCGGCGCCGCTGCGGGGGGCAAATTCATCGACAGCCTGAAGCTGTTCTCGTTGCTGGCCAATGTGGGGGATGCCAAGAGCCTCGCCATTCATCCGGCCACTACCACCCATTCGCAGCTCACCGAGGCACAACAAATTGAATGTGGCATTGCGCCTGAACTTGTCCGGCTTTCGGTCGGAATCGAACATATTGATGACATTGTGGCGGATCTGGACCAGGCACTCAAAGCGTCCGCAGGTTAATACCGAAAGGTTAAGTTCGGATAATGGCTAAGCAAAAAATTGTTGAGGCATTGAAGACTGGTCGGATTCTGTTGTCTGACGGGGCCTGGGGGACATTTCTGCAGAAAAAGGGAATGCAGCCTGGTGAATGCCCCGAGTTATGGTGCATCACGCACAGAGATGCGGTTCTAGACATTGCCAAAGGATATGTTGCAGCCGGTTCGGATATGATTGAAACGGATAGCTTTGGTGGCACCCGGTGCAAACTTGAGCATTTTGGCCTGGCAGCCCGTACTGCGGAGTTGAATCAAGCGGCGGCGTCCATTTCACGGGAAGCCGCAGGACCTGACAAGTGGGTGATTGCCTCGGTGGGGCCCACCGGGATGATGACGGCGATGGGCGATGTGACGGAAGCCGATTTCTATGCCTTTTTCAAGGAGCAGGTCATGGCTTTGGAGTCCGGGGGGGCCGATGCGATCTGCATTGAGACCATGAGTGCTCTGGATGAGTCCCTGGCGGCCATCCGGGCGGCACGCGAAAATACAAGCTGTGAAGTTATCTGTACGCTTACCTATGAGCGGACGCAGCAAGGAACGTATCGGACGATGATGGGAGTTTCGCCGACCGAGGCGGCGCTGGCGACGGTGGCGGCAGGGGCCCACATCATTGGCACCAACTGCGGCAATGGGATGGATCGGATGATTGATATCGTCAAGGAACTCAAAAATGCAGCTCCGGCAACCCCTATAATGGTGCAGGCAAATGCAGGGTTACCGAAGAATGTGAATGGGGTTGATGTGTTTCCTGAATCACCTGCAGAGATGGCCGGACGTGTCGCGGATTTAGTGGCGGCGGGCGCGGTCATTATCGGTGGCTGCTGCGGGACCACCCCGGCTCATATTACCGCCATGAAGCAGGCGATAATCAACCTGAAGGCGTAAACGCCCAACACGTGGATACACACTCACAGCGTCCGAGACTTGGGGTTCTGGGGGGAACCTTCAATCCTGTCCATTTGGGACATCTGATCATGGCCAAGGATGCCGTCGAGCATTTTGACCTGTCGAAAGTATTGTTTATGCCCTGTGCTCAACCGCCGCATAAACTCCCATCTGTGTTGGCCCCAGCGCACCATCGTCTCGCCATGCTGGAGGCGGCGATTGAAGGGGATCTGAATTTTGAAGTTTCCGATATCGAAATTCAGCGCGGCGGCGTGTCCTATACCATTGACACCATGCGGGCCTTGGCGGAGGAAAACCCGGGGGTGGAATTATGTTTCATTATCGGCTCTGATTCACTTAGCGAATTGCATCTTTGGAAAGATATCGCCCTTTTGCTGAAACTTTGCCGCATTGTGACGATTGTCAGGCCTGGTACTGATCTTGTCGCCTTGCGCAAATTGGATTTGAAGCTTCCCGCTCCATGGCAGGAACGGCTGCTGGCGGATGCCAGGGGGGGGCACCTGATAGACATTTCTTCAACCGACATCCGATACCGGGTAGCCGAGGGAATGTGTATTCGTTATCTTGTGTCTCCCGCCGTAGATATGTATATTACCGAGCATTCCCTATACAGGAGATGAGTGGAAAGATGGAATCACTAGAGTTAATGCGTTGTGCGAGAGAAGCTTTGTTGTCAAAAAAGGCCGCCAATATCACAGTTTTTGATGTGCGCCACACATCTCCTGTGACCGATTATTACATGATTGCGTCCGGGGCAACCGCCGCCCAGTTAAAAGCCATGGCCAACGCCCTGAGCACCAGCCTTAAGATGACAGGTTTCAAGATCCGCATTAGCGGTGTGCCAGATGATGGGTGGGTTGTGGTGGACTTATTTGATGTGGTTATCCACATCTTTCAAACTGAGGTCCGGGAATATTATTCCATAGAAGAGTTGTGGGCTGATAGTCCTCGGGTAGAGTAGGGGTGTCCATTTTCTCGCCGGGCCATTCAACGGCCATATCCTGGAGTCGCAAGAGTTCATTGGCCAGAACGGTTAACTCCGTTTCATCCCCTTCCATCGTCAACTGGATGGCCTCGTTTCCCGTGATGAGGGCTATCAATGGAATGATTTCGGTTGCCAGTGAAACTTGACCGGAGGTGTCATGTGCAATGGAGCGGGGCATGATCGAGAACCGCAGGGTGGTAAGGCACAAGGCCAAACTGGCGGCGGCGGCAAGTGCGACCGGCCAGGGATGAGCCCATATCCACGGTTTAGGTGCATGCTGGCGTTTGGCTGCCTTCCGGATGACTGTGAGTGTGTGCCGCGATGGCCCGGGATACCTGCTGGCCTCGGCCATAAATGTTTTGTGCAGGGAAACCAAATCGCCCTTGAGCTCGCGACAGGCCGCGCAGTTATTCAAGTGTTGCGCAAGTTCCTGCTGCTGCGCCTCTGAAATTTCTCCGGAATCCTGGAGTAATATAAGCTGTCCAATCATTTCGCAATTCATAGGGGCCTTTCAGAACCATCATGGAGATGGCTTAACAGTTTTCTCATTTTAGTCAGGGCATACTGCATCCGTGCCAAGGCCGTGTTTATCGAAGTTCCTTGTATCTCGGCAATTTCTTTAAAAGACATATCAGCATCCATTCTCAGCACAAACACTTCCTTTTGCTCAGCCGGAAGACTTGCCAGTGCTAGAGCAATGGCCTTATGCAAGTCTCCATTTACCGCCTGCGCATCAGGACTTTGTCCCGGGGCAGGCAGTGTGTCTGCCAACGTTTGTAAGCCATCTGCATACTCTGACGTTTGATCAAGGCTTAAATGTCCTCGCTTGGTCCGACTCCAGTCGATCACCAGATTATATGCTATTTTAAAAATCCAGCCTTTAAATCGATATTGCTCAAAACTAGAAGCTTTCCGAATCACGTGAAGCCAGGTTTCCTGAAATATCTCATCCACCTCACTACCGGATGCTGTAAGCCTCCATAAAAAGCTGTATAATGGCTTTTTATAGCGGATGATCAACTCATCCATGGCTTTGATATCGCCTTTCAGATACAGTCCGATTAATTGTTCATCGCTGATTTCCAATTTGGAACTCCGCTTTTCGTCTGCCTCTATTTGCCTAACGGATGACATGGGGTATTTATTGTATGGTAATTAGCAAATTTACAAGTTGACTTAAGACCTTGGATGTTTATTATGACGGCGTTTTTTGCGTTCAGCAAGTAACAAGAAGAATATTAAAGGATAAACGTATGCCGAATATCAAGAGTGCAGGCAAGCGCGCCAAGCAGGCGCTGGTCCGGCGGGTGCGAAATCGAAGCACCAAGAGTGAAATTGCAACTTCACGACGCGTCTTTGTCGAAGCAGTGGAATCTAAGGATAAGAGCAAGGCTATGAAGGAATTCAGCGCTTTTTGCTCCCTCCTTGATAAGTCCGCCAAGCGGGGTATCATCAAGCCCAATACCGCCGACCGCCGTAAGGCGCGTGCAGCGGCGATGGTCGCCAAGGTTGGTTGATCAGGGCGATTTGGGAATGAAAAAGCCGTGCCGGTTACCCGGACACGGCTTTTCTTTTTTCTCTGGCTGGAGGGTGTTTACCAGTATTCCACAACGCATTTCACGATTCGCTGGCCGAGGTCAGATGCAGCCTTGGGAAGTGCTGCGCGACGGGCGCTTGGCAGATCGGCCAGTACCGGGAATGTGGTGAAGCCAACCAAGCCGGGTGTATTAACCAGAATTTCGTTGCCTGGCAGTTTCCTGAGAATCACATCCGCCGTCAGGGTCAACCGGTACTCATTTGCCGTGGTGGCCTGATTCTTGCGGTAGCGCAGGGGTTCCAGTTCAGATTTTTTGATTCTGACTTCAAGCAGGCTGTTGGCCTGGGATTTTTGAACCACTTTCAGGGAACCATCCTTTTGAAACTCCTGAATGGTGGCCGCCGTGACCGTCGATTCCAGTCCCGGTTCCTTTGAGTCATTGATAAAGACTGGGATCGTGATGGAGGTGATCCCCGGAGGAAGCGTATTTCCCAGCTTGTAACCGGCGCACCCGCCCGCGATGAGTAACAGTCCGAAAATCCCCGTCAAGGCGAGGGATGCAAGGGTTTTATTTCTTTTCATTTGTTTTTACTTCCTTATTCAAGACAGCCAATTGCTCCTTGGCGTTTGTTGCCAGGGTGGTTCCGGGGTATTTTCTCATGAAATCCTCATAGGCAACTATAGCGGCCTTGGGCCGGTGTGCAATGGTTTGATAATAGAGGGCCTGGTCATAAGCCCGCTTGGCTTGTTGGTCATTCAGGGTTTTGAGGAATCCCCGAGCCTCCTCGACTTTCTCATTTCCGGGATACATGGTGACAAATTGAACCAGGGCCGCGCGGGCGGCATTGCAGGAGTCTTCATCATTGGGCCGCTGGATGTGGAGCTTGACAAGGCAATGAGCCTCCCTGAAGGATGCCTGCGCGGCCAGATTGGGATCGTTATAACGGTTCTGCAGGATTTCGTAGGCGGTGACGGCTTCTTCCTCTTCATCATTCAATTCATGAATGATGCCGATGTTCAACTGAGCTGTGGCGGCCTGAGATCCGGTCGGGGCATTTTTGATGATTTTCTCAAACATGGGCAAGGCGCGCTCCGGAGCAGCAAAGCCGGGGAAAAAGAGGAATGAAGCCTTAGGGGTTTTCATCATGTAATTGGCAATCTTGAACTGTCGGTCCAGAACTTCCTGATAGTCGAATTGTCCCGGATAGTACTCAAACAGGTATTGGTATTCTTCGAATGCCTTGGCGAAAAGCTGGCGGATTTCCTGCACTTTTGCCAGGGCCAGCTGGGCTTGCGGGGCTTCCGCCGAATCCGGCCAGGCAAACACGAGGGCTTGATAGGTATTGGCCGCCTTCCTGTAACGCCCATCATTATAATATTTGAAGGCTGACTGGAGTTGTTGTGCGGGTGTTTTGCACTGCGGACTCCGGTACCAGTGGATGCCGCGTTTGACGCGTGGCTTGTCATCCTCCTTGGTTTGGGCGAAGGCAGAGCTGGGGGGAGGGGCCGGCATGGTGTCGTAGTTTGCCATGCAAGGGCTGATGATGAGCACCAGTAATAAAATTTGTACAATAACGCGCATATGTGGGGGATACTTTAGGGGGCGACTCGGAGAGGGTCAAGATTGTATTACAGCCAGCCTAGGTATCGAAGAGATAAATAGACGGCCTGATTCAGGACGAGGCTGTAGGTTGAGGAAAAGACGTCGTCAATGGTGATCCCGAGTCCGCCGGGCAGAGCCTGAAGTTGACGGGCCGGGTAAGGCTTCACGATATCCAGGATCCGGTTGGTGACAAAGGAAATGGCAATCATGACCGGCGTAAATGGCAGTCCGATCATGCTGATCGGGAAGGTCAGGTATTCGTCGGCCACCACGCAATGGGGATCTTTGCCGCCAGCCGCTTTTTCACCCGCATGGCAGATCGGTATAGCGATAAGACTGAGCAATACCGCCATGCTGATGTGGAAGGTGATTTCGAACCCTAACTGTTTTCCGGTATTTTGAATTAACCAGACCAACGGTATCCCCAGCAGACATCCGACCGATCCCGGGAAAAGGGGACTGTAGCCAAGGCCAAAGCCCGTGGATAATAATACCGCCATTTTCTTCAACATAATCAGGGTTCAGTCCTTGAAAATAACGTGTTTCCGGATGAAAAAATTAATCAGCAGCGACACCAGAACATTTGCCAGGAACGCCGATGTGGTGGTGACCCCGAAGGAGTGGATCAAAGAGCCCATAATGACGCTTCCGATCAGAATGGCTATACCCGAGACTCCGAAGAAAAACAGGAATTCGAGGACAGGGTGATGGCGTCCCGGGTAAAATACCCAGTTGATGTTGATGATATAGGCGGTCAGATTTGAAAACAGAAATGCCACCGTATTATCGATCATTGAATTCCGGGCGCGAATGCCATGGGACACTTCAGGCACCGAGAGGTTTAGTAGCGAGGCAATGACATCATGCGCATTGAGGGCTGGCAGGATCTGTGTAGCCATCCAGTAGAACAGGCAGATATGAACCAGCGTTGAGAATCCTCCGGATATTCCGTATTTGATGAACTGAATCCACGGGGTGTGATTCACATTCCCTTTGAATTGAACCAGAATGTGTCTCATTTCACCACCGTCACACGCCGCCGGATGAAGGTGGGGACATCCATATCTTCGCCTTCGATGATGGTTGGCTCAACATCTTTGAAGAGGCCTTTACTGATCCCTTCAAAAAGTAGCTGGGATTGAGTGGTTTCCGTTTTCTTTTTTTTCTTTTTCCCCGCAGGAACCGCAGGCGATTCTTCTGCTACAGTGTGGTCTGGAATGGATTTTTCATCAGCCTCATCTTCGGCGCGCCAGAAGCGGGAGGCAACAATGGTGACCGAGATGGCATCATCCCAGGCTTCATCAATGGAGGTCCCCATGTGAATGTGAGCCTCTTTCCGGGTGGCATTTTCAACGGCGGACATGATGGTTTCCACTTCCCGGACGCTCATATCGGATCCACCCAGAATACTGACTAGAATGGATTCTGATTCCATAAGGGTTTCACCGTTGTCCAACAGTGGGCTGTGAAGGGCGTTTTGAATGGCGGTTTGGGCGCGTTGCGGCCCCTTGCCTTCCCCGTAGCTGAAACTGCTGGCGCCGCCGCTGCAGCGCGCCACCATACGGAGGGTGGCAAAATCAAGATTAATGATGCCACGCTGGGTCAGTAGTTTCCAGATTGCGAAGATACCCATGCCAAGGTAGTAGTCGGTCTGGTGGAATGCCTCTTCGGCGGTGGCGTCCGAGCCTGCTGCGGCAAAAAGCGCCTGATTGGGAATTACGATGACGACGTCGGCCTGATCCTGGAGATTGAGCAGGCCCTGACGTGCCTGTGACATGCGACGTTCCCCTTCAAAGGTAAAGGGAAGGGTGACGAAGGCGATAACCATGGCGCCCGTTTCACGGGCGGCACGCGCCACTATGGGGGTCGCACCCGTGCCGGTGCCGCCGCCCAGTGTGGCCACAACAAAAACCAGGTCCATGCCACGAAATAACCCCTGGAGGGTGTCGAAGTCATCCGTTGCGGAAAGAGCCCCCATATTGGTGTCGCCCCCCGCACCCATGTTACGGGTGATTTGCTCGCCGATCTGGAGCCGGGTGCTGGCCTGCGTCATTTTGAGGGACTGCGCGTCCGTATTGACGGCAATCAGAGAGGGCCCATTTTCCCAGTGGGCAGCCATGGTGTCCACTGCATTGCAACCGCCGTCGCCGACCCCCACCACGCTGATGCGGCTGGTGGCCATGATATTTTCTCCCCGTCTCATAATAAATTCTTTCCGAACGTCAGTGTCAGCTGATAATTTTGGTGAACTTTGACCAAACCGAGGTACGGCGTCTGGCCATGGCAACATTCTTGAAGGCGTAACGCAACAGGCCGGCGGCGGTTGAGCATTCCGGTTTTTCGGTTGCCGCGGCCAGCCCGCTGAAGCCGATGGGACGCCCGATCATGCAGGGCATGCGAAACACCCGATCAGCCAGTTTGCACAGGCCTTTCATTTGTGCGCCGCCCCCGGTCAACACCACCCCCGCCCCGATCTGATGAACAATGCCTTCGCGCTCAATTTCACGCA
>Ga0194060_10001471_pt1 | contig 16833 bp, 8 predicted proteins | sample SepL225m_MetaG_FD_163427 | JGI IMG/M metagenome (GOLD analysis project Ga0194060, IMG submission 163427) | Anoxic zone freshwater microbial communities from boreal shield lake in IISD Experimental Lakes Area, Ontario, Canada - Sep2016-L222-5m | ecosystem: Environmental > Aquatic > Freshwater >...
GTGTTCAAGTACCGCACCAGACGTTTTGAGGCCTTCCGAACCCGTGTTGCGATTTCAGGCGTCAGTACCGGCAGGGCGCGATGCCAGGCGCGGAGCGCGTGCGCCGTGATGTCCGCCGCGCTACGATCAAACGGCAACTTGCCCCACCCCTTGCAAAATGTCGGCATGCCGCCATCCCGGTTCTGGAGTTTCAACAACCAGATCACGCCGCGCTCAATGGCCGCCCGCACTGCGGGATCCCCGGGAGCCAGTTCCAGCAAAGCGAGAATCGCCCCCGGCGTATCGTCGGCGTCCGGTACCGCGCCGTCGGTATCCATCCACGACCAACCGCCGGGCGGGGTGTGGGTAAACGGATGGACATGGTCATACTGCTGCCCCAGCAACCATTTGATCACGGCCCGTCGGGATGGCTCAGGCAGGCTTTCGCGCAACCCGCCGTTGATCGAGAGCGCATGGATTGAAAGTGACGTCAGCCAGGTCGAAAGACAGGTGTCAATTGGCCAGGCATGATCCTCACGCACCTGTCCGGTCAGGAACCGGACCGCATTCTGAACAATCGGATGTTCTGTTTTTCCCATTGAGGCAAGACACGCACACACGAAACTGGTGAGGGGTATGGCTTCGAGGAATCCTCCACTGCTTGGCTGCATACCGAGAACGGTGTTGAGTGTCCTCTCGCGCACCGCGTTACGAACAACGCGCCGAACCGGATTACGGGTCGGCCGGTGAAAGTGATGGGTCTGCCCGATCGCCACCAACGCAGGAAGCGCGTAACTGACCACCGGCAATCCGAGCGACCGCCACAGTCCATGAGGCGCGGCGGCCAGTTCAAAGGGAAGTCCGGGAATGTTTCCAAAAGCCTCCCGGCGTGGCCCCAGACGACCGCTCAAAATCAATAACGTAAGCACCGGCGTGGAGAACGTCCGATCCGCCCCATAGAATTTCAGTATGGTTTTAGCGATGGTTCCGGCCTGGTCGCTGTCCGCATGTCGGCGAATCCATTCGCCTCCCCGGGCGGAGGCATGGCTCCACGCCTCCTTCTCTTCAGGCGCAAAGGCCAGGGCCGACCAGCACAGACTGGTCGTGTTGATATTCGAGCGGCTGCGGAGGGTGTCCCCCCATCCGCCGTCCGGATTCATGTTGGCGGCGAGCCAGTCAAGGCCGTTGCGGATGAGACGATCATGCTTTTCCCTGTCCGTCAGCGCCAGCGCGATGGTCGCCGTCGCCGTCGACAGGGCGCTACTCGACAGCCGCCCGTACCAGTATCCGCCGGGATTGAAGGACTCCAATAATCGCGCCCGGGTGTTCGCCCGGGTTCGCTGAAAAGCCTGGTTGTTAAAATCCATCGATCCATTTCTCACACGCCGGCGAACGGATGACGCCCGCTCCGCGTCACGGCCCAGAAGAACAGTCCCATGCCCAGAACATCGGTCTTGCGTGCGGCGGTCAGGGCGCGGGGCAGTGCGTGCCGCAACCGATAGAACCGCTGCAGAGCGCTGGAGAGATGCCCGCCAAGTTGTTCGGGGGTCATATGCAGAGGCCTGTACACGACATCGACTCCATTGTAGAGCGAGTAGTTTTCATGAAGGAGCCGCCCCTCGTTTTTCAACTGGTCGTAGATCGCCGACCCTGGACCCGGCGTCAGCGTCCACGGCAACAGGAAGTCGGCTTTACTGAGGATGACCCGGTCGAGGGTTTCCTCAATACTCTCCGGGGTGTCCCAATCCATCCCGAAAATCAGACTCGCGGCGATCGCGATGCCCGCTTCGCGGAACCCCTTGACCACATCCTCCATCATGACGTGCTGATTCTGGTGCTTGTGGGTATATTCGAAATTCTGCGGGGTGATGGATTCAATCCCCACCCCGGCATACCGGCATCCCGACTCGGCGGCCAGTCGCAGCGCCTCCGGGTGACGGATCGCGTTGACGTCAAACTGTCCACCCCATCGGATTCCCAATGGTTTAAGGGCCTTGAACAATTCCACGGCACGGGTCGGGTCTGCCATCAGGTTATCATCCGAGAAAATGATGTACCGCGAACCCAGTTTCTTCACCTCGTCAACCACATCGGAGACCGGCCGGAACCTGACTCTCTGGCCGAAATACAGTCGGATAGAACAGAAGGAGCAACTGTGCGGGCAGCCGCGTGAGGTCTCGACGGCCAGAAACGGAAGGCGTTGCCCCGGCAGGCGCCAGTAGCGCGAGGGATCAATCAGGTCATATCGCGCCACAGGCAAACCCGACAAGTTCTCCGGTCGCTCCGCCTTGTAGGTGTCGCGCAGGCGTCCGGCTCGGTAATCGTCAAGGATCCCCGCCCAAACGGTTTCCGACTCGCCCTGGACAATACAGTCGAATGCCCCGCTGGCGCGCACAAGTTCATAAACTGAAAAGACACCGATCCCGCCAATCATCGTCGTGATGCCACGTTTCCGGAACCGGTGTCCCAACTCAATCGCGCGGGGCATATTCGGCAACATCCCGGTCATGACCACGAGGTCGGCTTCCTCGTTGCCCGTGACATCCTGAACGGCATCGTCAAGAAAGCGAACGTCGAAATGCGGGGGAATGGAGGCGGCCAGATACGGCAGGGTTCGGGACGGAAAGAACGAACGCCGGACCCGGATTACCCGCCCGGCGGCATCGTGCGCGGATGGTTTGATCAATAGAATTCGTTTGCCTGGAGTCTTTCCCACCATCATTCCCTTCCTGAGTCATGACTTCGGGCACACTGTGTAGCACACTGCCGCGCTTCCCTGAACAAGAATTTCTGTCGCACGCAAAGGGAACCCGCCTCGCCTGTCCCGTTGCGGGCGCATATGAACTCCGTAGGGAGTTGTCGTAATCGTAATCTTAATCGTAATCGTAATCCATTGCCCCAGAGAGGATTACGATTAAGATTACGATTACGATTATGAAGTTTTTTCGTCCCCAAAAGAGATCATATGCGCCTGTCCCGTTGCGGGCGTGCCTTTTGCATTTGATTCGAAACCGTGTCGGCTGTACAACTCTGAGTACAGGGAAAGACCATGACCGAAACACTCAAGAAACCGTATCTGCGAAAAATTGACAAGCGTGGTGATATTCAGGTCTGGGTGGTGGATGGCGGCTATATCCGCGGACATCTGGATGAGGAGTTCACGAATTTCGGGCAGCACTACAGGTATCCCTACATTCCCAAGAACGAATTCTGGCTTGATGATGAGGCTGAGCAGGATGAACACAAGTTCTTTATCGACCATCTTCTTGTCGAACACCACCTGATGGCCCGGGGGGCCTCTTACGGGGACGCCCTTGTTGAGGCCGACAAAATTGAACGCAAGGAGCGGCGCCACGCCGGTGACGTGGCGAAGGCCACACAGCACGGACGGCAGTTGCCGGACGGCAAAGCCGCCCATGAACATCTATGGAAGACTCTGGAGAACGGCATCACTGTATGGATCGTCAATGGCAGGTTCGTACGCAGCGTTTTTGACATCGACTTTACGGCAGGCGGCCATGACCACGTGTATGAGTTTGTCCCCGCAGGGGAAGTCTGGATTGACGATGCCATTACGGAGAAGGAGCGGGGATTTGTTCTGCTCCATGAACTTCACGAGCGCAACCGCATGGCGAAGGCGATGCCATACAGCGAGGCCCATGCGGAATCGAGTCGTCTGGAATTCCAGTGTCGGCATCATCCGGATGAACTGCACGACGCGCTGGCGTCTGAAGGCTGGGCCTGAAAGGATGAGCGAGGCTCCTGAGACGCCTGTGATTTCCGGAACATGGGATTACCTGATCGTCACCGCCTCCAATGAGGCTCAGGGCGCCGCTTATGAAAGGCACCTTTCGCATCGGCAACGCCTTGGCCTGTTGCCGCAATTCCGACACGTTATCGTGGTAACCGACCCTGAAGGGAAACGTATCGGGAGCGGAGGAAGCACGTTACTTTGCATCCTGCGCGTTCTGAATCAGGAACAGGAAGCCCGACCCTCCCCTGCGGGCCGTCCCGAGGCCATCGGACAGACCCTTCGGCGTCTTCGCGTCTTGATCATTCATGCCGGGGGTGACTCCCGCCGACTGCCCGCCTATGGACCCTGCGGCAAAATCTTCATCCCTGTTCCCGGAACGCTTGCATCCGGGTCTGCATCCACTTTGTTTGACCGCCTGCTTCCGTCCTTTCTCCAACTCCCCGCCCCGCCTGTCAACGCCGGGCAGGTTCTTGTCGCCTCAGGGGATGTACTGCTTCACTATGATCCCCGCTCTGTACGACTCGATCTGCCGGGCCTGACGGCGCTCGCGTGTTTTGACACCCCCGAACAGTCGAGCAAACACGGGGTATTCGTATCCGAAGGCGACCGCGTCAAATACTATCTCCAAAAGCCGAATCCCGAAACTCAGAGGCGATCCGGCGCCCTCAACGCCGACGGTCTGTCGGCGCTGGATATGGGCGTCATGAGTTTTGACGCCGCATCGGTGCTCCGCCTGCTCGAGGCTTTTGACGTGGTTCAAGGCGCCGACGGACGGTACGAGTGGGCGCCCGGGATCCAGGCGCTCATTCTGTCGAAAGGACTGGATCTGTATCGCGAAGTCTGTTGCGCCCTGGGTTCGGAGGCCACCTTCGAGCATTATGTCCGCAGCGTTCGTGACAGCGGATCCCTGTGGGATATTCCGGCTTTGGAGCGCCCCTTCCGGGCGCTAAACGCCATTCCATTCCATCTTCAGGTGGTTCCCTCCTGCCGGTTCATGCACTTCGGAACAACCCGACAACTGATTACCAGCGGTCTCGAACTGCTCGGACATGACAGGGGCCTGCCGCCACATACCACCCAACTGGTCTTGAACACGCGCCTGACCAGTCAGGCGGAAATCATCGGCCCCGACTCCTGGGTGGAAGGATGCACACTCTCCTCGACACTGCGCTTGAGCGGTCACAATGTCGTTGTCGGGGCCGACATCACAACCCCGCTGACGCTACCGGCCAACGCCTGTCTGGACATTGTGCCGGGATACAACCGACATGGCGCCCGTGTTCATTTCGTGAGGTGTTACGGAATCACCGATACGTTCAAGGATAGCGCGGAGAAGGGCGGCACATTCTGCGGTCTCCCGTTACTCGCATGGCTTGAGGCGGCCGGACTCCCGCCGGAGGTCGTCTGGGATCCCGGGGATCCGGCAACCCAACGCAGTCTGTGGGATGCTCGCGTGTTCCCCGCCGTCCGACGTCACGAGGACTACCCTGACTGGCTATGGATGTTCGATGTTAAGAAGGCCTCGGACCAACAAAAACAGGCCTTTCGCGAGGCCGACCGCTACAGCGCGGCGGACATCGCCCTGATGACAGACCAGAAGGCCTTCCAGGCGCGGCGCGAACCGGCCACGTGATCAATAGGGATAACCCTGATGCAAATTCAGGGTTTCCCCGATAGGCATAGAGAGGGTGTCTCTCTAGAATCCCCTTCAGAAACCAGGCATTGATAATCTGTGCACTTTGGAGGGGAGAGGGAGAATAACATGCGTTCCCAAAAAGCGTTGGTCATTGATGATGATCCGGCCTCGCTGTTCTATTTGCGACATATATTGCAACGCCGGGGATATGAGGTTCAAACCTATGAGAATCCTGTTCATTGCCCCCTGTATCAGTGCAGTGTGTGCCCCTGTTCACTCCAGGCAGGGTGCCCGGATCTGATCGTCACTGACTTCAATATGCCGGTTATAAATGGAGTCGAGTTGTTGGAATCCTCAATCAAAAAGGGATGTCGTTGCCGTCATCTCGCCCTGATCTCGGGAAACGGGCTTCTGGAAACCGTCCTGCTTCGGGTGGCGAAATATGGAACGCGGTATTTCAGCAAACCTCTTGATCTCGACGATTTCCACTCCTGGCTGGATCGCATTGAGTCCGAGATCCTCCATGAACGTGATCCGACAGGGGTGACGAAGGATGGTGGCGGGAGTGGGAGTTGAACCCACGACCAACGGCTTATGAGTCCGCTGCTCTACCACTGAGCTATCCCGCCGTGGATTTCCTACGTAAAGTCATACGGAAAAGAGTTCGCATACAATACCTTACGCCACTTTAGAATCAACAATCTTTTCTCCACCTGCGATTCAGACGGTGGGGAGGGGGCGGAGGAGCGGCAGGGGGAGTCCGGGCGCAACCGCTGTCTGAATCGCAGAGGAAGATCAAATACGCTGGCCATTTCGCGCGGTGTTGTGGTAGTAGTGCCGCACCATGAAAAACCCATACGGTTTCGAGAATGACGGAGCACGCTACCATGTTCGCGATGTCCACGCCCTGGCCACCGCCGATGCCGACCTGTGGAACGACCGCCTGGCCATCCAGATGGATCAACGGGGCCGCGTCCTGGCAAACGGGTTTCTCCAGCCGAACATGACTGCGTACGCGGATCCCCTGCGTTGCGTGTATGTCCGCGACGAGAAGGATGGCCGTTTCTGGAGCGCACCCTACGACCCGGTTCAGGTCGATCCGGAGTCGTTCGATTTTTCCATTGGCACAGCCGATCTGCAATGGACCAATACGACGCGGGGCATCACAACGGAGATGACCCTCGTCATACCGCCGGACGACCTGGTCGAAGTCTGGAGTGTGACCGTCACCAATCGTTCGGAGCGGAGGCGGGCCTTGTCCCTGTTCTCCTATTTTCCCGTGGGGCGCCGGTCTTATCTGACCCAGCGGGCTGTATTTATGCCCGACATGAACGGCGCCATTCACGAGCATTTCGACTATTACGTTAAAGTCGAGGATCTCTACCGCATCCGTGAGCGCGCCAATCTCGTGTTCTGCTTTGGTGATACCCCGCCGGACGCCTGGGAACTGAGCCGCTCTGATTTCACCGGGGGACGTGGACTCCATGATCCGGCTCAATTGCATCAGCATCGCCTGGGCTGTCCTCGAAATGAATGGGAGACGGCGAACGAGGACACGGTGAACGTCTTCCAGTACCGCCTGAATCTGGCGCCGGGCCGCAGCCGCACGTTCCGCTTTGCCTTCGGCCCCGCACACACCACCCGCGAAGCAATACACGTGGCGGGCAAGGTGCTCAAGAAGGGCGGCATGGAACGCGCACTGGCTGCCGCGAAGGGTGTTCTGTCGCGGTATGCCCCGTCCGTCCGCGTGAACACCCCCGACAGCGATTTCAATCAGTACATCAACCACTGGCAGTCGCGGCGTTCGCTCATGCTCGTGAGAACATTGCGCCACTGCATGGCACCGCAAGGCCGTAACGCCATCCAGGACGCGATGGGCGGCGTGTATGTCGATCCGGCATCGTCACGGAAGTGGTTCACGCGCATCTGGACACACCAGCACCGCAACGGCTGGCTCCCCCACGGCATGCCTTTTGCGGAGGGTGTGGCTCAGGTTCCGATCAACAGCATTCCGCACAAGGATATCAACTCCTGGGGACCGTCGGCGCTCCATTTTTACATGGCCGAGTCCGGCGACACCGGAATCCTGGACGAGTCCATTCCCTTCGCCGACGATCCGAAGCAGACCGCCACACTGTTTGACCATGTGGCGTTGGGACTGGAATGGCTGTTGCGCGACCGTACGGCGCGCGGTCTGTGCCGCATCGGCCAGGGTGACTGGAACGACCCCCTCAACATGGCCGGCCTGAAGGAAAAGGGCGAGTCCATCTGGCTCTCACAGGCACTGGCCATGGCACTCGACGTCTGGGCTGAAGTGGCGGAGACACGGGATGACCGCAAGCGTGCCTCCCATTACCGTAAGGAAGCCGCCGCGTTGCGGCGGGCGATCAACCGTTATGCCTGGAACGGCCGCTGGTATACCCGCGGCTTCACCGATGAGGGCGAGGCCTTCGGGACACCCCGCTGGAAAGAGGGCAAAATCTACCTCAACTCCCAGAGTTGGGCGATCATGTGTGGCGCCGCCGATGCCGCGAAGAGCCGAACGTTGATTCGCTCCGTGGAGCGCATGCTCATGGCTCCGGCCGGCCCCATGGTTCTGGGTCCGCCGTTCACCCGTCTTGATGAACGGATCGGCAAACTGACCCAGAAGATTCCCGGGTGGAACGAAAACGGATCCGTCTACTGTCATGCCTCGACGTTCTTCGCCTATGCTCTCTATGTGGCGCGCGACCCGGAGGGAGCGTTCCGGGTTCTCCGTTCGTTGTTGCCGGGCGGATTTGACAACACGATCCGGCGGGCCGGGCAAGTTCCCCTCTACATTCCCAATTTCTATCGCGGAACCGCCGCCGCCGGAAAGGCGGGACTCAGCAGTCATGCCCCGAACACCGGAACCGCCTCCTGGTATTACCGTACGGCCATCGCCATGTTATTGGGCGTTCGCGCCGAATTGAACGGTCTGCGAATCGACCCGCAACTTCCCGCCGCCTGGCGTCACGCCCAGGTGTGGCGGCGCTGGCGCGGCGCCGAGTTCACCATCGACATCCGCCGCCGCAAGGCGGTTCGTCGGGTTACAGTGAGACTTGACGGAACGCTGTTGAAGGATCACCTCATCCCGATACAACCGGAGGGAAGCCAGCACGAGGTTAGGGTGGAGATTCCCGCCTGACCATGAAGGATCAAGAGTCTGTTGCCGTGCGCCTGTTGCTTCTGCTATTCTCGCCCCATGCACCGGATGTTTCTGAGTAATGCGCTCTGCCTGGCAACCGTTGTCGTCGTCACCCAGGCCCTGGCGGTTGACGTCCCCGAAGTTTCACTCCCCGCTCTGATGGAGGAGTATGTCGCCGACCACCGAGATGTGGCAAACACCTGCGACCTGCCCGGCTCCGGGTTCCGGCTCGAACGCCTGACGACCCTTAACACCCGGTGGCTCGCCCGCTTGAAGACCCTTTCCTTCCGGGATCTTGCCCCGTCCTCCAAGGTGGACTACCTCCTGCTCCGGAATGACCTGGAAAGCGGGTTGTCCGACCTTGTCCGCGAACAGAGGGAATGGACTGAACTCGAGACCGTCCTTGCCTTTCGCACAGGCCTTTACGCCCTCGAACAGGCCCGGCTGAATAACGAACCCCTGGACAGCCAGGCCGCCGCCCTCCGCGTGAGTGAACTGATCAAGCAGGTCAGAACGCTCCGGGAGCGTGTCGCCACAGGACTGAAAACCAACACCGCCATCGTCGCCTCGAACGCCACCTCCCCTTCGCCAACAAACTCCCCGCTGACCCTGTCCGCTCCGCTCGCCCGCCGGGCCGCCTCATTCACCGACAGCCTGCACGCCATACTCAACAAGTGGTTCGCGTTCTACGACGGATCCCGGCCTGATTTTGCCTGGTGGCTGAAGAAACCCCATGAGGACGCCGGGAAGGCGCTGGACGACTATGCGAAATTCCTGCGCGAGGAGGTGGCCGGCCTCAAGGGGAAAGAGGACGACCCCATTGTCGGACAACCCCTGGGCGAAGCCGCCCTGGCCGAGGCGATCCGTCATGAATTCATTGGTTACGATGCCAGGGCCCTCCTCGCCATCGGCCAGCGAGAACTGGCCTGGTGTGAACGGGAGATGAAATCCGCCTCGCGGGACATGGGATTCGGCGACGACTGGAAAGCGGCCCTGGAAAAGGTCAAGCGCGACTTTGTTTCCCCGGGTGAACAGGCGGCGCTCGTCAACGCGCTGGCCCGCGAGGCCATCACCTTCGTCCGATCCCGCAACCTGGTCACCCTTCCGCCACTGTGCGAGGAAACCTGGTGCCTCAGCATGATGTCGCCCGAGACGATGAGGACGATTCCCTATGCCGCCTATAATGGGCAGACCATGATGGTGGCCTATGCCCGGGACGGGATGGATCATGATGACAAACTCATGACCATGCGGGGCAATAACAGACACTTTACGCGAAGCGTCACTCCCCATGAACTGATTCCAGGGCACCACCTCCAGCGTTTTCAAGCCGCACGCCACAACCGTTATCGAACCCCCTTTGGCACGCCCTTTTATGTTGAGGGGTGGGCCTTGTACTGGGAGCGGCGCCTCTGGGATCTGGGCTGGGCGAAAACGCCCGAGGACCGCATGGGAATGCTGTTCTGGCGGATGACCCGCGCCGCGCGGGTCGAGGTGTCCCTGAAGTTTCACCTCGGAGAGATGGCTCCCGCGAAGATCGTCGATTTTCTGGTTGAACGGGTGGGGCACGAACGCATGGGCGCCACCGGCGAGGCGCGCCGACTCATGGATGACGGGTTCTCGCCGCTTTATCAGGCCGCCTACATGCTGGGCAGTCTCCAATTCGAGGCGTTGCGCGGCGAGACAGTTGGCCGCGGCCTGATGACCGAGCAGGCCTTCCATGATGCCCTCCTCGCCGAAAACGCCATTCCCCTTGAGTTGATCCGGGCCGATCTTCTGAAACTTTCCCTCACCCCCGACACCCGGCCTGACTGGCGTTTTGCAGGCGACCCACTCCATCCCTGACATGTATCTGACTTTTTTCAAACTCAGAGAACCGCCGTTCAACATCACCCCGGATCCCCATTATCTGTTCATGTCGCGGCAGCATCGCGAGGCCTACAACCATGTCATGTACGGCATCCGGGAACGGAAGGGATTCATCCAACTCACCGGAGAAGTGGGATCCGGCAAGACCACGCTCTGTCGGGCCGTTCTCGCCGAACTCGGGCGCCAGGTTCAAACCGCCCTGATTCTGAACCCCTGCCTGACCGAAACACAAATGCTCCGGGCTATTCTTCAGGATTTCGGACTGAAGACGCTCCGCAAAGACATGCTTTCCCTGATTCAGACGCTCAACACGTTCCTGCTGTCCAGAATGGAGGCGCGGGAAAATGTGGCGCTCCTGATCGACGAGTCGCAGAACCTCACCCCGAAACTGATGGAGCAGATCCGGTTGCTCTCGAATCTGGAAACCGCGCAACAAAAACTCATCCAGATCGTCCTGATCGGCCAGCCCGAACTGGACGAGAAGCTCAACGATCCCGGACTGCGCCAACTCCGGCAGCGAATCACCGTTCGCTATCACCTCGGCCCCCTTGAGGAGTCTGAAATCGGGCCCTATATTGCACACCGGCTCGTCACCGCCGGGGCCGAAAGCCGGTTGATCTTCGAACCCAAGGCCATCCGTCTGGCGTATCGCCATTCGCAGGGAATCCCCCGCCTGATCAACGCAGTCTGCGACAATGCCCTTCTGGCCGGTTACGTCGCGGGACGGTGGAGCATCGACGGCGACTGCATGCGCCGGGCCATCGCCCAACTCGAGGGGCGGTCATAGAGTATAAATTCTTTTGTTGGAATTCGCCCTTTTGCTAGAGTGGCGGGCGACTTGGGTTGCGGAACCATGAAAAAAACGGTGATATCGACTTCCTTTCTGGTGATAGTGGCCGTTCTCCCTCTTCATGCCGTTCCGGTTCGGGTTGGGGTGTACCTTCAACCGCCCTTGACCACGTTCAGCAAGACGGAGAAAATTCCCGCAGGACTCTGTATTGACGTCCTGAATGCCGCCGCCCAAAAACGGGGATGGTCTGTCACTTACGTCACCGATTCCCGCGTCGGGATACTGAACAAACTGTGGCGCAAGGAAATTGACCTCATGGTTCCCGCGCCGCTTCCCATGGAGAAGTCCGAGTTGCTGGACTACACGTCGGCCGGGGTTCTCTCCTCATACGGTCAGTTATTCGCGCGCGAGCCGCTTCGAAGTCCCTCTTTTCAGGAATTGTCCGGTAAAACCGTGGCCGTTTTACGCGGCGATATTCATTACGCCCGTTTGATGGATATCCTCAAAGGCGCCCAGATCACCTGTCAAATCATCGAGATGCAGAATTATGAGGATGTGTTTGAGGCGGTTCGAAGCCAGCGTGCGGACGTTGGACTGATCGATCATTTTCAGGGGAATAACACCTGCATTGAGTACGGCCTGAATCCGACCCCCCTGGTGACACCGCCCGTCAATTTTCATGTGGCTGCGCTCCACGCGGTCAACAACCCCCTGCTCGAGGGAATGAATCAGGAACTCGCGGCGGCGTTGCATGACACCCATTCCGCGTATTTCGACTCCCTGTCAAAATGGGTGAAGTATCACCCCCCGTATTCGTCCGCCCTGTTGGCCATCATGGTGGTGGCGGGGCTTCTGGGATCCGGACTGCTTCTGCTTATTACCGTCACCCAGGTTCGTCAGCGTTTTCTGGAACAATCGAGGCGAATGGTCGCCGCCAACCGGCAACTGCTGAAAAATGTGGATGATCACATGCGCGGGGAAGTTGAGGCCCGGGGGCGGGAAGACTGGTACCGGTCGCTTCTGAACAGCATGCCTGACCCGATGTTCATTCACGGGGTGGATGCCGCCGGGCGCGCAGGGAAATTCCTGGAAGTCAATGACACCGCCTGTCTTCGACTTGGATACAGTCGGAAGGAACTGCTCGGGCTATCTCTGAGGGATATCGAAGTCAACCCGGAGACAGCCAGCAAACCCCGTTACGCCAGACTGCTGACCCAGTGGCGTAATGCGCGCCTGCCTGACGCGGTAAACCAGGAGAAGGATGTGGGCTCCCTGTCGGAGGAAATCACGCTGCGCGCCCAGAGCGGGGTCGAAATCCCGGTCGAAATCATCATCCGCATTCTGGAACACAACGACCAACCGGTGATATATTACACCACCCACGACATCACGCTTCGCCGCCAGACCCAGCAGGCGCTTAAGGAAAGTGAGCGGCGCTTCTCCGACTTCTTTGCCCGCTCCCCTATCGGTGTGGCCCTGTACAATCCCAAACGCCAGGTAACCGAAGTCAACCAGTCCGCTCTGGCCATGTTCGGACTGAGCGAACGATCCTCGTTCGCGGCAACCCGCCTGCTTGACTCGGGCGATTTGTCAAACGAAGCCCAGACCACCTTGCTGAAGGGCGGAACGGTTCGATACGAGGCGGTCATCGATTTTGATGAGGTCAGAAAGAAGGAACGGTACGTCACGTCGCGAACCGGCAAGTGTCATTTCGACATACTCATCACGAATCTGGGTTTGAATGCCGACTACAGTCCCAAGGGGTTCATGTTGCAGATCCAGGATATCACCGACCGTCGGCGCGCTGAAGAGTCGCTCCACCAGCACGAACGCCTGTTGCGCCAGGCCCAGAAGATGGAGGCAATCGGAACTCTCGCGGGCGGGATCGCCCATGACTTCAACAACATTCTGACCCCCATCATCGGGTACACGGAAATGGCGCTCGCTACCGTCAACCCGGATGACCCTGTTTTTTCCAATTTGGATGAGGTTCTAAAGGCCAGTCACCGCGCCAAGGAACTGGTCAAGCAGATCCTGACTTTCAGCCGTCAGTCCGAACAGGAAATCAAACCCATCCACCTGATCCCGCTGATCAAGGAGGTTGTAAAACTGTTAAGGGGCTCCATCCTCGCCACCACGGAACTGCTGACGACCATTGAGGCGGAGCGGGACATCGTGAAGGCCGATCCCACACAAATTCATCAGATCATCATGAACCTGTGCACCAACGCCCTTCATGCGATGAAAGACAAAGTCGGCGTGCTGGAAGTCGGTCTGACTCAGACCGTTGTGGACAGCCGAACCCGGGGGCCGCTGGCGCGACTGCGGCATGGCGCCTATGTTGAGATCTATGTGCGCGACACCGGCCACGGCATGGAGAGGGCCGTTTTGGATCGCATCTTTGAACCGTTCTTCACCACCAAGCAAAGCGGCGAGGGAACAGGCATGGGACTGGCGGTGGTTCACGGGATCGTGGCCTCCCTGCAAGGGGCCATCACCGTCGATAGCGCCGTCGGCAAGGGCACCACCTTCCACATTGTCCTGCCCCTGATGGAACAGGTTGCAGAGCACACGCCCGCCGTCCTCATGCCCCTGGTCAAGGGGACGGAACGGATCCTGTTTGTGGATGACGAACCGGGAATTGTCGCCATGGTCAATCAGATGCTGACGTCATTGGGATACCAGGTCACGACCTTCTCGCGTCCGCACGAAGCCCTGACGCTGTTCAAGGAAGATCCGACCCGCTTCGACCTGATTATCAGCGACCAGGTCATGCCGGGAATGACCGGCATTGAAATGGTTCGCGAGATGCACCTGTTACGGGACGACATTCCGGTCATCATCTGCACCGGCTTCAGCAAAACCATTTCCGACCGGGATCTCCTCGCCGAAGGCGTGCGGGAAATCCTGATGAAACCCATCATCCTGCGCCAATTAGCCGAGTCCATCCGGCGAGCCTTGTCCCCCGGCGCCAACTCCGCCAAGACGGTTCCGGTGGTTACGCACTCACATCCTCCGTCCGGATTGTTACACCGTTAACCGGGTTTCCGGTTTGATTTTTGCCCCACTCTGGACTAGTGTCACGTTTTGCAGCGACAATGCCAGTAAGAAAGTGACGTATTTATATGGATGCGACGAACAAAAAATCGGGGGGATCGAGAAAAAGCGCCAAGGCCCATGCCGCCGAGAAATCCCCCGTTTCCAACGATCTCCGCCAATATCGAACCCTCGACACGGTTGAGGCTCTGAAACTGAGTTTTGAAAACCATCTTCGTTATACCCTGGCCCGGGATCAGTATTCAGCCACCGACCATGACCGCTATATCGCGCTCGCCATGGCCATTCGAGACCGACTGGTAGGCCGCTGGATCGAGACCAGCCAGACGTACGTCTCCCGAAACGTAAAACGCGTGTATTATTTGTCGCTGGAATACCTCATCGGCCGGGCCATGGGCAACAATGTCATTAATCTGGGACTCGACCAGATCGTCTCGCAGGCGATGGCTGAGTTGGGCCTCGACTGGAACTACCTGCGGGATCTCGAACGCGACGCCGCGCTCGGCAACGGCGGTCTGGGCCGCCTCGCCGCCTGCTTTATCGATTCCCTCGCCACCCTCGAACTGCCCGGCTATGGCTACGGCATTCGCTATGATTACGGCATCTTCCGCCAGTCGCTGCGCGACGGGCAACAGGTGGAGGAGCCCGACAACTGGCTGCGAGACGGAACCCCCTGGGATATCGAGCGCCCCGAGTACCAGTATCCCGTCCATTTCGGAGGCGAAGTGAAGGACGAGCGCGACGACCAGGGCCACCATGCGTCCCGCTGGATCAACTACGACACGATCATCGGCATGCCCTACGATTTCCCTGTCGCCGGTTACGGCAACAATACGGTGAACAACCTCCGGCTCTGGACGGCCAAGGCATCGGAAGAGTTCGACCTGTCGTTCTTCAACAACGGCGATTACATCCGGGCCTATGAGCAGAAGATTCTCCGCGAGAACATCACGAAGATCCTCTATCCCAACGACCGGATCGAACAGGGCCGGGAACTGCGTTTCAAGCAGCAGTACTTTTTTGTTTCCTGCTCCATTCAGGACATTCTGCGCCGCTTCCGGGTGAATAACACCGACTGGCGCGTGCTTCCCGACAAGGTTGCCATTCAGTTGAACGACACCCATCCCGCGATGGGCATCGCCGAATTCATGCGCCTGTTGATTGACGAGAACGGCCTGGAATGGGATCTGGCCTGGGATCTCACCACCCGTGTGTTCGGATACACCAACCACACCATCATGCCCGAGGCGCTTGAAAAATGGCCGGTTCGCCTCTTCGAGGATTTGCTGCCCCGGCACCTGACACTCATCTACGAAATCAACCGCCGCTTCCTGCGCCAGGTGATGAACAAGTTCCCGGGCGAGCATGAACGCCTGAGCCGCATGTCCCTGATTGAGGAAGGGGGCGAGAAACAGGTTCGCATGGCCAATCTGGCTGTTGTCGGAAGTCATAAGGTCAACGGCGTGGCTGAACTTCATTCTCAGTTGATCAAGGAAACCCTGTTCCGTGATTTCTTCGAACTCTGGCCGCAGAAGTTCACCAACATGACCAACGGCATCACCCAGCGACGATGGTTGCTGAAGAGCAATCCCGGCCTGGCCGGACTGATCACCAAGAAGATCGGCGATGGGTGGGTCAAGGATCTCTATCAACTCAAGAAACTTGAGAAATATGCCAAGGATCCCGAATTCAAGATCCGCCTTCGCGAGATCAAGTTGGAGAACAAGCAGAGGCTGGCCGACTACATCCGTGTCGCCCATGGAGTCGACGTGGATCCGAATTCACTTTTCGACGTTCAGGTCAAGCGCATGCATGAATACAAGCGCCAGTTGCTAAACTGCCTGCATATCCTGAACCGCTATACCCAACTCAAGAAGAATCCCGATATGGACATGCTCCCGCGCACCTTCATTTTCGGAGGCAAGGCGGCGCCGGGCTATGCCATGGCCAAACTGATCATCAAGTTGATCAACGATCTTTCCGCCGTCGTCAACACCGATCCCGATGTGCGCGGCAGGATGAAGGTGGTATTCCTGAGCGACTACCGGGTCTCACTGGCGGAACGCATTATTCCGGCCAGTGACCTGAGTGAGCAGATCAGCACGGCGGGAACAGAGGCCAGCGGCACCGGCAATATGAAGTTCGCGCTCAACGGCGCGCTGACGATCGGCACGCTCGACGGCGCCAATATCGAAATCCGCGAGGAGGTCGGCGCCGACAACTTCTTCCTGTTCGGGAAGACGGTGGAGGAGATCAATGCCTTGCGCGCGGCCGGGTACAACCCCTGGACGTATTATAACGAGGATGACTCAATCCGCACGATCATCGACTGCCTGTCAGGGGATTTCATCAACCTGGAGCAGCCGGGACTGTTCCGCCCGATCCGCGAGGCTTTGCTGGAGCACGGCGACTATTACATGCACCTGGCGGATTTCCAGTCCTATATCCAAACTCAAAAGATAGTGGATGAAACCTATCGCGACCAGGATAAATGGGATCGCATGGTGGTGATGAACATCGCCAATATGGGTAAGTTCAGTTCAGACCGGACGATCATGGAGTATTCCCGCGAGGTCTGGAAC
>Ga0194060_10001473_pt1 | contig 16830 bp, 11 predicted proteins | sample SepL225m_MetaG_FD_163427 | JGI IMG/M metagenome (GOLD analysis project Ga0194060, IMG submission 163427) | Anoxic zone freshwater microbial communities from boreal shield lake in IISD Experimental Lakes Area, Ontario, Canada - Sep2016-L222-5m | ecosystem: Environmental > Aquatic > Freshwater >...
GTCGCACACCGATCATCGCGCTCACCGCCCATGTGCTCGTTGGCGACAGAGAGCGCAGCCTCGCCTTGGGCATGGACGGGTATGTGTCCAAACCATTCGACGCCGATTCGTTGCAGGCGGAGATCAGGCGCGTTCTGACTGAGAAGTCGAATGTGCCTTTGGCAGTGATCGATTTTGCGCCGCCGCGACGCTTTGATCAGGCACTGGAAGGTCTCGATGGAGACGTCGAACTGTTCGCGGAAATCGCTGCGGTGGCGATCACCGAATTTGACCTGGCCGCGACGCACCTGGTTCAACTCAGTGATGGAAAAGATTTCGAGGGACTGGCCGCCAGAGCACACCAGCTCAAAAGCCACTGGTCACTCTACGGGGAACCTTCCGAAGAACGTTTGCCTGATCTCTTGATGGCCGCGGCCAAAGCGCATGACGAAGGTCAGTCGGTGATGCTGGCGGCGCTTTTTAGCGCAGCCCTTGGAAATGCCGCACAGGTGTTGCGCGTCTGGCTTGCGCAACGTGAAAAAGTGGAAAACACATGAGTCAAACAAACGAAAAAGTGATACTGCTGGTTGAAGACGATGAGCTGTCTGCGGTTTCACTGAAGCTTTATATGGAAAAGCATGGTTTCCGGGTTGAGCATGAGCGCCGCGGAGATCGCGCAGTTGAACGAATCCTCAACGCTCAACCTGATGCGGTCGTGCTCGACGGCAACCTCCCGGGCAAAGACGGGTTCGAGATTTGTCGCGAGGTGCGTGCACGTTACAGCGGTGTTATTTTGATGCTGACCGCGCGTGACGAAGACGTCGAACAGGTGCTTGGCCTGGGACTGGGCGCTGATGACTATCTGACCAAGCCGGCAACGCCGATTGTGGTGCTGGCCCATCTCAACGCCTGCCTGCGCCGTTTTCAGGATGTGTCGGGCAAAGGGACCGACGAGCATCGCTTCGGACAATTTTTTATCAGCCGCGCCACGCGTACCGTTCACCTGGGCGACAGCGAGGTTGTGTTCAGCACCGTGGAGTTTGATCTGCTGTGGCTGCTGGCGAGCCGGGCCGGCAATGTGCTCTCACGCGACGACATCACCATCGGCATGCGCGGTGTGGAATACGACGGCATGAACCGCTCGATTGACATGCGCGTCTCGCGCCTGCGCAAGGCGCTGGGTGACGATGCCGAGAATCCGCAGCGCATCAAGACTGTTCGCGGCAAAGGTTATTTGTTCAGTCGCAACGACTGGGGTTGACGCGGACGGGCGGCGCCTCTTTTGCCGCCCAGCAGTTACATGCCGTTACGCAAGCATGACCATACTGCCGTACGCTGGTGACCATTGGCATACCGAGCGGAAGGTTTTTATTCATATTCTCTAGACATCAGGAATCCATCCATAGCGGTTTCCTGAATGAAAAGTTTTCAACTTGTCTAAGAGGTATGCATGAACAAGCAACAAGAGCGTCTCATCCAGCGCACCATGGATGTCCAGCGGGAACTCGTGCGCTCAGGTCTGGATCGCCGCAATCTCATGAAGCTCGGTGTGCTGGGTGCCGGCACCGGCATGCTGCTGCCGATTTCCGGCCTGAGTCTGCGCGCCGCGTCCGCTGCCACCATCTCATGCCCGGTGCCGGGTGTGGACATGATCAGTCCGAAAACCACGCCGTTCAAAGACGCCTTCCAGCGCCTGGAAGAAATGGAGCCGACCTACACGGTCAAGAGCAGCGTCTCGGAATTGACCGACGCCATGATGCTGCGCGGCGGCAAGCCCACCAGCGCGCCTACCAATGCCCTGGACTCCAAGATTCGTTTGCTTAGAGAGCACCCCGAGTTGTCCACTGCCACGCCGAATGCCAACCTGGCGCATCAGGCCTGGGACGGCACCGACAAAAAAACCGGCCTGTTCAATCCGCCCAAAGACATTTACGAAGTGCGTGCCATCCAGCACAAGCATATCTGGCACAGCGAGATGCCGGCCGGCGCAAGCGGCCAATTGGCCTGGGGCTTTGCCGACCGCAGCTTTGACAATGTCAACAAGGTCACCGGCAACGGCAGCGATCGCTGCACCGGCGTGCCCGGCCCGGTGTTCCGCCTGAAGTACGGCCGCTCGCACCTGGTGCGCATGTACAACGAACTGCCGAACTCGGCACAGGACGCGGTGTCGGCTCTGGGCTTTGGCACCTCCACCATTGCCACCCACATGCACAACCACCATACGCCTTCCGAGAGCGATGGCGGCCCGCTGTATTACAACTACGCCGGTCAGTTCTGGGACCACCACTACCCCAACCTCTACGCGGGCATCAATCAGGGTTTTGTCTCCAGTGGCCTCAAGCGCGCCGACGGCAGCACCGCGTTTGACCAGGTGCGTGGCGACTACCGCGAAGCCCTGGGCTCGCTCTGGTTCCACGACCACAAGCATGATTTCACTTCGCAAAACGTCTACGCCGGTCTCTTCGGTGCCTGCCCGATTTATGACGAAGTGGACACCGGTGACGAAACCCTTGCCGGCACCACGGGCCTGCGTTTCCCAAGCCAATCGCAGGATGCCGCCAGTTACCCCTACGAGTTTGACGTGCCCATGTTCTTCCATGACCGCCAGTTCGACCCGCGCGGCGTTGATTTCTTCCCGCTGGCCTGTCTGGACGGCGCCATCGGCGACAAGCTCACCGTCAACGGCACGATTCAGCCCTACTTCAAGGTGCAGCCGCGCAAATACCGTATCCGCATGTACAACGGCGGCCCGACCCGCTTTTACTGGTGGTGGATGCGCCAGGGTGCAACCGGCGCCACCTACCTGCCCATGACCGTGATCGCCAACGACGGCAACCTGTTGCCGCGCGCCGTGGTGCAAACGGACTTCAAGCAGGGTGTGGCCGAGCGCTTTGACCTGATCATCGACTTCTCCAAGTTCAAGCCCGGCACTGAGATTTTCATGACCAACCGCGGCGAGCAGACCAGTGGCCGCGGCCCCTCGGGCAAACTGCTCACCACGGGCAATGATGCGCTCAAATTCATCGTCGAAGCAGCGCGCCCGGGACTGACCGACGTCAGCACCAATATCGTCAACGGCACGCTGCTGCGCCCACTGCCCGCCGCTGTGAACACGGCTACGGCCAAGACCAAGCAGTGGACCTGGAGCAGTGCGTCGGGCAGCTGGAATGCCAACGGCCAGATCTTCGATCGTTTTGCCGCACCCTATACCGTTGCGGAAGGCACCTCCGAAGTCTGGACGCACAAAAACGGTGGCGGCTCCTGGTCGCACCCGATCCACCCGCACTACGAAGAGGGGCGCATCCTCAGCTACAGCGGCGCGGCCCAGCCCGACCCGAGCGCAGCTCTGCAGACCGGCCGCAAGGACGTCTACCGGCTCGACCCCAGCGCCACTATCACCACGGCCATGCGCTTTCGCGACTACAAGGGCATTTACCCGATGCACTGCCATAACGTGGTCCACGAAGACCACGGAATGATGGTCATGTGGAAGATTGTTTAAGCCCGACCCGCGCAACTGATCTTCCAAGGGGATTGAAATGAACCGCAGAAAGTTTCTCGGCGCGGGGCTGCTCGCCCCGGTGACAGCCACCTTCGGCGCGGCCGGCGCGTTGGTGTCACCGCAGGTTTCGGCAGCGCAGGCCGTGGCCGAGCGGCCGCTGTCCTACGCCGCACGCTTTGGCATGCTGCCCAATGTGCCGCTGCTGGCCCACACCGGTGAAACTTTCAATTTCTACGACGATCTGGTGCGCGACCGCATTATCTTGCTCAACTTCTTTGTGGTGAGCTGCAGCGAGGGGCGCTGCCCCACCACCAATGCCAACCTGCGCAAGGTGCAGGACATGTTTGGCGAGCGCATGGGCAAGGACGTGTTCTTCTACTCCGTGACCCTGCAACCCGAGCAGGACACCGTGCCCATCCTGAAGGAATACGCCGAAGACATTTTCGAAGTCAAGCCCGGTTGGTTGTTCCTGACCGGCAAGCAGTCGGACATTGATACGCTGCGCCACGCGCAGGGCTTTGTGGACCCCGACCCGGAGCGTGACCGTGACGTTACCCTGCACAGCAGCACCGGTCGCCTGATCGACGACAACAACAACCGCTGGGCCATGGTTCCGCTAAACACCTCGGCGCGCAATGTGTACACCGTCCTCAACACGCTTTGAGATGAGCAAGCCATGCGCTTTTCTGAATTGATTGTGGCCCGTATTTTTTTTGGGTTGGTACTGAAGCTGTGCGCCGCATTGTTTTTTTCACTGGCGCTGACCGCCGCGCACGCCAGCAGCCACGAGACGGCATCGGCGGAGCCGGCGCCGCCCAGCGCCGCCCAATGGTTTGCGCAGGGACAGGTCGCCCTGGTCGGCGGTTTGTTCGACGAGTCCCTCCAAATGTTTCGCAAAGCGGCCGCCCTTGGCAGCAGCGCTGCGCTGGCTGCGATCGGCGACCTGCATCAGGCCGGCCTGGGCGTTGAGCGCAGCGAGCGTGAGGCGCTGGTCTGGTACCGCAAGGCAGCCGCCACGGGCGATGCAGAAGGCCAGGCCCGACTCGGACTGGCGCTGGTTCGCAATGGCACTGCGGCTGAACTCAAAACCGGACTGAGCCTGATCCGCCAAGCCGTCGCTGCCAACAGCAGCTTCGGACAGTACGCGCTCGGTGCCCTGCATCTGCAAGGCAAGGGCGTGCCCAGGGATGTGGATCTGGCCGCCAGCCTGCTCGATGCGGCGGCCAGCCGCGGCGAGGTGCTGGCGCAAAGCCTTTTGGGGCAGATGTATCTGGATGGCAATGGCGTGCAACAGCACAGCGTCATGGCTTTTGAACTGCTGAGCGAGGCCGCTCGCCAGGGCGATGCGGTGGCGCAGAGCCGCCTGGGTGCCATGTTTGCCGAAGGCTGGGGTGTAGAACGCAATGAACATGAAGCCGCCTACTGGTTTGAGCGGGCGGCCGAACGCGGCAATCTCGATGGCCAGGCGCAACTCGCCGTGCTCTTGCTCGACAGTCAGCAAGTGCGTGTTGATCCGCTTAAAGCCATTGACCTGCTGCGCCAGGCTGCCGCCGGCGGCAATACCTTGGCCCAATTCCATCTGGCCCTGTGTTTTCTGGAAGGGCGCGGCGTGCCGCAAGACCCGGCACAGGGGCAGAGCCTGCTGCGTCAGTTGGCCAAGGCCGGGCTGCCCGAAGCCAGTACCTATTTGCGGGAACACTCACTATGAAGCGCAGCACAAACTGGCTCACCGGTCTCGCAGCCGTGGTGCTGACGGCAACACTTTTTTCGTCCGCAGTACAGGCCCATGAAAAACATGACCATGCGCCAGAAAAAATCGAGTGGTTGCAGCGGCCGCTGGAACAAGTCCCGGCCAATCCGCAGGACCAGGTCGAGTTCGCGCGGATTCAGACCGAATGCCTGCAAACCAGTGCCATCCACTATGGCCCGCAGAGCCGATGGACGGATTGCCGCATCGGGCCCAGCGGATTCGTCGCCACCATCGGTCTGCAGGATTTTTTCTATGCAGAGTACTGCCTGATTGGCAAAGGCGATGGCTGCGCGAGGCAAGCACAGCTGTTGTTTCGCAACCGCGCCTACCGCCCCGAGGCCTTTGCTGACATGGTGCGCATTGACCCGACCGGCACGCGCTACGAGAGCCCTTTGCTCATCGGCAGCGAAAAAGAAAACGTGCTGGCAACGGCCGCGCTGTTGCCCGGAAAAAAGCACAAGCAGCTGCGCTATTTCCGCTATGACCAAGAGCGCTGGATAGCGATCGACGGCAAGGCCTGGTTGCAGCAACTGCGTGCGCGTCTGCCGGCGGGTCTGCGTGTGCGCGTGCAACCGCAGGACGCGCTGCCGGACCCGCGCACCATGATGCTGAGCCTGCCGCTGTACCGTGGCGCAGCGCGCGCCGGCCGTGTCGAAACAAGCCTGGTGATCCAGGACGGTCAACTGGAACTGGCCGGGTTCAATATCACCAAGGGCGCGCAATGAACGCGCCAGCCGCAGCTCTGTTGGCCCGCTGCCTGCATGCCAGCCTGATGGCACTGGGCCTGTGGGTCGCCATGCCTTCGGTTCATGCGGCGCAGGTCGTTCGCTGGGCCTCGGGCCATACACCGGTGCTGGCTTTCGACACGCTGGACGGTCGGCGTTTCGATAGCGCTGCGCCTATGGGCAAGATCGTGGTGGCCAATTTCTGGGCCGTCTGGTGCGCACCCTGCCGCGAAGAGCTGCCGCTGCTGGCGCAACTGGCCGCGTCCACGCAGGGCCAGCCGGTTGAGTATCTGCTGGTCAACACCGGCGACTCCAATGCCGCGATTGAAAAAATGCGCAGCAAAATGCCGGCCAACCTGCCCTCACTGCGCTTGTCTGCCGAAGCGCAGGACTTTCGTTTTTCCTCGCTGCCGGCCACCGTTGTTTTCGATACCCATATGCGCGCGCGCTGGCTTGTGCGTGGCGCCATCGACGCGCAGGCCGAACCCCTGCGCAGCCTGATTGCAGATCTGCTGGCCGAGGCCAGGGTAGTCCCCGGCAAGCCTGTCAATGCCGTACTTTCCTTAGGGAATTGACGTGCAGTTACACAGCCGGAACAAAGCTGCAACTGACATCACTGCCTTGCCTATTTACGCTTGGGGTGTCGTCGAAAGCTGGTCAGAGCCAGCGATCAAGTTATTTGCAGAAATCAAACAGATCGTGAAATGTCAAGAAACCAGGAGTGAACCTTATGAAACATGAAACCCGAAAAATCCTTGGCAAGCTTGCTTGTGGCGCCGTCGTGGCACTGCTGGCCGGTGCGGCCATGGCGCAGGCGGCCAGCGCCGATGGCGAGATCCGCAAGCTCGATACCGATGCCAGCCGCGTCGTCATCAAGCACGGCGAATGGAAGGGCATGAGCATGGGTGCCATGACCATGGCGTTCAAGGTGCGCCCGGCCTCACTGCTCGACGGTCTCAAGGTCTACGACAAGGTGCATTTCGCGATTGAAAAAGAAGGCAATGACTTTGTCGTCACTGCCATTTCGCCTGCAACGCAAGCCAGCACGCTGGTCCTTGCAGCAACCCACATTTCAGGAGACAAAAAATGAAGCAAGTATTCAAGAAAACCATGGTGGCCAGTGTCGCGGCCATGCTGCTGGCGCAACCCGCGCTGGCCGTGCTGCAGCGTCAGGGTCCGGTGGACCCGGCCAACGGCTTCCCGCAATGGTTCCAGGACCGCAATGGTGTTGCGCTCGAGGTTTGCTCGATCAACAGCCCGGATGCTGTCGGTCTCGCGGTTGTCAACGCCGGTTTGTGTGCCATCGTCAACGTCCCCGCGCCCAACGGCGTGTCCGTGGCACCCGAGGTGTTTCCTGGCAACTTCTCCACCGAGCACTTCTACACACTCACCAGTGCGAGCCTCGCGCCGGCGGGCCAGGGCAATCTCGGCAACGTCGCCGTGCCGACACCGGGTGCCGGCCGCATTACCTTCAACTTTGCGCTGGAGGCCTCGTTCGCCAACGGTGTGCCGACCGAGGGCCAGCAACTCTGGTTCACACGCTGGCGCGTCAACCACGGCAACGTGGCCTGCACCGGCAACCACACCTACTACACCCCGACCAAGGCGCCGCAGACCTTTGCCGGCGTGGCACGCGGCAAGATTTTTGAAACCACCGACACCGGCATGGGCCAGCCTGCAGCCGTGATGTCGGGCGATATCGGCCCGTTCCTGCAGTCGACTGACGTGCCCGGCGGTGTGCCCAGAGTGCCCTTCGTTGGTCCGGACGGCAAGAAGTACCTGTCCGACGGCGCCGGTATCGGCAGCGCCATCACCGGCAGTGAAATTCCCAATGCGCTCGCCACCAGCACCAACCCCTATGTGCCGCCGGAAATTAAGGCCATGAAGTTCACCAACTATGTGGCTGTGCAAGGCCCCGGCGTCGTGACGGGCAACTGCGCTTTGGACGAGCTGGTTTACTCCACCAACACTTTCTCGCTCTTCGGGCGCTATTTCGGAGGCCCGATCCCATCGCGCAACAGCGTTGACCGCGCCACCTACCGCGCGGTGGACACCAACAGCGATGGCAAGTCCGACATGTTCCAGATCGGCGCCTGGGCGCAAGCCACGCAGGAAGCCGGCAAGCCGGTGCCCCGCCTCGGCATGAGCCTGTGGTACACCGACCCGGTCAATCCGGCCACGTCCACGGCCGAAATCGGCATGGAAGGCGTGCAAACCGCCGCCGGTGCGCCGGCCTACGTTGGCCAGATCGCCACGCCGCAGTTTGAGTACTTTCAGGGCATGACCTCCGCAACGCAGATCACCGGCACCACCGCCTTGCCCAACCCGGTCTACACCAACGCCCGCGTTCGCGTCATCACCGACACGCCACCCACCACGGTAGACGTGGCGCTGGTCGATGAACTGCGCATCAACCAGGCTGTGTGGAACAGCGTGACCAAGACGCTGACAGTGAGCGCCGAGTCCGGCGCCTACCTGCAGACCGCCACGCCCACCGGTGGCACCGCAGCCAACGCGATCTGCTCCGCGCCCTGCCTGACGCTCAACGCCTACGGCCTGCCGCTGGCGGACGCTGCCGGCGTGGCGATCGACTTCAAGATGAAGACGGCCGCGACCGCGACTTCGCCCGTGGCGAGCATCGTTGTGCCCAATGTGCAGACACCTCCCTCTTACGTTACGGTGAGGTCCTCGGCCGGCGGCAGCGACCGCCAGCCGGTGATTTACCAAGGCTCGGCAACCGGCGCGGCGCTGTTCCAGCCCGACACGGTGAACGTGCCAAAGGACACGCCGGTCAATGTGGATGTGTTCGCCAACGACATTGGTGTTGCGGCAGTGGCCAACCTGCTGATCTGCGCAGATGCCGCGGGTGTGACCTGTGCCGTGCCCAATGCACAAACGGCCTGCACCGTGGCCACGCCCTCGGCGCAGTGCACCGGCCTGGGCGGTCGCATGATGCTGACCGGCAACCTCGTGACCTACACGCCGCCGGCTGGTGTGGGTGGCGTCACCGACACGTTCTGGTACAAGGCCTCAACCGCCAACGGAACCACGGCGGTGGCGCAGGTGAACGCGGTGATCAGCAACCTGGCCGGCCTGCCGGATGCGCGTGACGACCTCGGCAACACCGCGGTCGCCGGCGTCCCTGCGACGATCGATGTGGTGGCCAATGACTTCGCTCCGGCGGGGGTCGACATCACCACGCTGCGCATCACGCAGGAGCCTTGCACCTTCACTGCGGTGACGCCGACTTGCGCCGCGGGCTCGGCCAGTTTCACCACGATCCCGGGCAAGCTGGTCTTCACCGCGCCGTCGGCTGGTGACTGGACCATGGCCTACACCTTTACCGACAACGCCGGCATGATCGCCGACCAGGGTGTGGTGGCGGTGAATGCGCTGGGTGCCGAAACGCTCTCGATCGCACGGGCACTCTGGACTGCTGGCAAAGCCGGCACCACGACCAGTTCCATTCGCGCCAACGGCGTCTCTACCATCGCCCAGGGTCAGCCGATCCAGCTGATGCTGCCCAACGCAGCCTCCGGTGTGAACGGCTGCACCAACCCGGCCGCAGGCACGCTGCTCGCCACTACCGCGGTTGGCGCGGCAGGTGCGTGGGTGTTCGCCGGAGTGACGCTCAATGTCAACGTCAAGCCGACCCAAGCCTATGTGTACTCGCCGACCTACGGTGGCTGCACCCAGAGCACGGTTCAGTAACGAGTCGGCACCCATCGACACCAACAAGGACCGATCATGAATCTCAACCAAGCAAGTCCCGCTGCGGCGCACCGCGCCGCAGGCCATCAGAAAAAAGGAGTACGTGTCATGCGCTCTCATCTCATCAAAACCCTGGCGCTGAGCATCGCGGCCATTGGCATCGCGCCATCGGCGTTCGCGGTACTCGATCGCGCCGGGCCGGTGGACACGGTCAACGGCTTTCCGCAGTGGTATGCCGACCGCAATGGCGTGGCGCTCGAGTTGTGCGTCAACATTGACCCGGCCGTCCTTGCCGCCGGCGGTTGCGCCGTCCTGCCCGCTGCGCCCCCGGCCGGCGTGCTGACGGTGCCCGAGGTGTTCCCGGCCAACTGGTCGACCGAACACTTCTATACCCTCGCTTCGGTCAAGCTCCTGAGCGCCGGCCTGGACAAGTTGACGCGCACGCCGATTTCCGGCGCAGGCGGCATTGTGTTCAACATGGGCCTCGAAGGCTCGTTTGCCACCGGCGCACCCACGCCCGGTTCACAGATCACCTTCAACCGCTGGCGCGTCACGCACACCAACGTGGGCTGCACCGGCAACTACACCTACTACACGCCAAACAACGCGCCGCAGACCTTCGCGGGTGCCGAAGGCGGCAAGGTATTCGAGACCTCGGACGTCGGTATCGGCACCTTTACCGGTCCGCTCGCCGGCACCACCGGCCCGTTTCTGCAGTGGTCCGACGTGCCTGGCGGCGCGGTGAAGGCTCCCTTCATCGGGCCGGATGGCAAGAAGTACATTGCCGACTACGGCGCGGTAGGCACACCGGTAACCGGCAGCGACCTGCCGAACCCGCTGCGCGCCAGCACCAAGGCCTGGATTCCGGCCGAGATCAAGGCGATGCCGTTTGCCAACTACGTGCTGGTCGAAGGACCGGGCGTGTCCACCGGCAACTGCGCGGCGACCGAAGCCATCTACACCACCACCGGCTTCAATCTGTTCGGTCGTTACTTCGAAGGCGTCCTGCCGTCGGTCAACCAGGTGGAGCGCGCCACTTACAAGGCGGTGGCTTCGGTGGCCGGCGCCGCGCCCGACAGCTTCCAGGTCGGTGTCTGGGCAACGGTGGCGCAGAAGGCGGCCGGCCCGGTTCCGACTCTCGGCATGAGCCTGTTCTCGGGCGACCCTTCGGCACCGACCAGCCTGTCGCTGGAACTCGCGATGACGCGCCAGCCCCTGCCGACCACGGCCGGTACGCAGCCGAAGTTCGAGTTCTTCCAGGGAACGCCGGCAGCCAAGCAGGTCGGGGCAGGCTTTGACCTGACCCGTCCGGCAGCCACCCATGCACGTGCCCGGATCACCAGCGACGCTCCGGCCACGCTGATGGATCTGCCGCTGGTGGACGAACTGCGCATCTCGGAAGCCCTGTGGGACAGCGCCGCCAAGACGCTGACCGTGACGGCCGAGTCCGGCGCTTTGCTCGTCAAGGCGACGCCGGCCACACAGACGGCGACCAATGCCGAATGCTCGGCACCCTGCCTGACGATCGACCCCTTCGGTCTGCCGGCGACGGATGCCGCGGGTGCCGCGATCAGCTTCAAGCTCAACACCTTCGCGGGTGAGAAGTTCGCGCTGATGAGCACGGTTATTCCGAACGTGCACGTGCCGCCGGCCTTCATCACGGTGCTCTCTTCCAACGGCGGCCGCGACACGCAGCCGGTGATTTACGCGGGCTCGGCCACCGGTGCGGCGATCCTGCAACCCGACCTGGTCTCGACCCCCTTGAACACGGCCATCACCATCCCGGTGCTCGCCAACGACATCGGTGTCTCGGTGCCTCCGGCGCTGCAGATTTGCACCGCGGCCACTGGCGGGACCTGCGGCGTGCCATTGCCAACGGCGACTTGCGTGGCCAACACGGCTTCGACTTCCTGCACGGTTTCCGGTGGTCGCCTCGCGCTGACGGCGGACAACCAGGTGGTCTACACGCCGCGCGCCAACCTTGGCGGTCTCACCGAATCGTTCTGGTACCAGGCGAACACGGTGGCAGGCGCAGCAAGGGCGCAGGTAACGGTGAACGTAGGTTCGCTGGGTGGCCTGCCGGATGCACGTGACGACCTGGGTCTGTTCGCGGTGGCCAATGTGCCGGCGACCTTCCGCGTGACTGGCAATGACTTCGCCATCGCCGGCATCAACCTGGCGACCCTGCGGCTGACGCAGCAGCCGTGCAACCTGACGCTGGGCGTTTGCAGCCAGGCTGCCGCTACCTTCAATGCGCTGGGCCGCCTGGTGTTCACGGCACCGAGCGCCGGCAACTGGACGATGGCTTACACCTTCAACGACCGCAACGGCGTGCTGGCCGACCCCGCCGTGGTGACGGTGAACGTAATCGCGGGCGAAGCGCTGACGGCGATCCGCTTCCTGTGGAGTCCGCCGAAGAAAGCTGGCCAGCTCGGCACGCTCGCCGGTAACGGCACCTCGACGGTCAACGCGGGCCAGGTGATCAACCTGTACCTGCCGAACGCGGCCACCGGCCCGAACGGCTGTGACGCCCCGCTGCTGGGCACCCGGATCGCCAGCACGACGGTTGTTGCCGGCCCACCGCCCGCTTGGGTGTTCGGCGCCACGGCACTGACGACGCGCCCAGCCACGGTCTACGCTTACTCGCCCACCTACAAGGCCTGCGTGCAGGGCACGGTGCAGTAAGAAGTTGAAGAGATACCCGGCTGCGCCATGGATACGCGCAGCCGGGTTCAGCGGGACCTACTCAAAAGCAGGCGCTACGGCACCTGCTTTTCAGTGTGCGCTTGAGGGCAAAAGCCATCGGAAATGTAGAGTCGGAACCAGTCGCCAATCATCCAGACGAGGGCTTTTAGGGTGTTACGTACGGTGACAATCAGCCGACAAAGGAGCGACTGACGCACGGGGCCTTGCTTCGTAGACTTACGGGCAAGTGAAGGAGAAATTTCCTATGTCCCGTATTGTCAAAAAGCTGGTGTTGTCCGTCGCAGCCGCAGGCCTTTCGTCTGCGGCTATGGCCGTTCTCGATCGGGCCGGTCCGGTGGATGCGGCGAATGGTTTTCCGGTCTGGTACATGGACCAAAAAGGGGTGGCGCTCGAACTGTGCATCAACAAGGACGCAGCGGTGCTGGCAGCGGGGGGGTGCGCGGTGCTGCCCGGACCGGTGCCCAATGGCGTGCAGACCGTTCCCGAAGTGTTTCCGGCCAACTGGGCAACCGAGCACTTTTACACCCTGGCCTCGGCCACGCTAGCGACGGCCGGCCTGGACAAGAAAACAGGGCTTCCGATTTCAGGCGCCGGAAAACTCGTTTTCAATTTTGGTCTTGAGGCGTCATTTGCCACGGGCTTACCGGCGGCGGGCGCCCAGATTACTTTCAACCGCTGGCGCGTCACGCAAACCAACACCGCTTGTGCGGGGACCTACACCTATTACACCCCCAACAGCGCGCCCGCGACATACAGCAGCGCGGAGGGCGGCAAGGTGTTTCAGACCTCCGACGTTGGCATTGGCACCTTCGATGGTCCGCTGCTGGGCAGTACGGGTCCATTTTTGCAATGGGCAGCGACGCCTGGTGGCGTGGCAAAGGCGCCGTTCATCGGGCCTGATGGCAAGCGCTACATTTCCGACTACGCTGTGGTGGGCACGCCGGTAACAGGAAGTGATCTTGCCAATCCGCTGCGTGCCAGCACCAAGACCTGGATTCCCGCAGAAATCAAGGCCATGCCCTTTGCCAACTACGTGCTGGTCGAGGGGCCGGGCGTGGCGACGGGCAATTGCGCCGCCACCGAGGCGGTTTACACCACCACGGGCTTCCAGTTGTTCGGGCGCTACTTTGACGGCGCTGTTCCGTCTGTTCCGCAGATAGACCGTGCCACTTACAAAGCGGTGGATACCAATGCCGATGGCCTGCCCGACCGGTTTCAGGTTGGTGTCTGGGCCACGGTCACGCAAAAAGCCGGTGGCGTCGCACCAGTGCTCGGCATGAGCCTGTTTTCAGGCGACCCGGCGGCACCCACCCTTCAAGTGTCTGAGGCAGCGATGACGCGCTTTGCCGTGCCGACAGCGACCGGTGCGCAGCCCCGGTTTGAATTTTTCCAGGGTGCCACCACGGCACTGCAGGCTGGCATGCCAGCGACGGCTCTGGCCAAGCCAGCCGCGACGACGGCACGGGTACGCATCGTCAGTGACACACCGCCGACCGTACTCAACATGCCGCTGGTCGATGAGTTGCGCATTTCACAGGCGCTGTGGGACAGCGCGCGAAAGACGCTGACGGTGACGGCGGAGTCGGGTGCTTTCTTGTCGGCACTGACGCCGGCCACCCAGACGGCACTCAACGCTGATTGCTCGCTTCCCTGCCTGACCGTTGACACCTACGGTTTGCCGGCCACGGATGCAGCCGGTGCGGCCATTGACTTCAAGCTCAAGACCATCGCGGGCGAAAAGTTTGCGGTGATGAGCACCGTCATTCCCAATGTCCACATACCACCACTCGCCATTACCGTGACGTCTTCGGGTGGCGGGCGCGATGTGCAGCCTGTGATGTATGTCGGATCGGCCACGGGTACGGCCGTGGTGCAAACCGACACGGCTTCCACCCCCATGAATGTGACGGTGAGCATTCCGGTGCTGGCCAACGACATCGGTGTGTCGCCGACGCCGGCCCTGCAGATTTGCACGGCCGCCACGGGTGGCACCTGTGCTGTGCCTTCGGCCGCCACGGCCTGTGTCGCCAACACGGCCTCAACTTCATGCACCGCATCGGGCGCCCGGCTGACTGTGACGGCGGACAACCTGGTGCTGTATGCGCCACGCCTGAACGTTGGGGGCTTTACCGAATCGTTCTGGTACCAGGTCAACACCTTGAGTGGCCCGGCCCGTGCGCAGGTGATCGTGACGGTGGGCGCCCTGACCGGCCTGCCGGATGCGCGTGATGATGCGGCCCTGTCTTCCGTTGCCAATGTCACTTCGACCTTCAACGTGCTGGCCAATGACTTTGCGCCGGCCGGCGTTGACCTGGCGACCTTGACCATCACGCAGGTGCCGTGCAACCTGACAAGCGGCGTCTGTGCGGCCAATGCTGCCACGTTCAACGCGGCGGGCGGCCTGCTGTTCACGGCGCCCAGCGCGGGTAGCTGGACCATGGCCTACACCTTCAAGGACCGCACCGGCACCGTGGCGGACCCGGGCGTGGTGAGCGTGAATGTGCTGGCCGGTGAAGCGCTGACCATTGCCCGTGCGCGCTGGACCTTGCCCAAAAAGGTCGGGCAACTCGGCACCCTGGATGTCAACGGCACCTCATCGCTGGCGCTGGGACAGAGCCTGGGTCTGTACGTCCCCAACGTCGCCAGCGGCCCGCAGGGCTGCAACAACCCAACGGCGGGTACGCGTATCGCGACGACCACCGTCGCTGCAAATGCCAGTTGGACCTATGCCGCTACGGCGCTGGCAACGCGTCCCACCACCGTTTATGTGTACTCCCCGGTCTACGGCGGGTGCATGCAGTCAACCGTGCAATAACTTGGAAAGGTCCAAAAATGAATACCAGACTCAACAATTTCTTCTCCCGCAAGACGCGTAGCCGGCTCAGCGCTGGATTTACCCTGCTCGAACTGCTGGTGGTGATGGTGATCATCGGACTACTGGCCGGCTATGTGGCGCCACGCTACTTTTCCCAGATTGGCAAGGCCGAGGTCAAGGTGGCGCGGGCGCAGCTCGATGCAATAGAAAAGGCGCTCGACCAATACCGCCTGGATACCGGCCACTACCCGACGCAGGAACAGGGCCTCATTGCGGTGGCCAAAAAGCCGGCCAACGAGCCGCGCTGGGAAGGCCCATACCTGAAGAAAGATCTTCCTCTGGATCCGTGGGGCCGGCCCTTTATCTACAAGATTCCCGGCGAACGGGGTGACTTTGAGCTCAGCTCCCTGGGCAAGGATGGCGTGCCCGGGGGCACAGGCGACGCGGCCGATTTGCAAATCAACTGAGTCGCGAAGGTTTTATGATTTTCCAGGTTAAAGCACTGATGGCCAGCGGAGAGGTGGTGCTCTTGCGCATCGACGCGGCCGCTGAGGCGGACGCCCGGCGCGAGGTCGAGTCGCGCGGGCTCTCGGTGTTCATGGCGCAGCCGCTGAAGTCGGTGGCGACGATGCGCCTGGGTTCGCGTGCGGTGCGTGTCAATGCGCTGAGTTTCTCGCAGGAACTGCTGATGCTGTTGCGTGCCGGCCTGAGCCTGGTGGGCTCGCTGGAGGCCATGGCCGAAAAGGAACTCAATGTGGGCACGCGTGCCGTGGTCGATGCGCTGCTGCTCAAGCTGCGCCGCGGCGGGCGCCTGTCCGAGGCGCTGGTTGACTCGGGTGGCAACTTTCCCCAAATTCTGATCGCCGGCGTGCGCGCCAGCGAGCGCACCGGCAGTCTGGAAGAGACCTTGCAACGCTATTGCGAATACGCCAGCCGCATGGACGAGGCGCGCAAGAAAATCATTGCCGCGCTGATCTACCCCGTCATGCTGCTGCTGGTGGGCTTGCTGGTTTCGGCTTTCCTGATTGGTTTTGTGGTGCCCAAGTTTGCCAGTGTGTACCGCGACTCGGGCAGCGAAATGCCCTGGGCTTCGGCCTTGTTGTTTGATATCGGCCGCTTGATTGGCGCGCACCCCTTTGAGTTCCTGACCGCTGCGCTGCTGCTCGTGGCGGCTGTGGTCGGCGCGTTTTCTCTGCCTGCTACGCGCACCTGGATTGGCATGCGCATTCGCAGCTTGCCCGGCGTCGGCGTGCGACTGCGCATTTACGAACTGGCCCGCTTGTACCGCACGCTGGCGATGCTGCTGCGCGGTGGTACACCCATCGTGCCGGCACTGGGCCTGGCTGCGACCATGCTGAGCGGGGCCATGCGCGAGCAGCTTGCCAGCGCATCGCGCCAGATATCCCAGGGCGAGCCGATTTCGCGCGCGCTCGACAGCAATGGGCTGACCACCAAGGTAGGCAACCGCATGCTCAGCGTCGGCGAGCGCAGCGGCGGCATGTCGGAAATGCTGGGCCGCATTGCGGACTACCACGACGAAGAAACCGCGCGCTGGGTGGAGTGGGCGGTGCGCCTGTTTGAACCGGTGTTGATGGCCTTGCTGGGCTTGGTGATTGGGGGCATCGTGATTCTCTTGTACATG
>Ga0194060_10001475_pt1 | contig 16817 bp, 7 predicted proteins | sample SepL225m_MetaG_FD_163427 | JGI IMG/M metagenome (GOLD analysis project Ga0194060, IMG submission 163427) | Anoxic zone freshwater microbial communities from boreal shield lake in IISD Experimental Lakes Area, Ontario, Canada - Sep2016-L222-5m | ecosystem: Environmental > Aquatic > Freshwater >...
GCGGTTGGGCGGATCTGGCCGCCCAACCGCCGGGGTATCTGCACGCGCTGGGCAAGCCTGTGTGCGTGGTGGCGGGCGGGGCGAGGCGGCAGGATTCGGTGGCCCGTGGATTCGAGGTCGTGCAGGCGCGCGCCGACATCATCCTGATTCACGACGCGGCGCGTCCGTTTGCCAGTCCCGACCTGATTTCGCGCACCATCGCCGCCGCGGCGGAGACCGGAGCGGCGCTGGCCGCGCTGCCCGCGACCGACACGGTCAAGATCGCATCCGAACCGATGCTGGATCAGGAACCGCTCGTGGAACACACGATCCCCAGGGCGCGGGTGTATCTGGCGCAGACCCCGCAGGCATTTCGCACCGAGGTGTTGCGGGCGTCGATCGCGGGCGGGCGCGATGGCGAGACCGCGACCGACGAAGCGGCACTGGCCGAAGCGGCGGGGTTTCCGGTGCGACTGGTGGCCGGCGAGCCGACCAATCTCAAGATCACCACCATGGCCGATTTGACGGTCGCCAGGACGCTGACGAATTCTCGACGGCCCGATCGCGTGATGCGCGTCGGAACCGGGTACGACCTGCATCGACTGGTCGAAGGGCGGCCGCTGGTGCTGGGCGGGATCACCATTCCGTTCGATCGCGGTCTGGCGGGGCACTCCGACGCCGACGTGTTGTCGCACGCCATCACCGACGCGGTGCTGGGTGCGGTGGCCGGGGGCGACATCGGGCGCCACTTTCCCGACACCGATCCGCAGTGGAAGGGCGCGTCGAGCCTCGAGATGCTCCGGCACGCCGTCGCGATTGCGTTCGAACGCGGCTGGGTGGTGGGCAATGTCGATGCGGTGGTGATCGCGGAGCGCCCGAAATTGTTGCCCCACATCGACGCGATTGGGTCCAGCCTGGCCGAGGTTCTCGGCGTGGCGGTGGACTGTGTCAGCGTCAAAGGGAAAACCAACGAGGGGATGGGCGACATCGGACGCGGCGACGCCATGGCCGTTCACGCAGTGGCCATCCTGATGCCGAAGCCGACCGAGGAGATCTAGTGGCCATGCGTGTACGATTTGCGCCGAGTCCGACCGGTTTGCTTCACGTGGGCAACGCCCGCACGGCCCTGTTCAACTGGTTGTTGGCCAGAGGCGGCGGCGGGACGTTCATCCTTCGCATCGAAGACACCGACGTCGAGCGGTCCACGCGAAAATCCGAAGAGGGGATTCTCGAGGATCTGCGATGGATGGGACTCACCTGGGACGAAGGTCCCGACGTGGGCGGCCTGCACGGGCCGTACCGGCAGTCGGAGCGGCTGGAATTGTATCGATCGTACGCCCGCAGCATGATCGGCAATGGCCATGCGTACCACTGCTTTTGTCCGGCTGAACAGATCGAGGCCGATCGGCGCGCCGCGATCGAAGGCGGCCGCCCGCCCAAGTACGTGGGGCGATGTCGCGATCTGCCTGCCGAGCAGTCCGCCGAGCGCGTAGAGAAGGGCGAGGCCGCTGTGGTCCGCTTCCGCGTGCCCGTCAGCCGGGATGTGGTGTTTCGGGATGTCGTGCGCGGCGAGGTCCGCTTCAGCACCGACGTGATTGGCGATCCGGTGATCGTGCGATCGGACGGCAATCCCGCCTACAACTTCGCGGTGGTGGTCGACGACGCGCTGATGGAAATCACGCACGTCATCCGTGGCGAGGATCACATCTCGAACACGCCGCGCCAAGTGCTGATTTACGAGGCGCTGCGTTTTCCGCCGCCTGTCTTCGCCCACCTCGCGCTGGTGTTGGGTCCCGATCACGCGCCGCTCTCCAAGCGACACGGCGCGACGTCGGTCGCCGAATTCCGCGCCCGCGGCTACCTTCCCGAAGCGCTGGTCAACTACCTGGCGCTGCTGGGCTGGTCGCCGGGAGGCGGAGATGAATTGCTGCACGCCATGGAGATGGCCAGGCGCTTTTCGCTCGATTCGGTCGGCCACAGCGCGGCGGTGTTCGACCCCGAGAAACTGGCCTGGGTCAACCGGCACTACCTGCGGCTGGCGACGCCTGGACGTCTGGCGGAGTTGGCCGTGCCGTCGTTGCAGCAGGCGGGGTTCCTGCTGAACGACACACCCGAGGCGCGCGCGTTCGTCGAGTTCGTCGTGCCGATGGCCAGCGGCTCGATCGATCGCGTCGAGCAGACGCCGGACCGATTGCGCTTCCTGTTCGTCTTCGACCCGGCGGAGGCCATGGTTCGCGACGACGTGGCCGAGGTGTTGCGGGAGCCGGGCGCTCGAGAGGTGATCGATCACCTGGCGCGCGAGTTGGCGGGAGCCGGGCGGCTGGATCGCGAGACGTTTCGGGCGGCGGCCGCACGGGTGAAGCAGGCGACCGGTCAGAAGGGCAAGCACTTGTTCCATCCGATACGGGTGGCTCTTACTGGAGAGGCGGGCGGGCCGGAACTCGACCTGGCCGTACCGGCGATCGACCGCGGGGCGGAGTTGTCCGGCTCCTGCGGACTCGCGGCCATCAGGGGATGCCGTGAACGCGCGGCCCAGTTCGCGATCGCGCTCGCCAGCCGCAGCATCTCGTAGGGGCCGACACGGGCGGCGGCCGCGACGACACGCGCGGCTCGATCAGCGATCGAGGGTCGGTCCGTGCGAACCACGTGCCTCGGCCCGGCGTGACTCAAGTCGAGGGAAACGATGTTGATTTACGGCGTGAATCCCGTCCTCGAGGCCTTGCGTGCGGGCCGCGTGCTGGCGGTGCGTCTGGCGGTGGCCGAGCGCGACCGTCTGCGGTCGGTGCGCGTGCTGGCGGAGTCGGCCGGCGTGCCGGTCCGGTCGGCCGAAGCGGCCGAACTCGACCGCGCCGCCCGCGGTGGCGTGCACCAGGGCGTGGTCGCCGAGTTGCGCGCCGCCGAGCAGTACACACCCGAAGAACTCGTCCTGAGCGCCGCCGGCGTGCCGCTATTAGTGGTGCTGGATGGCATCGAAGACCCGCACAATCTCGGCGCCATTCTCCGGAGCGTCGACGCAGCCGGGGCCGACGGTGTGATTCGCCAGACGCGGCATGCCGCCAAGCTCGATGGCGCCGCCGCCAAAGCGTCGGCCGGCGCCGTGGCGCACGTCAAGATTGCCGAGGTCGTCAATATCTCCCGCGCCATCGCCGAACTGAAGGACGCCCACGTGTGGACCATTGGCCTCGACGCGGATGCCCCCGAAACCTACGACCAGATCGATCTCACGCTTCCCACGGCGATCGTGCTGGGTGCCGAAGGACAAGGCCTGCGTCGGCTGGTTCGCGAATCGTGCGACCGCCTGATCTCCATCCCGATGCGCGGCCACGTCTCGAGCCTCAACGTGTCGGTCGCCGCGGCGGTCGTCCTGTTCGAAGCCGCCCGCCAGCGCAACCCGACGATCACCCCCGACTGATTTCCTCGACACTCGCAGTCTGCCCGCGCGGCTCCCTGCCGCCAGTTCGTCCGTTGTTCGAGGCCTTCGGATGATGGAGCGCGACAACCGCACCCGACCGACCCAATCGACCCCCGCCGCAGCCTGCGGACCCCGGCGCAGGCCGCTGTACGCAGGCCGCTGTAGGCCGCTGCACCCAACAGGTTGTGTGGTAGGCTGACTTTCGGCACCACTGAAACAACTGCGGGCGTTCTCCGGGCGGTAGAGGCACGGGCCACCGCATCGGGGAGGACCCTCGCTTCAACACGAACGGAGTGGCCCCGTGGGCGACATCGATTCAGCTGGAAGCGGTATCCGGCCCGACGACGCGCAGGCTCCCTCGCCGAACAGGTGGCCGGCCTGGCTGCCGGTCGAGCGCGCCGTGATGATCGGGGCAGTCCTGCTCTGGGCCTTGCTGTGCGAGTCGGCCGTGGAGAACGTCTGGCGCGGCTCGCCGATTCGATGGTGGGTGCTCGGAGCCAGTGTGGTGTCGGCGTTGCTGGTTGGGCTGGCGTGGAGGCGGATGGGCTGGCGCTCGAGGCTGGCCGCCGCCGCCGCCCTGCTCATGGGCGAACTGAACCTGGCCGTGCTCCGAGTGGGGACCGGCATCACGCCTGGCTTTTACGTGGCCGGTCTCACGCTGGCGAGGCTGGTCTGGCTGCTGGTGACCTGCGCGATTGTGATGGCGGTGTTCGCTGTCTCGCGTGCGCCCCTGCTGGCACGGCGGCGCGCGTGGGCGATCGGGCTGGGCATCGTCGGAGTGTACGCGCTCCTGCCGTTTGTCGTGGCGGTCGCCCGAGACCTCTCCTTCGACGTCATGCTGAGCGGTCGCGGAGTCGGCACCTCGTGGATGCCGTTCTGGCTGCAGCCGTCGTACCTCGCCGCCGAGGTGCTGATCCCGTTCGGCCTGGCGGCCTGCGTGGTCTGGCTGGGATGGTCGCGCTGGAAGCGGCCGGCCGACAGCCGGGTTGTGGTGGCGGTGGCGGGCGTCATGCTGCTGGCGTCGTTTCTCGTGCTCTCGGTGGAGCTCTCGCGTGCCGGCGTGTCGCACATGGCCCGCGCGGTGGTGGATCCGCTGCTCTCCCGGCTTTCGATCTCCGGCGCTCCGGCGTCTCCATCGTCCGCGGGGCCGCGCAGCGGCGGGGCAGCGCCAGCGCAGGACAACAAGCCGCCATCGGCGCTCGTGCCCGACGACGACTGGCTGAAGCCGTATCGCGCGATGACGCTCGATCAGGCGTTCGTCGAAGTCGCCACTCGAATGCGCTACGAACCGTACGCCGGCGTGCTGCGCGGCGCGCGCGGGACAGCCGTCGCCGCCGGCGGAAACTCGATGGACAAGTCGCTGCTGCTCGCAGCCATTCTCCGCGAGGGCGGCTACGAAGTCCGTTTTGTCCGCGGACCGTTGACCCCATCAAATCTGGCGGCGGTGTTGCGCGGGCTCTATCCGCCGAAGGTGCCGTCGGTGCAACTGGCCGCCGACTTCGCGCCCTTCGATCCGGCGCAGGATCCGACGCTCCAGGCCATCGCGCGCGAACACACCTGGGTGGAACTCAACCAGGGCGACACGTGGCTTCCGCTCGACCCGTCGTTCCCGCGCGCCAAGATCGGCGAGGCGTACGCCGAGGCGATTCAGCGGTTTACCGAGCCGCCCGAGGCCGACTTTCAACAACTCGAAATGAGAATCAAGGTCCAGACCGGCGGGAGAACAGCCGATCTGGGCGGATTCAAAGGCAAGGCCGCCGACCTGGCGCTCCAGCCGATCGCCTTGGTGGTCGACGCCACGCCCGTCAGGGAGTCGGCCAACGCGGCGCCCGCAAAGCCCACTGCTGGAGGGTTGTTCGGTGATGCGATGTCCGGTGGCCAAGCCAAACCCGAGCCGCCGAAGAAAACCGGCGTGCGGCCGCTCATCGGCGTGCGGTTTACGCGCCAACTGATGGTGGGCGAGAGCGCCAGGCCCGTGGGGCCCACGGTCTCGCTCGCCGGAAACGCCGCGACGCGCCTGGAGCGCGAATGGCTGGAGTTCACGCTGACGGGACCGGGCGGCTTGCGCCGGCGATTCGACCGCGTGGTTCAGGAGGGCACCGCGACCGGGGTCCCCCTCGATCTCACGGCCCGGCACCGACGGATAGGGATTACGGTGCTCTCTGGTCCCGTGTCGGTCGACTCTGTGTCGCGGCAGACCGCGCGCATCGGGCCCGCCCTGGATCTTGGCGCGGCGCGGCGCGACATCGGCGGGCTCGACGCCGACGGAGACAACGCCAAGGCGACCGCATCGATCGCTGTGGCACGGCGGGTTGAGGCCTCGGTTGGCGGGACTGCAGCGTTCCTGCTCCCCCTCGTCTTCGCTGCCCAGTCCGACGCGCTCACCGACCAGATCGCCTATTCGAATCATGTCGCCGTCGTCAGGGGCACGCCCCGCGTGTTGCTGGCGACCTTCGAGACCATCGGCAACGAGAAGGGGACGGCGAAGTCCGAGACCAGTCTCGACCTCCGGTTCGACGAGGTGCAGGCGTACGCCTATCCGCAGTATCCGGAACTGGCCGCCCGGATCTTCCAGACCGGGCGGGGCTTTCAGGAGTCGGTGCTCGAGGGGCTTGTCGTCCAGCAGCGCACCGGCCAGACAGACGTGGTGACGACGGCGTCGCTGATGCGTGAGGCCTCCGCCACGCGCATCGAACTGCTGGCGGTGACGCCATCGACGGCGAGTGAGTTGGATCGCGCACGTGGGATGCCTGCCGGAGCGCGCCGCTTCGTCGAGGCCGCCCTGAAAGACGGACGCAACGTGGTCATGCCGATCTCGGCCGTGAGGCTTGCCGGACGCGATCGATGGGGCTGGTGGACCTTCGATCCGGGATCGGGCGCGGTCACGGGCGTCATGGAGAGCGGTCAGCATCAGGCCACGGTGGAATATGCGGTCAACCTCGACGAAATCGGGTTGAACGAAGACACCGGATTCGCCCTCGGCTGCATCGTCGGCGGTACCACGACGCAGATCTTTCTGGTCGCCAAACTTCTCGAATACGGAGAGGTGACCCCCGAACTGATCGAGGACGTGAAGAAATACGTCGAGGGCGGGAGCTGCAACAGCGCGTGCCCCCCCAAGATCGAGGGCGGAGCCTTCAACGAGGCCAACGTGGCCGGTGACTGTTTCAAGAAAGCACTGGGAAAGGAAATCGGCGGGAGGATCGTCGTCAAGTTCTGCGATAGGTACAACGACGGATTCAAGTGTGCGGGAGGGTTCATCCTCGCTGGACTCAAAGGCGAGAGCCCCGGCGCCGGGGCCAAGTCCGAGATCGGCGTGGCCTACCCGAACTGCGCCGAGGATAAGTCCAAGGTGGGCGGCGGGAATCAAGCCAAGTAGGAGAGCCCAGCAGATGCACAGACCACTGTCGGCGACACTCCTGATCGCACTTGTTATCGTGGCGCCTGCATGCCAGCGCGGGGCGGCGCCCGCCGCGACGCCGACCAGCGCCGGCGCCAAAGCGCGCCTCGCGCCGAATCCGTTCGCCCAGGCGAGTCCGGGCGACTATCCGTCGCCAACGCCGGTCGCGTCGGTGGCCCGATCGGAAACCATTCAGCGTGCCGTCGTGCAGACGATCGGCGAGGGCGTTGCCAACAAGGCCGCCGAGCTTCGCGTCGAGAGCTATCAGACGGCCAAGGCGATCAACGGCCGCGCCGCGAGGCCGGGTCGCGAGTTCGTCGTGATTGAGACGAGTTGGAAGAACATCATTCCCTTGACGCTGGTGGAGCACAAGGGGCCGGACCGCACGCAGGGTGCGGGCAGCCTGGGCTTCGGGGTGAGCAAGAGCGACTCGGGCGGCGCGAGTACGCCTCCGCCCACGATGGAGTCGACGCCGTACCAGGTGCCGGATGCCAAACGGCATTTATGGCTGTTGAGCGACGGTCGGTTTGCCGACCCGGTCGATCTCGACGCGACCTCGGCCACGCCCGGCCACCTGCCGATGCCATCGTTCACCATCGCGAAACTGGGCCAGGTGCTCCGCGGCAAGATCGTGTTCGAAGCGCCAGCCGGCGCGACGGTCCAGGCGCTGCAGTTTCTCGACACGCAGTACGGGCATGCCGTGATTCCCGTGAAGGGAGGAAAGGCCGCCTCCTCCCCGCCGCCGCCGCTGCGCACGGCGGTCAAGAACACGGTGCTGGAGTTGGCGGTGACCGAAGCGTCATGGTCGTCGACCGAACGCCCCGCGCCGCCGGGCCTGCGCTATTACACGGTGGGCGTTCGGGGCCGCAGCCTGTCGCCCACCGACATTGTCGAAGTGAAGCTGGATGAGTACGCGTTCCTGCAGACCGATCAGGGATGTGTGGCCCAACCAGAGGCCGACGCGGCGTGGCTGGCCAGACCACTCGCCCGGCTCGCGCCGTTTCTGCCGACCGCGCCCGACGAGGGCCAGATGGTCTTTCTCGTGCCTGCCGACGCGAAGGGGTTCAAGTTCCTGCTCCGGCCGAAGAACGGCGGGGCTCTGGATTTGAACCTCGACGACAGCGCGGCTCCGGCGTGGCCCGCCCCGGTGCGGACGATCCAAGACGGATTGACGCTGCGTGTGCTCGTGCTTCCCTCGCCGGCCAGGCCCGCGGCGCTGCCCCCCGCCGCAGCCGGGCACGACCAGGTGGTGCTGGATCTGGTCGTCGAAAACATGAAGCCGACCCAGGGGATCGAATTCAACGTCGCACAGCAGCTGCGCCTGCTCGACGGGGCCGGTCACATCTATCCGCCGGACCGGCTTTCTGCGCAACTGCCTTGCCGTCTCGATGGCTTGGGCGTCATTCCTGCAGCGGGATCTCGGCGCTTCGCGCTGGTGTACGACGTGCCGAGCGGCCAGACGCTGCGGCTCGAGTATCGCGGATTCGAACGATCGGACACGGCTGCTCTGAAGTAGGGTCGCACCGCCCCAGTTCGCGGGCGTGCCGTTGTGCGCGGAGAGGGATGATGAAGAACATCGTGATCGCGGTGGTGGGTGTGGCGCTGGTTGGCGCAGGAGTGGTCGCGTATCGGAGCGGCTGGATCGGTCCGCGAGTGACGGCGCCGCAGGCCGACGTCGGTCAGACCTCAACCGGGGCGGCTCCGGCCACGCGGACCGGTTCGTCAACCAAACCGGCGACCGCTGCCGGAACGTCGGTTCCCGGAACAGCTGCTCAGGCGAGCGGTCCGTCTGGGACGCAGTCGGGATCGGCCGTTCCTGCTGCGCCGCTGCGGCCCGCTCCCATCCCGGACGCGGCCGACGCGGGGCCGGGTCAGCTGTCGGAGGGCAATCTGGCGCTGCTCGATGCGGGAGCCGAGGTCGCCTTCTTCACCTCGCAGCACGATGTGGGCACGTGGGCCGCCGCGCGCCTGATCGACAGTCGGTCGACAACCGGCTGGTGTTCGCGCACGGTCGTGTACCCGCACGACATCGTCGTGTCGTTCTTCGCGAAGCAACCCGCGCTGGTCGGCGCGGTCGTGATCAATCCCGGCACCTCCGAGGGCAAGGAGATGTGGGTCAAAGACGTCGAGATCTGGACGTCGATGCAGAGCCCGACAGAGGGGTTCTCGAAGGTCGCCGAGGCGACGCTGCGTAACGAGCGCGTGGAACAGCTCACCACTTTTCCGGCGGTCGAAGCGCGCTACGTCAAGCTGCGCATCCTGTCCAACTACGGTTCGGACAAGTTCATCGAATGCGGCACCTTCAAGGTCATCCAGGCCAAGCGGGCGGGCTATGCCTCGCTGCTTGAACGCCATCAGGACCTCGCGGCGTTGTTGAGTGGGACCGTGCCCGCCGCGAATCCGACGGCGGCTGCCGCACCTCCGCCGTCGCCCGCATCCTCGTTCTCGGCCGACGGATGCGTCGTGCCTCCGCCGGCGTCGGCGCTCAAGCCGCCCGCGCACGCCGAAAGCCAGAAGGTGCTGCTCGTTGCCGCCGAACGCGGGTACTATCCCCCGACCGCATTCAAGCCCTCGGACAAAATCGGCGCCGTCGACTACTCGCTCTTCGGCCGTGTCGAGATCGTTCACGTCACCCCGAAGGAGGCGAGACAACTGCTCCTGCTGCCGGCCCAAGGATTCGACACGGTCGTGCTGTCCCAACTCTGCGACATCAAGACATCGCTGTCCGACGCGTTCAAGCGGGATCTGGCGCAGTGGGTGGCCGACGGACACAAGCTCATCATTCAGGATTCGGATCGGTGCGGCGGCGGGACCGCCGTGCCTCCCGACTACAGCTTCCTGCCGTTTCCCTTCGCCACCAGCAATCCCGGGAAGATGGGCTCGAAGGGACAGTCGCTGATGTTCGTCGAGGAGAACACCATCGGGAATGGCGCGACCGGGACACCGGGATTCATCAACCTCGAAAGCTGGCTCAAGAATCTGAACGGCGACAACAACGAACTGGGCGACTCGAACACCGTCGTCAAGTACGACGCCCGCTGGTGCGGCCACCTCTTTGGCACCAACGCGCTCAAGAAGAACGGCTTCATGGAGGCCTATGCGCACAGCGGACGCGGTCTCATCATCTACAACGGCTTCGATGTCGATCAGTACAACGGACCCAGTTACCGTCAGTTGGTGACGCGCGAACTGGCGCAAGGCTTCGATCCCGACAACCTGCCCTGTTCCGCGCCGATCGGCGATTTCGTCATCGCCACCGAGCAGCGGCTGAAGCGCCAGCTGATGAAGCCCGGCCAGACGTTCGGGTACCCGCTGCAGTTGCTGTCCAACCAGGCGTACAAAGGCACCATCAAGCTCACGGCCAAATCGTCGCCGCCCGACCCGACATTCGATTTCAGGCTCGAACCGGACACCATCGAGTTGACGGAAATTTCGCCGACCACCCTGACGGTGAAGACCACCGGCGCCTCCCTGCCCGCCTCACACGTGATCGCGGTCCGCGGGACCGACACGGCGGGCAAGACCAACCTGCTGTGCCTCACGCTGGCGGAGCGCACGTCCGGCTCGATTCGGGTGATGGGCCTCGAGCGCACGAAGAAGCCGACCAGAAACCTCGAGATCATCCTCGATGCCTCGGGATCGATGAAGCTCCCGATGGGTAAGAAGACGCGGTGGACCACGGCGCTCGACGTGTTGAAAGACGTGGTCGCCAAACTGCCCGACGACTTCAACGTCGGGCTCCGTGTCTACGGGCATCGCGAATCGTCGACCTCGCCAAAGACCTGCACCGACAGTCAACTGGTGGTGCCCCTTGGCAAGCTGAACCGCGACGGCTTGCTGGCGGCGGCCGGTCGGCTGAAGCCCCGGGGCGAGACGCCGCTGGTGTACTCGGTGCTGCAGACCGCCTCCGACCTCAAGGCTGCACGCGCGGGAACCGTCATCGTCATCACCGACGGGGAGGAAAGTTGCAAAGGCGATCCGAAAGCTGCCGTCAAGCAACTCCAGGATTCCGGCATCGACGTCACGCTCAACATCGTCGGATTCACCCTGACCGACAAGAACGTGCGCGGGCAGTTGACGACGTTTGCCGAGTCGACCGGCGGGCATTTTTACGGCGCCACCACTGGCGAGACCTTGGCGCGAGCGGTGTTGATGGCGGCAGTCGAGAAACTGCCGTACACGATCTTCGACGCCTCGGGACGTCAGGTGGCGAGCGGAGAAGCTGGCGGGACCGCCGAGGAGTTGCCGCCTGGGGAGTACAAAGTGGTGATTCGCGCCGGCGACCAGGAACTGACGTCCGGGCCCGTCGTCGTCGCGGTGGGCGCCGATACGGTGCTGAAGGTTGTGGTCAAAGGCGATCACTTCGCGATCGAGCGCTAGCCGCCGGTGGTCCTTGTCGCCTCGGACGGGCCGGGCGGGTGCGCGGCGTTGCGACTCGGGCGCGACTCAGGCGCGTGCCGGGCGCGTCCCGGGCCCGGTTTCAGGCCGGGTGTTACGTCGTGGGCCACAATGGCGGTTCGGGCTCCAGGTACACATCTGGGCTGATCGCCATCCCGCGTTCGACTTCGAGTCCGGCGGCAATCTGGACATTCTTCCCGATGGTGGTGATGCCGGGCAGCCCGTCGGCATCATCGAGCCGTCCCACGCGGGCGTTGGCGCCGACGGTGACGTGCTTGTCGATGATGGCGCGTTCGACCTGCGCGCCGGCCTCGACGCAACTGTCGGCGAACACGATCGAGTCTCGCACGACGGCGTTGGGGCCGATGTACACGCCAGGCGACAGCACCGACCGCTCGACGAGGGCGCCGGCTGCGATGACGACGCCGTCGGTGATGAGGCAGGCCTGGGCCGACGCGCCACGGTCGATCAGCATCGGCGGACGCTCCGCCGAGCGCGTCCGGATCACCCACCCGCGGTCGTTCAGATCGAAGGCGGGCGGATGCCGAAGCAGGTCCATGTGCACCTGCCAGTACGAGTCGATCGTGCCGACGTCCATCCAGTAACCGTCGTAGCGATAGGCAAAGACGCGCCGGCCCGACCGCACCAGCCGCGGAATGATGTCCTTGCCGAAGTCGTGTGACGAGTCGCCGGCCTGATGATCTTCGTGGAGGCACTGCTCGAGCAAGGCGCGGCTGAACACGTAGATGCCCATCGAGGCCACAGTGCCCGGCGGCTGTTGAGGCTTTTCCACGAAGGCGGTGACGCGCTGCTCCCGGTCGGTGGTCAGAATGCCGAACCGCGGGGCCTCGGCCAGCGGCACCTCGATGGCGCCGATGGTGAGGTCGGCCTGCCGTTCGGCGTGGAAGGCGATCAGCGGGCCGTAGTTCATCTGGTAGACGTGATCGCCGGCCAGCACGAGCACCAGCGCCGGGTTGTTATCCGTGATGAAGCTCAGGTTCTGCAGCATGGCGTCGGCCGTGCCGGAATACCAATCGGTACTGGTGCGGTCCTTGTACGGGTGCAGCAGGCGGATGCCGCCGGTGAACCCGCGGTCCAGATCCCACGGACGGCCCACACCAATGTGCGCGTTGAGCGAGTGCGGACGATACTGCGTGAGGAGCATCACGTCGAACAGCCCCGAATTGACGCAGTTGGAGAGCGCAAAGTCGATGATGCGGTACTTGGCGGCGAACGGAACGGCGGGCTTGGCACGCCGCGCCGTCAGGACCCCCAGCCGGGCGCCCTCGCCGCCGGCCAGAATCACGGTGCGTACCTGAAGCGAGGACAGCCAGGTGTTGGCCTGGGGCGCGGCACGTCTGGAACCGGGCGTCACAATCGGACGGGTGTGCAGGCGGACCGACGGCCGGACGGGCTGGTGGTCGGGCTGGGTCAGGTCGGGGAACAGTTCCAGGATCAACGGCAGCAACTTCTCGCCAAAATCGGCTTTGGGCACGAAGCCGTCCGCGCCGGCCCGATGCGCGGCCTCGCGGTACTTGGGCGTGTCGTAGAGCGTCAGGATGATGACCCTCGGGGACGCCGCAAGAGCCTTGATGCGCTGGGTGGCTTCGAGACCATCCATGCCGGGCATCGCCACGTCCATCAGCACCAGGTCGGGATGCAGGCGCGCGACCAGATCCAGCGCTTCGGCCCCGGACAGGGCGCTGCCCACCACATCGACACCCAGTTCGTCGGCGAAGAACCGCTCGGCCGACTCGATGAAGTGCGGACTGTCGTCGACGAGCAAGACGCGTACGGGCATACGGTTCCTCGCAATGGGCCGACGCCGCTGGCCGGGCTTAGCGCACCACCGGCGTGTTGAAGACGACGTGCACCAGTGTGCCGTGTCCCGGAGCGGACTCGATTTTCAAGACCCCGCCGGCCAGCGCCACACGTTCCGCCATGCTCAGCAGTCCGACGCTGGTGCCAGACCGCGTGGCGTGGAGGCGCGCCGCCGCCGGGTCGAAGCCCAGGCCGTCGTCGCGCACGCGAAGGTGCACGGCGTCGGTGCAGTCCTGCAGGTCGATCCAGACGTGCTGGGCGTGTGCGTGGCGCAGGATGTTGGTCAAAGCCTCCTGGACGACCCGAAAACACGTAATCTCGATGCTGGGCGACCAGCGCGGCGCATGGGCGGGCAACCGGAGTTCGGGCTTGAGCCCGGTGGTCTGCGTGAGTCGCTGGACATGCCATTCCAGGGCAGCGCTCAGGCCAAGGTCGTCGAGAATCGAGGGCCGCAAATCGAGCGAGAGGTTGCGGACCTGCTCGAGGGCGCGCTGCGTGCTGTCGATGCTGTCGTCCAGTCGCGTGGCATGGGGCACCATCGCCGGCTGGCGCCGCAGTCCCTGCAGATTGATCTTGACCGCGGTCAGCACCTGGCCGACCTCGTCGTGCAATTCCCGGGCGATGTGCCGGCGCTCTCCTTCCTGCACGTCGACCAGCCGGCGCGACAAGGCCTGCAACTGCTCCTGGCTTTGCGACACTTCGGTAAACAGCCGCGCGTTGATGATCGCCTGCGACGCCTGGTTGGCCAGGCCACGCAACAACACGGCGTCTGCCGCTTCCCGCGAATGCGCTGCGCCGAGCCGGTACACCGCCAGCATGCCCAGGATCCGATCGTCGTGCTTCAGGCGGACGGCGATCAGATCGCCAATGCGGTCGCGCGGCGCCGAGGGCGAAAACACGAAGACGTCATCGATCCACGTTGCGGATTCCAGCACGTTCAGCAATTCGTGCTGGTCGTCGGCCGGGCCGATCCCGGTGTGCGGGGCCACCGTCGCGGTGTGACAGTGCGGGGCCGCTGGGCCGTCGGACAGGCACACGCTGGCCACCGGAAATCCCAGGGCCTCCGCGGTCTCTTCGCACACCGTCTGCAGCACCGTGGACAATTGCAGGTGCGCATTGAGCCTCGAGGCGACGCGCGCCAGCGTGCCCACCCGTTCCGCGTCGCGCCGGGCCTCGTCTTCGGCGCGCTTGTGGCGCATGATCCGCCACAGGTGCTCGGCGGTCAGCATCAGTTGGCGAACGTCGGCCTCGTCGTAATCCGAGGGCTTGTTGCCCACGCCCAGGATGAGTTTGACCGAGTCGTCTTCCACCACGGGTACGCTGAGGTGTCGGACCAGATGGGTATGCCCGGCCGGATACCCCTTTTTCTCGGCACAGTTCTGATAATCGTTGTGGATGACCGGGCGCTTCCATCGCGCGCAATCGGCCCAGACCCCCGCCTGCGCCAGCGGATAGTGCGCGTCGTGCGCCGCGGTGCACTGCTTGAGCGTGTGTTGCGACCAGGTGAACAGCTGGATGCTGTGCTGATCGGGGTTGACGAAGTGCAGATACCCGATTTCACTGAGGGTGAGGCGTTCGACTTCTTCCAGCGCCAGTTGGATGACGTCGCGTTCGCTCAACGTGGAGGCACGCTGGCTCAGATCCAGCAGCGAGTTCAAGCTCATCTCGCGCAGCAGCAGCGCTTCCTCAACGCGTCGGCGGCGGAGGTGTCCCGCTAAACGCTGGGCGACCGCTTCCAGCAGGAGCCGCTCCTCCGGCAGGAAGACGGCGGCCTCCTCGACGGGCGGGGGGCCGGTGTAGGCCACGCTCAATTGCCCCCGTATGGTTTCGCTCACGACGAAGTCGCACACCATGTGCCACGTCGTGGCCTCATAGCCGGGCGTCGCGTACATGGCGTCAGGCAGGGTGAGCCGGGCCGTGGCGAGTGCGGGGTAGCGCATCGCCGCTGGCAGCAGGGCCAGCGCCAGGTGGATGGCCTCGCTGGTCCCGATGTCGCGCCGGGCGGTCAAGGTGGACAAGTCCAGCAGGCAACGCAGTTCCTTGACCCGTTCGGTCAACTCGTCGGTGCGCTCGCGCAAGGCCGCGTCTGCCGCGCGGCGGGCGGTGATGTCGCGGAGGAAGGAATAGATGCGGTCCTGGGCCGCCTCGAAGTGCGCGCTGACTTCGACCTCGACCAACGTTCCGTCACGTCTGCGATGGCGGGTTTCGAATCGCGCCGCGCCGTCGGCTTTGATCGTCGCAAGATGGCGGGTGATGTCGGCGGGCGTCTCGCTGGCTTCCAGGTCGGCAATCCGCATCGTGAGGAGTTCGGCGCGGGTGTAGCCGCTCATGGCGCAGTAGGCGTCGTTGACGTCCAGCAGGCGGCCAGATCCGCCCACCAGCCAGAACCCATCCAGGGACGCCTGGATGAGGATCCGATAATCGCCGCCGTCGTCCACCTCACCCCTCCAAGGCGATGCGCGCGAGATGCTCGGCAGGCGCGCCGACCCTCGTCGTCCCGCGTCAGACTCCCAGTCACCGGCGCCCGACACCACGGAACCGACCGCGGAGCCGGGATTCCAAATAGTAGCAATGTTTGTCTCACATCTCTCCGCTATTCACGCAACCGTCCGCCTCGGGTCGCTGCCGCTTGCCCCTGGGGAGGTGCGCGGACCGCCGGGATTTTTTGCCGCTGGCTCTGGAAATAGTTTCGTGACTATAATGACTGGTTGCACCCGCGGTCGGCGAGGCCGCCGGGGCCGTGGAGACGTGCGAGGGTCGCGCGGGCGACACGGAGGTTGGCGAGCGTGAAAAGGCCTCCGTTGGGTTGCGATGTGGCATGCAACGTGCTAAGCTTGGGGTTTCGTCTGGCTGGCGTAGCTCAGTCCGGTAGAGCGGCTGATTTGTAATCAGCGGGTCGGGGGTTCAAATCCCTCCGCCAGCTCCACTGTCAGAGTTGGCCGGGCGACCACGCCCGCTGCGCGCTGCGAGTTGCGCCCCCTGGGTCGGTCCGCGCGCACGAAGGAGTACGAGACGAAAAACCGGGGAGGTTGCAGAGCGGTCAAATGCAACAGACTGTAAATCTGTCGGCCATGCGCCTTCGGAGGTTCGAATCCTCCCCTCCCCACCAGCCTTCGCTCGCGCAGCGAGTGAAGGCTGTCACGCCGAAGCCCGAAGGGCGGAGGCGGACCGCAGCGCGAGCTACGGCTGGGCGAGCCAGCAGCGGCGGTAGGTTAACCGCGAAGGCGGGCGGGTCTTCGAGCTTCGTCATGGCGAGCCGGTGTGATGCTTTGGCAGGGTAGGTCGACGGGAACTGGTGACGGTTGGCAGGGTGGCGAGCAGTCAGGCGGGAGTAACTCAGTGGTAGAGTCACAGCCTTCCAAGCTGTTGGTCGCGGGTTCGATCCCCGTCTCCCGCTCCATTCGCCTTCGCGCGTGAGAGGATTGAGAAGCGCTTCGGCGGACTGTCTCGCCGACGCCTGAAAGGCGAAGGCGGACGATTCGCGAGCTACGTCTGGGCAGGCCAGCCGTGGCAGAGGGTCCGAAAGGGCGTTCCGGTGAGGGGCCGGCCCCGCGGGCTCGAGGTAGAGGCGGTAGGGTTTTCATGCCGATGTAGCTCAGTCGGCAGAGCGCGTCCTTGGTAAGGACGAGGTCACCGGTTCGAATCCGGTCATCGGCTCCATTTTCGTAGGCGACTAATTTCGGGAGACCAGCCATGGGGAAAGAAAAATTCGACCGGTCGAAACCGCACGTGAACGTGGGGACCATTGGGCACATTGACCACGGGAAGACGACGCTGACGGCGGCGTTGACGAAGGTGGCGGCCGAC
>Ga0194060_10001476_pt1 | contig 16804 bp, 11 predicted proteins | sample SepL225m_MetaG_FD_163427 | JGI IMG/M metagenome (GOLD analysis project Ga0194060, IMG submission 163427) | Anoxic zone freshwater microbial communities from boreal shield lake in IISD Experimental Lakes Area, Ontario, Canada - Sep2016-L222-5m | ecosystem: Environmental > Aquatic > Freshwater >...
CGACGAACCCAGCATTCTCAACGCGCTCAAGCGGTTGCTGCGACGCGAGGGCTATACCGTGCTCACCGCCGGGGGGGGCGAGGAAGCGCTGGAGATTCTTTCCACCCATCCGGCACAGGTCATCGTCTCCGACCAGCGCATGCCGGGCATGAGCGGTGTCGAGCTGCTCTCGCGCGTGCGCGAGCTTTACCCCGATACGCGGCGCATTATTCTTTCAGGATATTCCGACATTTCCACGCTCTCTGATGCCATCAACCGCGGCGCGGTATGGAAATTCATCGCCAAACCCTGGGACGACGAGGCGCTCAAGGCCGAAATCGGCCACGCCTTCGCGGTCGCGGCCTGATGTTTCCTCTTCTTTGTATGCTTCTGAAGCAAAAGTCGGCGCTGACGGGACGGTGCACCCATCAGCGAACAATCTCAGCCCAATGGCAGATATAGCGTCATCGGTGAATCCGTGCAGCTACTTGAAATGGAGAGAGTCTCGAGTATGGTCGGGAAACAGATAAAGCGCGTCCTTGTGGTGGATGACGAATCCAACATCATCAATGCGATCCAGCGCGAGCTGAATTCGCCGCCCTTCGTTACGTACCGGTACGAGGTCGAAGGCTTTACCGATCCGCGGCGCGCCTTGGAACGTGCGCGTGAACAGGCCTTCGATGCCGTGATCAGCGACTACCGCATGCCGGACATGGATGGACTGGAGTTCCTTACCACGCTGGCAAAAATTCAGCCGGATTGCGCGCGCATCGTCCTCAGCGGCCAGACCGACATGGACGGGTTGATCCGCATGATCAACGAGTCCCGCATCTATCGTTTTATTCCCAAGCCCTGGCACGCCTACAAGCTGAAAACCTCGCTGTGCCAGGCACTCGACCACAGCGCCGCGCTGCTCGAGCACCAGCGGCTGGCCGCCCTGGTGCGCGGGAACGACATTCTGGCCCTGGCTATCCCGGAGCGCGAGGTCGAGCAGTTGCTGATCGTCGACGACGACCCGGGCGTGCTGAACAGCCTTGCTCGCGTGCTGACCCATCGTTCAAAGATCGATCATGTGCTCGCGGCTATCCGCACTGAAGGCGCCCAAGCGACCAACGCCGTGCTGCAGGAGGATCTGATCAGCGTGCAGGTAGCGCCGTCGCCGCACCACGCCCTGAAAATCGCGGCGAGCGCCGACTTCGCATGCGTCATCACCGATTACCAGATGCCGGAAATGAACGGGATCGAGTTCCTGAAAAAGTTTTCCGCCCTGCAGCCCGACTGCATGTCCCTGCTCTTCAGCAGCGAGATCAGCAAGGAAGATCTGATCGATGCCGTCGAGTCTGCCAATATATTTGCCTTCATCGACCAGCCGTGGACCGATTTTGAACTGAAGGTGCAGGTGGCGCTGGCCCTCTCCCGACGCAGGATACTTCGCGAAAACCGCAAGCTCGCCGAGTTGGTAAGCAACAGCAAGCCTCTCAACTGAAGCCGGTCCCGCACGGGCTTTCCGCTGCATGAGGGGAAACACCCTCGCCACATCGACGAGCGTTTCGTACGCCCCGCAAATATCCGGCCCGGAGAATGGCAATGGAAACCTTAAACATAATTTATTGCTTCAGCTTTGAAGACCGGGCCGATGCAACCTTCGCCGTCAGCCTTGATCCGGTAAGCCTCACTCTGCAAACTGCGCCACGCTCGATCTTGCCCGCGTGGATAAAACTTGAGCACCATCAGTGCCCCGATTGCCCTATGGCGCACACGGGTGCAATAAATTGTCCAATGGCAGATGCGCTGATCGACTTACATGAATTTGCTGGCCACCTGGATTCATTCAAGCAGTTGGCTGTGACCGTTACCACACCGGAGCGAGAGATTCGTACAGTAGTTCCGGCGCAACGAGCGTTCAGTTCACTAATGGGACTGCTGATCGCCACCTGCGCCTGTCCTGATGTGGCGTGGCTGCGGCCCATGGCGCGCTTCCATCTGCCGATGGCGAGCGAGATCGAGACAATCTACCGGGCTACATCAATGTATCTGTTGGCTCAGTATTTTCGTTGCAAGGCGGGCGCTATTCCCGACCTGTCACTGGAAGGGCTGCGTCTTCGCTACGTGCGCTTGCATGAGATCAACATTGCAATGGCGTCCCGTCTTCGCAGCGTGATAGATAAGGACGCTTCGGTTAACGCCGTCGTGCTACTCGATATGCTCGCCAAGGCGATGCCCTATTCCGTCGCCGATTCGACGGTTGAACTGGAGCACCTCTTCCGCGCATATCTCGACTGATCGCATTCGAGGACCGGTGCCGGCAGTGCCCCCGGGCATCTTCTGGCGGCGAACAACAAAGCCCTGCCTGACTCATGCCCCCAGCGATAGATACAGGGTCGTCGGCTTATCACGGCAGGGGGTAAATCCGTAATGCTCATAGAACGTCTTGGCCGACTCGCTCTTCGCATCGACTACAAGCGCGTAGCCTTCAAGGGCTAGCGTATGCACACATCTTCCCCGTCATTCCGGCGAAAGCCGGAATCCAGCAAAGGTGTGTCAAACGATGCTCTCGTACAGATCGCACCACTGCGGGTTTTTCGCTTCGATTACGGCAACCTTCCAGTCGCGCCGGCACCCCTTGATCGCTTTCTCGCACGTCACCCCGGAATGACGATCCAATGGAGATGTGTGCATACGCTAGTCCTTGAACACCCACAACGGAACTATTTCACATTTCAGCGCTTATATAATATTTTTACGCAAAAGTGAAACATCCTATTGCGTTTTGCGGTTTAATGATACAAAATGATACCCGAAATGATTTAACCAAGGTCGAGATACCGTGATCCAGCCTCCACTTTCCGCTTACTGCACCACCCGTGAAGCCGCAAAACTGCTGGGCGTGTCGGTCAGGACGGCCCAGCAATGGAGTGAAAGCGGCTTGCTCGAGGCATGGAAAACAGAGGGCGGGCATCGCCGCATCAGCCGTGTATCGGTGCAACAACTGCTCGCCGGCGAAACGAAACGGGAGCCAGGCGAAACCGCTCCGGCGGGCGATGCCGAGCGCTTGAAAGTCCTCGTGGTCGAAGACGACAGTTTCCTGCTGAAACTGTACAAGACCGTGATCGCCAAATGGAATCTGTCGCTCGACGTGATCACCGCCAGCAACGGCGTCGATGGCCTGATCCGCATCGGTCGCGATGCACCCGACGTGCTCATCACCGACCTCGCCATGCCCGGCCTTGATGGCTTCAAGCTGATCCACAGCCTGTCCGCGACGTCTTATCGCGAAGGCATGGAGATCATTGTCGTCAGCGGCCTCGACCCCGCCGACATCGACGCCCGCGGCGGTCTGCCCAAAGGCATTCCGGTCTTTCCCAAGCCGGTGCCCTTCGATCAACTGCGCAAGATCATCGTCGGCATGCTGGAACGTCGCGCCGCCTACCTGTAAGCGAGAACATCATGCCAAGGTTTGTCTTTACCCCAAGAAAGTCGGCGCTGGCGGCACGGCGCCGGACGATGCGATGCCCCATCCTGCCGCGCTTAAGAACTTCTACTGACGAAAGCTCATTATGACCAAGATTCTGCTCGTCGATGACCATTCCGACATTCGCCGCCTGATCCGCATCACCCTGGGCAAGGCCTTTGAAGTGCTCGAAGCCGAGGATGGCAAAACCGGCCTCGAGATCGCTCGTAATCAAAAGCCCGATCTCGTCGTACTCGACGTGATGATGCCGGGTGAACTCGATGGCCTGCAGGTGCTCGATGCCATCAAGAGCGACCCGCAGCTCAAGCACACGCGCGTCATCATGGTCACCGCCCGCGGCCAGGCGCGCGACTACGAAATCGGCATGGAGCGCGGGGCGGACGGCTACTTCATCAAGCCCTTCAGCCCGCTGCAACTGGTCGCCGCCATCAAGGAAACCCTCGCCAAGTGAGGTCGCCATGAGCCATTCAGACGCTCTCGACAATTCCAGACCGGCTGGCGGCCAGACTGTGCGCCTGTCCGGCAGCACGCGCGACGCCGCACTGCACGATCAGCTCTACCGCTATGCCGAGGACCTGCAACAGCTGATCGAACGCAACGGCGCGCTCGAAGCCCATTATCAGACGCTGCGCGAATCGACCGCCCTGCTGCTGGAGAGCCGCGAGGAGCTGGATGAACTGTTGCGCAGTTCACGCGACATCCACCTCGTCACCGATGCGGGAGGCAACATTCTGCAGAGCAATCCGGCAGGTGCAGCCCTGGCGCCAGCGCATCTGCTGATGGGATGCAAGTTGCAGGACCGGGTGCTGCCCGCGTACCTCGATAACTTTGCTGCGCTGCAAGCAGGCGCAATCGAAGGGATCGGTCCCTCGGGGCCGGGACATGAAATGCACTTGAGCCGCGAAGCCGGCGATGCCTCGCCGCTGATCGTCTCGGCTCAGGCACTGGCTGTGCGAAAAAACGGGGAATTGTGCTATCTGCACTGGATTCTGCGCGATGTGACCTCCCTGCGCGAGACCGAATTCGAGACCCAGATTTCCTCGATGGTGTTCAAGCACGCGGGCGAGGGGGTGGCCATTACCGACATCGAAGGCGAAATCCTCGCGGTTAATCCTGCCTTCAGTCGCATCACCGGCTACGCCGCGGCAGAAGTGATCGGCCGCAATCTCAGCCTTCTCAGCTCGGGCCGGCACGATGCCGCCTTCTATGCCGCCTTCTGGCGGGCACTGCGCGAGAACGGCAACTGGCAGGGCGAGATATACAACCGCAGGAAAAATGGCGAGATCTATCCCGAGTGGCTGACGGTGAGCGCCGCCCGCGACGGCGACGGCGGCATTCTCAGCTACATCGCGGTATTTACCGACCTGTCGCGCCTGTTGCAGGAAGAAAAGCGCCTGTCCTTTCTCGCTCATCATGACCCCCTGACGGGTTTGCCCAATCGCCTGCTGTTTCAGGATCGCCTGGGGCAGACACTTTCTCAGTCACGACGTTCGGGCGTCCAGTTCACCCTGATCTTCATCGACCTCGACCACTTCAAGCCGATCAACGATACCTTCGGCCACGCCGGGGGTGATCACGTATTGCAGGAAGTCGCCAGACGACTGGCAGGGACGGTGCGAGAGTGCGATACGGTGGCGCGGATTGGCGGCGACGAGTTCGTCATCCTCGCGCCCGGGTTGGTCGGCGATACGGATATCGGCAGCTTGTGCGGCAAGATGATCGATGCACTGCGCCAGCCGATACAGTTCGACGGGCATGAAGTCTGCATTGGTGGCAGCTTCGGCTGCGCCGAATATCCGAACCATGGCGACGATGAAGTGTTACTCCTGAAATGCGCCGATGCCGCGATGTACCGGGCCAAGGCCGCTGGCGGCAGCACCTATGTAATTTACGACGCTGCCCCTGGCTCGTTTCATAAACTCAAGGAAAATCCATGAACGCAACTACGTGGTTGCGCAGAATTCTGCGTACCAGTCTGCTGGGCTGGCTCTGTGTCGGCCTTCCCGCCGTGGCGCAGCAAGCGGCGCCAAAGTCACTGACGTTTGGCATCGTGCCGCAACAGGCGGCCAGCCGGCTGGCGGAGGATTGGGGGCCGTTGCTGGCCGAAATCAGCCGGCGCTCCGGCGTTACGCTGGTATTTCGTACGGCGCCCAACATTCCCGGATTCGAAGAGCGTCTCGGCAAGGGCGACTACGACCTGGCCTACATGAACCCCTATCATTACGTGGTGTTCCACTCGGCTTCGGGCTACCGGGCTTTTGCCAAGGAGCAGGATCGCAAGATCAAGGGCATTCTGGTGGTGAAAAAGGAAAGCCCTTATCGGAAACCCGCCGATCTGGCCGGCAAGACCGTGGTGTTTCCGGCCCCGGCCGCCTTTGCCGCCAGCATCCTGCCGCAGGCCGAATTCGGTCGCTTGAATATCGCCATCGAAGCCAAGTTTGTCGCTTCCCACGATTCTGTCTATCGCGCGGTGGCTTCGGGTCTCCAGGAAGCCGGCGGCGGCATTCAGCGCACCTTCGAAGCAACGCCGCCGGAAGTTCGCGATGCGCTGCGCGTGCTGTCCGAAACACCCGCCTATACGCCGCATGCCTTCGCCGCGCATCCGCGTGTGCCGCCTGAAATCCTGGCCAAGGTAATGGCGGCCATGGCATCTCTGGCCGCCGACGAGGCCGGGCAGCGCCTGCTGGCACCGCTCGCATTCAAAGGCATTGCTGCGGCACAGGACAAGGAATGGAACGACATCCGTGCCCTCGATATTGGTTTGCTGGAGCGCTACGGCCGGCAATGACCCGGCTTGCAGTACCAGTGAAATCCTGAAAAGCATTCACCACGGCGACACGGCGCAAAGCAGACGCCGAATCTTAATGATGATTCTCGCCATGCCGTCGTGGTTAAAGATGTTTAGTTCTCATCAGCCGTTGTAAAGACCAGAGTCGCGAGAGACTGAAGCATGCGTTTTCGCACCAAAACCATTCTTGGCGTTGCCGTGATTGAAGTGGCCCTGCTGGCCGTGCTGGTCGGCAGTGCGCTGTCAGTGTTGCGCGACTCCAACGAAACCGAACTGACGCGCCGGGTGCAGCTGGGCACCCAGCTGCTCGCCGTCGCGGCCAGGGAGGCCGTGATCTCGCAGGATCTGGCCACGCTGGACAGCCTGGTCACCGAAGCCATGGCCTCCGGCCAGATTGACTATGTCCGTATCCTCGACGCCGGAGGCGTCGTGCTGACCGAGCGGGGTGATGCGAAGCTCCTGTCGCGCTCCTTCCGTCCAGACATGCGCATTGATCAGGTCACCGACGGTATCTTTGATTGGTCAGCACCGGTGAAAGCGGGAGGCATCCTGTATGGCGAGGTAAGACTGGGGATCTCCACCGAGCCCTTGAACGTTCTGCTGGCTTCCGCGCGGCGCTGGGCGGCGGGCATCGCCGGACTGGAAATGCTGCTCGTCGCCGTGTTCTCCTGGTTGCTGGGAAGCTATCTTGCACGCCAGCTGGTGGCCCTGCGCAAAGCCAGCTTGCGCTTTGTCGCCGGCGATTTCACGCATCGGGTGCCGGTGCAAGGAAACGATGAACTGGCCGAGACCGCCCTGGCCTTCAACCAGATGGCTCAGCAACTGGGTGAAAGCAGTGAGCTGGTCCGCGCGGAAAACATCAAGCGTCTCCAGGCCCAGCAGGCTGCCGAAGAATCCGGAAGCCTGCTGCGCGAGGCGGTCAGCAGCATCGCCCAGGGCTTCACCATCTACGACCGCGATGACCGTCTGGTGCATTGCAACGAAGCCTACCTGCGTTTTTACGAAGCCAGCCGCGACCTCATCGTGCCGGGCAATACCTTTGAAGAAATCGTGCGCAAGGGCGCCGAGCGCGGGCAATACGCCGAGGCCATCGGCAATATCGACGCCTGGGTCGAGCAGCGTGTGGCGCAACATCAGCATGCCAATGGCGAAGTGTTCGAACAGCGGCTGGCCGATGGCCGCTGGCTGCTGATCGTCGAGCACCGCACTCCCAGCGGCTACATCGTCGGCAATCGCATCGACATCTCCGAACGGCACGCCGCCGAGGCGGCTATTCGCGACCGCACCGAACAATTAAAAGCAATCTTCGACCTGAGCCCGGATGGCTTCCTGTCCTTCGATGCGGCGCACCGCATCAAGTATGTCAGTCCGGCGTTCACCAGGGTGACCGGCTTGCTTGAAATCGAGATGATCGGTCTCGACGAAACCAGTTTTTCCGAGCGTCTGGCCAAGCTCTGCGTGCCCGATGCGCGTTTTTCCGGCGTTGCCGCACTGCGCACGATGACCAAGGTGACGGGCAGCGGTACCCCAGGGGTCGGTGCTGGCGGGACGGCGACGGCAGAGACGAAAGAACACCGCCAGATGATCGAGTTGGCGGGTAGCGGCAAGCGCGTGCTGGAAGTCGGTCTGCGCCTGTCGCAAGCGGAAACCGTCTCGCAGATTCTCTACTTCCGTGACATTACTCACGAAACCGAAGTCGATCGCCTGAAGAGCGAATTCCTCTCCCATGCCGCACACGAACTGCGCACGCCGATGGCGAGCATTTACGGCTTCACGGAACTTCTGCTGTCGCAGGAATTTGACGATGCGGATCGGGCCGATTTTCTGGGCACGATCTTCAGGCAGTCCGAGCTGATGATCTCCATCATCAATGAACTGCTCGACCTGGCCCGCATCGAGGCACGGCGCGGCAAGGATTTCAGCATTGCCGCCATCGATGTCCACGAGCTGTTGCACGAGGTCGTCGCCGGCTTCAAGACGCCGGGTGGCCGGCCGTCGCCGCAAGAGCCGGCCGCCGATGGATCCCTCTGGATAAGTGCCGATCGCAAGAAGCTGGCACAGGCCATCAGCAATGTGATTTCCAATGCCTACAAGTATTCACCGGGCGGCGGCGCGGTAGACATCGACCTGGTGCTGCCGATCCTCGCCCCCCCGTCGCCCAACGACAGCGCCGCCGCCCTGGTCGGCATCCGCATCACCGACCACGGCATCGGCATGACGCCGGAGCAACTCTCCCACGTTTGCGAACGCTTCTACCGCGCCGACGCCTCCGGCAAGATTCCCGGCACGGGCCTTGGCATGAGTATCGTCAAGGAGATCGTCGAACTGCATGGCGGCAAACTGGAACTCGCCAGCAAAGTCGGCGCTGGCACCACGGTAACGCTCTGGCTGGTGCAGTCGACATTGGAGCCCGAGAAACAATCATGAACACTCCACGAACAACTGGTTCTCTACACTTTCGCTGGTGGCTGATCTTTGCGTTGATCGTCACTAATGTTGTTGTAATAACAGTTTCCGCCTATTGGCTTTACCAAAGCCGGCAGCAGCATGAACTGCGAGCCAGAACGCTAACGCAAACAATTGGTCTTGCTTTGGACAATGATTTGTCCGGCAGTATTCTGAAATTCGACTTGACCGTGACGACACTGGTCGACGAAATGGAGCGCCAACTGTCGCTGCATAAAAAATTGGACATTGACGCTACTACTAAATTTCTGAACCGGCATGAAGGACGCCTGCCCGAGGTCGATGGTTTGCGAGTTGCTGACAGAAATGGCCTGGTTATTGCGGGCAAGGGTGTCCAAATCAATAGCCGTGCTACCTGGGCTGACCGGGACTTCTTCAAGCACTTTCGGGAACATGACGATGAAACGCTATGGATCACGAAGCCAATCATCGGCCGTGTCGCAAAGCAATACATTATTTCGTTTGTGAAGCGTTACAAGTATCCGGATGGGCGCTTTGCTGGCGTCGTAGCCGCTTCGGTTCCGCTTTCCCATTTCACCTCGGTGTTATCGCAATTTGATCTTGGGCCCAAGGGCACGTTGATTCTCAGGGATTCAAATCATGGACTGATTACCCGTTTCCCGCCGATTCCTGATCAAACCGCCGGAAAAATCGGAGACGCCGGGGTCTCCAAGGCTTTCCGCGAGTTGGTCGCCTCAGGCGTACCAAATTCGACTTATTACATCACCAATTCCCCAGACGGCTTTGAACGCATCCTCACTTTCCGCCGCCTTGAGCGTGCGCGAATGATCGCCATTGTGGGTACGGCAAGTGATGACTATCTGGCTACCTGGAAAGGAGAGGTGATTAAATCGGGAGCCCTGGCAGCCGGCTTCATATTGTTCACAGGAGTTTTGGGCTTTTTCCTGCTGCGACTGCTGCATCGCCAGAGCGAAAATGCCGAGCAACTGAACGCCATCTTCGAATTGAGTCCGGACGGCTTCGTGTCGTTTGACGAAAAGCATTGTGTGAAATATTGCAGCCCCGCATTTACGCGCATGACCGGCATGAAGGAAGAAGGTGTTGTCGGTCTGGATGAAGCGGCTTTCACCGAAAGCTTGGCGAGCAAGTGCCTGCCTTCCGGGCGCTTCCGAGGTATCTCTTCCCTGCTGTCTGACGATCAAACGGAGCAAGAGAGCAAACCGCGCCGCGAGTTGATCGAACTGTCCGGTCCAGGCGACCGGGTGCTTGAGGTGGTTCTGCGCCTAAGCGACACCGAGACCGTGTCGCGGATTCTGTATTTCCGCGACGTCACCCATGAAACCGAAGTCGACCGGATGAAGAGCGAATTTCTGTCGACGGCGGCGCACGAATTGCGCACGCCGATGGCCAGCATTTACGGTTTTGCCGAAGTGCTGCTGATGCAGGAACAGGATGAAGAGACCCGACGCGACCTGCTGTCCATCATCTACCGCCAGTCAGAGTTGATGGCCCACGTCATCAACGAACTGCTCGATATCGCCCGCATCGAGGCACGGCGCGGCAAGGATTTCGTCCTGGAAACCGTGGCGGTGGAGGAATTGGTGGCGGCTTCGATCGTTGGCTACAAGTATCCGACGGGGCGCGACGCTCCCGTGGTGACGCCGCCTGCCGCGAGATTTGGCGTCAGTGTCGACCGCAGCAAATTGCAACAGGCGCTAACCAATCTGATATCGAATGCCTACAAGTATTCGCCAGAAGGCGGCACGGTCGGCATCAGTTTCCGTGCATCGGAGAACGGCGGCAGGGTCGGCATAGAAGTTCGCGACCACGGCATCGGCATGACGCCGGAACAGCAGGCGCGAGTGTGCGAGCGCTTTTACCGCGCCGATACCTCGGGCAAGATTTTGGGCACCGGCCTCGGCATGAGCATCGTCAAGGAAATCGTCGAACTGCATGGCGGTCAGCTGGAAATCGCCAGCAAAGTCGGCGCTGGTACTACGGTGACCCTTTGGTTGCCGGCATCAACGGCGGAATCAACGCCGACGTAATTTAATTCCACAAGGAAAAATTCATGAAACCCATCCTGCGCCACCTCGGCGTGCTTGCCTCGGCTCTGCTGATCCTGGCCTCACCGCCCGCCGCCGCCGATCTGAAGGAAATACAGGCGCGCGGCGAATTGCGCCACATCGGCATTCGCTACGCCAATTTCGTCACGGGCGCCGGCGACGGCTTTGACGTCGAACTGGCGCAAGGTTTCGCGCGCCACATCGGCGTCAAGTACACCCTGGTGTATTCCGATTTCTACAACGTCATCCGCGACCTGCTGGGCAAGGATGTCGTGCGCAAGGGCAGCGAGGTAAGCCTGGCCGGTGACTTCCCGATCAAGGGTGACCTCATCGCCACCGGCTTCACGATGCTGCCGTGGCGCGAACAGGTGCTGCTCTATTCAAAGCCCACCTTTCCCTCGCAAGTGCTGCTGGTGGCCCGTGCCGAGTCAAGCCTGCGTCCCATCGCCGGCAGCTCGAACCTGGCGCACGACATCGCGGAAACCCAGGCATTGATCAGCGGCAAGAGCGTGCTGGTGATGGAAAAGACCTGCCTCGACCCGGCCAATTACGGACTCAAGGGCAAGGGCATCGACCTGCGCGCCTACACCAGGAGTGCCAACCTGAACGAGATGGTGCCCGCACTGCTCAACGGTGAAGCCGAATTCACCTTGCTCGACGTGCCCGACGCCATCCTCGACCTGCAGAAATGGGCGGGTCGCATCAAGGTCATCGGCCCCATCTCCGAAGTACAGGACCTCGCCGCCGCCTTCCCGAAATCGTCCCCCCAGCTGCGCGACGAGTTCAACGTCTATCTGGCGAAAATTCGCGCCGACGGCAGCTATGACAAGCTGGTACGCAAGTATTACCCCGGCATCCAGCGCTATTTCCCGGTCTTCTTCGAGAAGTCCCGCTGAACATGCACCCTGCAGCGCTGGCCCACCTCTATCGTCGGATACTGCCGCGGCTGCCGATCATCGTGGCGCTGGCCTTCGGCCTGTATTCGCTGGCGCTGGTCGGCTATACGGTCAACTCGTGGCGCTACATGAAGCAGGACGCAGATCGCTTCCTGGTGGCGGACAGCACACGCCGCGCCGCCGCCCTGGGCGACCTGGTTGACGAGATCGGCAAGGAGGCGGTGCTGCACGCCAATCTGCACGAAATCCGCAGCTATCTCATGAATCGCGATCTTGGCATGTCGCCGCGTTACGGTCTCGACGCCAGCCTGCAGGCCATCGAGGAGCGCTTCAAGGAACACAGCTCTAACAGCGGCAGCGTCACCGCCAGCCGCATCTTTTATCTCGGCGCTGACGGCCAACGACTGGCCGACACCCACCCGGGCGAACCCCTTCCCCCGCTGACCGGGATTCCATCATTTAACGCACGCCTGCGTTTCGATCCCGCCAGCGGCCTGCTGATCGCGGTTATACCGGTGATGCACAAAGGCATGGCCGAGGGCGTCGTCGTCACCGCCCAGCCGATCGCTATCCTCTACCGCAACCTGATCAGTTCATCGGATGCCAGCCAGTATCGCGAACTGTTGCTGACCACGGATGGCCGTGAGCTTCCTGGCGGGGGCAGCGGTCGCGCGGTCGGGGCGGAACTGCTGCGCAGCTTTGCCCGGACTCCGACCAACGCCGTGCTGCCCGTCGCCGGACTGAGCGGTGGCGGTGCCAGCAGCGCCGACACGGGTTTTTCCAACGCCTTGCTGGTCAACACGCCGGTGCCGGGCCTGTCGCTGCAACTGGTTACCCTGCTGCCTGCCGAACGCGCCCACGGCCACCTGGCCTCCCCCGGCATCCTGCTGGCGGCCGGACTGGTGCCGATCCTGCTCCTGCTCGGCGCCGTCTGGCTCGACCGCCTGCGCCTGACCGCCGACAGACTGCAGGAGGAAGTGCGGGCCATCGAACAGAAACGGCTGTGGGCAGAAGAGCGCAACCTCATCCTGAAAAAGGAAATCGCGCATCGCGAATCGATCGAACGCGCGCTGAAAGACAGCGATGAACGCTGGCAACTTGCCGTGCGCGGAGCCAATGACGGCATCTGGGACTGGAACCTGCAAACCGGCGCAGTGCATTTTTCCGCGCGCTGGAAGACCATGCTCGGCTACACGACCGATGAGATTGTCGACGATGTCGAGGAATGGATTTCCCGCATTCACCCCGACGATCTCGAACGTACTCTGGCCGAAGTGGAGCGCCACCAGCGCGGTGAAACCGAGTTTTACCAGTGCGAGCACCGGCTGCGCTGCAAGGACGGCCACTACAAGTGGATTCTCGCCCGCGGCCAGGCGCTGCTCGGTGCCGAGGGCAAGGCGGTGCGCATGTCCGGGTCGCATACCGACATCACCGAGCGGCACCTGGCCGATGCCCGTCTGCGGGATCGCACGGAACAGCTCAATACCATTTTCGCCCTGAGCCCTGACGGCTTCGTTTCCTTCGATGCCGAGCGGCGCGTCAAGTACACCAATCCGGCTTTTCTGCGCATGACTGCGCTCGATGAAGCCAAGCTCATCGGTCTCGATGAGGCGGCCTTCAGGGCACGGCTGGAAAGCATCTGCGCGCCCGAAACAGGCGTCCCCGACATGGCCGCCCTGCGCGCGATGCAGCAGCGGAAAGGTGCCAGTGCAGACAGTACGGCGAGCCGCCGCGATGACCGGCGCTGTCGTATCGAACTGGCCAGCCCGCACAATCGCGTGCTGGAGGTGAGTCTGCGGGAGGCGCAGGCCGAAACCGTGTCGCAGATTCTTTATTTCAGCGACATCACCCATGAGACCGAAGTCGATCGACTGAAAAGCGAATTTCTCTCCACCGCCGCTCACGAACTGCGTACCCCGATGGCCAGCATCATGGGTTATTCAGAGGTCATCCTGACTCAGGAATTCGACGAGGCCGAGCGGCGCGATTTTCTCGAGATCATCAACCGCAATGCGCAGTTGATGGCCAACATCATCAACGAACTGCTCGACCTGGCACGCATCGAGGCGCGGCGCGGCAAGGATTTCAAGTTCGAGACGCTGTCGGCCGCTCCACTCCTGCGCGAAATCGTTGTCGACTTCAAGGCGCCGGAGGGACGCGAGATTCCCGTGTTGAGTTTGCCGGAAACCGACTTTTGGCTGCGCGGCGACCACGACAAGCTGACGCAAGCGGTGGGCAACATCCTCTCCAATGCCTACAAATATTCGCCCGGGGGTGGCGTTGTCGAGGTCGGAATAGACCTGAAGACCATTCCAAACGGCAGCCCGCGCCTGATGCTGACCGTGCGTGACCATGGCATCGGCATGACGCCGGAACAACTCTCCCACGTCTGCGAGCGCTTCTACCGCGCCGATGCCTCGGGCAAGATTCCCGGCACGGGCCTCGGCATGAGCATCGTCAAGGAGATCGTCGAACTCCACGGCGGGCACATGGAACTCGCCAGCAAAGTCGGCGCTGGCACCACGGTGACACTCTGGCTGCCAGCCAGCAATTTAGCAGTCAGCACCCAATCGCCTGACGCTTTCCCAATAACGCCAAAGAAGGAACAAGCATGACGCTAGCAACCACGATACTCATCGTCGACGACGACAACGACCTGCGCAAACTCCTGCGTATTTCTCTCGCCAGCAGCGGGCGGGTGATCCATGAAGCCGCCACCGCCGAGGACGGTCTGCGCCTCGCGCTCGAGATCATGCCCGACGTCCTCCTGCTCGACATCGGCCTGCCCGGACTCGACGGTTTCACGCTTTGCCAGGCCGTGGAAGAGGAGCCAGTGCTGTGGAATATGAAAACCGTGATCATCAGCGGCCATGACACTGCAGAGCAAATCGATCAAGCCGCGCGGTTCGGCATCGATGCCTATCTGATCAAGCCGTTCTCGCCAAGCACCGTGGTCAAACTCGTCGAACAGCTTGAGCCTCAGCAGCACAAAATGCTGGTCGTTCCTGCCGAACTGAAGGAGTGACAGCATTGCGCGCACCGATATGTCCGACAAGATTCCCGGCGCCGATCACCGTGCCCTGCGATCCGTCCCCATCGTCATGCTGAAAGCCAATCTGTCCAAAATATCATGGCCGGCCTGGGCGATGCTCGTCCTGGGGCTGCTGGGGGCTGTATTTGCCAGCCTTCAGGTCAAGCGGGACATCGAGCAGGATGCGGTGAGGCGGTTCGGCAATACGTGCGATCAGATCACCCTCAAAATCCAGGAGCGCCTGGGCGCCTACGCACTGATCCTGCGAGGCGGCGTCGGTTTGTTCAGGGCGTCTGTCTCTGTTGAACGGGAAGAGTGGCGCGCCTACGTCGAGGCACTACAGGCAGCCAAAGGCGTTCCCGGCGTGCAGGGAGTCGGCTTCGCACAAGTCATCGCGCCGGATCAACTGGCCGCCCACATTGCCCGGATTCGCACCGAAGGATTCCCCGACTACACCGTGCGGCCGCCCGGCGCGCGCGCCCTCTACACCTCCATCATCTACCTCGAACCCTTTCGCGACCGCAACCTGCGCGCCTTCGGCTTCGACATGTTCTCCGAACCGGTCAGGCGCGCCGCCATGGAGCAGGCGCGCGACAGCGGCGAAGAAACGCTCTCGGGCAAGGTCGAACTGGTGCAGGAGACCGGCAAGGAAGTCCAGGCCGGAACCCTCATGTATGTACCGGTCTATCGCAACGGTGCGGCTGTGACCACGCTTGAGCAGAAACGGGCGGCACTGGTCGGCTGGGCCTACAGCCCCTACCGGATGAATGACCTGATGGGCGGCATTCTTGCCAACTGGACCAGTGAGCAAGGCAAAGCGGTCGACCTGCACATTTACGATGGCTCGCGGGTAAGCCCCGAGGCTCTGCTGTTCGACAGCCAACCGGCCCAGGTGCCCGCACTGGATTCACTGTTCTACCAGCGGCGGACGATCGACTTCAATGGCCGTCAGTGGCTGCTGACATTCGATCAGGCAGTAACAGTCTCCGGCATCAGCTACCTACCCGCCTGGGCGGCCCTGATGGGCGGCCTGGCGCTTAGCAGCCTTCTGTTCGGCCTGATGCTTTCGGTTAGCAACACGCGCGCCAACGCAGCACGCATCGCCGCCAAACTTACCGAAGAGATCCGCGAACGCACGGAACAACTCGACGCTATTTTTGCCCTGAGCCCCGACGGATTCATTACCTTCGATGCGGATCACCGCATCAAATACGTCAGCCCGGCGTTCACATTCATAACCGGACTGCATGAAAGCGACCTGATGGGCCTCGCGGAGGCCGACTTTTCCGTGCGCCTGGCCAACACCTGTTTGCCTTCGGCACGATTTTCCGGGATAGCCGCGCTGAGTCCGATGAGTGGCGTCGGTGCCGGCGGGACGCCGACGGCAGAAGGACGTCAGACGATTGAGTTGGCGGGCGCCGACGCGCGCGTGCTGCAAGTCTGCCTGCGTCGGTCACAGGCCAAAACCGTTTCGCAGATTCTCTATTTCCGCGACATCACCCATGAAACCGAAGTTGACCGCATGAAGAGCGAGTTTCTCTCCCATGCCGCCCACGAATTGCGCACGCCGATGGCGAGCATTCATGGCTTCACGGAACTGCTGCTGGCGCAGGAGTTCAACGAAGCAGAACGGCACGAATTTCTGGAAACAATATTCGGACAGTCGCACCTGATGATCTCCATCATCAACGAACTGCTCGACCTCGCCCGCATCGAGGCGCGGCGCGGCAAGGACTTCAGCATTGAGCGCGTCGATGTCGGCGACCTGCTGCACGGCGTCGTCACCGGTTTCAAGCCGCCGCAAGGCCGCCCTTCACCACAGGAGCCGCTGATCGAAGGCCCGCTGTGGGTGAGCGCCGACCGCAAGAAACTGATCCAGGCCATCAGCAACGTCATCTCCAATGCCTACAAGTATTCGCCCGACGGCGGAGCCGTGGACATCGAGCTGATGCCGCCGACCGGCGACGCACGGCTGCTCGGCATCCGCATTACGGACCACGGCATCGGCATGACGCCGGAGCAGCTGGCCCGCGTCTGCGAACGCTTCTACCGCGCCGACACCTCGGGCCATATCCCCGGCACGGGCCTCGGCATGAGCATCGTCAAGGAGATCGTCGAATTGCATGGCGGGCGTATGGAACTTGC
>Ga0194060_10001478_pt1 | contig 16794 bp, 16 predicted proteins | sample SepL225m_MetaG_FD_163427 | JGI IMG/M metagenome (GOLD analysis project Ga0194060, IMG submission 163427) | Anoxic zone freshwater microbial communities from boreal shield lake in IISD Experimental Lakes Area, Ontario, Canada - Sep2016-L222-5m | ecosystem: Environmental > Aquatic > Freshwater >...
CCCAACATGACCATGCTGAAAACAATCAAGGCTGTTGGGTTACGCGATGAGGCTGCTAACCCAACCTACGAAGTCAAATAAACTCAATTTAAGACCGTTTGCAGTATACAACAAGAATGCTCCAACGACTCGTGAATTTTTCGCCAAAGTGCAGAACAAACTCCATTTTGCTGTTCATGGACATACGGCTGCGGAACTAATCGCTTCAAGAGCAAATTGTACAAAAGAAAAGATGGGGTTAAGTTCCTGGGAAAACAGCCCGGACGGTAAAATTCTGAAATCGGATGTTTCAATCGCCAAAAACTATCTGCTCAAAGAAGAGCTTGAATCGTTAGGACGCATCGTGAATGCTTATCTTGATCTTGCAGAAGGACGAGCCAGGCGGAAAATACCAATGACTATGGAAGATTGGTCCAAGCGACTTGACCTGTTTCTGGAATTTGATGATCGGGAAATTTTGATGGACAAAGGTAAAATCACAGCAGAAATAGCCAGGGAATATGCAGAAAGCGAGTTTGAAAAATATCGCATAGTACAGGATCAGCTTTTTGAAAGTGACTTTGACAAAATGATTAGCGAAATGGAATCAAAAAAATGAACAGACCCCAGCAAGGTCAAGAATAAAAAGTTAGTCATCCCCGAATGCCTCTGTCGGGGAACCAGGTTTTCAATAGTCCGGACGGTTGAGGAGTGACGGGTGGTTGCTGCCATTTCTGAATCCAGACCGGAAATATTTGGGGTTTTTTTGAAGGTGTATTGTTGTAAATCAGGTGGTTATATCTATTTCCGAACGTTCGGAAATTTGTAGATTATCGTTCCCATGCTCCAGCGCGGGAATGCAGTTGGTGACGCGGAAGCAGTCACGTCAAGCGGGTGTTGGTGCGGTCTTGCGGGTGGTTTTGTGGGGATTTATGGGGTGGTTTTGGGTGGGATGTGGCGGGAGTGTGTTTGCATAACGTGCAATCCTGGATGCCTGACATAGTGTTCTATGTGAAGGAGTAGCGGCTGCTTATAATATTGAGGCCGAACCGGTTGCCGGTGTGCAGACGTTACAGGCGACGGGGTGAAATGGGTTTAGTTTGGTAGTTGCTATAGCTTTTAAGATAATGATTTTGGCATTCGCGTGCATAGCACGCGCTACGAATCGTAGCGTACGCTGTGCGCACGAACCACATATGCACACGAAACGTCTGCAAGATTATTCGCCTTTATTCCCTCACCCAGCGAGGGTTGGGGAGTGGGGAGAAAGTAGCCATAACCCAAATATTTATCTAAAAAGCTATAGTTTGAAACCTGTTTACTTTTTTACATAATTATGCAAAGTAGTGACATTTTTACATGGTTTTTTCGGAGTGACTGTTCATGGAAAATAAAAGACAGTTTGAACTCAAATTTGACGGTCGTTTTGCAGATGGTCATGTATTGCCGGTTGCCACTCTGACCAAAGTGCTTGATGCAATGCAGCGAGCCGTACACATTCTTGCAATGCAGCAGGAAAACGTATCTGTACGCCAAAAAGAACGTATCAACAAAATGATTGAGGGTAAATACCCCTTGCTTTGCAAAGTTCCGAAAGAGGGCAGCTATACTATGCCGGTTGAAATCGGCGATCAGACTGCCGGGCTTTTTATACTCGAAGACATTGAAAATGTGAGCTCCCTGCTTACCGATTGCTGCATGCTTCTTTCAACAGGTAATAAGTCAGGTCTAGCGGAGAAAATTCAGGATCAATCAAGGCGCGACCTTTTTATCAAAGCCGCCTGTAGTATGGTGCCCAGTCAGGGAAGCGGCATAAAAATAGGTCTTTCGCAGATAGGTAAAACTTTCAATATTTCACTCAATACCCTGCATGAACGTGGCAAGGCCTGTCTATCAACTGTCGCAGAAACCGAGCAGAAGCAGATAAAAACAGTAACTGGCCGTTTGTCCGAAATCCAGTTTGATGAACGTAAAATTACCCTTGTATATCCACCAACTCAAAAAGAGCTGGTTTGCATATGCAGCGAAACCGTCGAGGATATGCTGCTTGATCGTCCGCGTGAGCTGATTCAGGTAACTGGGGAAATAATTCTGGATGATAACGATCAACCGAAAAGAATTATCAATGTAGAAAATATTGCAGAAATTGATCTCTCCACCTTCTATCTTCAGACTATCGAGTATTCTGGTAGAGTATTTGCCTTTACCAAACCGCTTGTATTGACACCATCACTTGATGAAACCCAGCAGTTGTATTGTCTTGAACATGGAGAGCTTGGCATTGATGTCTATGCCTACACCCGCGACCAGCTTGATATTGAGCTGCGCGAACAGATTGCTTTCCTCTGGGATCAATATGCTTTAGCTGATGAAGCGGAATTGACGGAATCAGCGCTACTCCTGAAAAAGAATCTTCTGGCTGCATTGAAGGAGGTTTCCGATGCCGCGTGAAAAACGACTGGTTGAATCAAGCCTGAAGACAAAGGGGTTTGAGCCCAAAGAAGGGGACCATCATTATTTCTATTACCGGACAGTAGATGGAAAGAAAACAACAGCTTTTACTTTCACAAGCCATACCCGCAAAGAGAAAACAATTTCTGACGAACTGCTCTCCAGAATGGCAAAGCAATGCAAATTGACCAAACAGGAGTTTCTCAATCTGGTGGATTGCCCCCTTGATCGTGATGGCTACGAAAGCATTATAGCCGTTCAAGGCTTGCTGTAACAACGCTTCAATCTGATTGACTGTTACCTGGCCGTTCCCTCTGTGGGCGGCCTTTTGTGTAATAATTACGTTTGCCATGACCACAACCTGGAAACAATCATGCACATCCCCTCCATACTCGACAACTCCACTGCCTGCGTCCAGCTTAGAACAGTTCTGTCCGATCTGCTGGCGTCAGGCAACTACACTCGCTTTTCAGTGGCGACAGGTTACTGGGATCTTCCCGCCATGCGGGAAATGCTCCCGGCTCTCAAGAACTTTCTCTCCCAGCGGATGTTCAACGAAATACGCCTGTTGATCGGTGAAGAACCCAAAATCCGGGTCGATCAGCTTGATACCGCTTTCCCTGAAAGATATCTAAATGCTGATCTTTCCGAACTTCCCTTCTCGCAGGAATACCGTGATGTCGTCGGATTCATGATTGAAGCTATTCAGAACGGTACTCTCAAGGTCAAACTCTACAAGGGAGATTTTCTCCATGCCAAGTGTTACATCATCGGTGCTGAGAGTGAAAACGCTGTAGGTATCATCGGCAGTTCCAATTTCACCCGTGCCGGTCTTATGGGAAACACCGAGCTTAATGCGGTTGAGGATGACCACCGGATTGTCAACTTCCGGCCTACGTCGCAATGCCAAGATCCGAGCCATTTAAGCTGGTTTGAAAAGATGTGGAATGACCCGGCAAGTGTGGACTGGAATGAGCGCTTTACGCTGGAGGTGCTGGGATTAAGCAAGTTTGGAGATATCAGCTACTCTCCATATGAGATGTACATCCGCACGCTCTATGAGATTTACGGTGATGACATCGAAATCGAAGAAAAGTTGAAACATGAGGAACAATTTGAAAGCCGAACTGACCTGACCCGGTTTCAGGAAGAGAGTTACCGCAAGGTTAAGACCCGTCTGGATAATCCCAAAATCGGCATATGTCTGTTGGGTGACAGCGTCGGCCTTGGCAAATCCTATATTGCGCGGCAGGTGATTGAACAGTACGGCTATTTTCAGCGGAAGAATGTAGTTGTCTTATGTCCCGCTTCTTTGCGTGATGACTGGATACAACACCTTAAAGATATTACCGTCAATGCCCCGGTCTTCTCCATTACCGAATTCGCCCAGGAGCAAAGCCTGATTCGTGTACAGGAAGAACTCAAGCGGCGCAAGAGCGCATCCAAGGCGGCCAATGCGATTGACCTGCTTGTAATTGACGAAAGCCACAACCTGAAAACCCAGGGGAGCCAGTCATTCCAAAATCTTCAGAATATACTTACCAGTCGTGATTTCTGTGCCACAATTCCCCGTGTGCTCATGCTCACCGCAACGCCGGTTAATAACGGCATCAAAGACCTGGCTAATCAGATAATCCTCTCCAAGGGTGGGGACGTTGAGTTTTTCAAGCACTTTGGCATTCCTGATATAGGCTCATTTTTCGGCAACATTCAACGACAGTTCAGCGCAGATGGCAGGGATGAAACCTTTGCCGACCTGTACCCCATCCTGCACAAGATCATGGTCAAGCGCACCAAGCATCAGGTAAAAAAGGATTTTCCCGATGCAACGATGAACGGTCTGCCGATAAAGTTCCCGGATGAAAAACTGGCAAGCATTCTGTATGAACTTGATAATAAGGAAATCAGAAAAGCGATTCACAAGCGGCTTACCGAACTTGCAACTGAAAATCCGCATCTGTACGCCGCCTTTACCGAAGAGCGCAGCCAGACGGATGAGGAGCGACAGGATCAGCAGGGTATTCTGGACTTCTTCAATTTTGACAAGGCAAACGCACGACAGCGCAAGAAGTCGGTTGAATTCGAGTCAATTTTCCATTTCATAGACCGCGCCATCAACAACTTAAAGCTGATTCCCTACAGCTATCTTTCGGAGAAAAAGCAGCGTACCGCTGATGAAGAGTTGCAGGCCCGCGCCCGTGGTAGCCTGACCGGTGTCATGAAAGTCACTCTCTTTAAATCGTTTGATTCGTCCATCCATACCTTCAGACAGCGGATTGAGCGCTACTCCAATTATCTTGAAACCTTTGAATCGGTCTTCTTTCAACAGTCGCGTATTGTCCGCCCCGAGATCATCCAGAAGGCGCTGACCCGTCATGATGAAGTGCCGGACAAAGACATTATGGAACTGATTGACTCAGAGATTGAAGGGTTTACTGAACGGGAGAAGCTGCGACAACAGCGAGATAAAAACCAGTCATCCCCATCAAACCAGGTGTCATCCCCGAATGTTTCTATCGGGGATCCAGCCTTAAAAACTGGATTCCCGATTACTTCCTCGGGAATGACAAAATTGAAGGAGCCGTACGTTTCCATCAATCACAAAGATTTCAACACAGATCAAATCAAAAAATTCATCCAGCAGGACAAAGATATAATCGCGCTGATTCGAGAGGTGATGGCGGAAATCAATCAGGACAAAAAACTTGATAACCTGAAACTGCTATTAAGCCACGGACTCAAGGGGAAAAAGGTTCTCATCTTCTCTTACTTTGCCACTACCATTGATTATCTGCGGGAACAGCTTGACGATTCATTCCTGGCTGAACTGGGAGTTAATCGCGATCAGGTTGCCTTTTTGAAAAGTAAAAACGGTGAATACAAGCAGGAATACGTCCGCCGTTTCTCTCCAATAGCCCAGAAACAGACGGTTGTGAATGGCATGGTAAACGGCAAACCGGAACTGAAGTTGCTCTTCTCCACCGACGTATTAAGCGAAGGGCAGAACCTTCAGGATTGCGGCGTTATCATCAACTATGACTTGCATTGGAACCCGGTCAAGATGATTCAGCGTAACGGCAGGATCAACCGCCTCGGATCGACCTTTGACGAGGTGCAAATCAATAACTTCCGCCCTGATGCCCAGCTCGACAAGTTTTTGAAGCTGATGAAGAAGCTCCAGGAGAAGATACGGATCATCGGCGGCAGCGTGGGGATAGACAGCAGTGTACTCGGCGAACAGATCAGCGACCGTCAGTTTGGATTGATGGAAGACATTTATTCCGGTGATACGAGCAGACAACTGGCCGCCATAGAGGATCTGGAACGTCAGAACGATCTGGCCTTTGATGAGGTGTTTGAGAATGATCTGCGTGAGTTTATGCGGCGTGCTTCCGATGAAGAGCAGGAGCGCCTGCTTGCCATGAACTTTAATAAATGGTGTGGTATCCCCTCTGTTACAGGAAAAGACAAGCTGCTGGTGTTTAAAATCGGTGAAGGGGAATTTGATTACCTTACCCACGATGGCGCCAAGATTGGCCGGATGGATAATCAGCTTACCGCCTTGCGCCGTATCCGCTCTTTCGACCGCGAGCGACAGACGGAGCGTATCGGCTTTGATGAAAAGCAGGCATTGATACGGCAGGCTGAAGAGCTTTTCACGTCTGAACGCGCAAGGGAGCAGATTGAAGAGGATGGAGATTTTTTTGAATTTATGGGTGTGAAAAAGAATACAGGCGCAAACCCGCTTGCTCAAGCAAAAGTTGATCTGTTGCGGTTGTTGACTGATAATGCAGAACGCTACTCCGCCGACAATATCCGCCGTATGCAAAGCCTGCTCACCGGTCGTAATCTGGCGATGGATAACCGCTTGCGGGCTTATCTGCGCCGCAACGATAACCGCATGTCGATTGATTTTCTGGACTCGTTGTCACTCCAGTCGGTTCATCTGGTCAAGGAGTATGTGCCGCAAATAGCGCCTGATCCGCTTATATGGTTCGGGTACTATGCGGATAAGAGTACTTGACCCATAAATGTTAGTCATGTAATATGACCATACAGGAGGGTGTCATGCCTCAATTCAACATAGCAGATGCAAAATCCCATTTTTCAGAGCTGGTTCAAAAAGCGTTGACCGGTGAAGATGTTGTCATTGCCAGAGATAATAAACCTATCCTCAGGCTTGTCCCGGTTAAAAAGGTGTGTAAAACGCGTCAACCTGGTTCGGCAAAAGGAAAAATACTTTTTATCGCTCCTGATTTCGATGAACCGCTGGCTGATTTTGCCGAGTACCGTTAATGCGCCTGCTCCTTGATACCCACACATTTCTCTGGTGGATCAACAACGACCCATTGCTCACTAATTCGGCACGAATCGCCATAGCAAGTGAGCAAAACGAATGTTTTATCAGTCTTGCAAGCTGTTGGGAGATGGCCATCAAGTCCAGCATTGGTAAACTCCGCCTCAGCAAACCAGTAGAACGTTTTATTCCGGAAGAGCTGTCTGCCAATGATTTCCAACTACTAGCCATAGATTTCAGACATGTTGCCAAAGTAGAGACCCTCCCTTTTCACCATCGTGACCCCTTTGACAGGCTTCTTGTTGCCCAGGCACTGACCGAAAAGATGACCATCATCTCTGTTGACACCGTGCTTTCCGAGTACGGTGCCAAGCGTATCTGGTAGGAATATAGCATGATAAAGCAGCTTGTCGAACCAGTCGCAAAGCTTGACTACCGCACATTATGCGAATCGCTGATCCGGACCTTCGGCATGAACTCACCTGTCAACTGGGAAAGTTCGCTTCCAGCCCCCCAGCAACAACAACTATTCGGTGGTGAACTTCTTCGCATCATTGCCGATCACCCAACCATTTCACTCCAGCACGACATCCGCGCCCTCTGCTGGCCCAAGGGGACTGTTTCCCAGCTCCTCTTTATGTTTGTCCGTTTGAATGATGAACGCCTCCCCAAATCACAGATAGAGCGGATCACCCGCCGTTTTGTTGGTGGGTTGGATGCAGAACGTTACGCTGTCTGGTTTATCGGTAATCAGTCACAGACCATGCTCAAGGTTGTGCTGGCTGGAAGGGAAGGTAAAAAGACGGTTTGCAAAACCCTGACGCTTGAGGCGGGGCAGTGGTACAAGACATATGACTTGATCCTGGAAACGGTTGCCAAGGGGAACGCCGAACCTGTCCAGATGGATATGTTTGCCACAAGGGAACCATCCCTGCTTTGGAAAACTATCTGGAAAACCTTTGACATCTCCATCGTCAACAAATACTTCTACCGTGACATCAAAGCTGCCTTTGATTCACTAATTACGGCGCTGTCAAACTGCAAGGGAATACTGACCACGCCTGAACAGCGTACCCAGTTTGCAGTCCGCCTGCTGGGGCGGCTCATCTTCTGCTGGTTCCTGAAAAAGAAGGGGATTGTGAGGAGCGATGCCCTTTCGAGCGCAACGGTTAAGCCCTGCGTCAATTACTATCACGAACTGCTGGAACCGCTCTTTTTTGAAGTGTTCAACACGCCGGAAAATAAGCGAAAACCAGGACTGCCTGCCAGTATCGCCAATTTACGTTTTCTGAACGGTGGCCTGTTTGAACCACAGACCGACGATTGCCAGGGCAACTGGCAACTGCTGATTCCCAATGACTGGTTTGCTGATTTCTTCGGTGGCACACTGGAACGCTACAATTTCACGGTGGATGAAAACTCGTCGGCCAGTTCCGAAATAGCCATTGATCCGGAGATGCTGGGGCGGATATTTGAAAACCTGCTGGCTGAGCAGAACGAGGAAACCGGGGCATCGGCACGCAAACAGACCGGTTCGTTCTACACCCCCCGTGAGATCGTGGAATATATGGTTGAGGAAAGTTTGATTGCGTATCTGGGGAGTGAGTGCGCCGACTTTGTCCACACCGGCGACCTCTCCGACGACATGAAACCACAGGTGACCGCATTACTCGAAAAACTCAACCGCCTGAAGACCATCGACATTGCCGCTGGTTCCGGCGCTTTCCCGATGGGGATGCTGCAAAAGGTTGTCATGCTCAAGCAGGCGCTCAACAAGGCGCTCAGCCAGAAGGTGACAACGTACCGTTTGAAGCTGGAAACCATCGAAAACAGCATCTATGGCGTGGACATTCAACCGATGGCGATTGAGCTTTCCCGGCTTCGCTGCTGGCTATCGCTGATTGTGGATGAAGAGCCGGACGCCGTGCAGCCGCTGCCTAATCTGGATTTCAAGTTTGTCTGCGCTGATTCGTTGATTGATCTGGGGTACAAGGCGTTTCTGGAGCAGTGTCAAAAACAAGGCGGACTTTTGTTTTTACAGGCTTTTGAAATGGGTATGAAAGAGCTTGAGGACGTTCGTCACAAATTCTTTGATATGATCCACAACCATAGCAAAAAGGTGCAGTTGAAAGAGCGGTTTATTGAGATTCAAAAGGAAATTACACGAGAACTGGGAAGACAGAAATTACTTGGCTCTGAATTCGCTTACAGAATCTCGAAATGGGATCCGTTTGATGATTCCAAATCTGCTCCGTTTTTCAGTCCTGTCTGGATGTTCGGCATTACGGATGGTTTTGATATTGCTATCGGCAACCCGCCTTTTATCCAGATTCAGAATTTTAGCGGAAAGCCTCAACAGAAAGCGTGGGAGGCACAAAAATACGCTACTTATGCCAAGACGGGGGATGTCTATTGTCTGTTTTACGAGCGAGGTTTCAAGCTGCTGGCACAGAATGGCGTGCTGACCTACATCAGCTCCAATAAGTGGATGCGGGCGGGGTACGGCAAAGCAACACGTGAGTTTTTCCTTGAACAGGGCAGTATTGGACAGTTGATTGATTTCGGCGACTCACAGATATTTGAAAACGCCACTACCTACACCAATATTCTGCTCTGGCATAAACAAAAAGATATGTCATCCCCTCTGTCATCCCCGAGTGATTCTATCGGGGATCCAGCCTTAAAATCTGGATTCCCGATAACTACCTCGGGAATGACAACTTCTTTAAAGGTCTGGGATTTGAGCAAGACTTACGCCGCCGACACGTCACTGCCTGCCATGCTGGAAAAACAGGGTGTCAGTGATCCGTTATTCACCGAGGATTCCTTTGTCATAGCCAGCGGTGTTCAGGCGTTGATTAAAAAGCGGATTGAAGAAGTTGGAGTACCACTCAAAAAGTGGAATATATCAATTTATCGCGGCATTTTGACTGGTCTGAACGAGGCGTTCATAATCAGCGGCAAGAAAAAGGATGAGCTGGTTGCCCAAGATCCCAAATGCGCCGAGATCATTAAGCCGATCCTGCGGGGACGGGACATCAAGCGATACAAGGCGGATTTTGCTGATTTGTGGATGGTTTCGACTTTTCCGGCTCTGAATCTGGACATAAATAACTATTCTTCAGTGCGGGAATATCTGCTGACCTTTGGTAAAAAACTGGAACAGAGTGGAGAGTCTGGCTGTAGGAAGAAAACAAGTAATAAGTGGTTTGAGGTACAGGATACCATTGCATACCACACGGAAATTGCAAAAGAGAAGATTGTACTTGCAGAAATTGTATTTGATTCAGCCTTTTACTATGACACTGAAGGTTATAGTCCTGAAGCTACAGCATTTTTGCTGACAGGCGAGCACCTGAAATACCTAACGGCACTTTTGAACTCAAAGCTGTTGACCTACGCTTTCAAGGCATTTTATGCAGGTGGTGACCTACGTGGTGATACCTTCCGATATAAGAAGGCATTTCTGGAAAACCTTCCCATTCCACAAATCACCGCCGAAGCCCAGCGCCCTTTTGAAACACTGGTGGACAAGATTCTGGAGGCAAAGAAAAAGAGTGAAAATACCAGCAGCTATGAAGCTGAGATTGACAAGCTTGTCTATGCCCTCTACGGCCTGACGGATGATGAAATTGCTGTGGTGGAGGGGAAGAGATGAAAACATCAACTTCTAAAAAATCGGATCTCTTCATCAATATTCTGCCAAAGCTAAAACAGCAAACTCCCTATTTCTCACTCGCTGCTGTCAAACGCGCCTTGATTGAAGCAGAAATAGAACTTGCTGACGACACGCTCCGCGAATACATGAGCGAGGCGATGACATCCGGTATTGTTGCTGACGCCGGAAGAGGCTGGTATAGCCGACACGCAATTTCTGTAAGCCTTGATCCCAAGCCGGTTGCAAGGATAATAAAAGAAGTAAAGATGGGATTTCCGCTACTCGACTTCTGCTGCTGGTCAACTGTGCAATTCAACCCTTTTGCCCAGCATCTTATCGCTCAGCCGACAATTCTGTTGTATGCAGAGAGTGATACTCTTGAAGCCGTGGCTGACTTCTTATGTGACGCAGAGTGGAAGCCCTGGGCCAATCCAGGCAAAGCCGACGTGGCGCGTTTTGTCCGTCCTGGAGAAGGAACCGTTGTTCTCCGGTCAGCAAAAAGCGGTCAGCCCGAAGCCAAGGTTCATGTTGCTTCCATCGAAAAGGCTCTGATTGATCTGGTAGTCGAAGCCAATAAGTTGCACCTGATGGACTCTGCGGAAGTGCAGCGGATTATTGATACGGTTCTCGGCTCTGGGTTGCTGCAACTAACCGCTTTGTTTGGTTATGCTGAGGATTTGAAGAAAAAAATAGAAAGCAAGGAGTTGACCCATTAACTCCATATTTTTCAAAAATATGGAGTTAATGGGTTTAAAGTATGATCGCTGAAATTGTTTTACAGCCGACTGGCTTGAAAAAAAGAGGAAAGAGCTGAAAGGAGTTGATCCCGGCCTGCTTGAACGGGTGCTTCATGCCTTTGCTCTACTTGGACATTTGGCGGAAAGCGACCTGAAGTTTGTCTTCAAGGGGGGAACAAGCCTCCTCCTCCACCTTCCTGTTATCCGTCGGTTGTCCATAGATATTGATATTCTCTGCTCAGCTCCGACGGCAGAACTGGATCGGATTCTTGGCGAAGTGGCAAAAGCAGCTCCGTTCATACGCTACGAAGAAGATGAGCGTGGCTCCCGCGGTCTGCCGAGGAGACGACATTTCAAGTTTTTCTACACACCACTTGTGGCTGGTAACCCCGCTCCATATGTATTTCTGGATGTAGTGGAAGAAACGCATATACCGCATGAGTTGGTTGTCAAGCCGATTGCTCCGGAAATTCTGGAAATCAGGCGCGAAATACTGGTTACTGTCCATCATTTGTTCTTGAAAACGAATATCGAGGAGGAGGATATACTCCGGCTGATACACTGGAAGACACAATACAAGCTTCACACCTGCTTTGCCTGCACGGATTAAAAGGGGTGAAAGATCAAATGCCAGAAGCATTGATGATATTGGATGGAGCTTCAAAGCTCAGAGGCCATTTAGCTAACCACACTTTCAATCCGATTATGGCCAAATTGGCAGCGTCAAAAGCCGCGTTAATGGCACGATTGATAAAAAATGAAGAATCAGATTTGACAATGGCCGAGATCAAAATAAAACCTTCAACAGACGAACTTCGACGATTGGAGATTACTGGAGAGTGGGAACGCCTCAATCGTTTGAAATTAGTCAGCGAAGATGCGTTCTGGCACTGGTATCTGGCAAGCAAACTGTAGGTGATTTGATGCTGAAGATCGGCGACATACTCGGTGAAACCTACCGGATCGAACAATTGCTCAACCGGGGCGGCTTTGGCCGGGTATGGCACGGCTATTTCTGCGTTAAGCGAATATACCTATCGCTACCCGTTAGACTTTGAAGCACAAAACTTACTGGCACAAGCATTCTATGAGGCGGGGCATTATGAGCGCTGCATTGAATTGTTGACAACCGCCCTTGCCAAACACAAAGACCCTGCATTTATGAATAATCGCATGATTGCCTGTCACCTGCATGACGGGAGTATTGCCACTCATAAGGTCTCTTCAGCGTATCTGGATTACAATCTGGGGGTTATGAATGAAAAGCCAACCTCTTCTGATGACATAAAAACAAAGCTGCTCTTTGCGCCATACGGTCAACAGCCAATTGCCAATGACATAACCATTACCGGCGCTGATCATTTTTCATCCAAGAATCAATTCGTCACCACTGGTAAATTTACAAGCAACGATATCGTTATTGATAAATCTATGGTAAGCAGGCGTCACTGTGTCATCATACGCGAATCAATAGACCGGTGGCTGCTGGTGGATCTGCAATCGACCAACGGCACCAAAATCAATGACCTGCCAGTTAGCCGGAAATACCTCGCAGCCGGTAGCTACGATCTTGAAGTTGCCGGGGTTAATCTGAAACTCGGGCTGTATTAAACCAACAAAAAGGAGAAATACAAAATGGCAATGACCGTCGAAATTGGGCTGAATGCTTACATCAAGCCTTGACGCCAAGCGGGATGAACGGATTCGCACCTCTGGTAACATTATAGCGTTTGACTTTATGGGGGTACAATACCCAACCGTCCCGATTACGCTCTTTTATGACTGGCTCTATATTACGGTATTCCATCAGAACAGGATGCTGTCAGATCAGATTCTGGAATATAACGGTTTCACCGACATCGCCTTCAACCCGCAAAAATCCTGGAACTGTCAGGCTAGATCAGCCGCATTGTATCTGACTTTGCAGGCAACGGGGAAGCTGGAGCAGGTTATTTCTGATACAGCAGGAATTACCTCAACGAAAGGCGGCGCAACGGTGGGAACGCGGATAACAACCAGGTAATTCCGCACGTGCGGAATTTGAGCTAACATACTGATATTGCAGAATACAGCTTCAAAAAATGGCCAAATTTTTCAGACTGGACGAGAGCAGTAATGCCAGCCTGGGTGTCGCCTTGAGCGCATTCAACCTGGGCATAATCGGCAACAACAAGAAAATGAGTGTCGAATGTGCGTTTCAGGACTGGTTTATCAACCGGCTAGCCAAATCCACAGTAATGCCTGCCTGATCTTTGGTGGCGGTCTTAAAGGCAAGTCGCTCATAAACATTTTGAGAAGCTTTTGAATGAATATACATGGACGACAATATAGCAAAAAAACAGAGCAGAGTCAAGAAGATAACGAAGATAACATGCTAATATTGTTTATAAATTTCACGTAGAGGATGCGATATAAGCGGTTTTTCAGCAAGAACACGAGGGGGGTTGTGTTGACCACTTGCTTCTCCATTGCGAAAACCTGAAACCAACAACAAGCATCATTATTACTGGGCGGTACTCTGCTAAGATACTTGCAGCCTCCTGGGGAAAACTGACAAGTTCACCCAGATAAACCTGAGAAAGTTTCTCTAATATCCAGACTGGCCTTTTCCGCTTTACTTTCCATACATCTTTCTTTATCCTTCACAGTCCGATTTTTATGCAGACGAAGGATTTCATGGATATCAGCAGAATTCGAAATTTCTCCATTATCGCCCATATAGACCACGGCAAATCCACTCTGGCAGACCGCTTGCTGGAGTTTACCGGCACTCTCTCCGACCGGGAGAAACAGAATCAGTTTCTGGACAAGATGGATCTGGAACGTGAGCGCGGCATTACCATCAAAGCTCAGACCGTGCGGCTCAACTACCGTGCTGATAATGGTATTGATTATGTCCTGAATCTGATCGATACCCCCGGTCATGTTGATTTTACCTACGAAGTTTCCCGCTCCCTTGCAGCCTGCGAGGGTGGACTGCTGGTAGTTGACTCCTCCCAGGGGGTTGAGGCGCAGACGCTGGCGAATGTCTATCTGGCGCTTGACGCCAATCTGGAAGTATTCCCGGTTCTTAACAAAATTGATCTCCCTGCCGCTGATCCGGAACGTGTCAAGCATGAGATTGAAGAGATCATCGGCATAGATGCTCATGACGCGGTGATGGCGAGCGCCAAGGAGGGGATCGGCACCCACGAAATTCTGGAGCAGATCGTCAGGAAGATTCCCGCGCCAAAGGGTGATGCTGCTGCACCGCTGAAGGCTCTGCTGTTTGACTCCTGGTACGATCAGTATCAGGGGGTCATCATCCTGGTGCGCATACTGGACGGAACCCTGAAAAAAGGTGACAAGATCCAGTTGATGGCTACCAACAGTAATTTTGAGGCGCTCAAGATCGGAGTCTTTGCTCCTACGATGATCGAGGCGACAGAACTCGCTGCCGGGGAGGTAGGCTTTGTAATCGCCGGTATCAAGGATGTGGCTGATGCAAAAGTCGGCGATACTGTGACTCTGCTGCATCGCCAGTGTCTGAAGGCGCTGGATGGTTTCAAAGAGGTCAAACCGATGGTCTTCTCCGGTCTCTACCCGATCGATACCGTTCAGTATGAGCAGTTGCGCGACGCTCTGGCCAAGCTAAAGTTGAACGACTCCTCCTTTTCGTTTGAGCCGGAAACGTCGCTGGCTCTTGGTTTCGGCTTTCGCTGCGGTTTTTTAGGTCTTCTCCATATGGAAATCATTCAGGAGCGGCTGGAGCGGGAGTTTTCGCTCGACCTGATCACCACAGCGCCAACTGTCGTTTATCGTGTAAATAAAGCGAATGGTGAAGTTTACTCCATCCAGAGTGCCAACCAGATGCCGGAACTGCAGAGCATGGAGTATCTGGAGGAGCCGTTTATCCTGGCGCACATCCATGTGCCGAATGAATTTGTAGGGGGGGTGCTGGCGCTCTGCGAAGACAAGCGCGGCGTGCAGCGTGAGATCAAGTACCTGACACCGACCCGCGTCATGATTATCTATGAACTGCCGTTGAACGAAATAGTTCTGGATTTTTTTGACCGCCTCAAATCGATTACCAAAGGGTACGCTTCTCTCGACTACGAACCTCTTGAGTACCGGCGAAGTGATCTGGTTCGCATGAATGTCATGATAAACGGCGAGATTGTTGATGCTCTGTCACTGATCCTGCACCGGGAAAAAGCCTATTTCCGGGGTCGTGATCTGGTTGCCAAGATGAAGACCCTGATTTCCCGGCAGATGTTTGAGGTTGCCATTCAGGCCGCCATCGGCAACAAGATTATTGCCCGCGAAACGGTAAAAGCGATGCGTAAGGATGTTCTGGCAAAATGTTATGGTGGGGATATAACCCGCAAGCGCAAACTCCTTGAAAAACAGAAAGAGGGGAAGAAGCGGATGAAGAATGTCGGGAATGTGGAGCTGCCTCAGGAGGCGTTTCTGGCAATTTTGAAGGTCGATTGATAATTTACAAGGTTATAAAGGAAACAAAATGGTAGAGCAGTTGGAAAAAACTGAGCCACAACCGCTTGCGATAGAACCGGAGCAGGTCAAAAAGAAGAGCATTATCCGCGAATATGCGGAGTCCATTGCCATCGCCATTATTCTGGCACTTATTATCCGCACCTTTCTGGTTCAGGCATTCAAGATCCCCTCCGGTTCGATGGAGGATACCCTGCTGATTGGTGACCACCTGCTGGTCAGCAAGTTTATCTACGGCACAAAAATCCCCTTTAACGGCAAGCGTGTCCTCACGCTTCGTGATCCACGTCAGGGCGATGTTATTGTCTTTGAGTACCCTGAAGACCCGAGCAAGGATTTTATAAAACGAGTTGTCGGCGTACCGGGAGATGTTATCGAAGGGAAGAACAAGAAGGTTTTTGTCAACGGCAAGCTTTACGAAAATCCACACGAGATACATAAAGAGCAGGATATAATACCGAAAGAGATGAATCCACGAGATAACTTCGATCCGGTAACAGTGCCTGCAAACTCTTATTTTGTGATGGGTGACAACCGGGATCGCTCCTACGACAGCCGCTTCTGGAAGTTTGTCAAGCGCGACCAGATCAAGGGGCTGGCTTTTATAAAATACTGGTCGTGGGACAAAGACAGGTTGAGACCGAGGCTTGGAAGTATAGGGAATCTGATAAACTAGAGGTGTTTTTATGGGACATGCTTTTGCTGATATTGAATTGAGCAATCCTCGTAATTTGACCCTTTCATCAGTCCGGGTGTCGGCTTTGGCTGACACTGGTGCCCTCATGCTCTGCATTCCCGAGCATGTATCGCTGCAGCTTCAACTGGAAACTGAATCGGTCAGAGAAGTTACCGTCGCTGACGGGCGCAGCATGAAAGTTCCATATGTTGGACCTATCAAGGTTGCGTTCGGAAATCGATTCTGCTATGTCGGGGCTCTCGTTCTGGGGGACGAGGTTTTGCTTGGAGCTGTTCCAATGGAAGACATGGATCTGATAGTCTCTCCTTCACGAAGAGAAGTTATGGCAGATCCGAAAAGCCCGAATATTCCGCATGCTAGGGTGAAGGGTGAAGGGTGAAGAGTGAAGAGTGAAGAGTGAAGAGTGAAGAGTGAAGAGTGAAGAGTGAAGAGTGAAGAGTGAAGAGTGAAGGGTGAAGGGTGAAGAGTGAAGAGTGAAGCTGTC